>OAWS01000012.1_pt1 | contig 165918 bp, 162 predicted proteins | sample 1517141 | NCBI WGS metagenome assembly OAWS01 (sample SAMEA2580173, study PRJEB22360) | human gut metagenome | biome: human gut; feature: human-associated habitat; material: faeces | place: Denmark | collected 2008/2010
ACGATAAACAACAACGCAAGGCGTATTGAAACATTAAACCTCTAAAGTATTTACATTACTCCGGTATCTCTAAGGTATCGGAGTTTTTGCGTGGATGTTATGTCAATGGCAGACGGAAGGGTCGCTCCCTTTATCCCGGTTCGATTCCGGGACATCCGCTTTTTACACCTAGACGGCGGCCCAATAAAAATCCACGATGCGGGTCGCAAAAAACTCATTCGTAAAAAAGTTGTATTTACGTGGAAGATGCAACATGCGGATGGCCCTGGAGTTAATAAAATGAGTGCGTAAACGATGGGAAACGTGGGTACGAAACGAGGACGCACAGGTGGTTTTCAAGGGGCAACTGTAAATCGTAATGGGTCTTCTGTGTTCTATCCTATACAAAAAATAATTATTCGAAGAACACAGGCATGGAGAAATTGGAGAGAGGCAATGGCAGCCGGTTGCTAACCGGTACACCGGGAACGGTGCGAAGGTTCGATTCCTTCATTCTCCGTTATTTATAGACAGATAGGAAGGTGGTGTTGTGGCAAATGAAGAAAACTTAAAAGGGAAGGGCTTTGACAGTCGAAGCACGAGCGAACTACGAGAAATAGCTCAGAGAGGCGGCAGAGCATCAGGAGAGGCTAGGAGAAGAAAAGCGGACCTGAGAAGGACGCTGAACGCCTTACTAACTGCAAAAGTAGATAATCCAGAGCTTGCACCATTATTAGAGGGACTTGGACTGGAATACACCTTAGAATCCGCCGTAACTGCCGCACTAATCAAAAAAGCTATGACCGGGAACGTCAAAGCCTTTGAAGCTATTAGAGACACAATCGGTCAGACAACAAAATCTGACCTTGATATAGAAGAACAGAAGATTAAAATAGACCGGGATAGGAGAGCGAGAGATCAAGAGGTTGGGAATACAGATAATACAGAAGGTATCCAATCCTTCCTGAAAGCCATGAGGCCGACACAGGAAGAAATGGATACCTTATTTGAAGGTGATGACGATGCCAAGGAAACAGAAGAAAGCGGCAGAATTTAAATTCAAAACATTCTCCGAACAACAAAAAAGACTTATAAACTGGTGGCGTCCTTTGGTTCGGGCCTCAGAAAACGATTTTGTCATAGCGGATGGCTCTATCAGGTCGGGAAAAACGATTGCATGTATCTGTGGGTTCCTGATTTGGTCACAGGAGATGTTTTCCGGCGAGAGCTTTATACTTGCAGGAAAGACCATGGGTGCACTGAAAAAGAATGTTGTAAAACCAATGCAACAGATCTTAGAAGCATGGGGGTGGCCATATGAATACATCCGGTCTGGATCGGATGCGCATATAGAGATTGGCACTAATACTTACTACCTGTATGGGGCGAATACAGAGGCCAGCCAGGATGCCCTGCAGGGCCTGACTGCTGCCGGGGCTTATGCAGATGAGGCGGCTCTATTTCCAAAATCCTTCATTGATCAGATGATAGGCCGGTGTTCGATTGATGGGGCAAAGGTTTGGATGAACTGTAATCCAGAGGGGCCACATCATTATATCAATGAAGAGTTTATAAAAGCAGCCGCAGAGAAGGACAATAAGAAAAAGGTTTATCACCTTCATTTCACGATGGATGACAACCTTACCTTGTCTAAGCAGAAAAAAGAGTTTTATAAAAATGCATGGCCTCTGGGCAGCGTATTCTATAAGCGTTTTATCCTGGGTAAATGGGTGGCGGCAGACGGCCTTATCTATCAGCAATTTGCAGATCATGTAGATGAATACCTGATTACGGAAGAATGGCTCAGGGATAATCAAATTATATATGCAGTCATTGGAGTTGATTTCGGAGGTACGAAGTCAGCTCATTCTTTTACCTTGACAGGATTTACAAAGGGATACAGACAGATGGTTGTGCTTGATGAGTATTACTGCAAGAAGAGGATAAATCCAAAACAGTTAGAAGATGATTTTATAGGCTTTGTAAAGAGGGCACAGAGCAGATACAAAGTCCACGAAGCATATTGTGACAGCGCAGAACAGACGCTGATCAGTGGACTAGAAGCAGCGACAATCAGGGAACGGGTGGCAATAGATATTAAGAATGCGATCAAAGGGCCAATCAATGACCGGATTGCCTTTTACAATTCCATGATTGCACAGGGCAGATGGAAGATTATGAAACACTGTACGCATATTAAAGAAGCGTTTGAGGAGGCTGTTTATGATGACAGCAAGCCTAATCAGGATGTACGTCTTGATGATGGTCAAATGAACGTAGACAGCCTTGATAGTACGGAGTACAGCACAGAAACTATTATGAGCGACATTATGTATATAGCAGCATAAAGGCAGGTGATGAAATGAGAGATATTGTAAGTGAGTTCTTAAAAACAAGTGGATATGTGCTACAAGCAGATAAGACGCTAGGACATCTATCAGAGTGGGAAGACTGGTACCAGGGATACGTTAAGAAATTTCATCGGTATAATGTTTATAATGGAGTGAAAACAGTTGGTAAGGATCGCATGTCAATGCAGATGGCAAAGAGGATCTGCGAGGACTGGGCTAATCTATTGTTGAATGAAAAGGTCACGATCACCACAGAAAGTGAATTTTCCGTATCCCTTAACCAGATATTTGAAAATAACAACTTCCTGGTTAAAGGGAACCAATTGATTGAGATGATGTTTGCTTTTGGCACTGCGGCCTTTGTGGAATATCTTGATCAGGATGAACAGGTAGTTATTGATTACATCAGGGCGGAAATGATACGACCAATCGCATATGACAATGGAATTATCACAGAATGCGCCTTTGCAAGCCCTGTTGTCGTATCTGGGGAGAAAGCATTTTATATACAGATACATAAGAAGGATGGGACACAATATGTAATTGAGAACCACTATATTTGTTCTGAATCTGGAAAGGAATTAGACCTGCCGGATGACATAGAGGAAACTGTATTAACAGGTTATGATAAGCCATTGTTCCAGATTATCACGCCAAACATAATTAATAATATTGACTTTGACAGCCCAATGGGTGTGAGCTGCTTTGCAAACGGCATTGATCAGCTAAAAGCAGTTGATCTGGTATATGATTCTTACTGTAATGAGTTTCGACTTGGGAAGAAAAGGATTATTGTTCCTACGACTTTCGCAAAGATCCAGATGCAAGAAGACGGGACGGTGAATCCCATTTTTGATCCGAACGATACAGAGTTTTATTCTTATCAGACGAATGACACAGATCCAAAAGCAATCAAGGAAATCAACATGTCATTGAGGGCTGCAGAGCATGAACAAGCCTTGCAGCGAATGCTTGACCTTCTGAGCATGAAATGTGGACTTGGAAACGATAGATACCGTTTTGAAAACGGAACGGCGAAGACAGCAACCGAAGTTATTTCAGAGAAGTCAGAGCTGTATCAAAATCTGATGAAACATGAAATAGTCATAAAGGATGCATTAATCCGCATGGTAAACGCTATCGCTTTTCTGTCCGGCGCTGGACCCCAGAACGTTTCTATTGAATTTGATGACAGCATTATAACCGATAAAGAATCACAAAGACAGCAAGACCGTCAAGACTTAGCTGCAGGCATTATGGCTCCGGAAGAGTATCGGGCTAAATGGTATGGGGAATCAAGAGAAGACGCTTTGAAGAATCTTCCAGAGCAGGACGGAGGTGTGCAGGATTGATAAATGTCAGATTTAAGAGATGCATTTGAATGGAGAATCAAAGAATTAGAATTAAGGATCATGGAGGACGTTGTCCGCAGGATCAAAAAGGCTGGAAAGATCACATCCAGCGCAGATCACCAGTTAAATGTTTATAGAACGCTTGGCAACAGCACTTATAAAATTGAACAGGAGATCAAAAAGAGGCTTGCCGCAGAAGATCCAGAGATCTGGAGGATGTATGATGAAGCCCTTGAAAAGCAATACATCAGGGACCGAGATCTGTATGAACAGATGAATGAAGAATATGTTCCATGGGACGAACGTCCAGGTAATCGGCAGATATTTGAAAGCTTTGTGAAACAATCGCAAGGGGAGTTGAAAAACTTTACCCGGTCCCTGGGTTTTGCCATAAAGGAAGGAAACAAAACAGTTTTCAAGCCTTTATCCTTGTACTATCAAAAACACCTTGATAATGCCATTCTTGACATTACAACAGGTGCCTTTGATTATAATACTGTTCTCCGGCGGGTCGTAAAAGAAATGACATCAAGCGGGATCAGGGTAGTAGATTATGCCAGCGGGCATAGTAACCGCATAGAAGTGGCTGCACGCCGGGCTGTCATGACCGGGATCAGTCAGGTAACCGGAAATATAAATGAGCAGAATGCACAGATTCTTGGAACGAACTGGTTTGAAGTTGACTGGCATGCAGGCGCACGTCCAAGTCATAAAGAATGGCAGGGAAAGCCTTATACCTATGAGCAGCTTATTTCCATTTGTGGGCTGCATACGGTCACTGGACTTGGTGGAACGAACTGTTACCATGGATATTATCCGTTCTTCCCTGGAATATCGAAAAGAAATTATACGGATGAATGGCTTGCAGAGCAAAATAGGAAAGAGGAGCAGACAACCAGCTATAAAGGAAAAGAGTATACGCCATACCAGGCATCACAGCGACAGCGGCACATGGAAACGGCAATGAGGGCACAGAGGGATAAAATTCACCTGCTAAAACAGGGCGAAGCAGCCGCAGATACAATCGTAGATGAACAGATCAAATATCAAAATCATCTGTATGAATATACCAAGTTCTCAAATATCATGGGACTGAAACAGCAGAGAGAACGGATCTATATGGACCGGAAAGGAAGGGTACTTCCTTATGGTAATTCTGTTGTGAAGTACCAGAAAATCCGGTATAATAAAGATGGAAGTATGAAGATCACGGACGATTGGTCAAGGAAAGATCACGTAAAGATTCCTTCCAAGTACAGGCAGAACGCCGTTGTAGAAACCACAGAAGAAAAATCCGGCGTCAAATATAGAAACCGGACCATCTATGACCAGAACGGTCACATGATTAAGCAGATCCATTCCGGACACCATGGGAATCCAAAGATTCACAACTACGGAGAAGCAGGAGAACATGTCCATATCTATGAATGGGAAGGTGGAAAGATTAAAAAGCGGTATACAAGGGAAGTACGAAGAAAGGAGAGAAAGGAGCATAAGGGTCTATGGAAAAAACAGAGTTAAAAAAGCAGATCATGTCCTTAACTCAGGATATTACATTTGAATATCACGGAAAGTCTGCATGTATTAATCCATGGGCAGCGGATAAATTTCAGGTCGGGTTCGGTGATATAGCAATAACATACACAAACATAAAAGACTTAATGGAAGATCCTCTGTATGACGGGAAATCACTGTCGCAGATCTGCGGGGATTTAAGAATTGAGTTAGTATAATACCACTTGCTAAAAGAGCCAGTGGTATTTTTATACCCATTTTTAAAAGAAAGGAGCATACAGACATGACACACAGAACATAGAAAGGTATGGTGATCCGATGATCTCCCGGCAGCAGGGTGAAGCTGCATCAGACACGCCTGAGCGTGTTATTTTTATGTCCAAACATAGCCACGACTTGAAACTGTCTATGGTAGTTGACGAACAGTAAACGGAGGTAAATATGAGAAAGAAAGAATTGATGGAAGAAAAGCAGGTAAAGAAGTTTCCTATGAAGTTGCAGTTTTTTGCAGAAAGCGGTGGCGCAGGGGACGATGGTGCGGACGGCAGTGATGTTGCCGGGGATGATGGTGACGACCAGGACGACGATGAAGCGGACGAAAACGGAGATGAAGAGGCGAAGTTTACACAAGCTGATATTAATAAGGCGATCAAAAAACGTCTGGAAAGAGAGCGTAGAAAGTGGGAACGAAAGCAGTCTTCAGAAAAAAAGGATGATAATGAATCCGATAAAAACGAATCAAAAGATGATGACGCTGTAAAACAAGCGGAAGTCAGGGCGCAGAAAGCAGAAATGAAGATCTTATGCTACGAGCATGACATTTCAAAAGATTGCGTAGATGATGTAATCGCTCTGGCACACTCGTATCTTGATGATGACACAGACATGGAGGATGCAATTGAAAAGGTAGTGAAAAAGTACCCTCACTTTACAAAGTCATCAGAGAGCGAGGAAGATAAGGAACCGAAAAAAGCATGGGGACAGAGACAGACGAAAAAAGCGAAAGAAAAGACTTCTGGAGTTGAGGCTGCATTTCTGAAAAAGAACCCAGGCTTAAAGATTGATTAAGAAAGGGAAGGTATAAAATGGCACATGAATCACAAGTGCGTTATTCTGCACTGGTAGACGCAAAATTGCGACAGACGCTCGTAACAAGAGATAATTACATTTTTAACAACAATTATGAAGGAAATCCAAAGGCAGGAAAAGTAAAGATTCCTGTTAGAGATACGGAAGTAAAAGTAAAAGACTATAATAAGGAAACCGGAATAAAAATTGAATCCGGAAGTACTTCTTATGCGGATTTAAACATTGACATGGATAAAGCAGTAAATGAACTGATTGATGGCTTTGATGCTGCATCTGTTCCTGACAATTTGACGGCTGATCGTTTAGATTCTGCGGGGTATTCACTTGCACTTGAGATGGACGCAGATTCAATTGGTTGTCTCGAAACAACAAGTGGGACAAAGGTCACAGAAACTAAGACGGCAGCGACTGAGAAAACAGCATATCAGGAAATATTAAAGGCTAAAGCATATCTTGGAAGAAAAGGCGTCCCATCGGATGGAAGATGGCTAATTGTCTCCCCAGAATTTCAGTCAGTTTTGATGTTAGACGATCATTTTATTCGGCAGGGCGATTTATCTCAGGAAATGAAAAATGCTGGAGCAGTAGGATCAGTAGCGGGGTTCGCTGTATTTGAATCAAATAATTTGTTGTATGAGGACACAGAAACCACTGGAGGAAAGGTCACCACGACTGAATTTATCGCAGGACATCCAAACTGGTGTCATCGAGTAGACGAATGGGCCGTAGAGGTTCATTTACAGGATCTTTCTGGTTCTGGAACTTTCATTGGTGCATCTGCGGTCCAGGGGCGAAAGATTTGGGGAAGAATGATTTCAAAACCAGAGACGGTTTATATCAAACGTACAGAAACAGAGGCATCTTGATAGGAGGTGTATCATGGTTGCATTTGTAACCTATGATTTCTACAAGACGAGTTTTGCAGGATCAGCCATACCGGAGGAAATATTTTCACGGTATGCGCTTTCTGCATCTATGGAAATCAGAAACAATAGTTTGGGGCGGATACAATCACTGATTCCCAAATGGGCTGATGATATTCAAATAACCGCTTGCCAGGTAGCGGAGATTTTACATGAAAAAGAAGAAATGAACTTTAATGTGAAATCAGAAACAAATGATGGAGTTTCTATAACATACAATGACACAAGAAATTTCAGTGAAGAAATAAAAGAGTGTATAGAAAAAAACTTGTGGATGACCGGACTTCTTTATCAAGGTGGTGTGCGATGTGATCATAAATTCAGACTTGACAATTTACAATAAAAAATATGACCCTGAAAGCCGAATGGATACCTGGTACAAAACATATATACCGGAATGCCACTGGAAAGTTGACAATAAGGTTGTGCAGGACGACAATGGCCTGAGAAATCAGGATACGTTCAAAATACGTATCCCTGGGAAATATGAATTGTGCTACGTGGATGCAGAGATATACAAAGATACGGAGGGCGCATCTGACGTATGGACAATACAAAAGGATGACTATGTGATTCAGGGGAAAGGTCCTGATATAGAAAAACCTTCTGAATTGCCTGGTCGAAGCTGCCGGATTACAAGCTGGTCAGATAACCGTGCAAATACAACGATTCCACATTTTAGGATTGGAGGCGAGTAGATGGCACAACAAAAAAAGTTTGTGGTAAAGACACCACGGGGGCAGATCTACACTCAGAAGACCTCAGGAGGAACAGTCATGGCAAAACTGGAATGGGCCGGAGGTATGGCCCCTAGAATTGAGGGAGGCTTATCGAAAGCACAATGTTTTGTTGACAGCGAGGTACTAAGACTCTCCGATCCTCTCGCACCACGCCGGACTGGCGCATTAATAAAAAGCGGAATCCTTGGTACGGTAATCGGTTCCGGGGATGTATCCTATAATGCCCCACATGCCCGTCCACAGTATTATAAAAATACTGGTCACGGCTTGCGCGGACCAAGGTGGTTTGAGCGCATGAAAGCAGCAAATAAAGACAAGATACTGGAAGGAGCTGAGAAGATTGCCAGGGGAGGATAAAAAGATGATTGAGGCGGTTCGGGATTTTATTCTTACGTGCCCACTCTTGAAAGAAGGTCATGTAAGAGTAGATTATACCGGGGCGGAAATTGGATACTCTATTGATCCACTTCCGGTTGATCCGGTAATAAAAACCTACGTGGATGGAGGTTCCAAGCGGCAATATGCCTTTGCATTTAGCACAAAGGAGCGCTTCACAGGGGACGAGCGAGAAGCCATTGAAAACAGTGGATTCCTTACAGATTTCACGGAATGGATCGAAGCGCAGAATAGTGCAGGGATTTTTCCTGAATTAAATGACAACAAAAAAAATATAAGCGACATTGAAGTTACAAACAGCGGGTTTCTATTCGGCATGGAGCCGGATTATGCTAGCTACCAGATTCAATGTCGCTTTCTTTACACCCAGGAGGTATAAGAATGGAGAAAGCAAAATTAGTAAGAAGAAGTCAGCGGGTGGCCTTTTATGGCGTTCCCACTGCAGATGGAGAAGTGACGAAGTTTGACCGAATGCAGCACTTTACATCTTTAACAGAAAGCAAAAACCCAGTAACATACGAAAGACAGTATGTAGATAAAGACAGCCAGGACAGCGATGTAACGGGATATGGAACGGCCCTTGAGTATGGATTTGACCACCACCAGGGTGACCCGGTATTAAAAGATCTGGCAACCGTGCAGGATGATGAACAGAAGGGCGAAACCAGAGACATTGTGGTTGTTGACTTCTTTGATAATGGAGAGGCAAAAGCAGAAGATGAGTATGTAGCAAGAAAAAGGACGTATTCTATTCTGCCTGACAGTTCTGGAGATGGAACAGATGCATTACAGTATTCTGGAAGTTTTGCAGTTAAAACCGACATTGTAAAGGGATATGCTAAAGTAGCGGCAGATAATAAGAGTTGTACTTTCTTGAATGCACCTACGAATACACCCTGAGCCAGCCCCAGAACCAGAGGGGCCAACTGAAACTGGAATAGTAGACGAAGAAATATAAAATAAGGAGATTGAGCCATGAGCCAGGAAGAAAATATTCGTATTTGGAAGATTAACGGACAGGAGTTTGAATTTGATTTAGCAGATGCCGATGCATTAGAAGGCATGCTAAAGGCATTTGAAACAGTGGATGAAGAACAGAAGGAATTACAGAAAACCGGGGCAACAGTGTTGTTTGTAAGGGACTATTGCAATATTTATTATCGCATGTTTGATAACCTGTTCGGGCCAGGGGCCGGGGACAAGATATTTGGCGGGAAACACAACATAAGAGTGTGTGAAGAGACTGCGGACGACTTTATTGCCTTTGCCAATAGGCAGGTAAAAAAGGTGAACCAGAGACGGAACGCCAAGAATCAGAAATATTATCCGGGAAAGAATCAGAAAAACAAAAGTAAATATTATGGTAATCGGCGATGAATCCTCTATACGAGAAGTTTCCAGAGCATGTACTAATTTCCGGGGAAAAGTATAGAATTGTTACAGACTTCCGGGAGTATATTAAGTTGTTAGATTTGCTTCGGGATAATGAGGTAGACACAATGGAAAAGGCGGAATTGATTCTGATGTGGTTTATAGATCCCCCACAAGCTGATTTTCATGACTGTTTAAAGGCTCTTTCATCCTTTATGACAGATTACAGAGGGAAAGAAGAGCATATTGATCCTGAGGATGATACAAAAGAAAACAGAGGAAAAGAAAAGCGGGTGCTATCCTATACGCAGGACGCACCTTTTATATTGTCCGGGTTTATTGAATGTTATGGAATTGACCTCACAACGGTAAAATATATGCATTGGTGGAAGTTTCGCATGCTAATTGACGGAATGAATGAAGAATGCGAGCTAAAAAAAAGAATGAGTTACCGCAGTATTGATGCCGGAAAGATTAAGGATAAAGCAGAAAGAGAAAGGATCAGAAAAATTCAGAGGCAGATCGCAATAACAGAAAACATCGCTACAGATGAAGATATTGGGGATGCCTTCGGAAACATGATGTGGTGATGGTGACATGAGAATAAGGGAGAAAATACCATTTGTAAGAAAGTGGTACATATGCCCGCATTGCCACGCGCACCTAATGATTTATGACAACACCGCAGAAAGCAGCGGTGTCTTTTTGAAGTGTAAAAAATGCGGGAAAGAAGTAGAAATAAAGATTAATGAAGGAAGACAGGTGATGCATTAGAGAGCCATGAGCCGTGCAGTTGTCCGAAAGGAGATAACGTATGGGGTACGATGGCGATTTAAAATTTAATACAAAGATAGACGAGGCGGGTTTTAATGCCGGTATAAGCAAGCTGGGCGGAATCGCAAAAAAGGGCCTTGCCGTAACGGCTGGAGCGATTGCGGGTGTAACCGCTGCCTTCGGCGTTATGACAAAACAATCTCTGGATTCTGTTTCCAGCCTTGAGCAAAACATCGGTGGGGTGGAAACTCTTTTTAAAGACAGTGCAAAAACAGTTATCAAGAATGCAAATAATGCATTCAAGACAGCTGGTATGAGCGCAAATGAGTACATGAAAAACGTAACAAGTTTTTCAGCGTCATTATTGCAAAGCACGTCTGGAAATACTCAGAAAGCCGCAAAAGTTGCAGACATGGCCATGATTGACATGTCCGACAATGCAAACAAAATGGGTACTGCAATGGTGGATATCCAAAATGCGTACCAGGGATTCGCAAAGCAGAATTATACCATGCTTGATAATTTGAAGCTTGGGTATGGCGGCACAAAGACAGAGATGGAACGACTGTTGGCGGATGCCTCTAAGCTATCTGGGGTTAAATATGATATAAACAATTTAAAAGACGTTTATGAGGCAATCCATGTCATTCAAGGCGATTTAGGTATTACCGGCACAACGGCAGAAGAGGCAGCAACAACGATTGAAGGGTCAATGAATGCAGCCAAGGCAGCATATGACAACTTTTTGAATGGATCTGGGTCTGCCAAGGATTTTGCGGATGCTCTTGTAACCGCCGCAGTTAATATAGGAAAAAATCTTGGAGAGATTATTCCCAGGCTTGCTGAGACGATACCAGAAGTCTTAAATACATTATGGCAGGAATTTCAAAGTGGCGGGGATCGCTTTCTTAAAGCTGGAGCGGATATCATAGCCAATATTACAACTGGCTTGCTTTCTAAATTTCCGTCACTTATTACAAGCGCAATTTCTTTCGTTCCCATGATTGCGAGTGCGATCAGTTCACATGCGCCGGAGATTGCACAATCCGCAGTTTCTATCATAACTAGCATTGCCAATGGAATAACTCAGAGCATACCGAAGATCTTGGAATCAATTGCGCCAATAGCTGCGTCAATCGGACAAGGAATTATGCAGGCTGCGCCAGCGCTTATGAGTGCAGGAATGCAGATCATACAGCAGGTGGGAGATTCGATTTCGCAATACGCTCCAACTCTGATACCAAAGGCACTGGAAATGATAGGCCAGTTGGCAATGGGCCTAATTCAGAATCTTCCGCAATTAATTAGTACAGGAATCCAGATCATAACAGCGATTGCGCAGGGAATTATAAACTCTATTCCTGTATTGATCACATACGTTCCGCAGATTATAAACGGCTTATGTGCTGCCTTGGACACAGGATTAATGCAATTACTCGCGGCTGGGGCAAAGATAATAGTGAATCTTGTTCAGGGGATCATACAAGCAATTCCGCAGCTGATTGCGGCCTTGCCGCAGATTGTACTTGCAATTATAAATGTCTTTACACATATAAACCTTTTGAGCGCCGGAAAAGCCCTGATCACAAGCCTAAAAAATGGGATTGTTGCTGGAAAAGGCAGCGTGATAAGTGCATTTAACACGCTTGTTACAAATCTTTGGAATAAGATTACAACTACAAACTGGCTGGCCCTTGGAAAAAGTATCTTAACAAAGCTGATCTCTGGCATTCGTTCTTTGATTGGAAATGCCGGAAGTGCAGCTAAAAGCATTGCCACGAAAATACTTAGCACCATACGGAATACTAACTGGTTAGCTCTTGGAAAGACAATTATCAGTAAGCTCGTTTCTGGTCTGATAAGTCTTGCGGGGAAAATGGGCAGCACCGCAAAAAGCTTGGCGCAGAAAGCGGTAACAGCTTTTAAAAATATAAAATGGGCAGACGTTGGAAAGAACATCATAAAAGGGATTATTGGTGGAATTGGATCTGCGGCTGGTGCATTGTTCAATAAAGCCAGGGAAGTGGCATCTGGCGCTTTAAGTGCAATAAAAAAGAAGCTTGGAATTAAGTCTCCATCACGTGTGTTTAAAAAAGAGGTCGGAAAACATATCGTAACCGGTATTATCGCCGGCATAAAAGCAGAGCAGAAAAGTCTTACAAAGACAATGGAAAGTCTCTGCAATGCTGCTATAAAGTCCGCAAAATCGGCAAGCAAAAAGGGTAACTTCTCAGAGATAGGGAAAACCTTTGCCGAGAACTTGTCAAATTCTATGGATTCTCAGGTGGAGAAGACTACAACAGCCGGAAAGAATCTGATCAATACTCAGATAAAAAAGGGTAGCGATAAAGAAAGTAAGAAATATTATAAGAAAATTGCTAGTCTAAACAAGCAGATCAAAAAGGCAAAAAAAGACAAGAAAAGCACCAAAGATCTTGAAAAAGAGCTAAAAAAAACCAAGGCGAAAAAGAAAGCAATGACAAGCTCTTACACGAACCTTGGAAAAGCAATGATTACGGCTTATACAAACTCAGTAAAGAAGCAGGCGGCAGCGATTGTAAAAGAAGCTGAAAAAACTATCGAAGAACTTTCAGAAAAGTTCCAAGAAAAGTATAACGACATCATGCAAAAGCAGAGTGATATGGTGTCAAAGATGCGTGATACAGGCAGCCTGTACGATCTGGATGGCAATATTGAAGCTATTGAAAATTACCAAAACCGGATCAAATCCCTGAAAGGCAAAATTCCGGATTCATTAATGGATGAAATCCTGGGAATGGGCGTTTCCGATGCAAATGATTACATGGAATACCTGCAATCTCTTGATCCGAAACAATTCCAAGATTATATAAATAAATGGAATAAGATTTATAATGGCTCTGAATCTTTTGGAGAGAGCTTCTTTAAAAGTGACCTGGATAAACTTCAAGAGGACTACCAGAAAGAACTAAATACAAATCTGAACGCACTCAAGAAGAAGGTGAATCAGATTGGTAAGGACACTATGGCTGGATTTACGTCCGGCATGAAGTCACAGACAAAAAATATGTCCAAAGCCGTTAAGCAGATGTGCAATCAGATCATTAAGGACATGAAGAAACAGCTGAAAATTAAATCCCCATCCCGGGTAGTAAGAGACAAGGTAGGAAAATATCTTCCGCTTGGTCTTAGCTCTGCCTTTTCTAAATACATGCCGATAGCTACGGCGCAGATTGAAAAAGACATTGATACCTCCCTTGCTGCTATGCGTGCGAAAGTGGAGAGTGTAGAGTATCCTACGCCGGATGTCCCATCCTACCCCGGGCCATCGGGCGGTGCACAAGTGGTTGTTTTAGAAGATAGCCGTCCGGTTCAAGTAAACGCAGAGATTCATACAACTGTAGATGTGGACGGAAAGACAATGGGTAAGGCTGTAACACCGTATGTGAGTAAGGATCTTGGAAAAGAACAGAGGAAAGTCGAAAGGAGAAATTGATTTATGTTTGATGTTCAGATAGAAAAACACAGCCTTGCCGCCGAGTGGGGAATGAGGTTGCTTACCCTGGAAGTTGGTTCACCGGAGGCAGATACAAAGTTTAAAGAGGTCCCTGGAAGAAACGGGGACCTCGATCTGACAGAGATACAAACTGGATACACAACATATAAAAACGCAACCATGAAACTTACTTTCGATTTTGTAGACGGAGATTATGGCACATGGCTCCGCAAGGGTAGTGAAATCTTTAATGCTTTGCATGGCAAAAGAGAAAAACTGTACCTTGGAAACGAAAAGACATTTTACTACGAAGGAAGAATTAAAGTTGACACAGATAAAATAAACAAGCAATTCAGCAAGATTGAAATTGAAGTAAACCGTGATCCCTATAAATACGAAAAGTATTCTTCCACAGAAGATTGGCTGTGGGATGATTTTTCTTTTGAGGACGGGATAATAAGAGAATATAAAGACCTGGCTGTGTCTGGATCTCTTGAGTTGCATATACCAGGGCGATCTATGCCAGTGATCCCTGAATTTGACTGTAGTGTTGCGATGAGCGTGACACACAACGGAAAGACCTACAGTCTTCCGGCAGGAAAGAGCAAGGCGCCGGATCTTCTTTTAATAGAAGGAGATAATGTGCTGACCTTTACTGGGAACGGGACTGTGAGTGTAGAATATCGAGGAGGAAGTTTATAGTGTATAAGGTAAAATTAAATGACAAATATATCTATCACCCATGGGATAAGGATTTGCAGATTTGTGATCCCAAGTTAGATACAGAACTTAATAAAAACGGTTCTTTTTCGTTTGTGATCTATCCAGACAATCCGTTATATAATCAATTGGAGAAATTAAAGTCAAAAGTACACATTTTGTGGTTTGACAGCGCCGGAAATGAAAAAGAAATATTTCGTGGTCGTGTTCTGAGTGAAGAAACAGACTTTGACGGAGAAAAAACAGTAACATGCGAGGGGGACCTCGCTTTTTTGTTAGACACAATCCAGCGGCCTTATTCTTCTACGGTTTCGCCGGCGGACCGGTTCAAGCAGCTTATTAATGCTCATAATTCACAGGTCGAGCCTGATAAGCAATTTCAGATTGGGAATATCACAATGACAGGTGATTCTGTAAAAGTAACAGAGAATAGTTATCCAGATACCCGTACCGACATTGAAAATAAACTGCTGAATGTCTATGGTGGGTATATCAGGACAAGGGAACAGGACGGAAAATATTATATCGACTATCTAAAAGAGTATGATGATAAGGAAGGGCAAGCAGTCCGATACGGTGAAAATATCCTTGATATAACAAAGTATATAAAGGCCGATGATATTAAAACATGTATCATACCTTTAGGAGCAACAAACAGTGCTACTGGTAAAGCAATCACGATAGAGAGCGTAAATAATGGAGTGGATTATCTCTACGATCAGTCAGCTGTGGATACTTTTGGGAAAATATACGGCACTGTTTCTTTTTCTGATGTTGAAAGCCCAAATACATTGAAACAGAAAGGACAGGAGCAAGTCGAGGCATTAAAGAACTTAATTGTTTCGATTGAACTTACCGCGGTTGATTTAAAAGACCTTGGATATGATGTGAAAGAAATTGCTGTCGGAGATTTTATCCCGGTTGTATCTCTGCCGCATGGAATCAATTCTTATATGCAGGTAAGCAAAAAAAGCCAGAATCTTAAAAAGCCGGAGGATTCTAGTATTGTCCTTGGCTCTACAATTAAGACCCTTGTGGAAAATCAAAGCGTATATAATTCTGGTATTCAAAACGTCATTCCTGCAGTGAACAACGCTGTAAACACAGCCAATAACGCCGCAAACACTGCGGAACAAGTCAAGGTGGAAATGGATGCAGTAACAAACAAGCTTTGGCCCGTATACAGCATTTATATTAATACTGTAAATGTAAATCCCATGACGTTCCTGGGCGGCGAATGGGTCCCGTTTGGAACCGGGAAAACTCTTGTCGGTGTAGACACAAATCAACAGGAGTTCAATGTAGTAGAAAAATCAGGAGGTCATAAAGAAGTACAGAATCATTCACATTCTTTTAGTGGAAAAGCAAACTGGGTGAATCTCCAAGGCGGGATGAACAACCTTGTTGGACAGGATGCAAATTGGGGCATGACTGCGCAGGGCAATGGCATTGTAACAAACAAAGGGGATAGCAGTTTTTATTATCCGTCAAGTAAGGGAAACTCAACAAAAGCCCAAGATGGATTTTGGATCAATGCGAGCCATGAACATTCTCTTACGGGCACAGTCGGTGCGTATGGAACTGGAACAGGAAAAAACTTGCCGCCATACATAACGGTATATTTCTGGAAGAGGACAAAATAGTGGGAAGGAGAAAAAGATGTTAAGTATAAAAGAAATTTTAGATAATCTGCTAAATGCTAAATTAGGAAAGGATGTAAGACAATCTTTACATGATGGAGTTAAACAGGCAACAGATTCAAGTGTTCAAACTCAAGAGCGTCAATCTGCTCTTGAACAAAAATACGATGAACTTATAGATAATTTTACTAGTGTAAGCCCGTCAGACGCAGAAATCGTAGATTCCAGGACAACGGCAGATGGTACAACATATTCAACATTAAGGGATCGTCTTAACGTTGCAGATGAAAAATTTTGTAAAAAAGATGAAGTTTATAGTAAATCAGAAGTTTATAATAAATCAGAAGTTTATAATAAAACGGAAGCTTATAATAAAACGGAAGTATATAGTAAGGCTGAGGCTAGGGATATTTGCTTCGGAAAAGGGGATATTGTAATGCTTACCGGAACAATCAACGGCTCCGGAGTTACAATTGGATATCCAGATGGTTATAATTTTAGTAACACTATGGCGATCTATTGCGCTGCGGAGGGGAAAATATCAGGATCATGGAATGGCGTTTATACAACCGGAGATTCGGATACACTGCTGAGCGTAAGTCTTGACAATGTACCGCTTGGAATCCATGTACACGTGGATCAACTTAGTGATTTTGCATTCGATGAGTACCGATATAGGCTATTTCTTATGAAATTTAAATAGAGAGGAGAATAATATGTTAGAAATCAAAAAAAGCACGGTCCTGAATGGAACCGTAATAATCAAAGAAAAACCAGTGGTGTTTATAAACGCTACGGTCGAAGAGGAGAACGGAGGAGATAGTGTAAACACGACAATTCACAACAAGGTACTCTACGAGGCAAACAAAACCACTGTGCGGCAGGAAATCGCAGAGTTCACGGAGCAGTTCTACGCAGCACAGGACGCAAGGACAGGAGAGACAGCAGGAGGGCAGTAGTGCTACAAGAAATTTTAGCAATATGCGGCGGTATAAGTATCATAGGCGGGGCCGGGGCAGTGATCTATAAGGTCGTGCACCCGGCTTTTCGATTTAAGACCCGAGTGGAGAACCTGGAGGATCACTCGGAAAAAGATTACAAACGCCTGGTGAATTTGGAGGAGATGCAGAAGCAGCAGAACAAATGTCTAGCCGCTATGCTGAATCATCAGATCACTGGCAACGGTATAGATAACATGAAGAAAATCAGAGATGAGCTTTTAGAAAGCATTATCGACAAATAAGAAGGGAGATATAAAATGAGAGATTGGAAAAAATGGGGCAGGGCCGCAGGAATCAGGGCCGTAAAGACCATGGCACAGACGGCAGTTGCTATGATGCCGGCAGCGGCAACAATTACGGCGGTGGATTGGAAAACAGTTGCCGGGACAGCGGTATTAGCCGGAGTAGTATCTGTACTTACATCTGTAGCGGGGTTACCGGAGGAGGGCGAGTAATCGTCCTCTTTTCTGTTTAAGAAGGGAGAAAAGAGCATGGGAAAGAAAAAAATAGCAATTTCAGTAGGCCACAGCATTCTTAAAAATGGCAACTGCACGTCTGCCAGCGGGTGTGTGAACGAATATGAGTACAACAAAAAGCTGGCCCCTCTGGTGCGGAAGTACCTTGAGCAGGCCGGATGGGATGCGGACGTGATCCAGTGTCCGGAAAAGAAGTTTGCAACAAAGGCAGAAGAGAAGACACACAAGCTGCCTCGGATCAATGGTGGCGGGTATGACTTAGCTATTGAATTGCATCTGAACGCAAGCAATGGCCAGGGGTACGGGGCAGAGGTATATTATAAGACCAGCTCCGGGAAGAAATACGCCAAGAGGGTGCAGAAGAAACTTGCTACATTGTTCCGGGACAGGGGCGCAAAGAAGGACGATCACCTGTATTTTTTGAACGGTACAAAGCCGCCTGCGATCCTTATAGAAAGCTTTTTCTGTGACAACAAGAGTGACTATGCAAAAGGAAAGGATTTGGAGAAGGTGGCCCGTCTGATCGCAGAGGGAATCTCCGGGGGAAAGATTAAGGAGAAGAAAAAAGCAGCAGCGAAACCACCGTACACTTCGATCACGAAGACGTCTTCTAAGGCGGCCGTGAAGTGGCTACAGGGCAAATTGAACACTTGCTATACTGGAAAGCTCCCGGATCTGGCCGTGGATGGCATCTGGGGTAGCAAGACACAGGAAATGTTACAGGCGTACTGGCGGCAGCTCGGATGGCGCAAAGGCAGCTATGCAGGGAGAAAGACATGCACGGCACTGTATAAGAATAGAAAGAAATAGTTTCAAGGCCGGGAGAGATCCCGGTCTTTTTTTGTGCCATAAAAATATGATAAACAATAAAGGAGAACTCGGAGAAGAATGACGATTCTCTCGATAGGTAGCCGGGATGATTGAATATTCTATTGAGATTCGTGTTGCATCTCGTGTTGCATTTTTATAAAAAGTCTATTTATATGCAAAACTATAAGGCATTATAAAAAGATATTTATGGATTGTAAATGGCTTAGATATGCGGAAATCTTATAAAGCGCATAAACAAACAATTCCTAAATAATGGCCTTTTTCGGGTTCGATTCCTGTCATCCGCATTCATTTATTTTTATAGGTTGAGGAAGAATAGAACGGTACATTTGGATGGAATGTACCGTTCTGTTTTTGTTTCATAGGAAAGCTCTACGACCTTCCCTATGAAATAAAAATGCTCCGCGGGTTGTGCACAGATGCGTAAGAAAATCATTTGCCTTTGGCAAATCGCATCTGGCACGAAAAAGTTGTCAGGCCCCTCAAAGAGTGAGGTCCAGGGGACAAAGCCGTGTCAGAGGTGCTTATGAATATACGTTTGCATGCTTTAGCCGGTATTTGAGAAAAATCAGATTATTATAATTGATTATTGAATTATCAGTTTTAAAAGCATTGCATACACTAAGAATCAGAAGACAATAAAACGGGCAGGAACCGGGAAAATCGAGGTCAGAAAAATGAACTTCTTTTAATAAGAAGAAATCGAAAAATCTGACCTCTTTTTTGTGGAGAACAAAAGGGTAGTATGAATTGTACAAATACTAACATAGGATTCTTGAAAATATTAGATAAAACATATAATAATAATTGGTAGAACCAAAGAAAATTTTATTTCAAGAGGAAAATAAGTGATTTTTCTTGAAAAAAAGCATAAAAAAAAGGGTAATTTTTAGAATTGACAAAGTAATATAGGAGTATTATACTCACTACAAATTTAGGAAAGGAGGAGCAGTCGATGAGTTTATCGGAGAAATTGATGGAAGAGCTTGTGAGCAAGACAGCGTTCACCATTCCTCTCTTCGGCGGGATTCCGGTGCAGGAATCGGTTGTAGTCACATGGGGTATTATGGCTTTTGTCATCCTGCTGTGTCTGATCTTCGTGAGAAATTTAAAGCTTGTCCCTACAAGAAAGCAGGCCTGTATTGAGACTGCGGTGGGAGGAGTATATCGGTTTTTCCACGGGATTCTGGGAGACGAGGGAAAAGGCTATATCCCGTATCTTGCGACAGTCGGAATCTATCTCGGCCTTTCCAATCTGAGCGGTTTGGTCGGACTGACACCGCCTACGAAGGACATCAACGTAACAGCAGGGCTGGCGGTCATGAGCATCGTGCTGATAGAATATTCGGGGATCAGGAAAAAGGGCTTTAAGGGGTTCATAAAGAGCTTTACCGAGCCGGTTCCGTTTATCGCACCGCTTAACGTGCTGGAAGTCTTTATAAGGCCTCTGTCGCTGTGTATGCGGCTCTTCGGAAATATTCTGGGCGGATTCGTCATAATGGAACTCTTAAAGATTGTAGCGCCGATTCTGGTGCCGATCCCGTTCAGTTTTTATTTTGACGTATTTGATGGACTGATTCAAATGTATGTGTTTGTTTTCCTGACGGCCATCTTTATGAAAGAGCTTATGGATTAGAATAACAGAAACAATAAATTATAGTATAAGGAGATGTAGATTATGTCATTAGTAGCATTAGGAGCAGGTATTGCAGTATTATCAGGTATTGGAGCAGGTATAGGTATCGGAATCGCCACATCAGGTGCAACAGATGCGATCGCAAGACAGCCGGAGGCAACCGGGGAGATTAATAAGACACTGCTGCTTGGATGTGCGCTTGCAGAATCAACGGCAATCTATGGCCTGGTTGTTGCAATCATTATCATGTTTGTACTTTAAATAAAGCTTGGAGGCGGTATAGGTGTTAACATTTAATTCAGGGCTCCTGTGGACGTTCGTGAACCTTATTGTGTTTTTTATTATCTTAAAAAAGCTTCTTTTTCAGCCTGTTATGGGCATGATTGAGAAAAGGGAACAGATGATCAGCGGACAGATAGAGGATGCGGAACAAAAAAATACCCAGGCCGGGCTGCTGAAAGAAAGATACGAGGCCGAGCTTAAAAATGCCAATCAGGAGGCGGCCAGGATCGTAAAGACAGCCAAGGAGCGGGGCAAAGAAGAATATGAGAAGATTTTAAGAGATGCCGATGCGGAGGCGTCCAAAATAATTGCGGACGCAAGAAAAACCATTGAGACAGAGCGGGAAAAAGCAGTACAGGGAATACAGAATGAAATTGCCCAGGTGGCGATCGCGGCGGCTTCCAAAGTAATTCAGGAGAACGTTGACCAGGCATCCAATGAAAAAATACTGGATGACTTTTTGAGAGAAGCGGGTGCAGGCCAATGAATGAGCTGACAGATAATTATGCAAAAGCATTATTTGACTTAACGATTCCTGAAGAGTACATCCATGAGACGAAAAGGATCTGCAGTGAGTGCCCGGAATTCGTGAAAGCACTGGCAAGTCCGGTAGTCACAAAAAAAGAAAAACATGCGGTCATTGACAGAGTGATCCCAGGGCCGGTGCAGAGCTTTTTTAAGGTCGTCACAGACAATGGTGAGGCAGACAGCATCTTTGAGATATTTGCTTCACATGATGAATTAGTTTTAAGAAAAAATAAAGTAGTCAAGGCAGTCTTTGCTTATGTCACCAAACCGGATGACAGGAGAATTGAAGGCATAAAAAATATGATCTGCCAAAAATATCATAAAACAGGCGTTAATCTGCAGCTGAAAGAAGACCCGTCATTGATCGGCGGATTCATTCTGACTGTGGGTGATGATGTATATGACAGAAGTGTGAAGGCTTCCATTACAAAATTACAAAACAGCCTTGTGCGGAGGTGAAACAGTTGGGCAATATAAATCCGGAAGGAATTATTTCCGTTTTAAAAAGTGAGATAGAAGATTATGAAAATAAGATCGAGGTGCAGGAGGAAGGAACAGTCATCCAGGTAGGCGACGGTATTGCGGCCGTGCATGGTTTAAATCATGCGATGTACGGGGAACTGGTAGAGTTTGAGAACGGTACCAGAGGTATTGTGCAGAATCTGGAAATGAAGACCATCGGCTGTGTGCTGTTGGGAAGTGATCACGGGCTGATCGAAGGCTCCAAAGTCGTTAGAAGCGGCAAGCGTGCCGGAGTACCGGTCGGGGACGCTTTGGTCGGGCGCGTGGTCAATGCGCTGGGCGCTCCCATTGATGGTAACGGACCGATCAGGACTGACGCGTATCTCCCGATTGAGAGAGAAGCGGCGGGAGTCATCGACAGAAAATCCGTAGACGTTCCGCTGGAGACAGGAATCCTTGCCATTGACGCGATGTTTCCGATCGGACGGGGACAGAGAGAGCTGATCATCGGCGACCGTCAGACCGGCAAAACGTCCATCGCTGTGGACACAATTTTGAACCAGAAGGGCAAAGACGTCATCTGTGTGTATGTAGCCATCGGGCAGAAAGCATCCACTCTGGCTAAAATTGTTTCCACACTGAAGAAGCACGACGCCATGGACTATTCAATCGTCGTATCCGCATCGGCAAGCGATGTGGCTCCGGTTCAGTATATCGCGCCGTATTCCGGCACGGCCATGGCAGAGTATTTCATGGACAAAGGAAAAGACGTTTTGATAGTCTATGATGACCTGTCAAAACATGCGGTGGCTTACCGTGCCATGTCTCTGCTCTTACAGAGGCCGCCGGGACGGGAAGCATATCCCGGAGATGTATTCTACCTGCATTCAAGGCTGCTTGAGCGTTCATGCAGACTGAATGAAGAACACGGAGGAGGGTCTATCACGGCGCTGCCGATCATTGAGACTCTGGCGGGCGATGTATCCGCCTATATTCCTACCAATGTCATTTCCATCACAGACGGACAGATATTCTTAGAGAGTGATCTGTTCTTCTCCGGCATCCGGCCGGCAGTCAATGTGGGTCTGTCTGTTTCTCGTGTAGGAGGGGCGGCACAGACAAAAGCCATGAAAAAAGTTTCGGGAAGTCTGAGAATCGACCTGGCTCAGTTCCGGGAGATGGAGGTCTTTACCCAGTTCAGTTCGGATCTGGACCCGCAGACCAAGGAACTCCTTGATCATGGAAACAGGCTTGTGGAATTATTGAAACAGCCGCTTTATCATCCGATGAGCCTGCACAAACAGGTCATTCTCTTATGTGCGGCCAATAACCGTCTGCTCATGGATGTTCCGACAGAAGATGTCAAAGCCTTTACGGAAGATCTGGTATCCTTCTTTGAGGCAAAATACGGGGAACTGGCCAGTGAGATCGACGAGAAGAAGGTATTGACAGATGAGATGGCAGAGAAGATCGTTCAAGCAGTAAAAGAATTTAAAAAGTAGGTGAGCATACATGGCAAATATGACAGAAATCCGCTCTAGAATGAAGAGTATTCAGGAGACCATGAAGATCACCAACGCAATGTATCTGATCTCTTCCACAAAGCTTCGGAAGGCAAGGGAAAAGCTGGACGCCACGGCTCCGTATTTTGAACTGCTCCAGTCGACGATCAAAGATATTCTGTTTCATTCGCCGGACATTAACCATACCTTTTTTGACCAGAGAAAAAAGATTAAGCCGGAGGATAAAAAGCGGGGATATGTGGTCATGACGGCTGATAAGGGGATGGCGGGAGCCTATAACCACAATGTGCTGAAGCTTGCACAGGAGCGCCTGGCACAGGGAAATGATAATACCCTGTTTGTCATCGGCCAGATGGGAAGGAAGTATTTTACGAAGAAGAATGTCAGGATTGACATGGAGTTTCTCTATACCGCCCAGGACCCCAGCATGTGGCGTGCCAGAAATATTGCGGAAACATTGGTCGATCTTTACAGGAAGGAAAAGCTGGATGAGATCTATATTATTTATACAAAGATGGTAACGCCTTTAAAGGCAGAGCCTGAGATTATCCAGATCCTGCCGCTGAAACGGCAGAGCTTTGAGGAAATGAATGTGGAACTCGAAAAGTATCACAAGATTGCCGACTATTCTCCGTCTCCAAAAGTGGTCATGGATCATTTGGTGCCCAACTATGTAAAGGGCCTGATCTATGGAGCTCTGGTAGAGTCATTTTCCAGCGAGCAGAATGCGCGTATGATGGCGATGCAGGGGGCCACGGAAAGTGCAAAAGACATGATCAGGGAGCTGTCACTATTGTATAACCGTGCAAGACAGGCGGCAATCACCCAGGAGATTACAGAGATTGTAAGCGGCGCGAAAGCGTTTCAAAAGAAATAATAATTGATTTAGATATAGAAAGAATTGTGGTGAAGATATGGAAAAGGGAAAAATCGTACAGGTTTTAGGTCCGGTCGTGGACGTGGAATTTGACGGCGGGTATCTTCCGCTGATCAAAGATGCGCTGACGGTAGAACTGAACGGCAAAAAACTTGTCATGGAAGCTGCCCAGCATATGGGGAACAATATTGTCCGCTGTATCCTGCTCGCATCCAGCGAAGGGCTGTCAAAAGATATGGAGGTGACAGCTACAGGAGCAGGAATTACGGTTCCGGTAGGCAGACAGACACTGGGCAGGATGTTCAATGTGCTGGGGCAGAATATTGACGGAAAAGAGCAGGTCGAAGGGGAAGAGCAGTGGGTCATCCACAGGGACCCTCCTACTTTTGAGGAACAGAGCCCGGTCGTGGAGATCCTGGAGACAGGAATTAAAGTCATCGACCTTCTGGCGCCTTATGCCAAGGGCGGTAAAGTCGGACTGTTCGGCGGTGCCGGAGTGGGCAAAACGGTGCTGATCCAGGAGCTGATCCACAACATCGCCACTGAACACGGCGGATATTCTATTTTTACCGGCGTGGGAGAGCGTTCCAGAGAGGGAAATGACCTGTGGACAGAGATGAATGAATCCGGGGTCATCGACAAGACAGCCCTGGTGTTCGGACAGATGAACGAACCGCCGGGAGCCCGCATGAGAGTGGCACAGACCGGTCTTACGATGGCAGAGTATTTCAGAGACAGGGAACATCAAAATGTGCTGCTGTTCATCGATAATATTTTCCGTTACGTGCAGGCAGGCTCCGAGGTATCCGCACTGCTGGGCCGTATGCCTTCTGCCGTAGGCTACCAGAACGCTCTCCGCCCTCTGGCCGCCGGTCTCCTCTGTTTTTTTGGCCAATGAAGTTGGAGAGCTTCAGGAGAGGATCACGTCCACGAAAAATGGATCGATCACTTCTGTGCAGGCCGTCTATGTGCCTGCGGATGATTTGACGGACCCGGCCCCGGCAACGACCTTTGCCCATCTGGACGCCACCACGGTGCTTTCCAGAAAGATTGTAGAACAGGGAATCTATCCTGCGGTAGATCCGCTGGAATCCACATCCAGAATTCTGGAAGCGGAAGTGGTTGGGGAGGAACATTACGAGGTGGCAATGCAGGTTCAGGAGCTTCTTCAGAAGTATAAAGAGCTTCAGGATATCATCTCTATCCTGGGAATGGAGGAACTGGATGAAGATGATAAACTCGCGGTTTACCGTGCCCGAAAGATCCAGAAATTCCTTTCACAGCCGTTTCATGTGGCAGAGAATTTTACCGGCATGAAGGGCAAATATGTGCCGGTGAGCGAGACCATCCGTGGATTTAAAGCCATTATAAGCGGAGAGCTGGACGAATATCCGGAAAATGCATTCTTTATGGTGGGAACAATCGATGAAGTCATTGAGAAGGCAAAGAGCGAAACGGCCAAGGAAGCGTAAGAAAGAGGGATGAGCATGGGAAAGACCTTTTATCTGGAGATTACGGCCAGTGACCGAAAGTTTTATAACGGTGAATGTGAGATGATGATCTTTCCGGCGATCGATGGTGAACAGGGCATCCTGCCCAACCATGAGTCCATGGTGACCGCGGTGAAGACAGGAGCACTCAGGTTCAAAGTAAACGGTGAGTGGAAAGAAGCAGCTGTGGGCGACGGCTTTGTAGAGATCATGCCGGAGTTCGTCGTTCTCCTGGCAGACACGGTAGAATGGCCGGATGAAATTGATATCCGGCGGGCAGAGGAAGCAAAAGAGCGCGCCCAGGAAAGACTCAGGCAGAAGGAAAGCCAGAAGGAGTACTATCACAGCAAAGCCGCGCTTTCCAGGGCCATAGCAAGGCTCAAGGTGACGGGCAAGCATTTATAAGGCAAAATTCGAGCCGGAAAGTCGACAACAATTAGTTGACAAGCCAAAGAGAATCCGCTAATATAAACTTTAATAAAAGGGAGTAGCTGGCGAGCAAATCGTTTGCGGTGTCGTCAATCTCGATGAAGAAATTCATCCGTATCGTAATGAAACAGCGAGACTTTTATTGCACGAAAGATGCAGTAAAAGTCTCGCTGTTTTTTTCGTCGGAAAAAGAAAGAAAATACATATAGAAATGGAGAATGATGAAATATGAAAGAGTTTTACCAACAGACAGCAGAAGAAGTCAGGAAGCGACTGAACGGCTCGATGGAACCTTTGAGCGCTGCACAGGTCACGGAACATCAAAAACAGTATGGGTACAATGAACTGGTCGAAGGGAAAAAGAAAAGTGTACTGCAGATCTTTCTCGAACAGTTTAAGGACTTTCTCGTTATTATTCTGATCATCGCAGCTACTGTATCAGGATTTCTGGGAGATGTGGAGAGCACCGCGGTTATTTTGGTCGTCATCACGGTCAATGCCGTCCTCGGTACCGTTCAGACCGTGAAGGCAGAACAATCCCTGAACAGCTTAAAACAGCTGTCGGCACCGACGGCCAAGGTGATCCGGGACGGGATCACCGTACAGATTCCGTCCAGAGAAGTGACTGTGGGGGATGAGATACTCCTGGAGGCAGGGGATTCCATACCCGCGGATGGAAGAATCTTAGAATCAGCCAGCTTAAAAGTGGACGAGAGTGCGCTGACCGGGGAAAGCCTGGGCGTAGAAAAGACCGCCGGCATCATCATCAGCCAGGTTCCGCTGGGAGACCGGACCAATATGGTGTATTCGGGAAGTTTTGTCACCTATGGAAGAGGGAAATTCCTCGTGACAGGGGTGGGAATGGACACGGAAGTCGGAAAGATTGCGGGAATGCTGAAAAATACAGAGGAAAAAAGGACTCCTCTCCAGGTCAATCTGGATCAGTTCGGACAAAAACTCTCCCTTTTGATCCTGGTATTCTGCGGAATCCTGTTTGGGATCAGTGTCATCCGGGGCGAGGATATGGGAGACGCATTTATGTTTGCCGTAGCATTGGCGGTTGCGGCAATCCCGGAAGCGTTAAGTTCCATCGTGACGATCGTTCTCTCCTTTGGAACACAGAAGATGGCCAAGGAACATGCGATCATCAGAAAACTCCAGGCAGTGGAAGGACTGGGAAGTGTGTCTGTCATCTGTTCCGACAAGACCGGTACGCTTACGCAGAATAAGATGACAGTGGAAGACTATTATGTGGGAGGTGTCAGGATTCCTGCCGCCCATATTGACCTGAAGAAACCGGCCCAGAAACAGCTGCTGGATTACAGTATGCTCTGCAACGACTCTACGAACGTCAACGGCGAGGAGATTGGAGATCCCACGGAGACTGCGCTGATCAATCTGGGGGACAAGCTGGGAAGGAAAGCCGAGAGCGTTCGGTGTTTCTACCCGAGGGTGGCGGAGATACCCTTTGACAGTGACCGGAAACTAATGTCTACGGTGCATGACATGGAAAACGGATATGTCATGGTAACAAAAGGGGCTGTGGACGTGCTTCTGAACCGGCTGGTATCCATTCAAAAAGGCGATAAAACCACAGTGATTACCAACTGGGATAAAAAACAGATTGAAGCCTGCAACCAGGAATTTTCACGGAACGGCCTGAGAGTTTTAGCAATCGCATACAAGACCATAGAAAAAGGGAAACGGCTCACGCCGGATGATGAAAACGGCTATACTTTCCTTGGACTGATCTCTATGATGGACCCTCCGAGAAATGAATCTAGGTCTGCGGTAGCGCAGTGCATCCAGGCAGGGATACGCCCGATTATGATTACGGGAGACCACAAAGTAACTGCCGCTGCCATAGCGAAGCGTATTGGGATATTAAAACATGAAAGCGAAGCCTGTGAGGGTTCTGAGATCGATCATATGTCCGATCAGGAGCTTGAAAAATTTGTGGAAGGGATTTCTGTTTACGCGAGAGTTTCGCCGGAACACAAGATCCGGATCGTACAGACATGGCAGAGAAAAGGCAATATCGTCTCTATGACAGGTGACGGGGTCAACGACGCACCGGCGCTCAAGCAGGCAGACATCGGTGTGGCAATGGGGATCACGGGAAGTGAAGTCTCCAAGGACGCTTCCTCAATGGTGCTTACAGACGATAACTTTGCGACCATCGTAAAGGCAGTGGAAAACGGAAGGAATTTGTACAGAAACATAAAGAATGCGATCCAGTTCCTGCTGTCGGGAAACTTTGCGGGAATCCTTGCGGTGCTTTATGCGTCTATCGCTGCACTTCCGGTTCCGTTTGCTCCGGTGCATTTACTGTTTATCAACCTGCTTACAGACAGCCTTCCGGCCATCGCACTCGGACTGGAACCCCACACCGACAAGGTGATGGAAGAGAAACCGAGGCCTGTGAACGAATCTATACTCACAAAAGATTTCCTGGTTAATATCGGGATCGAAGGATTTGTGATCGGAGTCATGACGATGATCGGATTTATGATCGGATACCGTGAACAAAATGCTCTTCTGGCAAGCACAATGGCATTTGGAACGCTCTGTATGTCGAGGCTGGTGCACAGCTTTAACTGCAAGTCAAATCATCCGGTGCTGTTTACAAGAAAATTTTTCGACAATATGTATCTGATCGGTGCATTTATACTTGGAGTAATTCTGATGACATGTGTAATGACTATACCTTCGCTTCATACATTGTTTAAAGTCCAGACACTGAATATGCAGCAGCTGTTTACCGTATATGGACTGGCACTGGCAAATCTTCCGCTGATCCAGCTGCTGAAAGCCATAAGAGTGAGAGTGCGGATATTATAAGTTGATGACAAAAGGAGCCGAATCCTAATTTTATTTTGGGAATCGGCTCCCTTTTTCTTGTCAGAAAGAGAGAAAAGCTTTAAAATGAAGAGAACGGAATAGAGACAGTGATGATCAGAAAAAGGGGATATGCGAAAAAGATAAATACGGAAATTATACCGGGCTGACGCCGGATTATCTGAACGAGATCGCAAAATATACGAACTGGGAGTACGAATATGTTCCGACCACATCAGATACCTTTATACAGGATCTGGCCGATGGAAAGTATGATGTATTGGGAGGCGCCTACTATGCCAAGGAATTGAAGCCTTATTTTGCATATCCAAAGTACAGTATGGGGAGCAGCCGTGGAGGAACGCATTTCAAAGCGTGATGGAAATAGTGGTAAAAAACTCATAAAAAAGCGCCGTACCCCAGAGAATAAAACGGGGATACGGCATTTCCTTTTAGTTTAAAATAAATGGCTCTAATGCATTTTCAATGTCTTCCAGTTCGTCTTCGCCGTAAACGGTGAGGAGCAGCGGTTTGGACAATTCCAGGCTGAAAATGCCCATAATGGATTTTGCATCGACAACATAGCGGCCGGATGCTAAATCTATCTCGGATTTAAACCGGTTGATCAAGTTGACAAAGTCTTTTACTTTGTCTATGGAATCTAACAATATTTTATAGGTTTTCATATCAAACACCCCTTTCTTCTTTGCTGATGCAATGTCATGGTACAATTTTTTGAGCGGAAAGTCAAATTTCTCATAAGAATATATTGACAAGAAACGGATAAAATGAATAAAATAAAGGTCAGCGAAAAGGGAGAGAAGAAAGCAGGGAGGAAGATGCATGGGACTTTTAACAAGAGTGACAGACAATAATCCATACAGTAAAGATATCGACGAATTGCTGGAAAAGCGTGCCGATGTACAGGAAAAAGATACGGAAGACGGACTTACCTATGAGGAATCTATGAAAAAGATTGAGGAACGGATTAAGGAATTAGGCATCCTTGAAGAGAAAGAATAAAATAGAATCTGAGACGTGCGTCATTATGCAGCGCACGTTTTCATTTAACTGAATTGTAAACCTATATAATTATTGTGGTTGACAATTTGGAATTCATAGCGTATACTTCATTAACGAAGCGGGAAAGAGAAAGGAGTTTATATGCTGGAGGAATTTAAAAGACAGATCCTTTCAGGAGAACAGGGACAGACCAAAATAGAAGATGTATTGTTTTTGCTGGATGCGGATCTTGAGATGCTGTGCCGGTCGGCAGACAGGATCAGAAAGCATTTTTGCAAAGACCACGGCGATCTCTGTACGATCATCAATGGGAAAAGCGGAAAGTGTAGCGAGGACTGCAGGTTTTGTGCACAGTCATCCCATCACCGGACTCAGGCGGACGAATATGCATTTCTTCCGGCCGAAGAGATTTTGAAGGACTGCCGGATGCAGGAAAGAAAAGGAATACACAGGTACTCTATCGTGACAGCCGGAAAATCTCTTGAGGGAGAAGATTTTTCAAGAGCTTTAAAGGCCTATCGTGCTATGTATGAACAGTGCAGTGTTTCCCTTTGTGCATCCCACGGATTTCTGTCTTATGAAGCTTTTTTAGATCTGAAAAGAAATGGAGTCACACGATATCACTGTAATTTAGAAACATCAAGACGTTTTTTCTCTGAGATCTGCACGACTCATACATATGTTGACAAGATCTCAAATATTGAGAGGGCAAAGAAAGCAGGCCTTGAGATCTGTTCCGGCGGGATCATCGGAATGGGTGAGACAGAGGAGGACAGGCTGTCTTTGGCCCTTGAACTCGCAGGACTCGGAGTTGATTCTATTCCGATCAATGTTCTTACGCCGATTGAAGGAACTCCTCTGGAAGGCAGAAAAAGGCTCGGCGAAGAGGAAATACTGAGGGCAGTTGCAGTGTTCCGGCTCTTAAATCCCAAGGCAGAAATCCGTCTGGCGGCAGGGCGGAATTTGATGGAAGACTGCGGAAGAGAGGCGTTTTGTTCCGGGGCCAACGGAGCGATCACTGGTGATATGCTCACTACATCCGGCAACAGGGTGGAAGACGACAGAAAGATGTTTTCACAGCTTGGATTTTCATTGACATAAGGAGGAGAATGACTATGAAGAGACTAGAAACAAGGCAGATGACACTCATAGGACTGATGTCGGCACTCATGTGCGTTGCGGGACCGCTTTCTGTTCCGCTGCCGTTTACACCGATTCCCATTTCACTCACAAATCTGGTTATTTATTTGACGGCATTTGTACTTGGGTGCAAATCCGGCACTGTGAGTTATGTGATCTATCTGCTGCTTGGCACAGCGGGACTCCCGGTTTTTTCAGGATTTACGGGGGGCCTGTCTAAGCTTGCCGGCCCTACGGGAGGATATTTGATCGGATTCGTATTGACGGCTGCAGTCTGTGGATTTGCAGCGGATCATTCCGGAGGAAAAAGAACCATACAATTTGCGGGAATGGTGATCGGAACGCTGGCGGCATATCTGTTCGGGACTGTTTGGCTCTGTTCGCAGATGAACCTTACACCGCTCCAGGGCCTCATGGCCGGAGTCATCCCGTATTTGCCGGGGGACCTGGTGAAAATGATACTGGCTGCGGCGATAGGAAACAGCATCCGGCAGACGGTGAAGCAAACGGCGTCAGCGTCTTCATAGCAGAGAAAAGGCATGAAAAAGAAATTTTTTCATGTCTTTTTTATTGACAAATTATTTGTACCATCGTATTATTGTATTAAAAGATCAGTACAATAATACGATGGTACAAGGAGGATTCTATGGACACGATTGTGAATGCAGAGGAGATTACAAAATCCTTTGGAAAACAAATAGCAGTGAGAAATGTCAGTATGGAAGTAAAAAAGGGAGATATTTACGGATTTATCGGAGAGAACGGTGCAGGGAAGACCACCATGATCCGGATGATGGCAGGATTGGCCAAACCCTCTTCCGGCAGGCTTTCCCTGTTCGGTTCCTATGATCTGGTCAAGGCAAGGGAAAAGATCGGGACAGTGATTGAATATCCGGCGCTGATTCCCGGTATGACGGCCAGAGAAAATCTCATGGTGGAGATGAAGCTCAGGGGACTGAAAGATCCGAAAAAGATTGAGGAAGTCCTCATAAAGGTGGGGCTTGCAGATACCAAAAAGAAGAAGGTGAAAAATTTCTCCCTTGGCATGAAGCAGAGGCTGGCGATCGCCATTGCACTTTTGGGCGATCCGGAATTTTTAATCCTGGATGAACCTACCAACGGGCTTGATCCGGTAGGAATCCGTGAGATCAGAGAATTGATCCAGGAGCTGAATCAGGAACATCATATCACGGTTTTGATATCAAGCCATATTTTGGGAGAGTTATCGAAACTGGCTACCAGATACGGTATCATCCATAAGGGTGAGCTGATTCAGGAATTTACGGAAGAAGAATTAAACAGGCAGAGTCAGTCCAGTCTTACGGTAAAGATGCCGAAGGAACAGAGGGAGAAGGCGTGCAAAGTTATGAGAGAGCATTTTTCGGCAGAAGCATTCCAGATGGTAGGAGAAGAAGAGTTAAAGGTCTACGGATTTTTTGAAAAGCCGGGGAAAGTCAATAAGGTGCTTATGCAGGAAGGAATCCAGGTAGAAGAAATCTTTGTGGAAAATATGGATCTGGAAAAATACTTTTTAAGAGCAGTGGGAGGTGCGGCATGTTAAATTTAATTCGGGCAGATATTTATAAATTGTTAAAATCAACGTCATTTCGTGTATGCGGAGTCCTGTTCCTTTTGCTGATGGGATCTGAGAATTTCCTTTATCATCTTGTGGAAAAAATGGGCGGAGGTACAGGGACGCAGACGACGGTCATTTCAAGGATACAGGGGACAGATATCTCTTATCAGATTTTGTTGGCAATCGTTATCTCTCTGTTCATAGGCAGTGAATATACCTGTGGAACCATTAAAAATCTGGCATCAAAGCATTATGAGAGAAATAAAATCTTTGCTTCCAAGTGGATCGTGAGCGTCCTGCTGGCAACGGTTTATTTTGCGGCGAGCGTTGTAATTGTGGGAATCACTGCTATGTTTTACTGGAAAACCGGGGATATGAGCGGGACTGTCATAAGCGATACCGCAGGCTTTTTGTTCACAAAATATATTCTGGTCCTCAGCATCACATCTCTGTATGTTATGGCCGCATTTATAATAAGGAAGACACAATTTGTCCTTCCAGTTGCCATCATTGGGCTGGACGTTATTGGAATCATTGCAGTATATGGGGATATGGGACTCACAAAACTTTTGGGGCATACGGTGCAGCTGTCAAAATACTGGCCGAGCAACATGCTGGCTCAGATCATACAGAGCGGAGTACAACATGCCGAACTTCTTCCCGGGATATTAACCGGAATCGTATTTCTTATCGCTGCCGCGGCCGGCGGAGTCATGCATTTTAAACAAGTGGATATCAAATAACCCGGTTGACATTTTTAAGGAAAGCGCATAAACTATATGGTAAGTGAAATGCGCAGAACAGAAAGAGTACCTTCACTGGAACTAACAGAGAGAAACTGTCACCGGCTGAAAGCAGTTTTTAGGAAATGTGTTGGGAATGCCTCTGGGAGCAGACAGGGCGAAGCGGCAGTAGTCCTGTACGTGGCCGGCGTTAACGGAAGGTTAAGGGAAAGCATCCTTAAGGATACTTTAAGTAAGAGTGGAACCGCGGATACAACTTCGTCTCTTTTTTTGAGACGGAGTTTTTTTGTTTGGAGGTAAGTATGGGCTTTAGAGAGTTTGCAAAAAGCCAGTTTGACATCATAAAGGACCGGGACCCGGCCCTTAAAAACCAAAAGGAAGTATATCTTTATCCTTATGTCAGGGCTTTATATTGGTACCGGATCACACACCAATTATATAAGGAAGGGAATTTTTATAAGGCCAGAAAGATTTCACAAAAGATTGCCAGGAAGACCGGAATTGAGATCCATCCGGGAGCACAGATAGGAAAAGGGCTGTTCATTGACCACGGACATGGGGTTGTCATCGGCGAGACTACGATTATCGGCGACAATGTGACCATTTACCAGGGAGTTACGCTGGGAGGCACCGGAAATGAAACCGGGAAGCGCCATCCCACCATTGAGGATAATGTTTTGATCAGCGCCGGGGCGAAAGTACTAGGATCGATCACGATTGGGAAGAATTCCAAGATAGGAGCAGGTTCGGTTGTGGTTTCCGATGTGCCGCCCAACTCGACAGTGGTCGGAGTGCCGGGCAGAGTGATCAAGAGAGACGGGACCAGGATTCAGAGTCTGGAACTTAACCAGATTGACCTTCCGGATCCGGTTGATATGGATATTGAGAAGCTGGCTAAGGAAAATGCTGAGTTAAGAAGTGCTCTCAATATATTTATGGAGCACTGCAAACGTGTAGAGGATGCTGCGAAAGGAGATAAAGAATGAAGATCTATAATACACTGACAAGACAAAAAGAGGAGTTTGTTCCGGTACATCCAGGGAAAGTGGGCATGTACGTGTGCGGCCCGACTGTTTATAATTACATTCATATCGGGAATGCACGGCCGATGATCATTTTTGACACGGTCCGCAGATATTTTGAATACAAGGGATATGATGTCAATTATGTCTCTAACTTTACGGATGTAGACGATAAGATCATAAAAAAGGCCAATGAAGAAGGAGTGTCTGCCACAGAAATCGCGGAGCGCTACATCAAAGAGTGCAAAAAAGATATGGAGGGCCTAAATGTAAAGCCGGCGACCCACCAGCCGAAAGCCACAGAAGAGATCGACGGAATGATCCGCATGATTGGGACCTTGATCGAAAAAGGGCATGCCTACGAAGCAAACGGTACCGTTTACTTTAAAACCCGTTCTTTTGACGGCTACGGAAAGCTTTCCAAAAAGAACATCGATGACTTGGAGGCAGGCCACAGGGACATCAAAGTCCGCGGGGAAGAAGGCAAACAAGATCCGTTGGATTTTGTACTCTGGAAGCCTAAAAAAGAAGGTGAGATCGCATGGCCGTCTCCGTGGGGAGAAGGCCGCCCGGGATGGCATATCGAGTGTTCCGAAATGTCGAAAAAGTATATCGGAGATACGATCGATATTCATGCGGGAGGAGAAGACCTTATCTTCCCGCATCACGAAAACGAAATCGCCCAGAGCGAAGCCTGCAACGACGAATGTTTTGCAAACTACTGGATGCACAACGGATTCCTCAATATCGACAATCAAAAGATGTCCAAATCAGCCGGCAACTTTTTTACCGTCAGGGAGATCAGTGAAAAATATCCGCTTCAGGTCATCCGGTTTTTTATGCTGAGCGCTCATTACCGCAATCCGCTGAATTTCAGCGATACACTGGTTGAATCTGCAAAGAACGGACTGGACCGTATTCTCACAGCCATTGAACTTGTAAGGGATCAGGCGGAAAAGACAGGATCAGCCGTGAACAAAGTGGAAGAAGAGCATCTTAACGAAGCCGGAAAACTGGTCGGCAAATTTGAAGATGCCATGGAAGACGATTTCAACACGGCGGATGCCGTTTCTGCTATCTTTGAACTTGTGAAGTTGGCCAATACAACCGTAAAAGAGTCATCCTCTGATTATGCGGCAAAGCTTCTGGAAATCATGGAAACGCTGTGCGGAGTACTCGGGATCGAGACAAAGCAGGAAGAAGAAATTCTGGATGAAGAGATTGAAAGGCTGATCGAGGAACGTCAGCAGGCGAGAAAAGAAAAAGATTTCGCCAGAGCAGATGAGATCAGGGATGAACTGTTAGAAAAAGGGATTATTTTAAAGGATACAAGAGAAGGCGTAAAATGGAAACGAGCTTAATTGAATTTATGACAAAGGGGCTTGACCTGCCTGAAATCGATCCTAAGACTTACTCACCCCTCGGACTCGCCTATATCGGAGATGCGGTCTATGAGATCGCCGTTCGGACACTGGTTATCTCTGAAGGAAACATGAGCGTGAATAAATATCACAAAAAGTCCAGCAGTTTGGTAAAAGCTTCCACTCAGGCCAGGGTTTATGATAATATAAAAGAAAGGCTCACAGACGAAGAGACAGCCGTCTATAAGCGCGGCAGAAATGCCAAATCCGCTACGGCCGCAAAAAATGCTTCGATCGTGGAATACCGGATGGCGACAGGGATCGAAGCCCTGATCGGATATCTGTACTTATCCGGGAGGATGGCACGGGCTGTGGAGCTGATTAAAATAGGATTAGATGTAGGAGAAAATGAATGAGTTACGAAGAATATCTGCTGGCGGGAAGAAATGCGGTGCTGGAGGCACTGAGAGCGGGAAAGCCCATCGATAAGATCTATATTCTGGACGGATGCCAGGACGGTCCTGTCCGGACGATCGTCCGGGAGGCAAAAAAAACAGACGCAGTTCTGAATTTTGTAGAAAAAGAACGTTTGGATCAGCTTACCAAGGAACATCACCAGGGTGTGGTCGCAATGGCCGCGGCCTATGAATATGCACAGATAGAAGATCTGTTTGCCAGGGCAGAGGAGAAGAACGAAGATCCGTTTTTTATTCTTCTGGACGGTATTGAAGATCCTCACAATCTGGGAGCTATTATAAGAACAGCAAATCTTGCCGGGGCTCATGGCGTCATCATTCCTAAAAGAAGGGCAGTGGGACTGACCCCGACGGTGGCAAAAACATCCGCAGGAGCGCTTAATTATACCCCGGTGGTGAAAGTGACCAACTTGTCAAAGACGATGGAAGAACTGAAGGAGCGGGGGTTATGGTTTGTCTGTGCCGATATGGATGGAGACATCATGTACCGCCAGAATTTAACCGGTCCTATAGGACTGGTCATCGGAAATGAGGGCAGCGGTGTCAGCCGCCTTGTGAAGGAGAAGTGTGATTATACCGCTTCTATTCCGATGAACGGCGATATTGATTCTCTGAACGCATCGGTTGCAGCCGGCGTGCTGGCTTATGAGATCGTGAGGCAGAGACTTTTAAAATAGGGGAACTATGAAAGACTTTGAACATTATTCTGACAGGGACCTGTTAAATGAGATAAAAAGCGGTGACGATCAGGCGATGGATTTTCTGCTGAACCGGTATGGGGGACTGGTGCGCAGGGAATCCAGGAAGTTCTTTCTGGCCGGGGCCGATGAGGAGGACTTGATCCAGGAAGGGATGATCGGTCTTTTTAAAGCTGTAAAAAATTATGACAACGAAAAGAACGCTTCATTTTCCACATTTGCATCACTTTGTGTAAAACGGCAGATTTATACGACGGTGACGGCTTCCAAGAGAAAGAAACACGGTCCATTGAACAACTATATCTCACTGTTTAATGAACAGGGGGAGGAAGACCAGTTTATGGAAGAAGACACGAATCCGGAACAGGTTCTGATACAAAAGGAAAACATCTCTAACTACTATAAGAAAATTGAGACAAAGCTCAGCGGCTTTGAGAAAGATGTGATGGAACTTTATCTGAGCGGAGAAAATTATGTGGAGATTGCCGTAAAACTGGACAAACCGAAAAAGTCCATCGACAATGCGATTCAGAGGATCCGCAGAAAATTAGGGGAAGAAAGTTAATCACCCGGAGGGGGAGTATACATGCAGAATGTTTATGTGTTGTCCGATATTCACGGCCAGAGCCGGGCTTTTTTTGAGATGCTGGAGAAGATCCGGTTCTCTTCAGAGGATAAATTGTTTATTATCGGAGATGTGGTGGACCGTGGGCCGGACGGCATCCAGCTGCTGGAATATATAAGGGAACAGCCGAATATGGAACTTCTCATGGGAAACCATGAAGACATGTTCCTAAGAACTATGGATGATGAGGAATCATGGTATGAGACGTGGCTTTTTAACGGCGGAGGGGTTACTTTAGCTTCTCTTATGTCGTTTCCGAAAGAAGAACAGGAGCAGTGTATCGAGTTTGTTCGAAAGCTCCCTCTTTACCGGATGATCACAGTAGAAGGAAAGCGTTATCTTTTGGTTCATGCCGGCATTGATGCAGCACTGGGAGATTCAGAGGAGAAGCTCTCAGAGATGGACCGGGATACTCTTCTGTGGACACGCAGGGAGTTTTTTAATGCCGTCCTCTCCTGTCCGTATACCGTCATTTTTGGACATACGCCTACAGGCGCACTGCTTTATTATGCGGGGACTTTGACGGAAGAAGCCAGGAAGCAGGCTGCCGCATTTCATATCGCAAAATGGGATCAAAGGATCGCCATTGACTGCGGGGCCGCCTATGGTGAAAATCTTGGCTGTCTGAGATTGAATGATCAGGAAGAATTTTATATAAAAATATGAAAAATTATTGACAAGAATCGATCGGTATGATAAATTTAATAACGGTCTTGCTGATGTGGCACAGGTGGTAGCGCACCTCATTGGTAGTGAGGAGGTCACGGGTTCAACTCCCGTCATCAGCTTATCGTAAGAAACGGCTCAAACTATGATTTTATAGGTTTGGGCCGTTTCTTTTACTAAAAACGTTCGAAAACTATATAATAACAATACATGAGACAAAGTCGAGAGGAAAAGCATATAGATACAATTTACAAGGTGATTTTGAAATCTATTTCGGAAGTGAATCCTGAGCCGGATAATTTGCATGAAGATATTCTAATAGAGCATATATGCAGACTCGACGACCGGAAAATTTATCTGAACGGTAATTGACATTAAAATATCGTGGTGGTATTATGTAAATGAATAATTCATTCATAAGAAGTGGAGGGTGGAACATGAATGATCGCATAAAGTCAATCACAGACGCTGCAACGTATTTATTCTTACAGCAAGGCTATTCTAAAACACAGATTAGCCATATTGCAAAAGCTGTCGGTGTATCTGTTGGTACAATCTATCTCGATTTTGCCGGGAAAAAGGAAATCATGCACTTTGTCTTAAAATGTACCATAGACCCGGCATTTATCAATCAAAATTTTGAAAGACCTATTACAGATGATTTATTTGTCGGTTTGGAAAATGATATTATTGCCGTATTTGAAAAAACAGGAAGCGATTTTGCAAAGCACCTTGTGAACAAAGCAGTCGATTATGACCTTGAAACACTTGTGTCTGACGCTTTTGACATTCTTGCTCAATATGCAGTTGGTTGTCTATTCATTGAAAAAAATCAATTTGATTTCAAATTTTTAGCAGAGCATTACAGAGCGTACCGCAAAAAATTTCTTGAAACTATGACACAATACTTAACAGCCTTTGTTGAAAGCGGCAAGGTACGACCATTAGAGCAGCTTGAACTGACTACTACCTTGATTATTGAAATTTTATCATGGTGGGCTATGGATATACGGTACACGTCTTTTGAAACACAGGACATTCCCCCCGAACTCGCAAAAAAAATCTGCATAGACAATATTATATCTGCATATAAATCCTAAAAATTAGTGGGCAGTCAACTGCCCCTGATTTTTCACCACAATATGAATGAATAATTCATTTATTAAAGAAAGAGAGGTTTTCAAAATGAAAATGAAAAGAAAAATCATTAACGGTATGCTTATGGCGGCTTGCCTTTTTACCCTGTCGGGCTGCTCACACTCTACTCCTGCACAAGCGGCAAACGAGCTGCAATTTAATCTAAACTGTATTTCGGACGTAACTATCTCTTATGATGAAGAAAACATTACCTTTTTCCAATCAGAAAATGACGAGTTAATAATCAAGGAATATATGACTGAAAACAAAAGCCGCTATTATGCTGACGTGAAGCAAGACAGCGGAAGTATTCACGTTAGCGAGGGTGGAAAGCCATTCTTCAAAAGCAATTTTACTAGGTACATAGAAGTATATCTTCCGCAGGAATATCAGGCAAACCTTACTGTTACAACTACTGACGGCAACATTGATATGTCTGATTTAGCCTTAGACTTAAACTCGCTTCGTATTGACAGCACCGCCGGAACAGTACAATTAGACAACGCCGACGCTTCCGTTGTTCATCTGTCCTCTACAAGCGGAAAACTGGATTTAGGGAACATAACAGGCGAACAAATCAGACTTGATACCACCAGCGGTAACGTGACTTGTGCGGAGCTTAACGGAGCTGTCACCTATACCTCTACAAGTGGTGACATTGATGTAAAATCTGCTGTCGGCTCTGGAAGCTATCGGGCAAATAATTCCGGCAATCTAAAAGTGGCTTATACCGAAGTGACAGGCGACCTATCATTTTTTAACAAGAATGACGATATTGAATTGATACTCCCGCAGGATTTGGAATTTGAGTTTGAAGCGACTACAAAAAACGGCTCTGTTTCTACATCATTTCAAGAAAGTATCAGCATTGACGGACGTACTACCCGTGGAACTGTCGGCAGCACTCCCACCGTCACGGTAAAAACAGAAACCAACAACGGGAATATAGCGGTGACGCAATGAAACAGCGGCTTTTTCCCATATTGATATTAGGTGTAGTCATTTTAGCCTGCATCGCGTTTTATTTTGGAGGCGGCTACACCGAATATAACCTTGCATACATTTTTTCCTTTGTGTTTCTGCTCTTTTACGCTCTCTTTTCGGCTTCAACAATTTTGGAAAAAATAGTGCAGATTATTATATATGCACTTGTTATGGTAGTACAGATACTTTTCAATACCTTAGTATTACGCAGTTTGTTTGAGGACAACGGTATAATTGGCTGTTTATGCCGATTACTTGGAATACTGTTTATCTTTATTCCCATTATTATTAAGCAGATATTCTTTTACAGGCGCAATGGTTTTCCCTTTTGCGTATTAGGTGAATATCCGGCATTGACCTATTCTGAACTGTTGAGTAACAAAAATGAAATAGCTTCTAAAATTGAAAAGCTGAAAAGTACAGGACAGGTATTGTCTAAAGCGCATTTGCAGGAAATTTTACATGACTTGCCGCGCCACAGCTCATTTTCTTACATCAACAACGGAAGCCTTACAGCAGAGTATTTTCAAAAAGCTGCTGAAAGTTTTAACGACGGCTTTATTTATCTTGTCATTACACAGACAAAAAGTGCGTCAAGTGAAGTAATCGGACTGTTTACCAACAGGCTATTTAACCATGTGTCACTTTCTTTTGACAGAGATTTGCAGACGATTATCAGCTATAACGGCGGCGAAAAAATCAGGCCACCCGGACTTAACCCTGAACTGCTTGAACATCTGACAGAGAAAACAGGCGCGTCAATTATGCTTTATCAACTTCCGGCGACCCGTCAGCAGAAAAAAACCATGCTTGACAAGGTACAGGAAATAAACAACGAGGGAAGCGCCTATAACTTAATTGGATTGGTATTCAAATTCTCGTGGAAACCCAATATTATGTTCTGTTCACAATTCACATATACCATGTTGGAAATTGCAGGGCTGAATTATTTTGAACAGAAAGCCGCCCGCGTCAGACCAACAGATTTTATAGAGCTTGACTATTACCGAAAGCTGCAATTTGTAGACAGGATTGTTTTAGATAACGGAGATAATGCGTATGGAGAAGAAAACTCGTAAGCGAGTGATTGTTTATTGCATTTTATTTGTAGGGCTTATTGTAGGAATAACCGTTGTACTATTTCCCTCTGTCCTTTCCTCAACAATTATTGGCTCAACTATGCGGCAGGGGGAATGGAAAGTTTCTCTGAACGTATTTTTAGTCACGGGGATTATCGGGATAGTTGGGATTGGTTTTAAGGAGCGAGTAATCCGTTTCTGTCAAAGCAGGGCAAACAAAGAGAAAAGGCTAACATCAAAATGTGAGAGCTTGGATTTTGTCGAAGCAGCACACGGACACAAGGTATATCCTCTTATGTATTGCCACATGGAAGTTGAGGGAAATTTAGATATAAGCCGTTTGCGGTCTGCTATCGCCCGATCCTGTCAATATGTGCCGGAAATCCTCTACACCTACGATTTTACAAGAGGACGCTTTATTGATAAAGGCTTTACCGTGGACGATACCATTAGCCGCACCTCTGTCCTGCTACAATGGGATTTAGGCAAAAAACCGCAGCTTCAAATTGTGATGAATGGTGATGAAAATGAAATAACAATCGGCATGAGCCACATTCTGACTGACGGCGAGGGGTTTTTGCAATATCTATACTTGTTGGCTTCCCTTTATAACGGACAGACCCCCTCTTTTTCATTGGAGAATAGCAGAGATATTTCGCCTGTTTTAAGGAATATCCATATTGGGCGACCAACGGAACAGACACGGCGGCAACGGCACATTACCGTTCCACCTTTAAGGGCGGACAGCGATGGGAAACTGTATTTCTGTTTGTGTAGCCGTATTTGCCCTAAAGACTTTTCAGTTCTTTACAGCAAAAGTAAAAAACAAAATGTAACGCTCAATGACATATTTATTACTGCTTATGCCCGTGTAATATCCCGTTTGCATAAGATACAGACCATTGTTATTCCCTGTCCGGCAGACTTGCGTGGATTTTCGTCTATGTCGGATAAATTGAGCATAGCAAACATGACGGGTATTTATAGAAAGATAGTTGTTGAAATTAAGCCGCAGCACTCTTTCCACGAAACCTTATTGCAAGTTCATATAGAAATGCAACTGCAAAAATCACGTTATCGTTGTTTTGTCGGTATACGCCCGTTAGACTATGTGTTTCACAAAATACCGCACCCTGTTATGGCACAGATTATTAAATGGACTTACCAATTATTCCCTGTTTCTTATACGAACTTCGGAAGAATAGAGCATACAAAACTGTTCTTTGAGGGCTGCAAAATTAAAAGCTGCTATACAACAGGAACATACCGATTACCACCCGATTTTCAATTATCTGTAAGCACATTTCAAAACGTGTGTACGCTAAACTGCACTTTAATAGGTCAGAATGAGGACAGTGTGACCGGGCAAAACATTTTAAATGAAGTCAAGAACGAAATTTTAGAATGGGTGAACATGAACTAAATAACTATCAAAAGATGGCGACTAAGGGATAGCCAGTTAGTCGGCGGCTTTGATAAATTAAAGCCGCCGTTTTTTTGAAAAATTAGAGTACGGAGGGTGTGTTAAAGTCGCCCATTTTAGGACACGGTGGTATCAAGGAGGTGCTGCCGTGTTATTTTTGTATCGACATAAACCGACAAATCTTTTTTCAAAAAAAGCCCGCCCACCACCACGGGATATTCTGATTTTATAGGTGAACACACATCATTATAATGCTGTTTATATTTCCTTTGCGCCCGATTGCGTTTTGCAGTCGGGCGCATTTTGTTTTTCGCAAAACTTTTTTGAAAAAGTTTGCTGTTTTCTTTGGCATATTCCCGCCGCTGTCGTGGAGGGCTGCCGAAAGGGGATAACACTACTCCGACCCCCGGATTGGAAAGGGGGCTTAACTTATGAATAGTGGGCAGGAAAGCGGGACGATATTTCATTGAGGGAAAAGGAAAAAGAAATTCAGAAAGACCTTGACGACGGTATCGACCCCATAGGAAAACAAATGACTGTCTGCCAACTTTACGCGAAGCAGATAAGACACCGGGCGAATATACGGCATGGAACCAAACAGGGGCGCAAACAGCTCATGCGAATATTGGAAGAAGATAGTCTTGGAGCTTGCAGCATTGAAAATGTAAAGCTGTCTGACGCGAAAGAATGGGCGTTGCGAATGAAAGAAAAAGGCTACTCGTTCAAGACCATCAACAACCACAAGCGTTCTCTGAAAGCTGCCTTTTACACAGCCATACAGGATGATTGTATTCGGAAAAATCCGTTTGACTTCCAGTTGAACACAGTGTTAGAAGATAACACAGAACCAAAGGTTCCCTTATCCCCCACACAGGAAGCGTCTTTCCTGTCCTTTGTGCAGAATGATGTTGTCTATCAGAAGTATTATGACGAGATTATCATACTGTGAGGAACAGGGCTTCGCATTTCTGAACTTTGCGGGCTGACTGAAAATGATATTGACTTTGAGAACAGGCTAATCAACATAGACCACCAACTTTTAAAAGTATCGGGAATTGGTTATCACATTGAAACGCCGAAAACAAAAAGCGGTATCAGGCAGCTTCGCATGAGTACAAAAGTATATGAAGCGTTCGAGCGAGTGCTGAAAAACAGAGGACGGGCAAAGCCTATCATTATTGACGGTTACGGTAAATTCCTTTTTCTTAACCGTAACGGCTTGCCAAAGGTGGCGGCAAACTATGAAAGTATGTTCCGGGGGCTTGTGAAGAAATACAACAAGTGCCATGAGGAAGCATTACCGAACGTGACTACGCCGCACACCTTACGTCATAGGTTCTGTACCAATTTAGCAAACGCCGGAATGAACCCGAAAGCATTACAGTATATCATAGGACATTCCAACATCAACATGACGTTGAACTATTATGCTTATGCCACTTCTGACAGTGCATTAGCGGAAATGGAACGGCTGATTGCATAGTAGTAAATAGAGGTTTTACTACTCTTTCTACTACCTTTGAACGCAGAAACATGAGGGGATATAAGAATATTTGAGAACATCTTCCGATATGATAAATGCCGGAAAGCCTGTAAATACAGGCTATACCAGCATATAAGAACTTATAAAGAGATAGTCAAAAAGTATAGTTTGATTTAGGAATACATAAATAGAAATATGGAGGTAACACAAACTGGAACTAAAGATTTTAAAACAGGATTTTCCGGACTCGACTGAAAAGTTCTGTGAAAAGATTTCGCTGAACGTTTGGAAACTTTCCTGCAATATGATATGATGAATCCAGAGAAAATTTATGGAAGAAAGGAACGACAGATGTTAGACGGAAAGAAATCATTATTCAGCGGCATGCAGGCCACCGGTACTATTACATTGGGCAATTACCTGGGAGCATTAAAAAACTGGGTGGACATTGATAAAGATCAGTATATGTGTTTTTACAGTGTTGTGGACATGCATTCCATTACAGTAAGACAGGAGCCTTCGGAACTTAGAAAAAGGGCCAGGAGCCTTTTGGCACTCTATATAGCGGCAGGACTTGATCCGGTGGAAAACTGTATTTATTACCAGTCACACGTTTCGGCACACGCTGAACTCATGTGGATCTTAAACTGCTTCACCTATATGGGGGAAATGAACCGGATGACCCAGTTTAAAGATAAGTCTCAGAAGCATCCGGAAAATATCAACACAGGACTTTTCACTTACCCGGTACTGATGGCGGCAGACATTTTGCTGTTTCAGTCCGATGTGGTACCTGTGGGGAAAGATCAGACGCAGCATCTGGAGATCACCAGAGATATTGCAGAAAGATTCAACAAGATTTACGGTGATGTCTTCACGATTCCGGAAGCATACATCGGCAAAGTCGGACAGAAGATCATGAGCCTCCAGGAGCCGGAGAAAAAGATGTCCAAATCTGACGAGAATGCCAATGCGCATATACTGCTTTTGGACGACCCGGACACAATTATGAGAAAGTTTAAGAAGGCGGTGACAGACTCCGAGGCATGCATTGCATATTCTGAACAGAAGCCTGGCATCAAAAACCTGCTGGATATCTACTGTGCGATCAATGGGAAGAAACCCGAGGAAGCAGTGGCTGAATTTGAGGGCATGGGATACGGCAGGCTGAAAGAGCGGGTCGGAGAGACGGTTGTAGAAGAACTGCGGCCGATTCAGGAGCGCTATAACGATATCATGAAGAATAAAGATTATTTGAATAAGATTATAAAAGATAATGGGGAAAAGGCTTCTTACTATGCGACGAAGACATTGAGAAAGGTACAGCACAAAGTGGGATTTCCCGACCGTATCCGCTGATATGTGCGGGATATGAGTATAAAATAGCAAGATCCGGTGTGAGCAGCTTTAAGAGGCTGTTTTCGCCGGATTTTTTGATGCATAAGGAAAGTTTATAATGAGCAACAGAAAACTGATTCGGGGATCATATTGCTCGCCATTTGAGGCCTGAATAGGCAGGCAAAAGTACCTTGCAGTGGACAGGCACTTTTGTTATAATTTTAATATCATTTAATGCGCGCAGGCGCAGTTTTGGCATCCGTGCACAAGACGGAAGCCAGGCAGAAGGAGGAAGGTTTATGAGGAAAAAAGTTTTGAAAGTCACTGGCATTATTTTGTCGTTAGTGCTTGTCTTGGGATTGATGACAGGCTGCGGCTCTAAAAAGACCACAAGCGACAAGAAGGAGGAGAAAAAACAGTTCAAGATTGCAAAGAAAGATCTGAAGATCGGGGTGATTCATATCTCTGATCCTTCAGAGGGGTCAGGGTATACATATACACATGATCAGGGCATCATAGCGATGCAGAAGAAACTTGGTCTGAAAGACAGCCAGATCGTGAGAAAGACCAATATCACAGACACAGACCCGACCAAGACAGAGACTGCGATCAAAGAGTGCATCGAAGACGGTTGCAATGTGATCTTTGGTACAAGCTGGGGCTATATGGACACGATGGAAGCTATGGCAAAAGAGTATCCTGATGTAGCATTCTCTCACGGAACCGGATATAAGAAGAATGATTCCAACTTTAACAACTATTTCGGAAGAATTTATCAGGCAAGATATTTAAGCGGTATCGCGGCAGGCCTTAAAACAAAGAGCAACAAGATCGGATATGTTGCCGCTATGGGCAAGGACAATGCCGAGGTTACCGGGGGCGTAGATGCATTTGCCATGGGTATTTACTCTGTTAATAAAAAGGCAAAGGTATATGTAAAAGTTACAAACAGCTGGTTTAACCCGAATGAAGAGACAAATGCGGCAAAAGCTCTGATCTCTCAGGGCTGTGACGTGATCGGACAGCACTGTGATACGCCGAACCCACAGCTGGAAGCGGAAAAAGCAGGTGTATGGGGTGTTGGATATAACTCTGATATGACAAAAGATGCTCCGAAAGCTACGCTGACTTCTACTATTTGGAACTGGGGTGCTTACTATACAGAGGCAGTTCAGGAGCTCATCGACGGAACATGGAAGCCGGAAGTTTACTACGGCGGCATGAAAGAGGGATTGGTTGACATTGCTCCACTTAACAAGAAACTGATCGCTCCAGGTACAGAAAAGAAGATCGAGGAGGCAAAAGAAAAGATGCTTTCCGGCGATTTCAATGTATTTGACGGTGTCATCGAGACCAACGACGGCAAGAAGGTCGGCAAAAAGGGTGAGACTTTAAGCGACGAAGACATCAAAGGAAAAATCAACTGGTACTTCAAAAACATCGTTGTAAAATAAGCAGCGCAGCAGAAATTTCCATGAGAGACATGGATGAATGAGAAGGGCATTGTATATTCTGAAACAGAAGGCAGTGCCCTTCTTTCTTGGAACTTAATGAAAGAAGAGAGGCAGAAAACACATGATACGAGGTGATGAAATGGCACAGGAGAAGAAGGATACATATGCCATAGAGTGCAAAGGCATCCGAAAGACTTTTGGGAGTGTTGTGGCAAACAATAACGTAGATCTGGATGTAAAATATGGTGAAATCCTTGCCCTTCTCGGAGAGAACGGTTCGGGAAAGACGACTCTGATGAATATGCTCTCCGGGATCTACCACCCGGATGCCGGAACCATCAGGATCGGAGGACAGGAAGTTTCCATCAATTCTCCGACGGATGCGATCGGCCTGGGGATCGGCATGATCCACCAGCATTTTAAGCTGGTGGATGTGCACAGTGCGATGGACAACATTGTGCTTGGGACAAAAGAAAAGAGAATCCGTCCGAAAGAACTGAAAGCAAAGATCGAAGAGATCAGTTCAAAATTTGGCCTGGAGGTGGATCCGGAAAAGAAGATCTATAATATGTCGGTCAGTGAAAAACAGACTGTGGAAATCCTGAAAGTCTTATACAGGGGAGCGAGCATCCTGATCCTGGATGAGCCGACGGCGGTGCTGACACCCCAGGAGACAGAAAAACTGTTTGCGATCCTTCGGAGAATGAAAGAGCAGGGCTGTGCCATCGTCATCATTACCCATAAACTGAATGAGGTGCTGGCTATCAGCGACCGTGTTGAGATCCTTCGAAAAGGGGAGAGCATCGGGACCGTGGACACAAAAGACAGTGATGAGAAAAAGCTGACAGAGCTGATGGTGGGACGTCCGGTGACACTGGAGATCGACCGTCCCGAAAGGAAGGCCGATGCAGTTCCTGAAATCGTCATTCGCAATCTGAACGTCGAACGTCCGGACGGCACACCGGGTCTTACCAATGTGAATTTTGAACTGATGGAAGGTGAGATCTTAGGAGTGGCGGGAATCGCCGGAAGCGGCCAAAAAGAGCTGTGTGAAGCGATCACGGGGCTCACGGAGATCAAAGAAGGAAGCATCGTTCACAGAGAAGAAGAACTGGTGGGTATGACGTTTAAGGATATCCGAAGCCGCGGCATTCGTATTTCTTTTGTACCGGAAGACCGGCTTGGCATGGGACTGGTGGCGTCTATGGGGATGGTGGACAACGTTCTCCTGAAACACTATCAGGATCAGCAAGGTATTTTTATAGATCGGAAAACTCCGAGAAAGATGGCGGAGAAAATGGTGAAGGAACTGGGCATCCTGACTCCGAGTGTGGATACGCCGGTGCGGATGCTGTCCGGAGGAAACGTACAGAAAGTACTTCTGGGAAGAGAGATTATTGCAGAGCCGAATGTACTCCTTACGGCATACCCGGTCCGCGGACTGGATATCAATTCTTCCTATACTGTATATGACCTGCTTAATGAGCAGAAGAAAAAGGGTGTGGCGGTGCTGCTGGTGGGAGAAGACCTGGATGTGCTCTTATCTATCAGCGACCGTATTTTGGTACTCTGTCACGGAGAAGTCTCCGGCATCGTGGATGCGAGAAAAACGACAAAAGAAGAAGTCGGCCTGCTTATGACAGGAGTAAAAGGAACGAAAGAGGAGAAGGAGGAGAGCACAGATGGAAGCAAGTAAGAAGACAGGAAGGGAACCGCTGCTGCGTACAGTGAAGCGGGCGGAGCTTTCCCGGAAAAAGACCATGATCCTGCGCGCTGCTTCCGTGCTGCTTGCCCTGCTGGCAGGAGGAATCTTCCTCCTGATCATCGGTTTTAACCCATTTACTGTGTATCAGACAATTATAAGCGGAGCCTTCCGGAGTGAGATGGCAGTCCAGGCTACGATCCGCATTATGATACCGCTGCTGATCTCTTCCCTGGGCGTTACCATGGCATTTAAGATGAGATTCTGGAATATCGGGGCAGAGGGGCAGATCATCATGGGAGCAATTTTTGCCACCTATTTTGCACTGTATCAAAATGCGATGCCTCATGTCCTTCTGCTGATCATTATGTTTATATTCAGTGTGATCGGAGGAGGGCTGTTCGGCTTGATACCGGCGTTTTTCAAGGCAAAGTTCAATACCAATGAAACATTGTTTACTCTGATGCTGAATTACATCGCTCTGAATGTGATCGTATATCTGAGGGACGGCCCGTGGAAAGATCCGGCCTCCTCCGGATTTCCCAAGATCGCAAGGTTTGATCTCAACGCACAGCTGGATTCAGTTCTGGGCGTCCAGGCCGGCTGGATCATTGCTTTGTTGCTCACGGCGATCGTCTATATTTATCTGAAATATACGAAGCAGGGGTATGAGATCTCCGTAGTGGGAGACAGTCATGCCACGGCCAAATATGCAGGGATTCCGGTAAAGCGTATGATGCTGCGGACCATGTTTCTCAGTGGTGCTATCTGCGGTATTGCGGGTATGGTGCAGGCAACGGGCTCCGACATGACATTGGCAACCTCTGTGGCAGGAGGAGTCGGATTTACGGCGATCATCGTAGCGTGGCTGGCCCGTCTGAATCCGGCTGCAATCGTGATCGTGTCTTTCCTGTTCAGTATTCTGGAAAAGGGAAGCAGCGTTATGCAGTCCACCTATGGGCTTTCCAGCTATTCGGCTGATGTTCTTCAGGGGATCATCCTGTTTTTTGTTCTCGGATGTGAGTTTTTTGTGCGTTATAAATTTGTCGGAAGAAAAGGAGGTGCCGGGAAATGAGTACGGTATTGAATTTGTTTGTGGCAGGAGTGCTGGCCGGCACGCCTCTGCTGTTTGGCACTGTCGGTGAGATCATGAACGAAAAGGTCGGACATCTGAATCTGGGTGTAGAAGGTATGATGTCGATAGGTGCATGTGCAGGATTTATGGTCGGGTATCAGACGGATAATGTTGTGCTTGCTCTTCTGGCTGCGTTCGCTGCCGGGGTGGCGGCGGCACTGATCTATGCGGTCCTGACGATTACGTTTATGGCGGATCAGAATGTAACGGGGCTTACATTGACTATTTTTGGCGTGGGACTTGCAAATTTTATCGGCGAATATATGCTGAATCATTCTGCCACTCAGTCATTAAAACTTCCGGAACACATTTCTGCACAGATTGCAAATCTGCATATCCCTGTGCTGAGTGATATCCCGGTGTTGGGGAAACTGCTGTTTTCCTACAATATCTTTGTATATATCGGTATTGTGACAGCTGTGATCTGCTGGTACTATCTGCAGAAAACAAAAACCGGGCTCAATGTCCGGGCAGTGGGAGAAAATCCTGGTGCTGCCGATGCAGCCGGAATCAGGGTTATCCGTGCAAAGTATATCAATGTACTGATCGGCGGAGGGATCTGCGGTATCGGAGGAGCCTATTCTGCTATGATTATCTGCGGAGGTGTATGGATCAGCAACTGTGTCAATGGATTGGGGTGGATCTCTGTTGCACTAGTTATCTTTGCATCGTGGAGTCCGGTAAAAGCGATCTATGGATCTCTGGCTTTCGGCTGTTTCAGCGTTTTGAAATACTATGTGCCGAAGAGCATCATCAGTATACCGAATGCATTTTATGATATGCTCCCATTCGTGATCACGGCGCTTGTACTTGTAATTTCCTCTGTCAGGCAGTCAAAAGAAAATAATCAGCCGGCATCCTGCGGGACAAACTATTTCCGGGAAGAACGGTAAGTGAATTTCCCTAAAAGCATTGAAAAATGCGATTTCTATGCTACACGTACACTACGTATAAGCAAAAACAAGAATAAAAAGGTTTATAAATATTTTTGAAGAAAGGAAAGGTCAATTATGAAACGAGCAAAGCAAAGTGAGTTGCTGGCGCTTATGCTGGCGATCACAATTTTGCTGACTATGTTTCCTGCTACAGTTTTTGCGGAAGGGGATAAAGCAGCGGATATGATGACCAGGGCATCAAAGCTCTCGGATAACAGTTCATGGGAGGAGTGTGTCGATTGTTCGCAGGATAAACCACATTTAATTTCAACACCTGCTGATTTAGATAAAATTAGAACACATACTCACACTGAAAATGGAAAAACATCAATAACTGGCTACTTTAAACTTGCAAACGATATCGTTTTTAATGACTCCGATTTTGAAGAAAACGGCGCTTTTTATAATGATGGAGCCGGATGGATTGCAATAGGTAAGGAATCAGCCCAGGCTACTTCTTTAGCCCACTATTTTTCTGGCGTTTTTGATGGAGATGGACATTCAATTTGCAATATTAGAACCGGAAATCAGACTACTTCCGTAGGGCTATTCGGGAAAATTGGAGCCAATAATACACAGAGAGATGGTGTGGCAAAAAATTTCACACTCAAAAATTGTATTTTTAATGAAAATTATACAGTTGTATCAGGCAAGATGGATGGAAGAACAACAGGAGGCGTTACTGGTGCACTCCATGGAACAATTTCTAATGTAACCATTGATGGCTGTCGGTTTTATGCAGTAAGAGGGCATGTGGGTTCTATTACTGCCTGGCTTAGTGGCGGAATAGTTGAGAACTGCGTGGTGAAAAATACTACTGTTAAAGCAATTAAAACTCCAGATAGCAGCAACAATAATGGTGATAAAGCTGGGTTAATTTGCGGCAACGCAGATACCAATGCACAGATCCTAAATTGCTCAGTTTCTGACAGTAAAATTACTGCTGAAAGCCGTGGGGCCGGTGGTGTTTGCGGAATGCAATATGGAAGTTCCATCAAGAATTGTACAGTGACTAATTGTGAAATTAATGGAACTGAAAGTGTAGGCGGTATTAGTGGGGGTAACTATGCCGGTACTTGGGAAAGCTTCATCGAAAATTGCATTGTATCAGATTGTCAAATCAATGCTACATTAAATGCCGGTGGCATTGAGGGTACTGTCTACGGTGGCACTATATCTGTAAACCTCAAAAATAACGCAGTATTAAACACGAATATAGCACTGATTGGAAATACTGCAAACAATAAAACTGCTGGTGGTCTCTGGGCAGGCTCGGGCGCTAATGTTACAGGAAAGATTGAAAACTGCCTGGCATCCAATGTTAAAATAGATACTACAAAAATTGAAACCCCCCCGACCAGCTTAAAACTTGGCAGCGTTTGCGGATCGGGTGTAGCATCAACAGAAATTTCTAATACGTTTGCCGATGTGGAAATAATTTGCAATGAAACTCAAAACGCAACAGTAGGGGGAATTTGCTCAAATCAAAACATTAAAAGTTCAACAAATAGTTTTTATATTCAATACAATGGATTTCCTTCAACGGATTTTTCTGAAGTATCAGATAGCAAATATGCATTGCAAAAACACAATAAAGCAACCGTTGAATATGGAACAGACATTTCATTGTTGAAACTCTTTAATGCGAAAAAGCTTCCAAGTGGCGATATGGTAAAATATCGCAGCAGTAATGAAGATGTTTTATCTGTTAAAGATAATAATTTAGTCGTTAAAGGAACTGGCGAAGCAACTATAACTTGCTATATTGTTATCAATAATACTGAAAAAGCCTTTATTAGCGCTAAGGCTACAGTCACACCGTTATCAATCATCTACGGGACACCGAACGAAACTAACAAGGATGGCCTCCCGTACATTGAATATGCCTTGAATGCAGACGGCACAGCGCCAAAAATCAGCGAGCTGCTAGGGTTTTATCCGACAAAAAAAGGTCCAAACGGCACTTATGAAGCAGATACTTCTAGACGACCAATCTACCTAACCCCAGGCATGGGAAAATATGGAGATGTGGAATATACCTATATAAACGATGTCAGTGGCAATATCATTATGACAGATACATTGCCGATACACCCGACGAAAGATGCAAACGGAAATCCACACAGTATCCGAGTTGAAATGAAACTGAAAAATCCGAACTACCGGTTCTGCACCGTAGGTACAAATTGGAAGCCGAAAGATACAATAGTACTTTATGTTAACTGTCATGAAGAAGGACTGACCGAAGTAGATATGTATCTGAAAGGGGATAAAGAACCTCTGAAGAGCTTTGAAGACCGTCAAGAGTATGAGTACAGCGGAAAAGGTATCGTTCCGACAGAACGGAATCTGACCACATTATATACACAAGGTAAAAATAGCCAAAACAGCATTACGGAGTTTACCGTTCATTTCCATGCGGTAGATGAGGGAAGCTTCTTTACCGGAACACACTTGTATAATAAAAAGAGCAGTGAACTGACTGCGGAGGAGATCAGAAAAATTGCTCCGACAGAACCGGGGGTATATTCCTTCGTTGTGAACGGATACAACCCGGATACCAAGACATACTGCTACGCTTCCCGCCGATACAGCATCGTGAAAGGTAATCCCACCGGCAGTCCCACCGTTAACACCGTGAACAGCGGTGTGGCTCTGTCGGAAGTTACCCTGTCAGGCACGATGAAAAATGCACTAGGCGCTGAAGTTGAGGGTACGTTCGCTTGGGATAATGCAAGTCAGATTGTGGCATGCGGAACTGCGTACGGATGGACATTTACTCCGAAAGATATAGCTCATTATAACGCGGTAAAAGGTAAGTCAGTGGTATTATCGCACAACTGGGAAAATGAGTGGAAGAATGATAAAAATAGTCATTGGAAGGAATGCACAGGCTGTGGTGAAAAAAATACTGCAGCGGCTCACACATTCCAGTGGGCTATCGATAAGGAAGCTACGGCTACCGGCAAGGGCATCAAGCATGAGGAATGCTCTGTTTGCGGCTATGAGAAAGCGGCTGTTGAAATTCCGGCAACCGGCGGTACTGAAACCTCCGGAGATAACGACAAGCTGTCTAAAGCGGATACAGACTCTCCGCAGACAGGTGATACCAGCAATATCTTCATATGGGTTGCTCTGCTGATTGTATCCGGCGGCGCAGTACTGGCGCTGAAGCTGAAAAGAAAACGTTAAAACATGTAAGCCGCATATGCGTTAAAACGCAATCCCGACTGAAAGGGCGGAGGCTTTGAAAGTATCAAAACGGAGCAAATAATTGATAGCAAAAATCCGATGAATACGAATTTCTTTCGATTCATCGGATTTTTTTCACGGTGCCTTTGCAATGCCAGATGATTCAGTACAGTTAATACTTCCTAAATTACTTCCTTATCAGGTGTTAGAAAAAAAGAGCTTCCTTTTTTGTGCGCTTTAAAAAGCCCGGAGCTGTATGGAGTTCATTTTATTTTCCGGTAATGCATGATGACCACCAGAAGAGTGCTTGCCATCAGTCCCCAGAGATATCCGTTGATCCCCACCATTGGGACCACAAATACGATAAAAGAGATCCTGAGCAGGAGGGAGACCGAATTGTTAAACAGCGTGGTTTTGGTCTTCCCAAGACCGTTCAGGATACTCGACAGGGTTCCGGAAAGATAGAGCACCGGACACAAAAAGGAGAGCATCCTCAGGAACATGCCGGCCTCTTTACTGTGGAATACGATCAGTCCGATAGATGGCCCCAGAGTAAAAAATAAAAAGAAACTTACGATCCCCAGCAGAAAGCAAAAGGAAAGGGAGTATTTGGTGGCCCTGTGTAATGTGCGGTAATCCTGTTCCGCTGTCGCGGCTGATACTTTCGGCAGAAGCATCACAGAGATGGAGTTGGTGATGCTGGACGGAAAGTTGATAAAGGGAATCGCCATTCCTGTCAGGATACCATATACTTCTACCGAATAGTGCTGATTGCAGTAAAACCTGGTCAGCATCATCGGAATTAAAATATTTTCCAGACTCTGCAGCAGTGTAATGGAGAGGGAGTTGCAGGTCAGCGGAAAGCTGAGGGAAAGCAGGCTGCCAAAAAGCTTTCTGGAGGAAGCCGCCGGCAGTCCGCTGCTTTGCTGCTTTGTCTTTAAAAGGTGATAAACGACAGTGTAAAGGCAGGAAGCCATTTCTCCGGCGACCATTCCGAGAACCGCGATCAGCGCAGGTGTCTCAAGCTTTAAAAAGAAGGTGACAGAAACCGCATAAATCCCCAGTATCCGGGACACTTGTTCGATACAAAGTGAGACAGACGGGAGGCCGGGTTTGCCGAGACCGATATGGTAACTGTGGATACATGCTTTTACGCCTACAAATGGCATGGCAAAAACAGCGGCTTTGAGGCAGGGGATGCAGTCTTTCTCGTGGAGAAATTTCATGCAGAGCTCGTCGGCAAAGAAATAAAAGAAACAGGCACAGATCACAGAGAGCAGGATCGTGACGGCCAAAGTGATCTTCAAGATTTTTCTGCAGTTTTCCGGACGGCCTTTGGCCATCTGAGCGGCAACGATCTGAGACAGGGCAGTCTCGTATCCATGAAAGCAAAGGGCAAAACCCACCAGGTAAATAGGAAAAATTAATTGATAGACTCCCATCTGATGGGCACCAATTAATCCAGCCAGAAATATTCTATTATAGAATCCAATAAATCTGGAAAAAATATTAGCGGCTGTTAAAATTAATGTACCTTGTACAAAAGGGCTGGATTTTTTCATAAGAACTCCCCAATTGATATTGTTCTATTGTATGTCAAGAAATACGCGGTTATGATTGGGATTGTGTTGACATCGGAAGTCCCAGGTGATAACATAGCAGTGTGATATCCGACTATTTTGGTCGGGATTGGAGTGGTGAGATGAAATTATCAACAAAAGGAAGATACGGCCTTCGCGCGATCGTAGATATTGCGGTGTTCGGGGAGAATGAACCTGCGGCTGTCAGTGCGATATCAGAGCGGCAGGATATATCCATCCGATACCTGGAACAGCTTCTTTCCAAGTTAAAGAAGGCGGGGCTTGTAAAAAGCATCCGGGGAGCCCAGGGAGGATATGTTCTGGCGGGAAATGCAGAAGATATTTCAGTCGGAGACGTGCTGAGGGCACTGGAAGGCGATCTGACGCCGGTAGACTGTACAGAACTTACCGATACAGAGGAAACATGCAGCGGCTCTAAGTACTGCGTGACAAAAACTGTGTGGAAGAGGATCAATGACAGCATTGCTAAAACAGTGGATTCTATTTATTTAGATGAGCTGGCGGACGAGGCAAGAGCTGTTCAGCAGGGGAAACCGGCGGAACGAAATTGTGAAAGATAGGAGAAGTTATGGAAAAGATCATATATTTAGACCATGCGGCAACAACACCGGCGAGACCGGAAGTAGTAGAAGCGATGATGCCATATTTTACGGAGAAGTTCTGGAATCCGTCCAGCGTCTATTCACCGGCTTCTGAGGCAAAAAAGGCAGTAAACGAAGTAAGGGACAGGGTTGCCGAATCCCTCGGCACACAGAGCCAGGATATTTACTTTACGGCCGGCGGATCTGAGGCGGACAACTGGGCCATTAAGGAGACTGCCGAAGCCTATGCTTCAAAGGGAAAACATATCATTACAAGCAAGATCGAGCATCATGCGGTTCTTCACACCTGCCAGTATCTGGAGAGAAACGGTTATGAGGTGACCTATCTGGATGTGGATGAGAACGGATATATTAAGCTGGATCAGTTAAAAGCGGCGATCCGCCCGGATACGATTCTGATCACTGTCATGTTTGCCAACAATGAGATAGGAACGATCCAGCCGGTGAAGGAGATCGGAGAGATTGCAAAAGAACACGGAGTTCTGTTCCACACAGATGCGGTACAGGCATACGGACAGGTTCCGATCAATGTAGATGAGATGAATATTGATATGCTGAGTGCCAGCGGCCATAAGCTGAACGGACCTAAGGGCATTGGATTTATGTATATCCGCAAAGGACTGAAACTTCGCTCGTTTATCCACGGAGGAGCGCAGGAGCGTAAGCGCCGGGCCGGAACAGAGAATGTGACAGGTATCGTGGGACTCGGAAAGGCTGTCGAGATCGCTTTTGAGACGATGGAGGAGAGAACTGCCAAAGAGCAGGAGGTGAGGGATTACGCGGTCCGCAGGATTCTGGCAGAGATCCCGTATTGCCGGTTAAACGGAGGAAGAGACAAAAGGCTTCCCAACAATATCAACATCAGTTTTCAGTTTATTGAGGGCGAATCCCTTTTGATCATGCTTGATATGGCGGGGATCTGTGCTTCCAGCGGATCAGCCTGCACGTCCGGTTCACTGGACCCGTCACATGTACTGTTAGCCATTGGACTCCCTCACGAGATCGCACATGGATCTCTCAGGATGACTCTGGGGGAGGAAACGACCAAAGAGGATATGGATTTTGTTGTGGAGAAATTGAAAGAGATCGTAGATAAACTGCGAAAAATGTCTCCGCTGTATGAAGATTTTGTAAAGAAACATTAAACGGGTTTATTTGCTCGATTTATATTTAGAAGAAAAACAGGAGGTACTGTTATGTATAGTGAAAAAGTTATGGATCATTTTGAGCATCCGAGAAATGTAGGAGAGATTGAGGGTGCCAGCGGCGTAGGTACTGTCGGAAACGCCAAGTGCGGAGACATCATGCGCATCTATTTTGACATTGATGACGACCAGATTATCCGGGATGTGAAGTTTAAGACATTCGGCTGCGGAGCTGCGGTTGCCACCAGCAGCATGGCAACCGAACTGGTGAAAGGCAAATCCGTGCAGGAAGCACTGGAAGTCACAAACAAGGCGGTAATGGAAGCCCTCGATGGTCTTCCACCGGTCAAAGTGCACTGTTCTCTTTTGGCAGAAGAAGCGATCCATGCGGCTCTCTGGGATTATGCACAGAAGAACGGCATTAAGATCGAAGGCCTTGAGAAACCAAAATCCGATATCGGAGAAGAGGAAGTGGAAGAAGAGTACTAGGAGGCATCCGTGAAAGAGAAAGTAGTCGTAGGCATGTCAGGAGGGGTGGATTCCTCCGTGGCAGCCTATTTATTGAAAGAACAGGGATATGAAGTGATCGGTGTCACCATGCAGATCTGGCAGGATGAGGAGCAGGCACTTTTAGAAGAAAACGGAGGGTGCTGCGGCCTGTCGGCTGTGGATGATGCCAGGAGAGTGGCCCAGGCGCTCGATATTCCTTATTATGTCATGAATTTTAAACAGGATTTCAAGGAACATGTCATTGATTATTTCGTAGACGAATATCTGGATGGAAGAACTCCGAATCCCTGTATTGCATGCAACCGCTATGTCAAATGGGAATCCCTGTTGAAAAGGTCTCTGGATATCGGCGCCGATTATATCGCAACCGGACATTATGCCAGGATTGAAAAGCTTTCCAACGGAAGATATACGCTGAAGCGCTCGGCGACTCCTGAGAAGGATCAGACCTATGCTCTTTATAATTTGACCCAGAACCAGCTGTCCAAGACGCTGATGCCCGTGGGTGAATATACAAAAGATGAGATCAGGGAAATCGCAGAAAAGATACATCTGCCGGTGGCCCACAAACCGGACAGCCAGGACATCTGTTTTGTAGACGGCAGCTATGGAGACTTTATCGAAGAAACCACGGGACAGAAGATCCGGCCGGGCAATTTTGTGGACATGAACGGGAACATCCTCGGAACCCACAAGGGCATTGTATGTTATACTGTGGGACAGAGGAGGGGATTGGGCCTTTCCCTGAAACAGCCGGGATACGTTGTGCGAATAAATAAAGAGAGAAATGAAGTGGTGATCGGGAGCAATGCGGACCTGATGACAGATACCCTCTATGGAGACCAGGTGAATTTAATGTCGGTATCTTCTGTTAAAGACGGGATGAGATTACAGGCTAAAGTCCGCTATAACCACAGGGGAGCTTCATGCACGGTGAGCATGGCAGGAAAGGACAGGATAAAAGTCCTGTTTGATGAACCTCAGAGGGCAGTGACCCCGGGACAGGCGGTAGTGTTTTATGACGGCGATTATGTGGCTTTAGGAGCTACGATCCTGTAATTCCGATGGGAGCTTAATTTAATATGAGTGTATATTATTTTTTGTCATATTTTTTTATTTACGGAATTCTCGGCTGGTGCAGCGAAGTAGCTTTTGCTGCATTTAAGCAGAGAAAATTTGTGAACCGGGGGTTTTTAAACGGACCCATTTGTCCGGTTTATGGATTCGGCGTTGGATTTGTGGTGTCTTTGCTGATGCCGTATAAGTCCAATGTTTTTTTCATGTACATTGCTTCTGTCGCAGCCGTATCTTCCATTGAGTGGGTCACGGGCTTTGCGCTGGAGAAGATTTTCCACAGCAGATGGTGGGATTATTCGGACCAGCCATTTAATTTAAACGGATATATCTGTCTTCCGTTTTCACTGATCTGGGGTGCCGCCTGCATGCTCATCGTCTATGTGGTTCATCCTCTGATTACCAAATTTGTGGGATTGATACCCAGTCTCTTCGGCAGTGTCCTGCTCATTGTGCTTTTGGCCGGCATGATAGCCGATCTTTGGGTAACGGCGGCGGGCATCTTCAGGATGAACCAGAGACTGCGCAAAATGAGTGAGATCGCAGAAGAACTGCATAATATCTCAGAGCAGCTGGGTGAAAACATTTATCTTGGTGTCATGTCTGCCGTAGAAAAACAGGAAGAGACGAAAAAGAAGCTGGATGAGGCGGGCCAGGAACTGGTGGAAAAAAGAAATGCCGTATCGGAAGGTCTGAAAGAACGGAAAGATACGATCAGCGGAGAACTGGAGCAGAGAATCGAAGAGCTGAAAAGCCGGTATCAGGAGATTGCGGAGAAGAAAAGTCAGACCAGCAGGAGACTTTTGAATGCGTTTCCTTCATTTAATTCCGGCAGATATAAAGAGGCACTGGATGAACTGAAAAAGCGGATGAAGATAAAATAAAAGAAGATCTGTAACCTCTCAGGGGATTACAGATCTTCTTTTATAAAACGGTATTTTATGTCAGTTTAAAATTATCGCGGTCTGCGAGAATGCAGCGGATGATATAGGCAATGCCGTCCTTCGTATTGGCACGGGTCTGATAGACACAGATATTTTTGATGGCCTCCGTGGCATTTGCCATGGCAACGGAATGAATCCCCGGAATGGAGAGCATGGAATAGTCATTTTCGCTGTCTCCGATGGCAACGATTTCATCCGGAACCAGTCCCTTTCGCTTGGCATAGTCCATCAGGCCGATCCCTTTCTGGGCTTCTGAGGAGGTGATCTCAATATCCGTAGGTACGGTGGACACTACGGCAAGTCCCGGGATTTTTTCTAATTCTGCCCTGAGCCTTAACAGCGCATCAGGCTCTGTTGACTGGGAAATGAACTTTAAAACCCTGTGTTCGCTGTCGAACAGTCCGGCCTCGCCGTCTACATAGGTAACCTGGCTGATTAAATCTTCAAATTCTTCATCTGTATACACAAAGTCGGGATGATTGATCTGCATGGATGGAATCATGACTTCTTTCGTATATTTTTTTAATTCCTCTCTGGAAAGCAGGGAAATACGGCCCATCTGGGAAAATGGTGTCGGAACCAGGCCGGATTCGTGAAATACCCCGAGGATCTGTTTTACCGTCTCTGTCGGAATGGAGTGTTCAAACAGCAGGTTTCCTTCTTTATCATAACCGCAGGAGCCGTTGCTGCAGATCATGTCGCATTCAAGGCCTGCTTTTCCTAAAATATCTATCACATTCTGGTATTCGCGTCCTGTGTTGATCATAAATTCGATGCCGCTTTCCTGGAGTGTGCGGATCGCATCGATATTGACCTGAGTGATCTGGCGGTAGCTGTCCAGCAGTGTTCCGTCCATGTCGGATGAAATTAATTTTATCATATAGAACCTCCTTCATATTCGTAATAATATACTATCATAAAAGCCAAAAGAAAGACATAGTTTCATAAATCTTTAAGATTTTCTTACTTTTTATTTTACATAACGTGTGCTATAATACTAAAAGTTGTGTTGGAACAGATTCCAGCATTTGTATGTGTTCTTATAACAAAGGAGTCAGTATGCTAAATTTTATTCGGGGATTTTGTATGGCATTAGCCGACAGCGTGCCGGGGGTATCCGGCGGGACCGTGGCTTTTCTGCTCGGTTTCTATGACCATTTTATCTCATCGCTAGACGATTTAATTACAGGAAATAAACAAAAAAAGATAGAGGCTTTGAAGTTCTTGCTGCGCATCGGGATTGGCTGGGTCGTTGGCTTTGGGGCAGCGGTTTCTGTGCTGGCCGGTATTTTCAGTGACAGGATTTATGAGATCAGTTCCCTGTTCTTAGGACTGATTATTTTTGCTATACCGATCATCTGGTCTGAAGAAAAGGACTGTCTGAAAGATAAATACGGCAACGCTGTGTTTGCTCTGCTCGGAGTTGTCATGGTGGCAGCGATCACCTATTTTAATCCGGCATCCGGCAAGGGCATGAATGTGAGTGTGGAGCATTTAAAGCTGGGACTGGGAATCTATATTTTCCTCGTGGCCATGATTGCCATTTCGGCCATGGTCCTGCCGGGAATCTCAGGCTCTACCATGCTTTTGATCTTCGGCCTGTATGTGCCGATTATCTCGGCAGTGAAAGAAGCCATGAATTTTAACACGGCTTATTTTCCGGTGATTCTGATTTTTGGCTGCGGCATCCTGTGCGGGATTGCGTCAGTCGTAAAGCTGATCCGTACCTGCCTTGAAAAGTTCCGGTCGCAGATGGTATATTTCATCATCGGAATGATGATCGGATCTCTTTATGCTATTGTCATGGGACCGACCACACTGGAAGTTCCAAAACCTGCACTGACATCAGGAAGTTTCAGTATCCTGTTTTTCATCATCGGCGGGGTAATTATCTTTGGACTGCAGAAACTGAAGGCTATGTCTGACAGACAGGAAGCAGCGGCTGGAGTATCTGAGGCAGAATAGAAAAATCATGTAAGAGAAAGAGATATCAGTATTTTCAGTGCTGATGTCTTTTTTTCACAATTTTATCATAATCCTGTGGTAAACTATACATAGTGAATTGGAATATAACCGCAGGAGGAACCTTGATGAATGATCTTAAAATATTAGTAGTTGACGATGAGAGCAGGATGCGCAAACTGGTAAAGGATTTCTTAAACCGGGCAGGATATCAGGTGCTGGAGGCAGGAGACGGGGAAGAGGCAGTGGATGTGTTTTTTTCCACTAAAGGGATTGATCTGCTCGTTTTAGACGTGATGATGCCCCGGATGGACGGATGGGAAGTTGTAAGGGAGATACGGAAAGTTTCCGAAGTACCCATCATCATGCTGACGGCCAAAGATCAGGAAAACGATGAGCTTCAGGGCTTTGACTTGGGAGTGGATGAGTATATATCGAAGCCGTTCAGTCCGAAGATTTTAGTGGCCAGGATTGAAGCTATTTTAAGGAGGACCAGACAGCAGGACGGAGAAGTGCTGAAAGCCGGCGGGATTGTTCTGGATGAAGCAGCCCATATGGTTACCATCAATGATAAGAGCATTGATCTGAGTTTTAAAGAATTTGAACTTCTGTCCTACTTTATGAAAAATGAAGGACGGGCACTCACAAGGGAAAACATATTGAATCAGGTGTGGAATTATGATTATTTCGGAGATGCCAGGACCATTGATACCCATGTAAAAAAACTCAGAAATAAAATGGGAAGCAAAGGAGCATATATCCGCACGATATGGGGAATGGGCTACAAGTTCGAGGTGCAGGAGTAAGTGAAAGAAAAGATACTGAAGAATCAATCCATCAAAGTAAAAATGACGCTGGTGCTGATCGTGATTATGGCATCCACCATTCTTCTGTCTATCTGTATTAACATCCTGATGATCGAACCATACTATGTGTTTAAGGAAAAAAAGAATATCACACAGGTTTATGACTCTATCAACCAGCTGCTCAATACAAAAGGCGCCGATAATAATTCCTATAAGATATCAAAAATCGTCAGAGAGTCTAATTACCGGATGCTGATCGTTAACAACGAAAACGGACAGGTTATATATTCGTCTGAGGGGAAACAGGGGCTCATGTACAATGACATGATCAGCACGCTGGAGGATATGAGAAAGATTAAGAGGCAGATCAGTGAAAAAGGTTATGCCGTAGTGAGCGGGTCCGACAAGGAATCCACCGGGACCAGCATCAATCTTCTCGGATATTTTGACAACGGCTATGCCGTGGTGATCAACACTCCGATGGAAAGCATACAGACCAGTGCGGTGCTGTCCGGGAGATTTACTGCCTACGTGGGAGCTGTTTTGATCGTGGCCGGGGGAATCGCCATGTATATTTACAGCAAGCAGTTTACAAAGCCCATTGAAGAAATGGCTGCGGCTGCAAACCGGATGAGCAATCTGGATTTTGACGTGAAGGTCATAGACTGCGGTGAAGATGAACTGGGGCATCTTGGTGAGAGTTTAAATGAACTCTCCTCAAAGCTTGAGTACACGATCTCGGAGCTCAAAACAGCCAATAATGAGCTGCGCCAGGACATCGAGCAAAAGGTTCAGATTGACGAGATGAGAACGGAGTTTTTATCTCATGTCTCCCATGAGCTGAAAACACCGATTGCCCTGATCCAGGGATATGCGGAAGGCCTGAAAGACAATGTCTCAGCGGATGAGGAGAGCCGTGAATTTTACTGTGATGTGATCGCGGACGAAGCCAAGAAGATGAACCGAATGGTACAGAAACTTCTGACGTTAAACCAGATCGAGTTTGGCAATCACCAGGTCAGCATGGAGCGGTTCAATATTCAGGAGCTGATCCAGAATATGCTCTCTGCAAACACAATCTTTTTCCAGAAAGAAAATATTACGGTTGAATTTCATGAACCGCCCACCTATGTATGGGCCGATGAGTTTATGATGGAGGAAGTATTTGGAAACTATCTGAGCAATGCCAGAAACCATGTTTTAAAAAACGGCAGGATTGCTATTTCCTTTAAACGGATAGAGAATGATCTCAGGGTGACCGTGTTTAACTCCGGAAGCCATATACCGGAAGAAGATCTGGATAAGCTCTGGGTGAAATTTTATAAAGTGGATAAGGCAAGAACGAGAGAATATGGAGGCAGCGGCATCGGACTGTCCATTGTAGCCGCAACCATGAAGGCCCATGGCAAACAATATGGAGTGGCCAACGTGGAGGGAGGCGTTGAATTTTACTTCGATGTGGATTGTGCAAATGCCTGAAAATGTGATAAAATAGTGGATATTTCACATGGAAGCAAAGGAGCGGCATATGTTAAAGGATTATGTTAGCAGGATACAGGATGCGGATCTGGTTTTGGTGGGAATTGGACCGGAACTTAGCGCATATGAGTTAATGGATTTTGAAACAGAGATACAAAATGAGCATTACCAGAAGCTTTTGAGGATGGATGAAGAAGACAGGGATGCCGCATGGATGAGCCAGGTGTATGAAAGGCACCATTTGCTGAATCTCTCCCAGGTTCCTTATTTTAAGAATTTGGAGGAGGTATTAGATCAAAAGGATTATTTTGTAATCACGAGCAATAATGACGGCCTCATTTTCCATTCTGCTCTGGATAAAAACCGTCTGGTTGCCCCGTGCGGAAACGGAGACTTTTTTCAGTGTAAAGAGCCGTGCAGTGAACAGCTGTATCCGGCTAAACCGGGCCTTGAAGATTTGATCCGCCACTATGAGACTACTGGAGAGATTGAGCACCTGGAGTGTCCAAAATGCGGTGAGCCATTGATCTATAATATACGTACCGAGGATACGAAGAGTACGTATATTGAGGGAGCTTATCTGAACAGCTGGGCAGCGTATACAAAATGGCTTCAGACTACACTGAACAAGAAGCTTTTCATTCTGGAACTGGGAGAAGGCTTTGGAGTGCCGAGCCTGTTTCGGTGGCCGTTTGAGAAGATGGCTTTTTATAATGAGAAAGCCTATATGGTAAGGGTCAACCGCACTTTATATCAGGTAGGTGAGGAACTGAAGGGAAAAGCAGATGCAGTAAAGATGGACAGCAAAGATTTTCTTGAAATTGAGAGGTAGGATATGGTAGCGATTATTGACTATGATGCAGGAAATATTAGAAGCGTTGAAAAAGCAATCCAGTTTCTGGGTGAAGATGCGGTGATTACGAGAGATAGGAAACAGATCTTAGGAAGCACCCACGTCATCCTTCCGGGAGTCGGTGCTTTCGGAGATGCCATGGAAAAGCTTCATCAGTATGGACTGGCGGACACGATCCATCAGGTTGCAGAGCAAGGAATTCCTTTTCTGGGGATCTGTCTGGGTCAGCAGATCATGTTTGAAAAGAGTGAAGAAGCGCCGGGTGTTGAGGGCTTGGGCCTTTTAAAAGGTGAGATCGTAAAGATCCCCAAAAAGGATGGGTTAAAAATTCCTCATATGGGATGGAATAACCTGAAGATAAAAGCGGGAGCAAGGCTGTTTGAAGGTGTGCCGGAAGATCCTTATGTATACTTTGTTCATTCGTATTATCTGAAAGCTTCGGAACCGGATATTGTTGCGGCGACCACAGAGTATTCGGAGGTGATCCATGCTTCTGTGGAAAAAGGCAACCTATTTGCGTGCCAGTTCCATCCGGAGAAAAGCAGCACGGTAGGTCTTCAGATTTTAAAGAATTTTATTTCACTGTAGGAGGAAAGGGACATGCATACAAAACGAATCATTCCATGTTTGGACGTACATAACGGCCGTGTAGTAAAAGGGGTCAATTTTGTAAATCTGATCGATGCGGGAGATCCGGTTGCCATTGGTGCGGCCTATGACAAGGCTGGAGCTGATGAGCTGGTATTTCTGGATATTACGGCGTCCTCCGATGCGAGAAATATTATGATCGATATGGTGAGAAAAGTAGCAGAGACAGTTTTTATTCCGTTTACAGTGGGCGGAGGAATCCGAACGGTAGATGATTTCAGGGCAATTCTCAGAGAAGGGGCTGATAAGATTTCCATCAATTCTTCTGCCATCAACACCCCGGACCTGATCAGCGACGCGGCAGATAAATTCGGCAGCCAGTGCGTGGTCGTGGCAATTGATGCAAAACGCCGGGAAGACGGCACCGGATGGAATGTTTATAAAAACGGAGGAAGGATTGATGTAGGACTGGATGCCGTTTCCTGGGCGGCTGAAGCAGAACACCGCGGCGCCGGAGAAATCCTTCTGACCAGTATGGACTGTGACGGCACGAAGGCAGGATATGACAATGAGCTGACCAGTGCAATTGCAGAGACTGTAGATATTCCTGTGATCGCGTCGGGAGGTGCCGGAACAAAGGAACATTTCTACGACACCCTGACAGAAGGAAAAGCAGATGCGGCTCTGGCGGCATCCCTGTTTCATTTCAAAGAGCTGGAAATCATGGAGTTAAAAGATTATCTGGCTGACAGAGGTCTCAGCATGCGCAGGTGATTTTATTGACATGATGTGGGAGGAATAGATATGAAAAAGATATTTTGTTTGACAGCAGTTCTTATCCTGAGCATCGGTGTGTTCCAGGGATGTTCTGTCAGGAAGCAGAAAAGCCAGATCAAAGTGACAAGCAGGCAGGACGATATCAGCCAGGTCAGCAAAGCGCAGAAGATTGAAATCATATCCTGCAAGGACCGGAAAACGATTGCTGTGCTGAAGAATAAAGATGGTATCCAAAAATTGATCGATGAGCTTAGGATTGATGACTGGAAGACCGTAAAAACCATACCGGATGAAGAGAAGGCCGTATATCGGTGTGACCTGTATCAGGCAGGAACAAAGAAACTCAATGGGGATTCAGAGAGCAGCATGAAGAAGATGGTATCTCTGACCTTTTACAAAGACAGTACCTATGCATCCGCGGAAATCCTGAACCTTCGGCTGAATTTTAAGATACCGTCAGGTGCGGAGAGCATCCTGAAGAACTTTTAATGTGTAAAAAAGCCCGCGTTTGATTCACGAAGCATGCCGGGCGTGAGTTTCAGTTCTTTCATTATGACACTTCGGGCTAGGCTGGCGCGCAAAGTTGTCAAGCCCCTCAAAGATTGAGGGGCTTGACAACTTTGTTCTATGGAAATTATGTGCGCTCGGCATATATTTCAGCATTGATATACCATTCTCCTACAACCGAACAGGACAGACTGTGGTCAGTATAATTGAGTTTCCAGCTGCCGACAAGTTTTCCAAAATAATTATATTCTTCAGGCAGTTCTGCACTCTTACTTTTGCTTGTCAATGCTTCAATAAATTTATTCATTTCTGATTCGCCTAATAACCGGCTGCGGCTGTGCTCCATGGCTTTTTTCAAGGTCTGCAGAAAGATAATTCTGCAAATTGTTGTCCAATTACTACATATTATAGCATATAAACAGGGAGTAACCCAGCGGCTTTTGCGTGCTAATATTCTTTTCTGGTAAAGATGCTGCAGGAGATACAGTATGATACAAAGATAATAACCAGAATCAGAGGAATGAGCAGGTATTTGCCGCTTCCTGTGAAAAAGTCGGTGACGGACTGAAGTTGCAGATCCATGGTCATCAGTGCTTTACCTAATAAAACTATAAAAATAGAAATTCCTGCAAATATGCCGAATATTACAAACCGTCCCTTTTCCGTTCCGAATCGGTAGGCAATGGGATACATCAGAGACATCAAAACGGATGCTATGAAGATACCTCCTAAGGCTGTGAGAAAGACCTCTTTGCCGGGCACAGATATATCCTTTATGGCAATGACCACGAATGACAATACAGTTCCTAAAACTGTACCAAAGGCCAAAAGACATGTGGAAACGATATATTTGCTCCGCACACTGTCTTTTGGACTCACGGGAAGCGTTAATGAATAGGCATCCCAGTGATAATAGTCATCGTAGCTTATGAGCGTAAAGCACAGGATGGAAAACATACATGGCAGAGACGCGGCAAGGAAAGAGTAACTTTCGTTGATCAGCGAAAGGCCTGAAAACATTGCCGTGATCAGCAGCAGATTCTTCAAGTATGACTGCAGAAGCAGCACATCTTTTTTTATTAACCCTAACATAATTTTTCCCCCTTAATATATAAAAGCATTAAATCTTCGATTGTAATTTTCTCAATGACCGCATCGCGGTATGTCCTGCGGATACTGTGCCGGTCATTTACCAGCACCTCATAATTATAGCGGTTTCTGCGGTAGCGGATGACATCGGATGGTTCCAGGCGCTCAAACTTTTTCTGGTCACATTTTAAAATTCCGTAACTGTCAAGCACTTTGTCGCGTGTTTCAAAGAAAATCATTTGTCCGTTGTCGATAAAGGCCAGGTAGTCCGCGATATGTTCCAGATCACTTGTGATGTGGGTGGAAAGCAGAATACTGCACTCCTCATCTAAAATAAAATCCTGAAAAATATCTAAAATCTCATTTCTCACAACAGGGTCCAGGCCGCTGGTCGGCTCATCCAGGATCAGAAGTTTCGGATGGTGGGAGAGAGCTGTCAGTATCTCCAGTTTTTTCTGCATACCTTTTGACAGCTCCTTGATTTTTTTGGAGGGATCAATGCCGAACCGCTGCAGGTAATCGTAAAACAGAGCTGTATCCCACTTGTCATAGATTCCTTTCATGACAGTGTCAATGGCCTGAACCTTTAAAAGTTCCATAAAGAAGCTGCCGTCCAGGACAACGCCGATGTTCGTTTTGATCTCTTTCATAGAAGTTTTGGCATCTTTGCCGAAGATCAGGACTTCGCCTTCTTCCGGATGGACTAAGCCCAGCATTCCTTTGATCAGCGTTGTCTTTCCAGCTCCGTTTTCACCGATCAGCCCTACGATGGAGCCCTTCGGTACTGAAAGATCCACACGATCCAGCCGGAAGGCGGGATATGTTTTTGTCATTTGCCTGATTTCTATATTATTTTCCATGATCTATACCCTCCTCATAAAGGCAGGAAAGAATATCTTCCAATTCTTCCTGCTCAATTTCATAAGATACTGCCATATGTACGGCGTTTACAAGATGCTCCTCGATCTTTCTCAAAACTTCCTCCTTCAGAAGTTCTGTGCTCTTTGCTTTTACAAAACATCCCTTTCCGGGCATGGTTTCTATGAAACCTTCTTTTTCCAGTTCTTCATAAGCACGTTTTGTTGTGATGACACTGATCCTCAGATCCTTGGCAAGAGAACGGATGGATGGAAGAAGTTCACCCCCGGACAGCTCTCCGGAGAGGATCTTTTCTTTGAAGCTTTCCGCTATCTGTTCATAAATCGGAAGATCACTCTGGTTGCTGATAATAATATTCACATGAATTCCTCCTGACTGTATATATACAGTATATACGCCGTATATACAGTTGTCAATGGTAAAACAAGGAAAATTTAGATAAGTTGTATTTAGGGATTGGATATGTTTTAATTAGTTAGAAGGAACAGACAGGAGGTATCAGAATGAGTAAGATAAAAGAAGCGGCCGCAAGACATGAGAGAGGTTATAACTGTGCACAGGCAGTTGCATGCTGTTATTGCGAGGAGATGGGCATTGACGAACAGACCGTGTTTGAACTGACAGAAGGCTTTGGACTCGGCATGGGAGGAATGGAAGGGACCTGCGGTGCGGTTTCGGGTGCAGTCGCTGTGCTGGGAAGGATGAACAGCACAGGGAACCTTGCGAAACCAGACTCAAAAGGATCTACATATCAGCTGACAAGAGAGCTCATCAGGCGTTTCCAGATGAAGAATCAAAGTACGGTATGCAGGGAGTTAAAAGGAATGACTACCGGCACGATGCTCAGAAGCTGCCGGGGATGTGTGGAGGACTCAGTCCGGATTCTCGACGATATTCTGGAGAAGCTGTAAGATATAGCAGGATGAAAAATGGCAGGGAAGGTGATTTTTTGTTGTTGAAACAATTAAAGTATTATACAGAGGTGATCACATGTCAAAGCTTTACTGATGCGGCGGAGAAATGCGGGATATCCCAGTCCGCCATGTCGCAGCAGATACGCGCTTTAGAAGAAAATCTTGACACAGAGCTGATTAGGAGAGGGAACCGGAAATTTTTTATGACACCTGCCGGGGAATATTTTTATCGGCGCGGCCTTGTGCTGCTGGATGAGGCGGGGCGTCTGAAAAAAGAGACCGCCCAAATCGGAAGACAAATGAATCAGTGTCTCCGGGTCGGATATTTAAAATATCTGCATGCAACGGAACTTTGCCGGGCAGCAGCCATATTATCTGAGAAGTATCCCGCGATGGAGTTGGAGACCGCCGCAGGGTATGCAGAAGAGCTGATTGACATGCTATGTTTCGGAGGAACTGATGTCATTCTTTGCAGCCGAAGGCCGGGTGATTTACAAGACGTTGAATATATTCCTCTGACCAAAGGCAGATTTTTTATTGAGATATCGGAGAGAAGTCCTCTCTGTGCCCTGGATTATGTGAATGTTGAAGAGTTACGCAGAATCCCCTGTATTATTGCCACACCTGATGACCAGAGAGAACGGCAGAGAGATGACTGTGTAAATATGCTGGGATTACAGGATAACATTATATTTGCCGATACTCCGGAAGAAGCCAGGCTTTTAGCAGCCTGGGATAAGGGATTTCTGCTCACGGAAGAAACAGGGGAAAGGCCTGGACAGGATGATATCCCACTCCGAAGCATTCCGCTTTGCGCAAATGGAAAGCAATTAAAAAGAAATTACATTGCCTGCTGGAGGAAAGACCGGGAAGACGAATATATCAGGGAGTTTGCAGAAATACTTCAGAAAGAATATGAAAAACAGAATATATAAAATAGAAACAGCAGCCTGCAAATCACAGACTGCTGTTTTTTCTCTTTTGTATAAAATTATAATATCATAATATGTCGAAAGATTCAAGGAAAATGTCACATATTTTTAATCGCTGCCGACAGCATCAGTTTTATCCTGTTGATCTGGTTGACTTCGCTGGCACCGGGATCGTAGTCGATGGCAACGATGTTGGATTCAGGGAAAGCCTGGCGCAGCTCCTTGATCACGCCTTTTCCTACCACATGATTCGGCAGGCATGCAAACGGCTGTGTGCAGACGATGTTCGGCGCACCGCTGTGGATCAGTTCTACCATCTCTCCGGTGAGGAACCAGCCCTCGCCGGTCTGATTGCCGATGGAGACGAACGGTTTGGCGTAGGCAGCCAGATCCTTAATGTATGCCGGTTCATCAAATCGTTTGCTCTTTGCCAGTTCTTTTCTTAACGTTTTCCGGTACTGTTCCACGATCCAGATTCCGGAATTACATATGAGCGCCGTCTTCTTTGATTTTCCAAGGTAACGGTATTTAAAATTGCTGTTGTAAAATCCGTACATGAAGAAGTCCAAAAGGTCAGGGACAACAGCCTCTGCGCCTTCACGCTCCAGGAGTTCTACCAGATGATTGTTGGCATCCGGCAGGAATTTTACGAGGATTTCACCTACAATACCGACTCTCGGCTTCTTTTCATTCGTCAGAGGAATCTTATCAAAGTCGCGGATGATGCCTTTGATGTTCTTCTTGAAGGTAGAAAGATTTCCTTTCATGACATCTCGCTTGCACTTGGCTTCCCAGCGTTTGTGCAGACGGTTTACAGAGCCTTTTTCCTTTTCATACGGGCGGGTGCGGTAGACCACTCTCATGAACAGGTCACCGTAGACTATGGCCTGGACCGCACGGTTTAAAAGACCCGGAGTAAGCTTAAATCCACTGTTTTTTTCGATGCCCTGGGTACTGATTCCGATGACAGGAATGTGTCCGTAGCCTGCTTTCTCAAGAGCCCTGCGGATAAAGCTGATGTAGCTCGTTGCACGGCAGCCTCCTCCGGTCTGGCTGATCGCAAGGGCGATCTTGTCTGTATCATATTTGCCTGACAGCAGTGCATTCATCAGCTGTCCGATGACAATAAGAGAAGGATAGCAGGCATCGTTGTTGACATATTTAAGTCCTGTGTTGACATCCTTCATTCCCTGCTGCCTGAGTACTTTGACTTTGTAGCCGCAGGATTTTAAGGCAGGCTCCACCATGGAAAAATGGATCGGAGACATCTGCGGGATCAGAATCGTGTATTCCTTTGCCATCTCTTTCGTAAACTCAATTCTCTTCATGGCAGCAGATACCGGTTTCGGCTCAATATTATGTTTTTTTCTGACACGGACGGCACTGATCAGAGAACGAATCCTGATCCGGGCTGCCCCCAGGTTATTGACCTCGTCAATCTTTAATACTGTGTAGATCCTTCCGGAACGGGTGAGGATATCGTTGACTGTATCTGTTGTGACCGCATCCAGGCCGCATCCGAAGGAATTCAGCTGAATCACTTCCAGCTGCTTGTTGGATTTGGCGTAGTTGGCAGCTGCATACAGTCTGGAATGGTACATCCACTGGTCCGATACGTTCAGCGGCCGGTCCACCTTGGAGAGGTGGGAGATGGAATCCTCTGTCAGCACGGCAATTCCGTAAGAATTGATCAGTTCCGGAATTCCATGGTTGATCTCGGGGTCGATGTGGTACGGACGTCCGCAGAGTACAATTCCGGTACGTCCTGTCTCTGCCAGATAAGCGAGGACTTCCTCACCCTGGTTCTGAATGTCTTTTCTCACGCTGTCGAGTTCCTCAAAGGCCGCACGCACAGCGTCGTTGATCTCCGGCGCGTCAATATCGTATTTTTCACCCAGCTCTTCAAAAAGCCTTGGCTTTAAGGCTTCTTCATTGTCCAGGGCCAGGAATGGATTCATAAAGCTGATATTTTCTGTCCGCAGTTCTTCCATGTTATTTTTAATATTTTCCGCATAGGAAGTGACGATCGGACAGTTATAGTGGTTATTGGCCTCTTCGGTCTCATTCCGTTCATAAGGGATGCACGGGTAGAAAATATCCTTAATGCCCTGCTTAATGAGCCACATCACGTGCCCGTGGGCAAGCTTTGCCGGATAGCACTCGGATTCACTCGGAATGGATTCGATGCCCAGCTCATAAATCTCCCTGGAAGACTCAGGGGACAGAACCACAGAAAATCCAAGCTTTGTGAAGAAAGTGTGCCAGAACGGATAGTTTTCATAAATATTTAAAACCCTGGGGATGCCGATGACACCGCGTTTTGCTTCTCCGGCAGGAATGGATTCGTAGCCGAAGGTGCGTTTTAATTTATACTCATACAAGTTCGGAATATTGTCCTTATTAGCCTTGCCGCCTATGCCGCGCTCACAGCGGTTTCCAGTGATATAGCGGCCGCCGTTGGAGAACTTGTTGATGGTTAAAAGACAGTTGTTGGTACAGCCTTTGCACCGTGTCATAGAAGTATCCACAGAAAGAGCGAAGATCTCTTCCATCGGCAGCATCTGTGTCTTCGTGTGTTCTGTCTTAAAGCGTTCTTTCGCGATCAGAGCGGCTCCGAAGGCACCCATGATGCCGGCAATATCCGGACGGATGGCACTGCAGCCGGAGATCCGTTCAAAACTTCTTAATACAGCGTCGTTGTAAAAGGTTCCGCCCTGAACAACGATGTGTTTTCCGAGTGACTTTGGATCTGTCAGTTTAATAACCTTTAAAAGAGCATTTTTGATGACAGAGTAAGCAAGACCCGCAGAAATATCACCAACGCTGGCCCCTTCCTTCTGGGCCTGCTTTACCTTGGAATTCATAAACACGGTACATCTGGAACCTAAGTCGATCGGTGTCCTGGCTGTCAGAGCGACTTTTGCAAAGTCCTGTACAGAATAGTTTAACGACTTGGCAAAGGTTTCAATAAAAGAACCGCAGCCGGAAGAACAGGCTTCATTCAGAAGAACGTTGTCCACGACTCCGTTCTTGATTTTGATGCATTTCATATCCTGTCCGCCGATATCCAGAATACAGTCCACGCTCGAATCAAAGAATGCAGCCGCGTAATAATGTGCGATGGTCTCCACCTCTCCGTAATCCAGATTGAGGGCAGCTTTGATCAGGTGTTCCCCGTAGCCCGTGGAGCATGAAGATACGATGTGTGCCGTGTCCGGCATCTGTGCATGAATTTCCTTCAGCGCATCGATAGTCGCATTCAGGGGATTTCCGTTATTATTTGTATAATAGCTGTACAGCAGGTCGCCTTTGTCGCTGACCAGAGCTACTTTGGTAGTAGTAGAACCGGCATCGATCCCAAGATAGCAGCTGCCTTCATATGTAGAAAGCTCTCCGCGCTTTACGACGTGGCGGTTGTGCTCCTTAAGGAACATCTGGTATTCCTGGTCATCCTTGAACAAAGGTTTCAGGCGGTCTACCTCATGGCCCAGCTCGATTTTTCTTTTAAAATGATCCAGCAGATCCGTGAAATTGGTTGTCACTTCCTCCCTGGCATTCAGAGCGGCACCCACAGCGGCAAACAGATGGGAATGATTCGGGGCGATGATCGCCTCTCCTTCAAGGCCGAGTGTGCGGATAAAGGCTTCTTTTAATTCGGAGAGGAAGTGGAGCGGACCTCCCAGAAATGCAACGTTGCCGCGGATAGGTTTTCCGCAGGCCAGGCCGCTGATGGTCTGGTTTACCACTGCCTGAAAGATAGAAGCCGCAAGATTTTCTTTTGTTGCCCCCTCATTGATCAGAGGCTGAATATCTGATTTCGCGAATACACCGCACCGGGCTGCGATGGGGTAGATCGTATCGTAGTTCTTTGCATATTCATTGAGGCCTGACGCATCTGTCTGAAGCAGTGAGGCCATCTGGTCAATAAAAGAGCCGGTGCCTCCCGCACAGACGCCGTTCATCCTCTGGTCAATGCCGTTGGTAAAATAAATGATCTTAGCATCTTCGCCGCCGAGCTCAATGGCGACATCGGTCCTTGGGGCATAGTCCTGGAGAGCTGTGGAGACGCAGACAACTTCCTGGCAGAACGGGATTTCCAGATAAGAGGAAATAGAAAGCCCGCCGGAGCCTGTGACTGTTGGGGCAAAAGTGACGTCTCCGATCTGATCCTTTGCCTTTCTTAAAAGTGATGCCAGTGTTTCCTGTATATTTGCATAATGTCTCTCATAGTCTGAGAACAATATATTGTGCTGCTCATCGATCACCGCTACTTTGACGGTGGTAGAGCCGATATCAATTCCTAATCGTTTCATCTAACTGTAACCTACTTTCCTTTTCGATAGTAGTCTTATTATAAAATAAAGATTTTGAAATAACAAGATTCAAGTGTGGTCTTCTTACCTATTAAATAGGCGAAGAAAATGGAAATGAGAAAAAAATTCACTAAAATTAATCGGAAACAAATAAAAAACAAGGCATAGTCTATAATAAAAAGGCAAAGGAAAGTATAAGATATGGCAGAACGGGGAAACTGTAATGGAACAGTTTATGTAATTAAGGAAAAAGATACCTTATATCAAATCGCAAAACAATATAATGTGAGTGTAAGGGAGATCATGAGGAAAAACCCTTATGTGAACATTTATAATCTGCAGATTGGTGATGAATTATGTATTCCGTCAGCGGGACCGGTGATTTCGGGTGCTTTTGAGCCATATGTAGTGAAAAAAGGAGACACTCTTATGAATATTATGAAAAATAAGAATGTTTCCTTTGAAAAATTAGCAAAATCAAACAAAAGCGTCAGAGAGCTGACCCTTCCTGTCGGGACAGTGCTCTTAATTGACAAAGGGAAATAATATCTCTATAATGAAACGTGAACTCGTGGAAAACAGGCGGATGATCTCATCTGCCTGTGACCGCAGCGGAGTGGAAGGAGACTCAAATGATACAGATTTTTCGGACAATGGACGGCCGGATCAATGAAATATCTGAGCCCATAGAGGGCTGCTGGATTTCCGTGGTAGACCCAACGGCCACTGAGCTGGTGGAACTCTCCCAGAAGTACCAGATCGATCTGGATCATTTAAAAGCACCGCTGGATGAAGAAGAGCGCTCACGTATCGAAGTTGAGGACAACTATACGCTGATCATCGTGGACGTGCCGATCACAGAGGAGAGAAAAGAGAAGAACTATTTCGTGACGATTCCATGCGGGATCATATTGACGGAACTGTGCCTGATCACCATCTGTCTGATGGACACGCCGGTGCTCTCTAATTTTAAAGAGGGAAGGGTACGGAATTTCTGGACATATAAGAAGACCAGATTTATCCTGCAGATCCTGTTTCGGAATGCATCCCTTTATCTTCAGTACCTGCGGATCATCGATAAAAAAAGTGACGAAGTCGAAAAACAGCTCCATATATCTACGAAGAACCAGGAGCTCATCGAGCTTTTGGAACTGGAAAAGTCACTGGTTTATTTCTCAACATCACTGAGGGGAAATGAACTGGTATTAGAGCGCCTGTTAAAGATTGAAAAGATCAAACAGTATCCGGAAGATGAGGAACTGCTTGATGACGTTATCATTGAGAACAAGCAGGCGATCGAGATGTCGGATATTTACAGTAATATTTTAAGCGGTACGATGGACGCCTATGCGTCTGTTATCTCCAATAACCTGAACATCGTTATGAAGGTTCTGGCGGTTATCACGATCGTCATGTCCATACCGACCATGATCGCAAGCTTTTGGGGAATGAACGTGCCTGTGCCGTTTGCGGACAGCCCATTCGGATTTTTCGGACTGGTAGGGGTGTCTTTGGTGCTGACAGTGATCGGAAGTATTGTATTAGGAAAGAAAAAAACATTTTAGGAAAGGTTTCTTATGAATTGGTTAAATAAGCTGGAGAGGAAGTTTGGACGGTTTTCTATTCCGGGACTTCCAAAGTATATTATTCTTTTATATGTCGTAGGGATCATGGTACAGTTTGCCGCGCCGGAGCTGTACAGTCAGTTTACATTGAATCCATACCTTATACTGCACGGACAAGTCTGGAGGATTTTTACGTTCCTTCTGATCGCACCGTCTACCAATTTGTTCTTTATGATTTTTGTACTGCTGTTTTATTATTCTATCGCTTCATCGCTGGAACAGGTCTGGGGAAGTTTCCGATTTACCATGTACTATATGATCGGTGTGCTTGGGACCATTTCAGGAGCGTTTCTTACATACCTGATCCTTGTCTTATCAGGGGGAGAGTTTAATGCCATGTTTGTGCAGATGGATACCTTCTATCTGAATTTATCTCTGTTTTTGGCCTATGCCATGATGTTCCCGGACATGCAGGTATTGTTTTACATGATCATTCCAATGAAGGTAAAGTGGCTGGCATATCTTGACGCCGCATACCTGTTTTATACATTTTTTATTGCAACAGACTTTACAGTTACGGGAATTTCGATTAAAGTATCAATAGTAGTCGCTTTGCTGAATTTTGTTCTGTTCTTTTTCTCAACGAAAAAGATGAAGGCAAAGGGTGCCATGTTTGGCCAGAAGGTGCGGCAGAGAAAGCGGAAAGCGAGTTTCGGGGAATCTGCCGGACACGCGGAGCCGAAAAAGAACGGCGCCAGGCATGAATGCGCTGTCTGCCACCGGACAGAATTGGATGATCCCACATTGGAATTCCGCTACTGTTCTAAGTGTGAAGGCAATTATGAATACTGCCAGGATCATTTGTTTACACACGTCCATGTGAAAAAAGACAAATAAGGAAATAATTAATTTTTATAGATTAATTTATTATACATTGTTATGAAAAGGAGATTAACTATGCTGACGAAAAAAACAAAAATTGTTTGCACAATGGGTCCTGCGACGGATGACGACGCGGTGCTCAAACAGCTGATGCTGGAAGGAATGGATATTGCGAGACTAAATTTCTCACATGGTGACCATGAAGAACAGCTTGGAAGGATTAAGAGGATTAAAAGATTCCGTGAAGAACTGAATATTCCGATTGCGATTTTATTGGATACAAAGGGACCGGAAATCCGTACCGGACTTTTGGATACAGACGGAGACGTAGAATTAAAAGAGGGACAGGAGTTTGTCCTTACCACAAGAGATATCAAAGGAAATGATTCTATCGTAGGAATTACATACGAAGAACTTCCTCAGGACGTAGCAGAAGGCAACACGATCCTGATCGACGACGGTCTGATCGAACTGAGAGTCAAAGAGATCAAAGACGGGACAGATATCGTATGTGATATTATCAACGGCGGATTCTTAGGAAGCCGCAAAGGTGTCAACGTGCCGAATGTGCGTGTGAATCTTCCTTCTATCACAGAAAAAGATAAGAGCGACATTGAATTCGGACTGGAAAACGGCATTGATTTTATCGCTGCCTCTTTCATCCGCAACGCTGACGCAGTCAATGAAATCAAAGAAATTGTAAAAGCTCACAACCTGGAAGTGGGTGTCATCTCCAAGATCGAAAATGTAGAAGGTGTAGAAAATATCGAGTCCATTATCCAGGCTTCCGACGGGATCATGGTAGCCCGAGGTGATTTAGGTGTGGAGATTCCTGCAGAGGAAGTTCCTTTCATGCAGAAAGCCATCATCAAAAAATGCAACAACGCATTTAAACCGGTTATCACGGCTACACAGATGCTGGATTCTATGATCCGCAACCCGCGTCCTACGAGAGCAGAAGTAACAGACGTTGCCAATGCTATCTATGACGGCACTGATGCGATCATGCTTTCCGGAGAGACCGCAAAAGGAAAATACCCTGTGGAAGCAGTCAAGATGATGAATCAGATCGCTATTTCTACGGAGCTTCATCTGGATACGAAGATCAAGGATTTCCGCTCTATCTATGTGAACCGGGGAATCTCAGCGGCAGTTGCCTATTCTGCAGTACAGACTGCGCATAACATCAATGCAAAATGTATTCTGGCTTCCAGCATGTCCGGATTTACGGCAAGGATCGTATCCAAGTTCAAACCGGATGCACAGATCATCGGATTATCTCCGGATGAGGCGGTTGTGCGTAAAATGCAGCTTTACTGGGGTGTGCGTCCATTCAAATCTCACAAAGCATCATCAACGAGGGAACTTTTGGATGAGGCTACGGAAATCGTAACGAGTGCAGATCTGGCACAGGAGAATGATATTCTCGTTCTGACCGGAGGCGGTCCGGCAGACCACCGCGGAAAAGGTGTGACCAACATGCTGAAAGTTGTAAAGATCGGCGAATAAAAAGGATCAGGGGGTGTGAAAACATCCCCTTTTTGGTAAGGTGAATATATGAAGGCTGCTGAAAAGTTTTACATATCGGAAATTTTAACGATAACGAAAGAAAAGTTAATAAAGCGGATTGTAAAAGGAAAGAGCATTCCTTCGCTGTATTGTATTACGCTTCCGCTTGGAAACGTAGGAGTGCTGGAGATTTACGAATACCGGGAACTGCTGAAAGATTATTATCGGCAAAGGGATGTCACGGTTGTGGGATGTGCCGTGTCAAAACAGGATGCCTTCGTGGTACTCAGAAGGATTGTGGAAGACATCAGACAGCAGGATTCTATGTTTCGGATACCGGAATTTTTTGAAGAGGAGTGAGACGATGGCAGTTTTATGGATTATTATAAAAATCATAGGAATCCTTCTGCTCTGTATCCTCGTGTTCCTGTTTCTGATCTTGTTCGCACCGGCAGGCTATTGCGCCCGGGGAGTTTACAATGACTGCGGGAAATGGGCCAAAGGCCGGGTATCATGGCTTTTCTTCTTTATCCGCATGAAGGTGTCATGGAAAGAGGGAGAAGAACCGGCAGTTTCTTTTAGAATTCTGGGATTTCCCGTCTATCACTCGAATGAAGAAAGATGGTCACTGCTCAACAGGAAAGCGGCTGAAGATGTGGTAGAAATCAGGGAATCTGGGAAGGATATAAGAGACCGGACAGAAGTGCCCCGGGAAGAAACCGGACAATCGGCTGATCCTGATCCGGAGACAGGTTTTTCAGGAGATATTCTGGATTATACCGGAGACGGCGAAGAGTTTGAATCTGTCACAGAGGAACCGCCCGGAAAGCAGCCGTTCAGAAAAAGGGTGAAAAGTTTCTTTCAAAGATGCTATAATACAGGTAAGCGTCTGTATCGGAGATTAAGAGGCGCCTTAAAACAGGCAGAATCTTTCAAAGAACTGCTGGGAGATGAGGAATTGATCCGCGTCGTCAAACGCTTATTTGGATATGGGAAAAAAGGGATCAGGCATTTTCTGCCGAAGAAATTTTCGGGAGACGTGGCCTTCGGCTTTGATGATCCCTCTATGACAGGACAGACACTTGCTGCTGTCAGTGTTTTTATGCCGCTGTTTAACGACAGACTGTCTGTGGAGCCGGACTTTACGGAAGCCAGATTTGAGGCCGCACTGACAGTTTCAGGCCGGATATACGCGTTTCATTTTCTGAAGATCTTATGGGATGTTTACCGGGATAAGGAGCTTTGGAGACAGAAGGAACGTATTATGAGAACAATAGGAGGTTAGTTTTATGAACAAAGAAAAGTTTAATGAGACCGTGGACTCGTTATTTCAGGGAATCGAAGGATTTATGACTTCAAAGACAGTGGTCGGAGATCCTATTTATGTGAAGGACACGATCATTCTGCCTCTGGTAGACGTATCTTTTGGCATGGGAGCCGGGGATTACCGCGGAGACAGGAAAGCCAGGGGATACGGAGGTATCGGGGGCAAGATGACGCCAAGCGCGGTTCTCGTGATCAGAGACGGGCAGACGAAGCTTGTAAACGTCAAGAATCAGGAGACCATCACGAAGCTTCTGGATATGGTGCCGGATGTGATCGATAAATTTGCGAAAAAAGAAGAGACACTGGAAGATATAGTGGAAGACTTGGAAAACGAACGATAACCTCCCTGCTTTAAAATACCTTGTATGAACAGAAATCTGTAATACAGGGTATTTTTTATTCAATACTTTGTGTTGTTCTGCATATACTAGCTAATAAGCTTAAATTAGGTGTGTATGTATGAAACGTGTTTGCGGAGTTGCTTTTTTCTTTTTCGGCCTCGGGCTGTTTATTGGAATGTTCATCCAAAGAGATTTTACACAGTTTGCCATGACAGGAGTCAGCATCACGCTGTCCTATTTTCTGTTTTTTCAGTAAATTTTTCGGCAGAGAGAGCCGGGGAGAAGATAATGAAAAAAAGAGCCGGATATTCCAGCTCCCTAGGTTTATAATAATCGGGAAAGATTACGCTCTTTCGACTTTACCTGATCTCAGACAAGAAGTACAAACGTACATTTTTTTAGCTGCACCGTTTACCTTCACTCTTACAGATTTGATATTTGATTTCCACATCTTATTTGATCTTCTATGTGAATGACTGACTGCATTACCAAAATGAGCGCCTTTACCGCAGATAGCACATTTTGCCATGTTAGCACCTCCTTAACTCGATCTTATCCCTCTCTGGGACTGACAACTATTTCATTCTACCAGATTGATTTCTAAAAATCAAGAAGAAATTCTCTTTTCTTTTTCATAGGTAAATAGTATAATCTAAGTAGCGTTCCGGGTAAAATGAGCTGTGTGGGCGCACAAGAATACGAAGTATGGAGGTAAAGCGATGAAAGGACATATGAACACGAAGAACGGCGAGATTTTTATCGAAAATCAAGTGATTGCCAAGTATGCCGGGATTTGTGCCCTTGGTTGTTTTGGTATTGTCGGCATGGCAATGGTCAATATGAAAGACGGAATCGTAAAGCTGCTGACTAGAGATAATATAAGAAAAGGTGTTTTTGTTTCTGTGAAGAACAACAAAATTTCCATAGATTTTCACATTATTGTTTCTTATGGTGTATCCATTTCTGCGGTGGCGGACAACCTGATGTCTTCTGTGAAGTACCAGGTAGAAGAGTTCACCAGTCTGGAAGTAGAACGGATCAATGTATACGTTGAGGGTGTGAAAGATATAGGATAATTACGGAGGCAGGATAAATGAAGCAGATTGACGCAGCTTTGCTCAAAAAGATGTTTATCGGCGGAGCGAAGAGACTGGAAGCTCAAAAAGAGCATATTAACGAATTGAATGTATTCCCGGTGCCGGACGGCGATACGGGAACCAATATGACGATGACGATCATGTCGGCGGCAAAAGAAGTCGGTGCGATAGAAGATCCTACTATCGAGGAGCTGGCAAAGGCTATCTCGGGTGGATCATTAAGAGGAGCCAGAGGAAACTCAGGGGTGATTCTGTCCCAGCTGTTTCGGGGCTTTACAAAACAGATCAAATATTTGGACAGACTGACAACCAGAGATGTGGCGGCGGGATTTAAGAAGGCTGTGGATACTGCCTACAAGGCGGTTATGAAGCCGAAAGAGGGAACGATCCTCACCGTTGCCAAGGCGGCTGCAGACAGCGCATTGAGATCGGCAAAGAAGACAGACGATTTTGAAGAGTTTGCCCGAAATGTCATGCAGGAAGCCAATACAGCACTTCAGATGACACCGGAGATGCTGCCTGTTTTAAAAGAAGCCGGGGTCGTGGATTCCGGCGGACAGGGACTCTTGGAAGTTCTTCAGGGAGCCTATGATGTTCTGCTCGGAAAGGAAGTAGATCTGAAAGTTGAAGCAGTTTCCAAACCGGTGCAAAAACCGATGGGAGCCGTATCCGGAGAGACAGCGGATATTACGTTCGGATATTGTACAGAGTTTATTGTCATGCTGGAAAGAGAATTTGGTTCGGCGCAGGAACAGGAGTTTAAAGATTATCTGACCGGTATGGGAGACTCCATTGTAGTTGTGGCGGATGAAGACATCGTGAAAGTGCATGTCCACACGAATCATCCGGGCAAGGCTATTGAAAAGGGACTTTCTTACGGTGCACTGACCAGCATGAAGATCGACAACATGCGGGAAGAGCATGAGGAGCGTCTGAATCTAAGCCGTCAGGCAGAGGAAAAGAAAACGGCTCCTAGAAAGGATATGGGATTCGTTGCGGTTTCGATCGGACGCGGCCTCAACGACATTTTCAGGGAATTGGGTGCAGATTATCTGATAGAAGGCGGACAGACCATGAATCCGAGCACGGAAGATATGCTCAATGCAATCGGACAGGTCAATGCGGATCATGTGTTCATCCTGCCGAATAATAAAAATATTATATTGGCTGCCCAGCAGGCGAAAGCCCTGGTGGAAGATAAAGAGATCATTATTATTCCAACCAAGACTGTACCGCAGGGTATTTCTGCTTTGATTGCATTTGAGGCGGAGAGCAGTGTGGAAGAGAATGAGGCTGCCATGACCGAGATAATGAACGGCGTAAAAACCGGAGAAGTCACCTATGCAGTCCGTGATACGACCATTGACGGCAAGACGATCAAAGTCGATGACATTATGGGAATTGACGACAACGGCATTCAGGAAGTTGGGAATGATGTAGAGGTGGTGACGCTGGGACTCCTTCGCAGTATGGTGGACAAGGAAAGCGAACTGATCTGTATATATTACGGGAATGAGACGCCGGAGGAGAAGGCTGTGCAGCTTTCTAAAAAGGCAGAGGAACTGTATCCGGACTGTGAAGTCCAGATGGAATATGGAGGACAGCCGATTTATTATTTCCTGCTGTCTGTAGAATAAGAAAAGAATGGACAATCAAAAGGGAGCAGATGCTGTTCCCTTTTCCTTTTTCATAGGGAGGTCCACATTTATAAAGGAGTAGTTGATTTATGAACGGGGATACAAATATCCAATGCCTGAAGGGAATCGGTGAAAAAACATATAACGGATTTAAAAAGCTGGGAGTCGAGACTGTGGACAGCCTGATCACCATGTATCCCAGATACTATCTGACTTATGAAGATCCTGTCCTGCTCTCTGAACTGACGGCAGGGGAGAGAGCCGCAGTTCAGGTGAGGATTACATCAGATGTGAATATCCGATACGTAAGAGGATTAAAGATTGTCTCCTGTCTCGGAAGGGACAGTTCAGGCACTATGACATTTACCTGGTTTAATATGCCATACTTAAAAAAACAGATCCACCGGGGAGAGGATTATATCTTCGTGGGTACACCGGTATTTAAAAACGGACGCCTGATGATGGAGCACCCGGAGATTTTTAAAGAGGAGGATTACAGCGCAAAACAGCAGACCTTACAGCCGGTCTATCCGCTGACTTCGGGAATTACGAATAAAACAGTCAGCAAGGCTGTCATGCAGACCGAGGAGTATATAAAGGAGATCCGGGAGTATCTGCCGGAGCAGATCCTTCAAAAATACCGTCCAATGGATTACAGCGAGGCCATCTGGAATGTTCATTTTCCAAAAGATAAGCAGACACTGGTAGAAGCAAAAAAAAGACTGATCTTTGATGAGTTTTTTATCTTTATGGCAGGGATGAACCTGATGAAACAGGAGCACCGGGAGGAAAAAAACCGTTATCTGATCCCGGTATGCGGGGAGGCGGACAGGCTTATCAAGTCACTTCCTTATGAACTGACCGGAGCACAGAAAAGGGCTCTTTTGGAGATGCAGAAGGATTTAATGGGAGAGAAGGTCATGAACCGCCTCGTGCAGGGGGACGTGGGATCAGGGAAGACGATCCTTGCGGTGATCCTTCTTTTGATGTGCGCGAAGGCCGGGTATCAGGGCGTTCTGATGGCTCCGACGGAAGTACTTGCAAGCCAGCACTACGAGACTTTCCAGGAACTTCTTGGACCGTTCGGCGTGTCTGCGGCACTGCTCACAGGCTCTGCAAAGGCAAAAGAAAAGAGAGAAATCTATCAGGGGATTAAAAACCATGAGTATGATATTGTCATCGGGACCCATGCCCTGATCCAGGATGCTGTGGAGTATGACCGGCTGGCCCTGGTCATCACGGATGAACAGCACAGGTTCGGGGTCCGGCAGAGAGAGATCCTCTCGAAGAAGGGGAAGGAGCCCCATGTCCTTGTCATGAGTGCCACGCCTATCCCGAGGACCCTGGCGATCATCATGTACGGCGATCTGGATGTGTCCATCATCGATGAGCTGCCGAAAAATCGTCTCCCTATTAAAAATTGTGTCGTCAATCAGAGTTACCGTCCGAACGCATATCGGTTTATGGAAAAGCAGGTGGCAGAGGGGCGGCAGGTCTATATCATCTGTCCGATGGTGGAGGAGAGCGAGGCCATGGAGGGTGAAAATGTGATCCAGTATGCCAATATGCTGAGAGAACAGTTTCCTCCCGGTGTACAGATCGGGGTGCTTCATGGTAAAATGAAACCAAAGGAAAAGCAGAAGATCATGGATGAATTTTCGGAGCAGAAAATCCACATCCTGGTGTCCACCACGGTCGTCGAGGTCGGTGTCAACGTGCCCAATGCCACGATCATGATGGTGGAAAACGCCGAACGATTCGGCCTCGCCCAGCTGCATCAGCTGAGAGGCAGGGTGGGGAGGGGAGAACACCAGTCCTATTGTATTTTCATGAGCGGAGCAAAAAAGAAAGAGACTATGGAGCGGTTGGAAGTGTTAAATAAGTCCAATGACGGATTTTACATTGCCAATCAGGATTTGAAACTCAGAGGTCCGGGAGACTTTTTCGGGGTCCGGCAGAGCGGGATGATGGATTTTGTCCTGGCCGATATTTATACCAACGCAGATCTTTTAAAACAGGCAAGCGATGCGGTACATCAGCTGTGTGAGGAAGGATTTGATTTCTCCACATTAAAAAACAGCCGACTGGAAAAACAGATTTCGCTTGCCAACAGGATATAAAGGAGGTTCGCTATGATTCGTGTACGTTTGCGGTTTACAGGAAGAGTCCAGGGAGTAGGATTCCGGTATTTTGCACAGATGAATGCTGCACAGTTTCATGTGACAGGCTGGGTGAAAAATATGTATGACGGTTCTGTCACCGCAGAAGCCCAGGGGACAAAAAAACAGATTGAAGATTTTATGGAAGCCATGAAACACGGACACAGATTTATGCGGATCGACCATGTAACAGTTGAAGAATGTCCGCTCAGTGAGGGAGAAAAGGACTTCAAAGTAAAGTATTAAACTTCCAAAGAAAAAAATGTTATTCCATGTAAAAACTCTCAGTGTATCTTTTGTATTATTAAACATACTATCTTCGTAACAAAAAACAACAAAAGAAACGGAGGTCTTTCAAAATGGAAGAACGTACTTCAGCAAACAGCAAAGGAAACAACAGAGTGGAAGTTCCAGAGGCTAGGGAAGCACTGGACAGATTCAAATTCGAGGTTGCTAATGAAATCGGTGTAGACTTAAAAGAAGGATACAACGGACATTTAACAACTGCTCAGGCAGGTTCTGTTGGAGGAGAAATGGTTCGTAAAATGATCCGCAGACAGGAAGAGGAAATGTCTGGCCGTTAGTTAACGGATTCAAACGAATCAGTTTTTACTCGTAATTTTGATGAGAGAACGAAAGAAAAAAGAGGAGCAATCAGAGCGTCAGTTCTGACTGCTCCTTTTGCATGGTGCAGGAATTTCTTTGTTATTTAGTTGACAAATTATCTGAATATAATACAATAGTAGGGAGAAAAAACAAAGGAAGATAAAAAAATGCGAGTGATTTCAGGAAAAGCCAGAAGTTTAAGGCTTAAAACAGTGGAAGGCATGGATACGAGACCGACACAGGACCGCATTAAGGAAACATTGTTTAATATGATCCAGCATGAACTTGCAGGAAAAGATTTTCTGGACTTGTTTGCGGGCAGCGGAGCCATTGGGATAGAGGCTCTGAGCAGGGGCTGTAAGCATGCTGTTTTTGTGGAAAATAATAAAAAGGCGGCTTCCTGCATTCAGGACAACCTGGTACATACGAAGCTTGCAGATGAAGCGCAGATCCTCGTGACAGATGTCATAAGTGCATTGAGGAAGCTTGGATCAGAGGGCCGGAAATTTGACTATATTTTTATGGACCCTCCTTATGACAGAGGAATGGAGAATGCAGTGCTTAACGAGCTGGATCATTCGGAGCTCTTGAAGGAGAACGCCCTGGTCATTGCGGAATCCAGCTTACAGACAGAGATTCAAGATGAGATGTTTGAGTATCTCAAGGTTCTAAAGATAAAGGAATATAAAACTAATAAGCATACTTTTTTGCAAAAAGTGCAGGAGGGCTGAGAAATGAGCATCGCAGTGTATCCGGGAAGCTTTGACCCGGTAACTTATGGGCATTTGGATATTATTAAACGTTCTATCAGAGTTTTTGATAAACTGGTCATAGGGATTTTGCTGAACAGTGAAAAAAATCCGTTATTTTCGATGGAAGAAAGAGTGGAATTTCTCATGGAAGCCACAAAGGATATGGAGAATGTTGAGGTGAAATCTTTTTCCGGTCTGCTGGTGGACTTTGCAAGGGAAAACAACGCGGATATTACGGTCCGCGGGCTCCGCGCCGTCACAGATTTCGAGTATGAACTGCAGATCGCCCAGATCAATAATAAGCTGGACTCTAATCTGGATACGATGTTTTTTACTACAAGTACGGAATATGCATACTTGAGCTCTACAATCGTGAGGGAGATCGCATCCTATCACGGAGATGTCAGTGAACTGGTGCCTCCGTATGTGGAACAGAAGCTGAAGCAAAAATTTAGAGAAAGAATAGAGGGAGAAGCATGAGTGAGAAATATTTGCATGAAATGATCGATGATATTGAAATTTTGATCGATGAGGCCAAGCCGGCAAGGTTTAATCCGGGCAAAGTTGTCATTGACAGGGATGTGCTGATCACGGTCATCGAGGAGCTGAGAAAACAGATTCCGGGTGAGGTGGAGCGCAGCCGCAAGGTCATGATGAACAAAGATGCCATCTTGGAAGATGCCAGGATCAAGGCCCAGAATATCGTAGACCAGGCGGCCAGAGAAGCCGGAGAGCTGATTGATGAAAATGAGATCGTAGAGATGGCAAAAATGCGTGCGAAAGAGATTGAAGAGGCTGCTTTAAACCACGCAAATGATGTCATTCATAATGCTAATGAAGAGGCTGATCAGGTGAGATACGGCGCATTGCAGTACACCTGCGATATTATGGAAGATGTCCAGGACTACATAACAAAAGTAAAAGAGGGTCAGCAGAGCCTTTTTGAACAGCTTTTATCTACCTTAGACAGCGATATAGAGTCGATCAGCACCAACTACGAGGAAATCCGGCAGCAGCTTGACGGGGCTTCCCGGACAAAGGCGAGAACCGCCGAAGATTTCGTGTCACAGGAAGAGGAGTAGCATTCCGCTGCTTATGCAGGCAAAGAGCATCTTAAAAATTAGATAGCTTTTCATAGACAGCTGTGATTTTTGGCAGACGCTCTTGACCTGTGCCAGGCTGCACAGGCCGCCGAAAGAGCTGACGGCAAGGATTGCGGCTGCTTTTTGTCTGAAGCCCAGGGTCAGAAAACTTATATGAGAGATCCCTGTTGTGATCTCGAGCATTCCGATTACCGGTGCCGTGACATAGGAGGGAAGCATGCCGCTTTGGAGAAGAGAAGATACGATGGAGAATACCATGATAAAAATACCGATGGTAAAAATCGTCTTCAAACTGTCAAAAATAATCTCGTCAAAGGATTTGATCGCCGCAGTCCTCGGGTGTTTCTGATGCACGTGTAAAAATCCTGTACCTCTGAATTTCCAGAGGATGAAGATAAAGTACAGGAGATTGGGCGTATAAAGGCAGAAAAAATAAAGGGGTACATTAAGGGTCCCTTTTAAGATCAGGGTCAGCGTAAAGCCGATCGAAAACATCGGGCTTACATTGTTGCAGAGCACAAGAAGGGATTCCCCTTCTTTTTTTGTGTAGGAACCAGAAAGCACCAGATCGTTGATGATCTTGCCGCCCAGAGGATAGCCGCACAAGAAGCCAATCAGAATCGTATAGGCCAGGTCTTTGTTCAGCCATGGAAATATTTTAAACAGAGGATAAAACAGATAGGAAATATAGTGGACTGTCTGGTATTTCATCATAAGGTTTGTCAGAAGAAAAAATGGCAGGAGCGTGGGTACGATGGTTCCGGACCAGAGCAGCAGGCCGTTTTTGGCACCTGCTACGCACTGTTCCGGAAATAAAAATAGAAGGAACGCAGTTAAAATCAAACAAAACTGATAAAAGTATTTACCCATAGAAAAACCCCCTGTCCTCTTAAGCCTATGAGACGGACGGTTATATTATGATTTGTTCTTCTTTTACCTGAGTCTTAAATTTTGCCCGAAGCATCATCTGGTAGAGGGCATCCGCTTTTCTCTCTGTTTGAAGCATCTGTTCCTGGACCTTCGTAAGCGGATCGTGAAGCGGTCTTAAATGTCGGACCATCGGCCAGGTTTTTTTCTTTTTGATTTCCCGGATCAGAGAGGAAGCCTCTTTTTTAAAGCCAAGGATCTGAAAATACAGGGGCTGTTCTGAGCGGGTATAGCTGTCCTTTATTTCCTGCTTCATGCCGAGGAGGATGTGCAGGAGACCTCTGCTTATACGGCTCCAGGTCAGGCTTTTGTTTTTGACGGCTTCGATCTGGCAGGAAAAGGGCTGGCCCGGAACGGTCATACTGATCAGACGGTCACTCAGATCCTTTGAGACGTCCCAATAGTCCTCAAAGGAATCTTCCATGCAGAGTTTATAGGACAGCAGATTGGAAAAATCATCCAGCAGGATGGGAAACCGGCGCCGGTAATCCTCACGGAGGATCGGGTGCAGATTTTCCGGCATGCTTTCCAGACACTTGTTAAGGCCGTCAAAAACAGCCAGCTGTGACCGGATGGCGGAGGCAGAGCTGATGCTGCCGGTCAGGTCAAGACTCCGGTGGCTGCTCTGTTTCCTTGGGATACAGAATGGACGGATGCTGCTGTTTCTGCGTTTCAGCGCCATGATATATTCGAGCCCCAGAAGGTTGTTTGGCTCTCTGAGGATATCGGCGTCACTCTTGGAACAGCCAAGTGAGAGAATCGCTTTTTCCCTCGCTTTGGGATAGGAAATGCCGGTCTTTAAAAATTTTCTGATCTGCTCAGTGAGATCCTCCTCTCTGTCTGCAAGAAGGCTTCCGAGGGAGATCAGAAGGCTCAGAGATCCGCATTCACTCCCGAAAGAGAGAATGTCTACCACACCAAGGCCTTCCAGGAGGGCGACACTGCCGTCTGCAAAATACGGGGCGCTGCCGGAGGAAAACCAGAGCGGCAGCTCCAGCGCCAGGTCGGCTCCGTTCATGAGTGCCATTCTGGCCCTTGTTTTTTTTTCGATGACGGCCGGGGCGCCGCGCTGTACATAATTTCCGCTCATCAGTGCAATGATATAATCAGCGCCTAAGATGCGCTTTGTCTCTTCGATATGATAAAGATGTCCGTTGTGAAATGGGTTATACTCACAGATAATTGCCGCAGTTTTCATTGCTGCTCTCCTTTCTTTTGTGAAATCATTATAACAAAGAACTCAAAAAAGGTAAAATTGCACAAAAAAGAGGAAATAAAAGGCTGAAACTTGCTATTAAAAATAAAAGATAGTAAAATGAAAACATTATGAGATGAGATGTACTAGGAAAAGTACAACAAGGCATATTGTATACAACAAACGAATATTGTATAATTTCCATGAGAAGAATTCATCTTTGTAGAAAGTTGGAAGGAGCAACGTAATGAGTTTTATTGATGTGATTAAAGTACGAGCTAAGAGTGAGAAAAAAAAGATTGTTTTGCCTGAGACCGGAGATCCCCGTACTCTCGAGGCGGCAGACACAGTGCTGAGAGAAGGGATAGCTGACATTATTCTTGTGGGAAACGAGGAGGAGATTTTAAGCCGCGCAGAGGGATTAGATCTATCCAAGGCCTATTTTGTAGATCCAAATAACTGCGAAAGACTCAATACATACATCGAATCTTTGTGCGAAGCCAGAAAGAGCAAGGGACTGCTTCCGGAAGACGCAAAAGAAATCCTGCTTTCCAACCCGCTGTTTTTCGGAGCTACGATGGTGCGTGCCGGAGATGCGGACGGTATGGTTGCGGGGGCGGTAAACTCATCCGCCAACGTTCTGCGGTCTGCCCTTCAGGTTGTCAAGACGGCTCCGGGGACAAGGATCGTTTCTGCCTTCTTCCTGATGGTAGTGCCGGACTGTGAACTCGGCGCCAACGGCACTTTCGTATTCGCAGACTGTGGATTGAATCAGAATCCGAATTCAGAACAGCTGGCAGCCATTGCCGGAAGCTCTGCGCAGACGTTTAAACAGCTGGTTGGAGAAGAACCGAGGGTTGCCATGCTTTCCCATTCCACAGTGGGAAGTGCAAAGCACGACGATGTGACAAAGGTTGTGGAAGCAACAGCGATCGCAAAGAGAGATTATCCGGATACACTGATCTGCGGAGAACTGCAGCTGGATGCGGCGATTGTTCCTGAGGTGGCTGCATCAAAGGCTCCGAGAAGCGAAGTGGCAGGAAAAGCCAATGTGCTCGTCTTCCCGGACCTGGATGCAGGAAATATCGGATACAAATTAGTCCAGAGGCTGGCAAAAGCGGAAGCCTACGGCCCGGTTACCCAGGGGATTGCAAAGCCTGTCAATGACTTGTCCCGTGGATGCAAGGCGGAGGATATCGTCGGAGTTGTGGCGATTACAGCAGTGCAGGCGCAGCTTACGGAGAACAATTAGAGATTAAAAGATTAGAATATATAGGAGAATGAAGATGAAAGTTTTAGTTATTAATTGCGGAAGTTCCTCCCTCAAATACCAGTTGATCGATTCAGACACAGAAGACGTACTGGCAAAAGGTCTCTGTGAGAGGATCGGGATTGACGGAGCCCTGACGCATGAGCCTGCCGGAAAAGACAAGATCAAGACTACTCCGGCTATGCCGGACCACAAGACGGCCATCGGCATTGTGCTTGAGCAGCTTACAGACAAAGAAAACGGTGTGATCGCATCTTTGGACGAGATCAGTGCCGTGGGACACAGAGTCGTACACGGCGGAGAAAAGTTTACGAAATCCTGCATTATCACAGAGGATGTGTTAAAAGAGATCGAGGAGTGCAACGTATTTGCACCGCTCCATAACCCTGCGGCTCTGATCGGAATTGAGGCCTGCCGGGAACTCATGAAGAATAAGCCGATGGTGGCAGTTTTTGATACCGCATTCCATCAGACGATGCCGGAAAAAGCATTTCTCTATGGAATCCCGAGAAAGTACTATGATGAAGACGGAATCCGCCGCTATGGATTCCACGGGACTTCTCATCAGTTTGTTTCCCGTGAGGCTGCCAAAATGCTCGGAAAAGACATCAAGGATATCAATATCATCGTATGCCATTTAGGAAACGGTGCCAGTGTCACAGCAGTCAAAGGCGGAGAGTCTGTAGATACTTCTATGGGGCTGACACCGCTTGAAGGGCTGATCATGGGTACACGTTCCGGAGACCTGGATCCGGCGATCCTTGAGTTTATCGCTAACAAAGAAAATAAAACCGTGTCCGAAGTAGTCAGTATCTTAAACAAAGAATCCGGAGTGCTCGGAATGTCCAGCGGTATTTCTTCTGATTTCAGAGATGTCAAAGCCGCAAAGGCAGAGGGCAACAAAGCGGCAGAGGCTGCGATGGCTGCTTATGTTTACCGTGTGGCAAAATATATCGGAGCTTACACTGTGGCTATGAACGGGGTGGACGCCATCGCCTTCACAGCGGGACTGGGAGAAAATGACGACGCCACGAGAGCGGCCATCGGAGAATATCTGGATTGCATCGGTGCAAAGATCGATGCTCAGAAGAACGATGTGCATGGAAAAGCGGCGGTCATTTCAACGGATGATTCCAGGGTCAAAGTGCTCTGTATTCCGACCAACGAGGAAGTGATGATCGCAAGGGATACGGTAGCCCTTGTAAAATAAAATTACTTGACAAACAAATATTGCGTTTGTATAATAGACAAGTATGAAATTTTAGGAGATAGTATGCTGATTCAGTTATCAAAATTGTTATCAATGCCGGATCATGAAGAGACGGTGGAATGTTCCATGGATATGGAGGAGCTTATTCTCAAAAGAGAAAGCTATCCGATCCTCGAAAAGCCTTCTTTTCCGGTTATTTTAAAAAATGAAGGGAAGAGGACGGTTTCCGTCTCATTTCAGACAAGCATCACAGTCGGGATGCCCTGTGACCGGTGTCTCACCGAGGTTCCGGAAAAGATCAGGCTCAATGTCTCAAAGACATTGGATTTTGATGACATAGAAGAAACTTGTAAGGATCAAGTGTCTTTCGTAGATGGAAGCAGTCTTAATGTGGATAAACTTATTCTTGAAGAAGTGATTCCCCTGCTGCCAACAAAGGTGTTATGCGGTGAAGACTGCAGAGGGCTTTGTCCAGTGTGCGGAACGAATCTGAACAAGGAAGAGTGTGGCTGTGACCGGGCGGTTAAAGATCCGCGGATGGCAGCTATCCAGGATATTTTTAAGAATTTTAAGGAGGTGTAATACCAATGTCAATCTGTCCGAAGAATAAATCTTCAAAAGCGAGAAGAGATAAACGTAGAGCTAACTGGAAAATGACTGCACCAGCTTTAGTAAAATGCAGCAAGTGCGGTGAATTAATGATGCCTCACAGAGTGTGCAAAGCCTGCGGATCTTACAATAAAAGAGAAATCGTAAATGCTCAGTAAGAGTTGACAGCAGCATATGTTGTCATGAATTGCCATGCGTTTAGACTTTATGAGTTTAAGCGGATGGCATTTCTTTTCATCTGGTAATTTTGTATCAAGGAGGTTGTAAATGGAAAAGATAGTTAAAGTAGCGCTGGATGCCATGGGAGGGGACAATGCCCCCGGAGAGATCGTAAAAGGCGCGGTGGATGCGGTGAACGAAAACAGCAATATTAAAGTTTACCTTGTCGGAAAATCCCCGAGAATCCACGAGGAATTAAAGAAATACCGATATAAGAGCGAGCAGATCGAAGTGATCAATGCAGAAGAAGAAATTTCTTGTGATGAATCACCGGTAGAGGCGATTCGTAAGAAGAAAGATTCTTCCATGGTAGTCGGGATGAAGATGGTAAAAGACCAGACTGCAGATGCATTCGTATCGGCGGGAAGTTCAGGAGCGATTCTCGTGGGAGGACAGTTCGTGGTGGGCAGGATCAAAGGGGTGAAACGCGCGCCTCTGGCCGCTCTGATGCCGACTACAAAAGGGGTTTCCCTGATCATCGACAGCGGCGCCAACATGGACGCAAAACCGGAATACCTTCTGGAATTTGCAAAGATGGGTTCTATTTATATGGAAGACGTGGTAGGTGTTAAAAATCCGAAAGTTGCCATCGTAAATGTCGGCGTGGAAGAGGCAAAGGGAAACGCACTTGTAAAAGAAACATTTCCTCTTTTGAAGGAATGTGAGGAGATCAACTTTACCGGAAGCATCGAGGCCAGAGAAATTCATTCCGGTCAGGCAGATGTAGTAGTCTGTGATGCTTTTGTGGGAAATGTGATCCTGAAATTGTCAGAAGGCCTGTCCTCAACACTGATGTCAATTGTAAAAGACGGAATGATGCAGAGTCTCCGCGGAAAGATCGGAGGGCTTCTCGTAAAACCGTCACTGAAAAAGACCCTGAAACGCTTTGACGCATCGGAACACGGCGGAGCTCCTCTTCTCGGTTTAAACGGCCTGGTCGTGAAGATGCACGGGAGTTCCAAGGCAAAAGAGACGAAGAATGCGATCATACAGTGTATTGCTTTTTCAGAGGCAAAAATCAATGAAAAGATCAAAGAACAGATTGTAAAGGAAAAATAAAAGGTATGAATCAATCAAATCAGGAAGATTTCCAGAAAAAAATCAAGATTCGTTTTCATGACAAGAAATTGCTGACGACTGCACTGACCCACAGTTCCTATGCAAATGAGCGGAAACTTCCCCGGGGGAAAGACAATGAACGGCTGGAGTTTTTGGGAGATGCGGTGCTGGAACTGATCATGAGCGACTATCTGTTTAAGACTTACAAAGACGAACCGGAGGGAAAACTGACAAAAATGAGAGCTAGCCTTGTCTGCGAGCCTACTCTGGCATTTTGCGCCAAGGATCTCGCTCTGGGCGATTATCTGCTGCTGAGCAAAGGGGAAGACCTGACCGGAGGAAGGGAGAGGGATTCCATCTTATCGGATGCGTTTGAGGCCGTGATCGGAGCCGTATATCTGGATCAGGGCTTCGATGAGGCCAGAAAGTTCGTGGAAACGTATCTGCTTCAGGACGTGGATGAAAAGGTGTTGTTTTATGACGCCAAAACTTCGCTCCAGGAACTTGTGCAGAGCTTCTCCAAGCAGCCCCTTACTTATGAACTGATAAAGGAAGAGGGACCTGACCACCAGAAGACTTTCACGGTGGAGGCCAGGCTCGGGGAAAAAGTCATTGGAACCGGAACGGGAAGAAGCAAGAAAAGTGCGGAGCAGACGGCAGCCTATGAGGCAATGAAACATAAGGACGGGATATTGAGGTAGCTATGTATCTGAAAAGCATTGAAGTGAATGGATTTAAATCCTTCGCCAACAAAATGATTTTTAAATTTGACAGCGGCATCACGGGAATTGTTGGTCCCAACGGAAGCGGAAAAAGCAATGTGGCGGATGCGGTCCGGTGGGTGCTCGGAGAACAGAGCGCAAAACAGCTCCGGGGCGCCAAGATGGAAGACGTGATTTTTTCCGGCACGGAGATGAGAAAGCCGATGGGTTCTGCTTACGTTGCCATCACTATGGACAACAGCGATCACAGTCTGCCGATCGGGTTTGAAGAGGTCACGGTGGCCAGGAGAGTTTACCGCTCCGGTGAAAGCGAATATCTGATGAATGGCAGTCCGTGCAGGCGGAAAGATATCGTGGAATTGTTTTTTGATACCGGAATAGGCAAAGAGGGCTATTCTATTATCGGTCAGGGACAGATCGACCAGATTTTGAGCGGTAAGCCGGAGGATCGGAGAGAACTGTTCGATGAGGCTGCCGGCATCGTAAAATATAAAAAGAATAAACTTGAGACAGAAAAATCTCTGGAGGCAGAACGGGAAAACTTAAACCGGGTAACGGATATCCTTTCGGAACTGGAACGGCAGGTTGGCCCTCTGAAGTCTCAGTCTGAAAAGGCAAGAGAATATCTCTCGTACAGAGACAGGCTGAAGGAATATGACACATCAATGTTCCTCATGGAAAACGGCCGGCTGTCCGATGAGATCGAGAGTCTGGATGGGAAGATCCGGATCGCCCAGGGAGAAGTGGATGACGCGGACAGGCGCCTGGAACAGACGAAAGCTGAGTATGAGAGACAGGACCGGTATTTAAATGAGCTGAAACACAAGATCGAGGCCGGGACAGAAGAACTTTCTATGGCCAAAGTCGACAAAGAGAAACAGGAAGGCCAGATCAAGGTCTTAAGAGAACAGATGAACACGGAGCGGATGAGGGAGACTCATCTGACATCTGACATCCGCCGGCTTACCGGAGAAAAAGAGGACAAGTGCTCACAGCTTTCTGAACTTCGAAAAGAGCGCAGGGAAATCGAAGAGGCGGTTTTGAAAGCCCAGGAAGATACTGTGGAAAGAGAGAGCAGAGTCGCATTTCTCCAGAAGGATATTCAGGATACGGAGAAAGAACTTGAGAAGCTTCGCAGAAATCAGCAGAGTTTTGCCAACAATCAGATGAATCTTTCCAACAGGCTGCAGCATGTGGAGACTGTGAGGGAGCAGCTGGATGTGCGGATTCGCCATCTGATCTCGCAGGCAGAAAACTCCGGACATCACAGGGCAGAGCAGGAGAAGAGAAAAGAACAGGAAGAATATAAGAGGCTCGGACTGGCGGAAGAAAAAAGGCGGATCCTCAAGGAACTGGAGACAGAGCAGGAGATCTGCGGCGGACTGGGAGATGAGAGAAGATCCGTCCAGGAGGAGCTCACCCTGAAAAAGGAGGGTTTCCACAGGAGCCAGTCCAGCTATGAGACGTTAAGAAACATGGCAGAACGCTATGAGGGATATGGATTCGGCATCAAGAGGGTGATGGAGCAGAAGGAGAGATATCCGGGCATTATCGGTGCTGTAGCCGATATCATGAAAGTCAGGAAAAAATATGAACTTGCCGTGGAGACTGCTCTCGGAGGAGCGATTCAAAATGTAGTCACGGATACCCAGCAGACGGCCAAGGAAATGATCGAATTTCTGAAAAAAAACCGGTACGGCAGGGTGACATTCCTTCCGCTCAACGCAGTAAAGCACAGGGGCGGATTTCCAAGGCCTGAGGCAGTGCATGAGAAGGGAGTGATCGGCACCTGTGACCGTCTCGCCAGCTATGAAGACAGGTTTTCAGACTTGTTCCAGTCACTTCTCAGCCGTGTACTCGTAGTGGAATCCATCGACGACGGGATTCGGATCGCAGCAAAGTACAAACACTCTTTCCGCATCGTAACGCTGGAAGGGGATGCACTGAACCCCGGGGGTTCTATGTCCGGAGGTGCCTATAAGAATAAGAGCAATCTTCTCGGAAGAAACCGTGAATTAAAAGAACTTGAGCAAAAGCTCCTAAAGGACAGAGATGAAATTCTGCGTCTCTCCAAAGTGCTTGAGGAAAAGACAGAGCAGTACGGGCAGGCGGAAAAGAAGATCAGCCGTTTAAAAGGCAGGATTCAGGAAAATACGCTTCGGGAAAACACTGTGGTGATGACGATGAAATCCATTGACAAACAGATTCATGAGGAAGCAGAGAGGGAGCAGGAATATTTAGATCAGGCTCAGGCTCTGCGCCAAGAATACCGGTCCATGGATGGCGATGTGACATCTTTATCTGATAAAAAACAGGTGCTGGAGGAAGCAAACCAGACCGAAGAACAGAAGATCCACAGCCTTTCCAAACATTTGGAGGAAGCCAGACGCATGGCAGAAGAAAAGGCCAGGGAAGTTTCCGAGGCACATATGAAAGCCGGCCAGTTGAAGCAGCGCCAGGATTTTATCATGAGCGGCGGAGAACGGCTTCGTCTGGAACTTTTAAAAATTGAAGAGGATCTGGAGGCACTTGGCAGGCAGACCGGTTCTGTCGATTCATCCATCGGAGACATTGAGAGGCAGATAGAAGCATGCAGACAGGGGGTCCAATCAAAAAGTCTCTGGATCGAAAAAGAAGAGAAGAATCTTTCTCAAAAGCAGAGGCTGCTTTCAGAGACTGAGGAGAAGTATAAGGAGAGTCTGAAAGTCAGAGAAGAACTTATGCAGAGAGTCAACGGTTTTGACAAAGAAGTGCTGAGGCTTACGTCTGCAAGGGAAAAGCTTGAGGAAAAACAGCAGGAGCTCCTGGAATACATGTGGGAGAATTATGAGCTTACATATCATCAGGCAAAATCGCTGTCAGGGGAAGAACCTCAGGAAAGCCTTACAGAATTGAAGAAGAAAATTGCTGAGATCAAGACACAGATCAGGGAACTGGGGCCGGTGAATGTCAATGCAATAGAGGACTACAAAGATGTTTTGGAGAGATATGAATTTCTGAAAAAACAGCACGAAGATATCGTAAAGGCAGAGGCACATCTGGCAGGGCTGATTAATGAACTGGAAGCTGCCATGAGGAATCAGTTCAGAGAGAAATTTAAGGATATTCAGGAGATGTTCCAGACGGTGTTTCAGGAACTTTTCGGGGGAGGATATGCAAGGCTTGAACTCACCGACGACGATGTGCTGGAGTCCGGTATCCGGATTATTGCACAGCCGCCGGGGAAAAAATTGCAGAATATGATGCAGCTTTCCGGAGGAGAAAAGGCCCTGACAGCTATTTCCCTTCTGTTTGCTATTCAAAATCTGAAACCTTCGCCGTTTTGCCTGCTGGATGAAATCGAGGCTGCGCTGGATGATTCCAATGTGGCAAGATTTGCACAATACCTGCATAAGCTTACAAAAGAAACACAATTTATTGTAATTACCCACAGACGTGGTACAATGACAGCAGCGGATATTTTATATGGGATCACCATGCAGGAGAAAGGTATCTCCACACTGGTGTCCGTGAGTCTGATCGAAAACGATCTGGACGAATAAAGCTTTGATAGGAAGGAGATTTGAAATGGCAGAAAAGAAAGGATTCTTCAGCAGACTGGCTGCAGGACTTACAAAGACCAGAGATAACATTGCCTCAGGTTTTGACTCTATTTTTAAAGGGTTTTCCAGCATTGACGATGATTTTTATGAAGAACTGGAAGAGATAATGATCATGAGCGACATGGGGATTGATACTACCATGAGCATCATTGAAAATCTGAAAAAGAAAGTAAAAGAAGATAAGATCAAAGAGCCGGAAGAGTGCAGGCAGGTTCTCATTGACTCCATTAAGGAGCAGATGAAGCTGGACGAAGAGGCATATGATTTTAAAGATAAAAAGAGCGTTGTGCTGGTCATCGGCGTCAATGGCGTGGGCAAGACCACATCAGTGGGCAAAATGGCATCCCTGCTGAAAGGCGAGGGGAAGAAGGTCATGATGGCGGCGGCGGACACATTCCGTGCGGGTGCTATTGAACAGCTGAAAGAGTGGGCAGGCCGCGCCGGTGTAGATATTATCAGCCAGGCTGAAGGGGCGGACCCGGCAGCCGTGGTGTACGATGCGGTTTCCGCTGCGAAAGCCAGGAATGTAGATGTGCTTCTGTGTGACACGGCCGGAAGGCTTCACAACAAAAAGAACCTGATGGATGAACTGAAGAAGATCAACCGCATTGTTGAGCGGGAATACCCGGAAGCGTACAAGGAGACACTCATCGTACTGGACGGCACGACGGGTCAGAATGCCCTTGCACAGGCAAAACAGTTTAAAGAGGCCACAGACATCTCCGGTATTATCCTGACAAAGCTGGATGGTACGGCAAAGGGAGGCATAGCCATAGCAATCCAGGCAGAACTGGGAATTCCGGTGAAATATATCGGAATCGGCGAACAGGTGGATGACCTGCAGCCGTTTGATCCGGATATGTTTGTAAACGCACTGTTTGATAGAGGAGATGAGTAGATGTTAACATTAAACAAATTCGAGAAAGCATATGACAAAGTACAGGAGATCGTTCTGCCCACAAAACTGATCAAAAGCGATTATTTTTCTGAGCAGACAGGAAACCTCGTTTATTTGAAGCCGGAAAACATGCAGCTGACCGGTGCCTATAAAATACGGGGAGCGTATTATAAGATCAGCACACTGAACGAAGAAGAAAAAGTAAAAGGACTGATCACCGCATCTGCCGGAAATCACGCGCAGGGAGTGGCGCTGGCCGCAAAGAGACAGGGTGTGAAGGCTACCATCGTTATGCCGACTACGACTCCGCTTTTGAAAGTCAACCGGACGAAAGATTTAGGCGCAAAAGTGGTCCTTTACGGAGATGTCTATGATGAAGCGTGTGAACATGCGCTGAAGCTTGCACAGGAGAAAGGATTTACATTTGTGCATCCCTTTGATGATCTGGCTGTTGCAACAGGGCAGGGGACCATTGCGATGGATATCTTCAAGGAACTGCCTACCGTGGATTATATTTTAGTACCGATCGGCGGGGGAGGACTTGCGACAGGAGTTTCTACCCTGGCCAAGCTTTTAAATCCAAAGATCAAAGTCATCGGTGTTGAGCCTGCGGGAGCGGCCTGCATGAAGGCTTCACTGGAGGCCGGAAAAGTTGTATCCTGCGAACATGTAAATACCATCGCCGACGGTACGGCTGTTCAGACGCCGGGGAAAAAGATATTCCCTTACATACAAAACAATATCGACGATATCATTACGGTAGAAGATGAAGAACTGATCCCGTGCTTTCTGGATCTTTTGGAAAACCATAAGATGCTTGCAGAGAACTCAGGCCTCCTTACCATTGCGGCACTGAAGCATCTAAAAGCAGAGGGGAAAAAAGTGGTCCCGATCATCAGCGGCGGAAATATGGATGTTATTACGATTGCATCTTTGGTACAGCACGGTCTGATTATCAGGGACAGGATTTTTACGGTTTCCGTATTTCTGCCGGACAAGCCGGGAGAACTCACGAGAGTTTCAAGGGTTATCTCCCAGGCTCAGGGCAATATCGTGAAGTTAGAGCATAACCAGTTTGTAAGTATCAACAGAAACAGCGCAGTGGAACTTACGATCACGATGGAAGCTTTCGGTACAGAGCATAAAAACAAGATCATCAAGGCGCTTCAGGACACCGGCTATAAACCGGAAATCAGAAGCTCAAAAAGTGTGTTTTAGCAGTTTTTACAAAGGATAAATAAAAGTCATCAAAAAACAGTTTCCGCAGAAGACAGAAACTGTTTTTTTGCACTTTTTAGTGCATCACAGTGTTACAATAAGTGCAAAAATTAGGTTTTCAAAATTAACAAAAAAAGGACGGAAAAAATGTATTAAATTTTGTACAATTTGTTGTATAAAGTCCCCTTTTTATGTTATAATAGGTTTATGAAACAGATGTCAGCAATTTGATCTTGTAAAGGACAGCATCGGTTACGTTCTTAGCTATACAGAATTTGATTATACGTAGATTAGGAAGTGTGATTTTGACCATTTGCAAGGACAAAATGGTGAAATTTGCACTTTTTTTATTAGCTTATACATATAATACTTAGTATGTATTTGAAGGAGGAGGATTTATCCCATGGAAACAAACATTAGCAAAGAGGACTTATATTTATTTCAGACGGGAAAAGCGCAGAAAGCATATTTAATGTTTGGATGCCATTACTTGAAAGAAGCGGACTCCCACGAGTTTGTGGTATGGGCGCCAAATGCCAAGTCTGTCAGTCTGGTCGGAGATTTTAATCAGTGGAATCCGCTTTCACATCCGATGAAGCAGACAGAACCGGGGATTTACTCGATCCAGGTAGAAGGACTGGAAAAAGGGGATTTATATAAATACTACGTGGAAGGCATGGACGGCAAATGCAGATATAAGAGTGATCCGTTCGCATTTTATTCAGAGATGAGACCGGATACGGCATCTGTTGTGTGGGATGAGCTCGACGGTTTTTCGTGGAGGGACAAGCGCTATTTAAGCCGCAGAAAGAAAAAACAGGATGTAAGCCAGCCGATGTCCGTTTACGAGATGCACCTGGGCACATGGAAGATGCCGAAAGAGGAAGAGCGGGAGTTTTATAATTACCGTGAGATTGCAGACATGCTCGTTCCATATCTGCAGAAGATGGGATATACCCATGTAGAACTGATGCCGGTGACAGAATACCCGTATGATCTTTCATGGGGCTATCAGGTGACCGGATACTATTCTGTGACTTCCCGCTACGGCACACCGGAAGATTTTATGTATTTTATAGATAAGCTTCACCGGGCAGATATCGGCGTGATCTTAGACTGGGTGCCTGCACATTTTCCGAGGGATGAACACGGACTTGCCCTGTTTGACGGATCCCACATTTATGACCACGCAGACCCGAGAAAAGGAAGCCAGCCGGACTGGGGCACACTGCTGTTTAACTATGGAAAGCCGGAAGTGCAGAGTTTTCTGATCTCCAGCGCCGTATTTTTTGCCGAGAAATATCACATCGACGGTATCCGAATTGATGCGGTCAGCGCCATGCTGTATCTGGATTTCGGCAAAAAGCCGGGAGAGTTTGTGCCCAATGAAGACGGTACCAATATCAATTACGAAGCCGTAGAGTTTCTTCAGAAGCTGAATCATACGATGCGCTCTAATTTTGACGGATTCATCACAGTGGCTGAGGAATCTACCGCGTATCCTAAAGTGACCAGCAGTATAGATGATGAAGAAGGACTTGGATTTACATATAAGTGGAACATGGGATATATGCACGACTCCCTCTATTACATGGAACTGGATTCCCTGTTCCGGAAAGAAAACCATGGAGCCATTGTATTCTCTATGGACTATGCGTACAGTGAAAACTATATCCTGCCATACTCACACGATGAAGTTGTGCACGGAAAAGGTTCCATGATTAACAAAATGTTCGGAGAATACGAGCAGAAGTTTGGGTCACTGAAAACGCTGTATGGATTTATGTTTGCTCATCCGGGAAAGAAACTGCTGTTCATGGGCGACGACTTTGCACAGTTTGTAGAGTGGAGAGACAAGGAAGAATTAGACTGGTTCCTGATCGATGAATACGAGACACATAAAACCATGAACGATTATGTGGCGAAGTTAAACGAACTTTACTGCAGCGAACCGGCTCTGTACGAACTGGACAACAAACCGGAAGGATTTGAATGGCTGCTTCAGAGAGATGCAGATCACAGTGTTGTGGCATTCATCAGAAAATCTAAAAAGCGCAGAGGAAAACCGCAGGAGCAGATCGTGTGTATCTTTAACTTTACGCCGGTAGAGTGGGATAAGTACCATATCCCGATGCCGAAAGGCGGAAAGCTTACAAAGATCCTGGATACCGGGGATAAGGTATACGGAGGAACCGGAGAAGTCAGCCAGAAGTCGGCGAAAGTCCGGAAAAAGAAGATCAAAGGCAAGAGGAACGCCTGTGAGCATTATGCGGTCATCACATTAAAACCGCTCAGTGCTGTTATGTATAAATATACGCTGGAAGACACTCCGGCCAAGAAGAAGGCGGAACAAAAGAAGGCAGCAGCAAAGAAGCCGTCACCGAAAGTAGCGGAGACTGTAAAAACTGAGGCTGTAAAGACACCGGTGAAAAAGGAAGCTTCTAAAATTACAGAACCGGCAGCGGCAAAAAAGGAGACCCCAAAAACTGCGGAACCGGTAGCAGTGAAGAAAGCCGAGAAGCCGGAAGCAAAAAAAGAACAGACAACAAAAGATATACAAAAACCTAAAAAGAAGGAGGCCGAAAAAGAAGTAAAGCAGCAGACTGAAGTTTCCACTAAAAAGAAAACAGCAGCGAAGAGTGCAGATAAAAAAGAAGAAACAAAATAGGTATTGTGAGAAGGAGGAAAACTATGATTACAAAAAAAGAATGTGTAGCAATGTTGCTGGCAGGCGGCCAGGGAAGCCGATTATTTGCGTTGACCCAGAAGAAGGCGAAGCCTGCCGTTCCCTACGGCGGTAAATATAAGATTATAGATTTTCCGTTATCCAACTGCGCGAATTCAGGGATCGATACCGTGGGTGTCCTGACTCAGTATGAACCCCTGGAGCTTAATTCCTATATCGGAACTGGAGGATTCTGGGATTTAGACAATATGAACGGAGGAGCCTTCGTGCTTCCGCCGTATGTGAGAGGAGAAAAAGGGAATTGGTACCGCGGAACTGCTGATGCCATTTACCAGAATATCAATTTCATCGACAACTATGATCCGGACCACATCATTGTATTGTCCGGTGACCAGATCTGCTGTATGGATTACCAGAAAATGCTCAATTACCATAAGAAGAAAGGTGCTGACTGTACGATCTCTGTACTGGAAGTTACATTGGAAGAAGCGAAGCGTTTTGGGATCATGAACACCGATAAGGACAACAAGATCGAGGAGTTTGAAGAAAAACCGGCTCATCCTAAGAGCACGAAAGCATCTATGGGTATTTATGTGTTCAAATGGAAACTGATCCGCCAGTACCTGATCGATGATGCCAATGATCCAGATTCAGAACACGATTTCGGCAAGAACATCATTCCGAGAATGCTGGAAGAAGGAAAGAAGATGTATGCATACAGCTTTGACGGATACTGGAGAGATGTAGGAACGATATCAAGCCTGTGGGAGGCCAACATGGAGCTGCTGGAAGAGAATCCTCAGCTGAATTTAAATGATGACAAGCTGAAAGTCTACACAAGGACTTACGGACTTCCGCCTCATTACATAGCAGAAGGCGCCAGTGTGAAAAAGAGTATCATCGCAGATGGTTCTTTCATTGAGGGAACCGTGGAAAACTGTGTCATTCATTCCGGCGTAAAGATCGGAAAAGGTGCGGTGGTGAAGAACAGTGTCATCATGAAGGATTCCATCGTCCGGGAAAACAGCGAGATCAATAAAGCGATCATTGATGAAGAAGTTGTCGTGGAAGAAGGAAGCAAAATCGGAGAGGGCAATGAAGTTACCGTCATCGGCTATCACAGTGTGGTGCTTGAGGATGCTGTCGTTGAGGATGGTGCAATGATCTATCCGGAATCTATTTTACACTAGGGAGGTAGAAACTATGGAAAATCAAATGCTTGGAATTATAAATGCAGGAGAAGAAAACAGAAGACTTCAGGATTTGGTGCGCACCCGAAGCTTATCGGCACTCCCGGTAGGCGGAAGATACCGGACCATAGATTTCCTCCTGAGCAATATGGTCAACTCTGCCATTAAAAACGTCGGAATCATGACAAGATACAATTACAGCTCTCTGATGGACCATGTTGGTTCCGGGAAAGACTGGGGCCTCAACAGAAAACGTGGAGGACTTTACACATTTCCTCCGTACATATCAGGAAGCGGAAGATCCGGAGAATATGCCAGTGTCATGGATGGTCTGAGGGGAACTTTGGGATTTTTAAAGAAAGCTACCGAGCCGTATATTCTTCTTGGCCGTTCTTATGTGATATTTAATTCCGATTTTAACGACATGCTGGAAAAGCATATCGACAGCGGCGCAGATATCTCCATGATGTATTTTGACAACAGTGATGACGCCACCAACTGTGATTACGACGGCGTATACCTGAAACCGGATGAGTCCGGACGCATTACGGATATGTGCTATTCTGAGACGAAGCACCGCTACGGTAAGAAGAGCATGGATGTGTATATTATGAAACGGGAACTCCTGATCGACTTTATCCAGGAGGCAGTCTCCCACAACAGAAAACATTTCTTCTTCGACGTACTTATTCCGAATTTTGACCGCCTGTATATTCAGGGCTATGAATACAAAGGATATGTAGGCTGCATCACATCTGTGGAGGCTTATTACAATATTAATATGGATTTATTGAAACAGGATGTGCAGAAAGAACTGTTTTTTGGTAAGAATAAAGTGTATACTAGGACGAGTGACAGTGCGCCTGCCCGCTATGGTATCGAGGCGAATATCAGCAACAGTCTGATCAGCAGCGGCTGTGAAGTCGACGGAACCGTAGAAAATTCTGTTATCTTCCGCGGATGCCAGATTGAAAAAGGCGCAGTGATCAGAAATTCTATCGTTATGGCGGAAGGCTTTATCGGAAAGGGTGCGGACATCAACCATACGATCATGGACCGTCATGTAAAGATCTATTCTAACGCACATTTATCCGGATCCAGACAGCATCCGGTGTTCATACCGAAGGGAGCCAGCGTCAATGAATAAAAGGAATGAGTGTATGATGAACGTACTGATGGTTGCAGCGGAATGTGCTCCCTTTGTGAAGCTGGGCGGCCTTGCCGATGTCATCGGTACTCTGCCGAAGGAGCTCAACAAGCTCCATGTGGATACCAGAGTCATGATGCCGTTCCACCGTCAGATTAAGGATAAGTATGCTGCACAGACAAAGCATATGGCAGATTTTTATATACATTTTGCCGGAAGAGACGTATATGTAGGCGTTGAGGGATTATTTTTCAACGATGTCACATATTACTTTATTGACAATGAAGAGTACTTCGGCGATGCGGTTTACAGGGGCGGGGACGCAGAAGGAGAGCAGTACGCATATTTCTGCCGCGCTGTAATCGAAGCTGCCGGAAGGATTGGATTCCTTCCGAATGTGCTCCACTGCAATGACTGGCAGACCGGGCTGATCCCGCTTCTTTTGAAGACTCAGTACAGCCATTGGGAGATCGGGCGTGCCAGGACGATCTTTACGATTCACAACATGATGTATCAGGGTGAGTATGCCTTTGAGGCTTTTCATCACTGGCTGGGTATCGATCCGAGGTATGATACACCGGAATTTATGCATAATTATGAGTGTGCAAGCTTCATGAAAGCAGCCCTCGTATTTGCAGACCGGATCAGCACGGTAAGTCCCACTTATGCACAGGAGATCAAAACTCCTGAGTTTGCATACAGGCTGGAAGGCATTTTGAATGCCAGAGCCTGGGATACATGGGGAATTGTAAACGGCATCAATACAGAAGAATTTGATCCGGAGACGGACCCGTATCTGCAGTATCATTTTAATAAAGATGATCTGACAGGAAAGAAAAAGAACAAGGAAAAACTGATCAGTGATCTGGGACTGAGCATTTCTCCCGGAGTGCCGATCATCGGCATGGTCAGCCGTCTTACTGCACAGAAGGGACTTGATTTAGTCAAGTATATCCTGGATGAGCTGATGTGTACGGAAGATATTGCTTTCGTCGTATTGGGAACCGGCGATCATGATTATGAAGAATTTTTCCGCTTTATGGAGAATAAGTATAAGGGAAGAGTATGCTCATATATCGCATACAACAATGCGGTGGCTCATCAGATCTACGCTGCCAGCGACTTGTTCCTTATGCCTTCCAAGTTTGAACCGTGCGGCATCTCACAGATGATCGCACTTCGATACGGAACTCTGCCGATCGTGCGGGAGACCGGAGGACTTTGTGACACGGTCCAGAGCTACAATGAATTTGAAGAGACAGGAAACGGATTTTCTTTCAGGAATTATAATGCGCATGAGATGCTTTCGATCATTCGTTATGCATTGAATACGCTGCACAGTCCAAAGCGCAGGAAAGGCTTGATTCAAAGGGCGATGGAGTCTGACAACAGTTTTGGGTCATCAGCCAAAAAATATCTAGAATTATACCAGAGCATTCTTTAGACAACTGGTGAAAGGAGCAACAGAGGATGAAAATTGTAAACAATAACAGCAAGGTGAAGGAGATCATCAGCAATGTTGAGAACAAGCTGAACAACAACTTCGGAACAACATTGGAGGAGGCGACCAGAGATGAGCTTTATAAAGCGGGAGCTGGCTGCATCCGGGATGATATCATGCATCTTTGGACCAAGAGCCGTAAAAAGACAGAGGATCTGGGACTGAAAAAATTATATTATATGTCTGCAGAATTCCTTATGGGAAGAGCATACAGCAACAACCTGATTAATTCCGGGGTTTTGAGGGACTATAAAGAGGCCTTCGAAAAGATGGGCATTGACTTTGACGATATTTTAGATGAAGAGAGCGATCCGGGGCTTGGAAACGGAGGGCTGGGACGTCTGGCGGCATGTTTCCTGGATTCTTTGTCTACATTAAATCTGCCGGCGATCGGATGCGGTATCCGTTATGAATACGGACTGTTCCGGCAGAAGATCATCGACGGCAGCCAGGTAGAGGTAGAAGATGACTGGCTGAGAGACGGTTTTGTGTGGGAAGTAGAACGCCCGGAACTGACGATGGAAGTCCACTTTAACGGAGAGATCAGGGAAAACTGGACGGAGGACGGCTTAAAGATCGAGCACTACAACTATCACACAGTGCTGGCTGTACCGTACGATGTGCCGGTAATGGGATATAAGACCAATGCCCCGGCCACATTGAGACTCTGGAGTGCAAAGAGCAAGCAGAACTTTGACCTTCACTCCTTCAATAAGGGAAGATATGAGAAGGCCTCTGCGGACTCAGAGTTTGCAGAGGTGATCTCAAAGGTTCTCTATCCTGCGGATGACCATATGCAGGGAAAACTGCTCAGATTAAAGCAATTTTATTTCCTGACATCTGCCACTATGCAGCTTATGGTGAAACACCACAAGGAAAAAAGAGGAGATCTCCATACTCTTCCTGAGTATGCGGCTGTCCAGATCAACGATACTCACCCGACCCTTGCGATCCCTGAATTAATGAGGATTCTCATGGACGAAGAAGGCTTTGGATGGGAAGAAGCAGAGGACATCGTAAGCCAGATCTTTAACTATACAAACCATACGATCATGGCCGAGGCTTTGGAGTGCTGGGACGAGAATATGTTTAAGCTCCTTCTGCCAAGAATCTATCAGATCATCTGTGTCATGAACCAGAAGTACTGTGAGCGCCTGAGAACTTATTATCCGAATGATGAGGCCAAGATTGCTTATATGGCGATCATCGGAAATAACCAGATCCGCATGGCAAATCTTTGTGTTGCCGTCTGCCACAGGGTAAACGGAGTATCCCAGCTTCACGGAGACATATTAAAGACGAATCTGTTCCACGATTCTTACAATATTTATCCTCAAAAATTCCTTGCCATTACCAACGGCATTACACACAGAAGATGGCTTGCTCTGGCAAATCCGGAACTGTGTGATCTGATCCAGGATAATGTCAGGGGAGACCTGCTCGGTGACTACCGTCTGTTTGAAAAGATCATGCCGATGGCTGATGACGCGGAATTCTGCAAAAAATATGATGCTATTAAACAGCGCAATAAGAGAAGGCTTGCCAAGTATCTGAAACAGAAACAGGGAATTGAGATCAATCCGGATTCTCTGATCGATGTACAGTGCAAACGGCTTCACGAGTACAAAAGACAGCTGTTAAAATGCCTGCATATTATTTATCTGTACAAACAGGTGAAGAAAAATCCTGATTTCTTAAGCAAGCCGATCACCTTTATTTTCGGGGCAAAAGCGGCTCCGGGATATCAGAGGGCAAAGGAGATCATTCGTCTGATCAACTCCATCGGAGATATGGTCAACAATGATCCTGCTACGAAGGATAAGATGCAGGTTGTATTTGTAGAAAACTACTCTGTGTCTGTGGCTGAAGTGCTGATACCGGCGGCTGACATCAGTGAACAGCTTTCAACAGCCGGACTGGAAGCTTCCGGAACCGGAAACATGAAGTTTATGATGAACGGTGCGCTGACTCTGGGAACCATGGACGGAGCCAATGTAGAAATTTTTGAGCAGGTAGGAAAAGAAAATATCTTTATTTTCGGAGCCACTGTGGATGAGATTAATTCCATGAAACAGTACCGGACATACAATCCGGGAACCATTTTTGAACAAAACCCAATGATCCGTGAGGTGTGCAACTGTCTGATCGCCGGAGAACTTCCGAGATACGGAAAGAGAAAATACTCTGATATTTATCAGTCTCTGCTGTTTGGAGAACATAATATCCCGGATCAGTATTTTGTCCTGTATGATCTGCCTTCTTATGTGGAAGAATTTGAGAAGGTATACGACATGTATATCAATCACCACGATGAATGGGTGAAGAAAGCGGTGATCAATACCGCCAAATCCGGATTTTTCTCTTCCGACAGAACAATCGAAGAATACAATGAAAAAATCTGGAATTTACCAACATACAAATAGGCAGGGTGAGAGAACATGATCCATAATGCATCAATTGAGCAGTACAGAGAACCTGTTGGGGCTGTCACAAAAGGCGAAGAGGTAAAACTTCGCCTTTTTGCCTTAGAGGGAACTGCTGTCACTGTGGAACTGGTCTTATATTCGGAAGATTACCATAAGACCTTTTCAATGAGAGAGAAAAAGGGCTTCTATGAATGTATCATAGAGATGCCCGAAAAAGCGTGTATCCTGTGGTATTATTTCAGGATCACAGAGGGTAATTACACGTATTATTACGGAGCAAGGCCGGGACGGACCTGCGGGGAAGGCATTCGGGTAGAAGAAGATGTCCAGGGCTTTCAGATAACGGTTTACGAAAGAGGGTTTGAGACGCCTAGATGGCTTTCAAAAGGCATTATGTATCAGATATTCCCGGACCGGTTCTGCCGGGGAGACCGGCAGAATACCGTACGAGGGGAAGCATACCACAGAAAAATGGGCCGTGATATTTATGTGCATAAAAGCTGGGAGGAACGCCCGCTTTTCGGACCGATGGAGGGAAAAGAATTTTACGATCCGTGTGATTTCTTCGGAGGCGATCTGGAAGGGATCAAAAAGCGGCTGGATGAACTGAAAAAGCTTGGGGTTACATGCATTTATCTTAATCCGATCGTCGAGTCAAGCTCCAATCACCGGTACAATACGGGAGATTATAAAAAAGTAGATCCGTTCCTTGGAGACAACGATGACTTCAGGGAATTATGCGAGGTTGCCAGAAGAAAAGGAATCCATATTATTTTGGACGGGGTTTTCTCGCACACGGGAGCAGACAGCCTGTATTTCAATAAAAATGGGAATTATAAGAGCGTGGGCGCGTACCAGAGCCAGGATTCACCATATTATGACTGGTATTCTTTTGACAGCAGGGGAGATTACAAGAGCTGGTGGGGCTTTCGGAGTCTGCCGGAAGTCAATGAGCTGGATGACCGCTTCCTGTCTTATATTATCACGGGAAGGAATTCCGTGTTAAAGCACTGGTTTAACCTGGGGGCATCGGGATTCCGGCTGGATGTGGCAGATGAGCTTCCGGATGAATTTATTTTCCTGATGCGAAAAACGATGAAAAAGATGTTTAAGAACTATGCCCTGATCGGGGAAGTGTGGGAAGATGTGACCACCAAGGAAAGCTATGGGGTCAAGAGAAAATATGCTCTCGGCAGGGGTCTTGACAGCACTATGAATTATCCGTTTAAGGTAAACTGTGTCAATTTTTTGCTTGGAAATGAAGATGCGTATGCCATGCAGCAGTTTTTGCTGGGGCAGCAGTGCAATTATCCAAAGCCGTTTTATTACAGTGTGATGAATTTGCTTTCGTCCCACGACATCCCAAGAATCCGGACGACACTGGCTTCCGGCATGAATGAGATGCTGCCGTCAAGGGAAAACCAGATCGACTATGTGGTCACATCAGAAAATGACCGCAGGGGAGCCGTGCTTTCCAGGCTGGCATTTGCGATCCAGTTTTTCATTCCGGGAATTCCCTCGATTTATTATGGGGATGAATATGGGATGAACGGCCTGATGGACCCGTTTAACCGGGGACCTTATTTTAAACATGACACGAAAATTTATGAAGAATTGAAGACGGTTTCTGTGTTCAGGAGCAGGGAGAAAATCCTTCAGACAGGGTATGCGCTGTACATCGGTGCATCGGAAAACGTTTTGGCAGTCCTGCGTTTTGTCGCCGGGAATAAAGATATATTTGGAGAACCGTGCGGACAAGGGGCCTATCTCCTGCTTGTCAATCCGGGAGAAGAGGAAGAAGAAATAGAATTTGACATCGCGGATCACAGGGAAGGGGTGCCTGAGGAGGAACACAGGCGTCTCGTCAAGATGCTTGGCAATACCCGTGTCCACACAAAGGTACAAAAATCAGACTATAAGATCATGCGTCTGTCATAATTCCGTCAATAACTCTTCGTCCGCATGATCCATGACGGAGAATGCAACATTTGTCCCGTGATCAGCGATCCGTTCGAGGGATGAAAGCATATCAGAAAATAACAGACCGGCCCGGGGCTCACAGATGCCCTGGGCCATTCTGTTCAGGTGGCGTTTTTGATAGCGGCGTTCCATGGCATCTATGGCCTGTTCGTGTTTATAAAAGTCGGGGATCATTTCTTTTTTGTGCTCTTTAAAGATCAGCACGGCGTCCTTAAGAAGGGCAGATACAGCGTTGTACAAATTCACCAGCTCGCGCTTCGCATCTTTGCTCAGACGGGAATTGTGGTCAGCCGCTGAGCGGGCACTGTCAGCGAAATTTTCGGCAAGATCGCCGATGCGCTCGATGTCGCCGACGGTATAGAACATGCTGCCGAGAATCTCGCGGTCGCCTACGGGCAGTTCCTGCAGATTGGAATTGACGAGGAAGTCGGTGATCTTCTGGCTCAGACTGTCGATCTCCTCCTCTCTCTGGTAAATCTCTCCCAAATGTTTTGTACTGCAATTTAAAAATGCGTGGAAAGCCAGTTCCAGATTCTTGTTCGCGAGCTCTGCCATGCGGGAAATCTCCTGCCGGACCTGAGGAATCGCGGAGATCGGAGAGCGGTACTCGCCGATGAAGTTAAGATCGGAGCGGGCAGGCTTTACTTCGTCTCCGGGGACGATCTTTTCTGCCAGTTTGACGATCAGTCCTGTGCTCGGGAACATGATCAGGACTTCGAAGATTTTGAAAAAAGTATGAGCGTTGGCAACGCTGCGCCCTACATTGCCGCTTGATATATGTAAGATCGTGTCGGTGATCGGGCCGAGGAATAAGCTGAGCATTGTAAAAATTGCAGCGCTTCCGAAGATGTTAAATAAAAAGTGAATCATTGCGGCGCGCTTTGCATTTTTCTTTCCGCTTAAACTGGCGAGGAGTGCAGACACACAGGAACCCATATTGCAGCCCAGAATGATGAAAAAACAGATGGGAAGTCCCAGCAGTCCCTGGGAAGCCATCAGGAGTACGATGCTGACCGTCACAGAGGAACTCTGGAGTACAGCGGTGATGACAAAGCCGATCAATACAGCGGCAAAATGGTTGTCCAATCCGGAAAGGGCCTGCATGACAGCCGGTGAGTCCTTGAGGAATGACATCGTAGATGACATGGTGGTAAGGCCGGTGAACAGCACGCCGAATCCCAGAACAACTTCCCCTGCTTTTTTAATCCTTGGGTTCTGTACGAACATGACCATGATCACGCCGGACATTAAAAAAACAGGTGCTGCATCTGAGAGATTAAATGCTACCAGCTGGGAGGTCACGGTTGTTCCGATGTTGGCGCCGAGGATCACGCCCGCTGCCTGTGACAGATTCATAAGACCTGCGTTTACAAAACTTACGACCATGACCGTGGAGGCACTGGACGACTGGATGATCGCTGTGAAGAAGATGCCTACCAGCATCCCGGAAAATCGGTTGGTTGTGAAAAATTCCAGGATCCCTCTCAGCCTGGCACCGGCGGCTTTCTCAAGACCGTCACTCATCAATTTCATTCCGTACAAAAAAAGTCCCAGGCCGCCGGCCATCGGTAATAGAAAAGAACTCATTGCTGCCTCCTTGGTTTATATAAAATTTAACATAGATTTTACAAATACGTTACTTCTATTTTACTTTAAAATAAGCAAAGAGACAAGAAAAACAGATTGTCATTTTTCATTGTACAAGGTATAATAAACCAAATATAAGGAGGAAGTTTATGAAGCATTATGATTATATTTTAGTGGGCGGAGGACTTTTTAACGGAGTCGTGGCCAGAGAAGCAGGAAAACAGGGGAAAACATGTCTGGTCGTGGAAAAAAGAGACGCCCTGGGAGGAAATATCATGTGCAGAGATGTGGAGGGGATCTTGGTCCATGAGTATGGAGCACACATTTTCCACACAGGCAATGAGGAAGTGTGGCAGTATGTGACCTCGCTGGCAGAATTCAACCATTACATCAACTGTCCGGTAGCCAACTATCACGGTGAGACATATAATCTTCCTTTTAACATGAATACCTTCAGCAAGATGTGGGGAATCACATTCCCCGCCGAGGCAAAAGAGATCATAGAGTCACAGAAACAGAAGGTGGAGGGAGAGCCATCAAATCTGGAAGAACAGGCCGTCAGTCTGGTGGGTACAGATATATATGAGAAACTCATCAAAGGGTATACGGAAAAACAGTGGGGAAGAGACTGTAAGGACCTGCCCGCATCGATCATTAAGAGGATTCCTGTCCGGTACATCTATGATAACAACTATTTTAACGATCCGCATCAGGGAATACCGAAAGAAGGATACAACAAGCTGATCGAGAGGCTGTATGATGGCTGTGATGTGATGCTCTCCACAGATTATCTGGAAAAGAGAGAGGAGCTGGAGGCTATGGGGGACAAGGTCATCTACACCGGAACGATTGATTCTTACTATGGATACTGTTTTGGAAAGCTGGCCTACCGGAGTCTCAGATTTGAACACGAACTGCTGGAAGAAGAAAACCATCAGGGCGTGGCAGTCATGAACTATACGGACCGGGAGACGCCGTACACAAGAAAGATCGAACACAAGCACTTTGCATTCGGAAAGCAGGAAAAGACTGTAGTCACAAAAGAGTATCCTGCAGAATGGGAAGACGGGATGGAACCTTACTACCCGGTCAACGATGAGAAAAACAACCGGCTGTTTGAAAAATACCGCGAATTGTCCAGGAAAGAAGAAAAAGTCTTGTTCGGAGGAAGACTCGGGGAGTACAAATACTACGATATGGATAAAGTCATCGAGTCTGCTCTGCGGTTTACGAAGGATACGCTGAATCTGTGATGCTTTTCGTGTAAATTCTGCCGGGGTTAACAGAAAAAATTTAAAAAGACCGTTTGGAATTTCTCACAGAATTCTGAACGGTCTTTTTTTGTCCTAGGGGGTTTGCACGATTTTTTAAATCTTGTTATAATAAATTCTATATGCCATGAAATGAAAAAGAATGGAGAATACCAATGCAGATATATAACGACGAAGCACAAAAACAGTATTCCTACATGGAAGAAATGAAAGAGTGGGTGAAGGTACAGGAGGAACGCCTAGGAAGGCCTCTCACCTGTCATATCACCACATTTGGCTGCCAGATGAATGAAAAAGATTCAGAAAAACTGCTGGGAGTTTTAGAGACCATCGGTTATCGGCAGACCGATACAGAATATGCGGACCTGGTACTCTTTAATACGTGTACCGTGAGGGAGAATGCAAATACGAAACTTTACGGCCACCTGGGACATGTAAAGAAAGCAAAAGAACAGAATCCAGAAATGATCATCGGCCTCTGCGGCTGTATGATGCAGGAAGAGCAGGTCGTGGAGAAGATCAGAAAGAGCTATCCGTTTGTGGATCTTATATTCGGGACCCACAACATTTTTAAGCTGGCGGAGCTCTTGAAAGCAAGGGCAGATTCCGGCGGAATGATAGTGGATATTTGGAAAGATACGGATCAGATCGTCGAGGACCTTCCGAGCGACCGGAAGTTTTCTTTTAAATGCGGCGTAAATATCATGTTTGGGTGCAATAACTTCTGCAGTTACTGTATCGTCCCTTATGTGAGGGGCCGGGAGCGCAGCCGGAAGCCGGAGGACATTATAAAGGAGATTGAAGGTCTGGTAAAGGAAGGGGTCCGGGAAGTGATGCTGCTCGGACAGAATGTAAACTCATACGGGAAAAATCTCGCTGAACCTGTGAGTTTTGCACAGCTTTTACAGAGGATCGAACAGATCGAAGGGCTTGCCCGCATCCGGTTTATGACACCCCATCCCAAGGATCTCTCTGACGAATTGATCGAAGTGATGGCTTCGTCGAAGAAAATATGCCGACACATGCATCTGCCGGTACAGTCCGGAAGCAGCAGAATCTTAAAGAAAATGAACCGGCATTATACAAAGGAAAGCTATCTTGCGCTGGCCCAAAAGATCAAAGAGAAAATTCCGGGGATCGCGATGACTACAGATATTATTGTAGGATTTCCGGGGGAGACGGAAGAAGATTTTGAAGAGACATTGGATGTGGTAAGAAAAGTGAAGTTTGACAGCGCCTATACGTTCGTCTATTCCAGGAGGACGGGGACGCCGGCGGCTGCCATGGAAGATCAGGTGGAGCCTTCGGTGGTGAAAGAAAGGTTCGGACGGCTCCTTGAGGTAATCAAGAAAAGTTCCAAAGACAACAGGAAAGAAGGAATAGGAAAAGAGGAGGACGTTCTTGTGGAGGAGAAAAATACCCACGAGAGCGGCATGGTCACCGGCCGGCTTTCCAACAATATCTTAGTACATTTTAAAGGAGACGAGAGTCTTATCGGACAGATCGTCCGGGTAAAGATCACGGAAGAAAAAGGTTTTTATTATATGGGAGAACAGGTAAATGGCTAAATTAACTCCAATGATGGAACAATATATGGCGATCAAAGAACAGAATAAGGACTGTATCCTGTTTTACAGGCTGGGAGATTTCTATGAGATGTTCTTTGACGATGCACTGACGGCTTCCAGGGAACTGGAGATAACACTTACAGGAAAAAACTGCGGTATGGAAGAACGGGCCCCTATGTGCGGAGTCCCGTTCCATGCGGTGGATTCCTATCTCAATAAACTGGTGGAGAAGGGATATAGAGTTGCGATATGCGAGCAGGTGGAGGACCCGAAACAGACCAAAGGGATCGTAAAGAGGGAAGTCATCAGGATCGTGACTCCGGGAACAAATATTTCTCAGCAGAGTTTAGAAGACGAGAAGAACAATTATCTCATGTGTATCTTCTGCAGCGACGATAGTTTCGGACTGTCCGTGGTGGATGTGACGACGGGAGATTTCCGTACCACATCCATGGATGAACTCCACAAAGTTGTGGATGAAATCTTTAAGTTTGCCCCTGCCGAGATTATATGCAATGATGCATTTATGATCAGCGGTGCGGACATAGAATTTATAAAAGATAAGCTGGGCGTCTCTGTTTCCAATATTGACCATTATTATTTTGACGAAGAGCAGGGGGAGGCCGCCATCAAATCCCAGTTCCATGTGGGAAATTTAAACGGCCTGGGCCTTTCAGACCATCCTATGGGGAAGATTGCCACAGGAGCGCTTCTTTTATATCTGCATGAAACTCAGAAAAATGCGTTAAATCATCTGATGTCCGTCTCTCCGTATGAGACGAGTGAATATATGATTATCGACAGCTCCAGCCGGAGGAATCTGGAACTATGCGAGACGCTGAGGGACAAAAAGAAGAAAGGTTCCCTTCTGGGCGTACTGGATAAGACGAAAACGGCCATGGGGGCAAGACTTTTGCGGAGTATGATCGAACAGCCTCTGATCGACCGCGCAAAGATCGAGGAGAGGTATGATGCGCTGACGACATTGACAAAACAGGCCATTGCCCGTGAGGAGATCAGGGAATACCTGAATCCGGTCTATGATCTGGAGCGTCTGATGACAAAGGTCAGCTATCAAACAATAAACCCAAGAGACATGATCGCCCTGAAAGTGTCTCTCCAGTGGCTTCCGCCTATCAGGACGATCCTTGAAGAATGCGGTGACAGCCTGCTGTCCGGCCTCAGAGAAGACCTGGATACGCTGGACGATGTGGCAGGCCTTCTAGAGGACGCTATACTGGAGGAGCCTCCGATTGCAGTCAAAGAAGGCGGTATGATCAAGGATGGTTTTTCAGAGCAGATCGATCAGTTAAAGCGTGCCAAGACGGACGGCAAACAGTGGCTGATGCAGCTGGAAGAGCGGGAGAGGCGCGCCACCGGAATCAAAACCCTGAAGGTGAAATTCAACAAGGTGTTCGGATATTATCTGGATGTGACGAATTCCTACAAGGACAAAGTGCCGGAACATTATATAAGGAAACAGACGCTTACCAACTCCGAGAGATATACAACGGAGGAACTGAATAAGCTGGCAGACACGATTCTCGGGGCTGAGGACAGACTGTGTGCACTGGAATATGAGACCTTTGCGTCCATCAGGGAAACCCTGGCAGGAGAAATGGAGCGGATCAAGAAAACCGCCGGAGTCATCGCATATCTGGACGTACTCTGCTCTCTGGCCTGTGTGGCAGAGCAGAACGGTTATGTGAGGCCGAAACTGAACACAAAAGGGCTGATTGATATCAAGGAGGGGCGGCATCCTGTGGTAGAGCAGATGATGTCCAACGATATGTTCATTTCCAACGACACGTATCTGGACAGCAAACGGCACCGGGTTTCCATCATCACCGGGCCGAATATGGCAGGTAAATCAACTTACATGAGACAGTCGGCCCTGATCGTTCTCATGGCCCAGATAGGTTCCTTTGTGCCGGCCCAAAAAGCCAACATCGGCATTGTGGACAGGATTTTTACCCGGGTGGGCGCCTCTGACGACCTTGCCAGCGGACAGAGTACCTTTATGGTGGAGATGAGCGAGGTGGCGAATATTTTAAGGAACGCCACAAAGGACAGCCTGCTGATTTTGGATGAGATCGGCCGGGGCACCAGCACTTATGACGGTCTGAGCATTGCATGGGCTGTGGTGGAGTACATAAGCAATCCAAAGCTTTTAGGTGCCAAGACTCTGTTTGCTACCCATTACCATGAACTTACGGAGCTGGAGGGCAAGATCGGCAGCGTCAATAACTACTGTATCGCGGTGAAAGAACAGGGTGACAACATTGTATTTTTAAGGAAGATTGTGAAAGGCGGAGCGGATAAAAGCTACGGCATTCAGGTTGCCAAGCTTGCAGGAGTGCCGGATATGGTTATTCAGAGGTCAAAGGAGATTGTGTCAGAGCTGAGCGACAGTGATATTGTTTCCAGGGCACAGAAAATCCAGGTGAGCAATGAGCCCCAGCAGCTTTCTCTGTTTGCAAATGACGGTGAGCCTACGATGGAGCACCCGTTTATGGCGGAGATCCGGAAAAAGGACCTGTCTTCCATGACACCGCTGGAAGCACTGAACTATTTATATATTCTGCAGAACAGGCTTAGAGAAGAGGAATAGTTATGGCAGAAATTCAGTTATTGGATCAGAAGACAATCGATAATATCGCCGCCGGGGAAGTGATCGAGAGGCCGGCCTCCGTGGTCAAGGAGCTGGTGGAAAATGCGATTGATGCCAAAGCGACGGCGGTGACCGTGGAGATCAGAGACGGCGGCATGACTCTTATGAGGGTGACGGACAACGGGTGCGGCATTCCGAAAGAGGAAGTGAGGACCGCGTTTCTGCGTCACGCGACGAGCAAGATACGCTCCGTGGAGGACCTGGTATCCGTTTCGTCTCTGGGATTTCGGGGAGAAGCACTCTCAAGCATCAGCGCGGTTGGACAGGTGGAAGTTATCACCAAAACCGCAGGGGCTTTTTCCGGGGTTTCTTATAAGATCTTTGGCGGAGAGGAACAGGGCTTTGAGGAGATAGGCGCTCCGGACGGCACGACATTTCTCGTGCGCAATCTGTTTTACAATACGCCGGTCAGACGGAAATTCCTGAAAAGTCCGGTGACCGAGGCGGGATATGTGGAACAGATCATGGTGCACATGGCATTGAGCCATCCGGACATCGCGTTTAAATTTATCCATAACAGCAAGAATAAGATGTATACGTCGGGAAATGGAAACGTAAAAGATATCATCTACCATTTATACGGCAGAGACGTAGCGGGAGCTCTCCTGCCGATTTCGTTAAAGGGGCCAACGGTCAGTGTGGACGGATATGTGGGAAAACCATTTATCTCCCGCGGGAACCGGAATTATGAAAGTTATTTTATAAACGGCAGGTATATTAAGAGCAAGATCATCTACAAGGCCATTGAGGATGGGTATAAAACGTTTACCATGGCCCATAAGTATCCTTTTGTATGTCTGAACATAAAAGTGGAGCCGGAACTTCTGGACGTCAATGTACATCCGACAAAGATGGAGATCCGTTTCCGCAACGAAAAAGAACTGTATGAGCTTTTAGTGTCAGGCATTAAGGAGACGCTGTCTCACAGAGAAATGATACCGAAAGCGGAACTCGGGAAGCAGAAGAAGGAAGCAAAGCCTGTACTTCCGGGGAAAATGCCTGAGCCTTTTGAACAGGTGAGAAGGGAAGAACATCACGGGGATAAGGCAGCAAAATATACTGCTCCCGAAACTCCGGCCGAACCGCAGGGGACACTGAAAAAAAATACTACGAAACCGGAGGCAAAGAAGTCTGTCTTTGCAGGAGTCAATTATCATAAAGATGCCGGGAAAGAAGATATACAGCAGATGACACTCAATGAAACCTCTCTTCTGGATGAGGAGGCAAAGCCGGACCGGAAAGTGATCGGACAGCTCTTTAAGACTTACTGGCTGATCGAGTACGAAGACCAGCTGTTTATCATGGACCAGCATGCGGCGCATGAGAAAGTGAATTATGAAAAGCTTATGGAGAGCTTCAGGGAAAAAAAGATTTACAGCCAGGGAGTGGAGCCGCCTTACGTGGTGACGCTGTCTATGGCGGAGGCAAAAGTGCTCGATGAGACAAAAGACATCTTTCAGGAACTTGGGTTTACGATTGAGGCGTTTGGAGGCAATGAGTTCTGCATCCGGCAGGTGCCTGCAAACTTATACGGCCTGAAAGAGAAAGAACTGTTTATGGAGCTTTTAGACTCTCTCACCGCGGATGGGGTGAAAAAAGATCCGGAGATGATTACGGATAAGATCGCTTCCATGGCATGCAAAATGTCGGCGAAAGGAAACCAGAGAATGTCGTTTCCCGAAATAAAACATCTTCTGGAACTCCTGATGGAATGTGAAAATCCGTATACATGTCCCCACGGACGGCCTACGATGATCAAGATGAGCAAGTATGAGCTAGAGAAGAAATTTAAGCGTATCGTGTGAGTTTTTTACCATTATTTCTGTCGCGTTTTGAAATGCGCTCCTCCAATAATGGTAAAAAACTGTTATAGAAAAAGGATGGGATTATGAACGATAGAGAGTTGTTGGAGTTGGCGAAGCAGGCCAGGGGGCATGCCTATGCGCCTTATTCCGGTTTTTCTGTGGGTGCGGCTCTGTTGTGTAAGGACGGGACCGTATTTACCGGGTGTAATGTGGAGAATGCTTCTTACGGCGCGGCGATCTGTGCGGAGCGCAATGCCGTTAGCACTGCCGTGGCGGCGGGATACAGGGAGTTTGATGCCATTGCCATCGCGGCAGAGGGAGACGGGTGTGTTTATCCGTGCGGTATTTGCCTGCAGGTGATGAATGAGTTTTCTAAAGATATGCGGGTGATCTGCCAGGATAGAGAAAGCTGGCAGGATTTTTCGTTAAAAGAACTGCTGCCGAAAGGATTTGACAGCTTATGAAGCCGATGATCATACTGACCGGGCCTACGGCGGCGGGGAAGACGGAGCTGTCTATAAGACTTGCAAAAGCAGTCGGAGGAGAGATCATTTCTGCCGATTCTATGCAGGTCTATAAAAAAATGAACATCGGGACGGCAAAGATCATGCCGGAGGAGATGGATGGAATCCCTCATTATCTGGTGGATGAATTGGAACCGGATGAGGAGTTTCATGTAGTCCGGTTCCAGCAGATGGCGAAGCGAGCGGCAGAGAAGATTTATGAAAAGGGCAGGATTCCGATTGTAGTCGGAGGAACCGGTTTTTATATTCAGGCTCTCTTATACGATATAGACTTTTCCAGGGAAGATGCAGACCGGGGATACAGAGACAGACTAAAGAAGCTGGCAGAGGAAAAAGGAAATGGATATCTCCACCGGATACTGGAAGAAGTTGACCCGGAATCTGCACAGGCTATCCATGAAAATAATACAAAAAGGGTGATCCGGGCATTGGAGTTTTATGAAAAGACGGGAACCAAGATTTCCATGCACAATGAACAGGAGAGAACCAAGGAATCCCGTTATAATTTTGTCTATTTTGTCCTGACTCATGAGCGGGAGATTCTGTATGAGAGAATTAACCACAGAGTTGACCGGATGATAGAAGCAGGGCTGATCGATGAGGTCAGGCAGCTTGCCGGTGAAGGGTATACAAAAGACATGGTATCCATGCAGGGGATTGGTTATAAAGAAGTTTTTGACTATCTGAAAGGAAAACAGGATCTTTCAGAGACGGCAGAGCGCATCAAAAAAGATACGAGGCACTTTGCAAAGCGGCAGCTCACATGGTTTCGGCGGGAAAAAGAAGTCACCATGATTAACAGGCAGAATTACCGAATTGAAGACGAGATTCTGGCATTTATGCTGGAAAAGATCAGAGAGAAAGGCATATGGGATGGATCAGTTAAAAGAATATTATAAAGAATTGGGTGTGTCCGGAGAGGTATATGACTATGCAAAGAACATCGAGTCATCGCTTTCCGAAAGATTTGCAGAATTTGATGCAGTGGCAGAATTTAATCAGCTGAAAGTGCTGAAAGCTATGAAGAAGAACCGTATTTCAGAGGCACATCTCGGAGAGACCACGGGATACGGATATGATGATATCGGAAGAGAGGCAATTGAGGGAGTCTATGCGGATATTTTCCAGACAGAAGATGCCCTGGTGCGCCCGCAGATCACCTGCGGTACCCATGCCCTGGGCCTTTCGTTAAATGCTAATTTAAGACCGGGCGATGAAGTCATGTCTCCGGTCGGAAAGCCTTATGACACATTGGAAGAAGTGATCGGTATCCGGCCATCCAAAGGCTCTCTGGCTGAATATGGGATCACCTATGCCCAGGCGGATCTGAAGCCGGACGGTTCTTTTGACTATGAAGCCATAAAACAAGCCATAAACGATAGGACAAAGCTGGTCACGATCCAGCGGTCGAAAGGCTATGCCACACGGCCGACACTTTCTGTTGAGAGAATCGGGGAGCTGATCTCATTCGTAAAGGATATAAAGCCGTCAGTCATCGTCATGGTGGACAACTGCTATGGAGAGTTTGTCGAGGAGACGGAGCCGTCCCAGGCAGGAGCAGACTTAGTCGTAGGCTCGCTCATTAAAAATCCAGGTGGAGGGCTGGCACCCATCGGGGGTTATATCTGTGGAAAGAAGGAATTGATCGAGCAGTGTGCATACAGACTTACTACACCCGGCCTTGGCAAAGAAGTGGGTGCATCTTTAGGAGTCAACCGCCAGTTCCTGCAGGGACTGTTTCTCGCGCCCACAGTGGTAAACAGCGCCCTGAAAGGGGCTGTATTTGCGGCTAACCTGTATGAAAGCCTCGGATTTAAAGTGGTCCCTGACGGAAAGGAGAGCCGACACGACATTATTCAGGCGGTAGAATTCAACGACCCTGAAAAACTCAAAGCGTTCTGCCAGGGAATCCAGGCGGCTTCGCCGGTGGACAGCTATGTGACGCCGGAGCCGTGGGATATGCCGGGCTATGACAGTCAGGTCATTATGGCGGCAGGAGCGTTTGTCTCAGGCTCCTCCATCGAACTCAGTGCAGACGGTCCGATGAAACCTCCGTATGCAGCCTATTTCCAGGGGGGGCTTACCTATCCACATGCCAAGTACGGGATTACAATGTCCCTTCAGCGGATGGCGGAAAAAGGGCTCGTACTGCTGTGATGTCGGATGCCGGATTTTTATGTCGGGAGAATAAGAAAAATTTAAGGAAACCGTCATAGTTCCTGGGTATACAAGAAAAAGATCTTATGGTAAGATTTATTAATGAGAAATGTTTTTTTACGTATTCCTTTGAGGAAAGGAATCTATGGAAAAGAGACATTACACAATAAAAGAGCTTCCGGAGTCTGAGCGCCCTTATGAAAAATGCGAGCGGCTGGGACCGGGGGCACTGACAGATGCGGAGCTTTTAGCCGCCGTTTTAAGAAGTGGTACGAAGGATAAAAGGGCCACTGGCCTGGCTGTGGAGATCTTAGGCCTGCACCCATATTATGAGGGGCTGCTGGGCATCTGTCATGTTACAATGAATGAACTGATGAGGATCAGGGGCATCGGCAGGGTGAAGGCAGTACAGATCCTTTGCATTGCAGAACTTTCCATGCGGCTGTCCTCACAGAAAGTACATAAGAAGATCAGTTTTCATACTCCAAAGTCCATTGCGGATTATTATATGGAAAAAATGCGTCACTTGAACAGGGAAGAAATGATTTTAATTCTTTTTAATGGGAAGAATAAAGTCATCAAAGAACTGAAGGTATCCGTAGGTACGGTCAATCAGACAGTGGCGTCACCCAGGGAAGTATTCCTGGAAGCATTGAAGTATGAAGCGGTCTATTTAATTTTGCTGCACAATCACCCTTCCGGGGACCCCACTCCCAGCAGGCAGGATGTCTCTGTCACGAAACGGATAAAAGAAGCAGGAGAACTGCTCGGCATTTATCTGTCCGACCATATCATCATCGGAGACCGTTCTTACGTAAGTTTTAAAGAACAACAATTACTTTAGCCCGATGGGGCGGTATGGAATGGAGTGCTTATGAAGAAGGGACTGATTGGAATCGAGCTGGGCTCTAAGAATCTTAGGATCTATTCGAAAGAAAAAGACCAGATTCTAAGGCTTAAAAATGTCATTGCCCTGACAGAAGATTCGGAGACAGCAGCAGTAGGAAACGAAGCGTTTTCAATGTATGAGAAAGAGCCACACCAGATACAGATCATTACGCCGATGGTCCACGGGGTGATCGGCGATTATACGAATATGCGCAGGCTTCTTGCGGAGATTCTCAGACGTTATCTGAGGAAGTTAAAAAAATATGAATTTTACATGGCTGTGCCGTCAGACATCACCGGCGTGGAGCGCAGAGCATTCTATGATCTGATGCTTGAGTCGTTCCGGTCGGTAAAAGAGGTCATACTATGGCCAAAGCCGATGGCGGATGCCGTGGGACTGGGCATTGATGTAGGGGCCCCCTGCGGCAACATGGTCATCAATATGGGAGCCGACACGACCGAGATCTCCGTGATCTCCCTCGGGGGCATCGTGAGAAGCCGTCTGGTAAAGCAGGGAGGCAGCCAGATCGACCAGTGGATGATCTCAAAGCTAAAGAGAAACCACAATATTGAGATCGGGATGAAGAGCGCGGAGCGGTTAAAGCTTCTGTATTCCAGAAGGGAAGAAGAAGGGAAGCCTGCCTATGTAAAAGGCAGAGACCTTGTCAGCGGGCTTCCAAAGAAGATCCAGGTTCCGGGAGATCTGGCAGAAGAAAAGGTAAGAAGCTATGTCAACGACATCATTATCGAGGCCAAAGCCATGTTGGAGGTGATTCCTCCGGAACTGGCATCGGATATCATGGTGGAGGGCATTTATCTGTCAGGGGGAAGTTCCTCCTTTCAGAAGATTCCGGAATGGATGGAAGATGCCATCGGCATTCATATCCGCCCCGGGGAACAGCCGGAGGAGAGTGTTGTCCGAGGCTTGAAGACGATCATGAACAAAGATTGCAAATACCAGTGAGGAAAGAGAAATGAAATTTCAGAAGAAAAATATGCGTTCAAGGCATTACCTGTTTATTTTTGTGGGAGTGTGCTTTTTGTTAATCGGGATCAGTGTTTTTGCGGGGGGCGTGCTGTCTCCGGTCAAAGCATTGGCCACAGGAATTTTAAGTCCTATGCAGAAAGGGATTAATTCCATTGGGAACGGTATTTTTTCCTGGAATGAAAATATAAAGACCAAGGAACAGCTGAAAGAAGATAACAAAGTTCTTCAGGAGAAGATCGATTCCCTGAAGATGCAGAACCGGATTCTGTCGCAGGACCAGATAGAGCTTGAGCGTCTCCAGGAACTTCTAAAGCTCAAAGCAAAATATAAAAAATACAGTACGGTCGGGGCCAGAGTTATCAGTAAGGGCTCCGGCAACTGGTTTGAAATCTTCGCCATCGACAAAGGAAGCAAAGACGGCATTAAGAAAAACATGAATGTGATCGCGGACAACGGGCTGGTGGGCATCGTATACGATGTGTCCGATCATTATGCGAAGGTGCGGACGATCATCAATGACACCAGCATGGTCAGCGCCATGTTTTTGAAGACAAAGGACTCCTGCATCGTCAGGGGAAGTCTGAGTACGATGTCTGACGGCTACCTGGAAGTCGTATATATTGATAAGACCGCAAAGGTCAAAGAAGGCGACGAGCTGGTGACCTCATATTTGAGTTCTAAATTTGTGGAAGGGCTCTCCATCGGAAAAGTATCCGATATCAAACTGGATTCCACAAAGCTTACAAAGACCGCAAAGGTCACACCGATCGTGGATTTCAAGCATTTAAAGGAAGTCCTGGTGATCACAGACCTGAAAGAAAATGTCAACCTGGATGAAAAGACAAAAGAATAGGCAGGTGGGATGATGAGACTGAAAAGGACTTTATTTTATATTCTATCTGTGATTTTTTGCTTTCTTCTGCAGACATCGGTGTTTCAGTTTTTAAAGCTTGCCGATGTCATGCCGAACGTTCTGCTGATCCTCACTGTGACCCTGGGATTGATCAGGGGAAAGAAAGCAGGGATCGGCATCGGATTTTCCTGCGGTCTGCTGATCGATATATTTTTCGGTGACGTTCTCGGGCAGTATGCCCTTCTTTATTTGCTCATCGGCTATATCAACGGATGTTTCAACTCTTTCTTTTATGAAGACGACGTCCTTCTGCCGTTCGGGCTTTTAGTCATCAATACCCTGGCTTACAGCTTTGCAATTTTTTTCTTTTTCTTTGCACTGAGAGGAAGATTTGCATTTTTCAGTTACTTAAAAGATATTATGATACCGGAAGCAGTCTATACAGGGCTGATCGCTCTGCCGCTGTATAAACTTCTTCTGTTCATCGACGTACGCATCAGCGATTCAGAAAAAAGGAGCATGTTCTAGTGTTTAGAAAGTTACAAAACCGGGTTGAAAAATTATTGGCAAACAGGCTTCTGGCAATGGCTGTTTTATTCACAGTGCTTTTTCTTTTACTCGTCTGCCGGCTGTTTGTCATTCAGATTGTTCAGGGGCAGTCACATAAAGAAGACTTCACCTACAAAGTAGAAAAGACCGTCAAGACTTCCGGTACGAGGGGAAATATCTATGACTGCAACGGAAAACTTCTGGCTTACAACAAAATGGTCTATACAGTCAATTTTCAGAATGACAATAAATTCAAAACGTTAGCCCAGGAAAACGATACATCTGAGAATTATGAAAAAAATAAGGTGATTTATGAAGTGATCAAGATCTTAGAGAAGAACAAAGATTCCTTCAAGAGCGATATCCCGATCGAGATCACAGGAAACGGCACGTTCCGCTTTACGGAGAAAGGCTCCAGACTGGAACGGTTCAAGAGGGAGGCATTCGGCATCGGAACAGATACCAAGGGTCTTTCCAAGGAGCGTTTAAAGCTCCGTCAGCAGCAGCTTAATGCCAGTGCGGAGGAAGTCTTTGAGTACTTAAGAAACGGGACTATGGGAAGTCCCGGAGTCGGGAAAATGTTTGACATTGATGAGAAGTATTCAGACAAAGATGCTTTAAAGATCATGTCTGTCCGATACAGCGCCTACTTAAGCCGTTATTCACAATATATGAAGGTGACCTTTGCCACAGAGGTGAGCAGCAGGAGCATCGCGGAGATCGAAGAGCGTTCCAATGAACTTACCGGGATCGACGTGAGTACCAAGTCCATCCGGGTTTATAAAAACAGTGAGGCCATGTCTCATGTAATCGGCTATACCGGTACAATCAATACCGAGGAACTTGATGACTATAATAAGGGAAAAAAAGAAAGTGACAAGGACTATTATGCGATGGACGACGCGGTCGGAAAGGCGGGCATTGAAAAAGAACTGGAGTCTTATCTGCACGGCAGCAGCGGAAGCCAGACCATGATCGTCAACAATATAGGAAAGATCGTAAAGACGACCAAGACGGAAAAGGCAGGAACAGGAAACAACGTAGTCCTGTCGATCGACAGTGATCTTCAGGAATATGCATATAACCTGTTAGAAAGAAGGATTACAGGCATCGTTCTGTCCAAACTCACCACCTCTGATTCCAAGGGTGACCGGAGCAATATAAGGATTCCAATCAAAGACGTCTACTATTCACTGATCGGAAACAGTATTGTGGATATCACGGACCTGAACGGAGAGCGTGCAAACTCTTATGAAAAGAGCATGTATAAAAAGATTCAGAGCCTCAAAAAGGACAGTATCAAAACGATTCGGAAGAATCTTACAGGCAGTACAAAGGCCTACAAAGACGAGAGTGAGGAAAAGCAGAATTATGCTGACTACGTGTATAAGATGCTTTCCAGGAAAAAAGTTTTCCTAACCGGCTCCGTCGACACGAAGGACAAGACATATCTCAGGTGGAAAGATGAAAAGATCGGCCTGGGTGAGTTCCTTAAATATGCCATCAATAAAGAATGGATCGATATTTCCATGCTGGATCTGCCGTCCAAATACAGTGATACAGAGCAGATCTTTGACGCGCTTGTGTCCTATGTTGAAGAACAGCTTCAGAAGGATGATGAATTTGATCTGACAGTATGTGAACAAAAGCTCGGAACCGGTGAACTCAGTGGAAGGTCTGTATGTCTGCTTTTGTACGAGCAGGGAGTCCTGAATAAGAAAAAAGACGCGGGGACCTATCAGAGTCTGAAAAACGGTTCCCTGGATGCCTACTCCTTCATACGGCAGAAGCTGTCAAAAAGAGAAATCACGCCGGCCCAGCTCGGCCTGGACCCGTGTTCCGGCTCCATTGTGATCACAGATCCCGACACGGGAAAAGTAAAAGCCATGGTCAGTTATCCGGGATATGACAGCAATAAGCTGTCCAATGGAATCGACAACGACTACTACCGCCAGCTGTCCAATTCCACGGCGACGCCTCTTTATAATCAGGTGCTGAATCACAGAACGGCTCCGGGGTCCACCTTCAAGCCTTTATCTGCGATCACCGCCCTGAATGAGGGAACGATTTCCACAGGCACCCAGATACAGTGTACCGGCGTGTTTGACAAGATCAGTCCCGCGGCCCATTGCTGGATTTATCCCAACGGAAGGCACGGCTACAATAATGTGGCCGGGGCATTAGAAGTCTCTTGTAATTGCTTCTTTTATGAGGTAGGATATGACTTAGGAATGACAGGGGCATCTTACAGCAGCAAGAAAGGCCTGGAGGCCCTGAAAAAATATGCGACCAAGGTCGGCCTGAATAAAAAGTCCGGTATTGAGCTGAGCGAGATGGCTCCGCATATTTCAGACGAAACCTCTGTGCGTTCTGCCATCGGACAGGGCACGAACAGTTTCACGCCGAGCCAGATTTCCAACTACGTGACGACGCTGTCAAATAAGGGAACCGTCTACGACCTGAGTATTTTAGACAAAGTTACCACTTCGGGCGGAAAGACGGTGAAAAAATACGGTGTCAAGAAGAAGAGCAAACTCACTCTGAATGATGACTCTTACTGGGATGCGGTCTGGTCCGGCATGCGCAGGGTTGTTTCAGGAAAGAAAGGCGCTGTGACCAGCATATTCAAAGGGCTTAATGTGAAAGTGGCGGGCAAGACAGGAACCGCACAGGAAGATAAAAAGAGGCCGAACCATGCGCTGTTCATATCTTTCGGTCCCTATGAAGACCCGGAGATCACGGTCACTGCAGTCATCCCTTACGGATATACGTCATCCAATGCGGCAGCCGCGGCGAAGGATCTCTACAAGTATTATTTTGCAAATGATAAAGAGAAGGCGAAATTAAGGAAGGACAAGAAAGTAATTTCTGCGGCCGGTTCAGTATCCGATTAAGAGAGGTGAAAATATATGAAAGAACCAGTATTGTTGAAAGGAAACAATTTTGGTTTGACGATTGTCCTGGATGACAAGATAGAGTTTGAAGAACTGCTGGCGATTATCGCGAGAAAGTTTGTGGAAGCCGCGAAGTTTTTCAACACCAAAACTCAGGTTGTATTAAAAATCGAAGGAAGGGTTTTAAGCGTGGAGGAAACGGAGCGGGTTTTGGAAACGATCACAGAGAACAGCTCCCTCTCCATCGCCTATGTGATGGAAGGGGACCAGGTTCTGGAAACCAAATTTAAACAGCTGATCGAGGAGAGAGCCATCAGGCTGAAAGAGTCCAGGAGCGAATCCCGTTTAAAAAGCGGAGGAGTCTCCTTCGGACAATTTTACCAGGGGACTTTAAGATCCGGACAGAGTCTGGAATCCGATGCCAGTGTGGTAGTCATCGGGGATGTGAACCCCGGAGCTACCGTGAAGGCAAAGGGCAATATCGTCGTACTGGGGTGTGTAAAAGGCTATGTGTTTGCAGGAGTGGACGGGAATGACAAGGCTTTCATCGCTGCCCTTGAGATGAAGCCGATGCAGATCCGGATCGGCAGCTATATTGCGAGATCATCCGATCAGGTATCTGCAAAGAAGCGGCTGTTTGGGAAAAAAGCAAAGCAAGGCGACGAGGAAGCCAAGATTGCATTTGTAGAGGATGAAAATATTTACATAGAACCTATATCAAAATCACTTCTGAATGAAATTACAGCTTAAAACAATGGAGGAAGAAAACAATGAGTGAAGTAATCGTAATCACATCAGGAAAAGGCGGCGTTGGGAAAACAACCACGACGGCCAACGTAGGAACCGGTCTGGCAAAAGAAGGGAAAAAGGTCGTACTGATCGACACGGACATCGGTCTCAGGAATCTGGATGTGGTCATGGGGCTGGAAAACAGGATTGTCTATAATCTTGTCGATGTGGTAGAGGGAAACTGCAGGATCAAACAGGCGATGATCAAGGACAAAAAATATCCGGATCTTTATCTTCTGCCTTCTGCACAGACAAGGGATAAATCTTCTGTGAGTCCTGAGCAGATGAAAAAAGTTGTGGATGAGCTGAAAGAAGAGTTTGACTATATCCTTCTGGACTGCCCGGCAGGGATCGAACAGGGATTCCAGAATGCCATCGCAGGAGCAGACCGCGCACTGATCGTGACGACTCCGGAGGTATCTGCGATCCGTGATGCAGACCGGATCATCGGACTTTTGGAGGCCAACGATATACATAAGATCGATTTAGTCATCAACAGGATCCGTATGGACATGGTAAAAAGAGGGGACATGCTGTCAAAGGATGATGTCCTGGATATCCTGGCAATCGATCTGATCGGCGTTGTGCCGGACGATGAAAACATTGTCGTATCTACAAACCAGGGGGAACCTCTTGTGGGCAGCGACAGTATGGCAGGAAAAGCTTATATGAACATCTGTAAGAGGGTTATGGGACAAGAAGTACCGTTTTTGGATTTGGATACCAAATCATTCTTCGAGAAACTTGCCGGCATTTTTAAGAAATAGTCAAGGAGGAGAAGAATGGGTTTGTTTGATAGCTTTTTTAAAAAGAAAAATTCCGCTGATGAAGCAAGGGACCGGCTGAAGCTTTTGCTGGTATCTGACCGTTCCAACTGTTCTCCGGAAACTATGGAACTGATCAAAAATGACATCATCAAGGTGATCTCAAAATATATGGAGATCGATCCGCAGGGATTGGATATTCAGATTACTCAGAACGACGAAGAACACAGCGGACCGGCGCTGTTTGCGAATATCCCGATCCGGGAAATGAAAAAGAAAAAATAGACATGGAGTGATAAAATGCTTAGAAACTACCGACTGCAAAACTACAATATAAAGCTGGTTCTCAATGTATTGGTGCTGGCCACATTAGGAATTATTTTTATCCACAGCGCAAATCCGTCTTTTGTGATGAAACAGGGCTTGGGTCTGATCCTTTGTTTTGCGGTCATGGCAGTAGTTTCTCTGATCGATTATCAGACGTGGCTTCGGAGTTCCAATCTGCTCTATATCATCAATCTTTTGTTGCTGATAGGCGTTAAGCTGTTTGGAAAAGACGTAAACGGGGCAAAGCGCTGGTTTTCACTGGGGCCCCTGGGGACGCTTCAGCCGTCAGAGCTCAGCAAGATCGTGATGATCATTGTCATCGCAGATTTCGTAGTTCGCCACGAGGACGATCTGAACGAACCGAAAGTATTGGGGAAACTTGCACTTTTATGTGCACCGCCGCTGTATCTGATTCTGAAACAGCCGAATCTGTCCACGACACTGGATATCGTTTTTATCATTCTTGCCATCGTCTTTGTGGGAGGATTAAGCTCTAAGCTGATCCTGAGAGTTTTGATCATAGGGATTCCTCTTTTTGCAGTGTTTATATGGTATGTCCAGACACCGGGACAGATTCTTTTAGAGTCTCATCAGGTGGCGCGGATCATGTCCTTTTTAAACCCGGCTGCCTATGCGGATTCTACGGCACTGCAGACAGCCAACTCTGTTATGGCCATCGGGTCCGGAGGTTTGTTCGGAAAGGGATTCGGATCAAATACGATCTCTGATGTCTCTGCCAGCGATGTAAATCTGGTGTCAGAACGCCAGACAGACTTTATTTTTTCTGTGGTTGGAGAAGAGTTCGGGTTTTTAGGGTGTCTTGTTGTGATCGGCCTGCTGGTTCTTTTAGTAGCCCAGTGCCTGAATGTGGCCCGGAAAGCCGATAATGGAGCAGCCAAAATGGTAGCTGTGGGCGTGTCTGCCTATATGGGATTCCAGTCCTTTATCAACATAGGAGTTGCCACAGGGACTTTGCCCAATACAGGACTTCCGCTGCCGTTTATCAGCTATGGCCTGAGTTCACTCTTGTCGGCATCCATTGCGATCGGCCTGATGCTGAATATTTATCTTCAACGCAAAAAATATTAGGAGGAACCTTTATGAATGTAGGATTAATTGCGCACGATGCGAAAAAAATGCTGATGCAGAACCTCTGCATTGCTTATCAGGATATTTTAAGACGGCATACGCTGTACGCCACAGCCACCACGGGAAAGGTGATCGAGGAAGTGACAAACCTGACGATCCATAAGCTTCAGGTGGGACATTTCGGCGGCATGCATCAGATCGGGGCGTTGATCGAAAACAATGAAATGGATCTTCTTATCTTTCTGCAGGATCCGGACAACAAGCAGAGGACACAGGGCTTCTATGATGTATTGAACCTTTGTGACAAACACAACATCCCGTGTGCCACCAATCTGCCGACGGCAGAGGCTCTGATTATGGCCCTGGACCGGGGGGATCTGGACTGGAGAGAGATGTATACTCAATAGGCTGTCACATGACAGTCTTTCTTTTCATTTCTTAGGACATTTGCTTGAAATCAGGAGGACAGAATGAAAAAACGAATTTTATGTATATGTATGACGGCAGTATTGCTCGTTTCTCTGACCGGGTGCAGCGCGGCGGATACATTGACGCAGCTTTCTGTCACTTATGAAAAACATCTGGAGCAGAACCAGGATGAGCTTAGAACGGAGACTCTGGGGGATAACTGGAAGTCGAAAGGAGCCTATGTAGGCGTTATATCCAGGGAGGATGCCGACACAGAGCAGTATTCCGGAGTGAAAGAGGCGCTGCTCGTCAACAATACGACAAATCAGGTGCTCGTTGCGCAGAAGGTATTTGACAAGGCCTACCCTGCGAGTATCACAAAGATCATGACTGCCCTTCTGGTCCTGGAAAACTGCAGTCTTGATGATGTTGTGACCATTGACCGGGATATCACCTTCGATGACCCGGCAGCAGTGAGCCTTCATCTGAAAAAGGGCGACAAGATCACGGTGGAAGCACTTTTAAACGGACTGATCGTCATGTCTGCCAACGATACTGCCATTGCTTTGGGAAGAAAGGTGGCCGGAAGCGATAAAAAGTTTGTGGCGATGATGAATAAGAGAGCCCGTGAGCTGGGAGCTACCAATACAAATTTTCAGAATCCAAACGGCCTTCATTTGAAGAATCATTATACGACTGCGTATGACCTGTACCTGATCTTCCAGGAACTGGTGAAACATAATGAATTTTTATCCATTGCAGGAAAGGCGAGCAGTTATATAGAATATACGAACCAGAAGAACAAGCTGCAGGCATTTGATATGGCAGCGACCAATCAGTACCTGCTGGGCAATTACAATCTTCCTCACAAAGTGTTTATGCTGGGAGGAAAGACGGGGACAACGGGAGAAGCCGGTTCCTGTCTGATCATTCTCACGAAAAACGAGGAGGGGGAAGAATTTATCTCTGTCATCTTAAAGGCTTCCAGCAAACAGACTCTATATCACACGATGACAGAAGTACTGAAAAAGGAAAATTAAGAAGATGGAACGCTACAACACTTACTCGGCACATTTGAAGAAGAGATTCGGTGAGAAAGTATATAAACTCCCGGTCAATCTCCCGGTGACCTGTCCGAACCGGATAGAAGGCAGAGGCTGCAGTTTCTGTGCCGGAGTCGGGACCGGCTTTGAAGCCATGTCTGAAACAGTGCCCGTAAAGGACCAGCTGAATAGAACAAAAGCTTATATCGGCAAACGGTACGGGGCAAAAAAGTTTTTAGCTTATTTTCAGAATTACACGAACACATTTCTGCCCCTTGGGGAATTTCGCGACTATGTGCTGGAAGCACTGGAGGAAGAAGATATTGTGGGGATCTCAATATCCACCAGACCCGACTGTATCCGGAAAGATTATCTGGAATTTTTAAATGAGATACAAAAGGAGCGGGGAGCCGCCGTGACCATGGAATTCGGACTTCAGACGGTCAATTACCATACTCTGAGGAAGATCAAAAGGGGCCATACTCTGGCAGAGTATTTGAATGCGGTCCTTCTCACGGCACCCTACGGGTTTGAGATCTGCACTCATGTCATTCTGAATCTGCCCGGAGATACAGCCGAAGATGCAGTGGAGACAGCCAGGGTGATCTCTGCCCTGCCCGTGTCTGTGGTCAAAGCCCATTCTCTTTATATTCCGAAGAACTCCGTATTGTATGAAGAATACAGGGATGGTAAAATATCTTTATGCACAAAAGAAGAATACATAAACCGGCTGACAGAGTTTGTGGCTAACCTGAGAGAAGATATTGTCATCGAGAGGCTGTTCAGCAGAGTGCCTGAGGAAGATGCCGTATTTTCAAACTGGGGAGTCAGCTGGTGGAAGCTAAAGGATCTGTTTGAGGAAACAATGAAACAAAAAGGATATGTCCAGGGATGCAGATGTGATTATTTAGACGGGGCAGCTTTGAGGCGCTGGAGGATATAGATGGCTAGAAAAAAATCGAGATGGAATATCGGGACTATCGTTTTTCTTGTCCTGCTGATCTATGTTCTGATCAATGTAATGATCTTCGTAGGCAAGGAAAAGCTGACGGTTTATAAAGTGACAGAAGATAAAATTTTATCGACATATTCCCTCACCGGAATCGCCCTCAGGAACGAGAAACTTTTGAAGGCCGAAGATGACGGTTATATTACATATTATACGGAAGAGGGAAAGAGGGTCAAAAAGTCCGGCATGCTCTATGTTTTGGACAAGAACGGTAAGGTCCAGAAAGAGTTTGCCAATCAGGTGGAAGAGATGAAGGGAAGAGGAGATATCCAGGAGAATACCAGGATTAAAAACCGGCTTTCCGAGTTTAAATCAATCTACTCGGACAAGGATTTTGAAGATGTCTATGACTTGAAATATGACCTGAAAAATGCTGTGCTGGGCATTAATGAAAAATCTTTGAAGAAGGTCATGGAACAGGTGAAAGAACAGGTTGGGGATGCGTCGTTTTCTACCAGAAGGAGCAGTATAAGCGGCATTGCAAGCTTTTATTCGGATTCCTTCGACGGCAGGGAGGCAGGCCAGATTAAAGCGAGTGATTTTGAGAGAGAAAATTACAGGGTCACAAAACTGAATTCTACAGACAAAGTGAAAAAAGGGGACACCGTATGCAGAGTGACGAAAAATGAGAAATGGACACTGACGGTACTTCTTGATAAAGAACAGTATACCAGCCTTAAAGGCAGAAAGACCGTAACCGTGAAATTCGTGGATGACCAGATGAAAGCAGAGGCCGGCGTTGAGACCGAAAAAAAAGAAGACGGCTATTTTGCCTATCTGTCTCTGGACCAATATCTGATCCGTTACATCGGAGAGCGGTATGTGGATATCGATCTGCTCCTGGATACTTACCAGGGACTTAAAATTCCGGATTCTGCGATTGTCTCAAAACAGTTTTATCAGGTTCCGGTCAAGTACATTACAAAGGGCAATAACGGAGCAAGCGAGGGCTTCAGTGTCAGAACCACGTCCAAGGACGGAAATGTCAAGGTAGAACAAAAAGAATTTAAGATTTATAAGAAGACAAAGAATTACTGTTATCTGAATCCGGAAGAGGTGGAGGAAGGCACTACCTTTGAGGCAATGGACGCCGGTGACCGCTTTACCGTAGGAGAAAAGAAGAGACTGAAAGGAGTCTACTGCACGAATCAGGGCTATGCTGATTTCCGTCCGGTACAGGTTATTGTAAATAAAGACGGCTATACCATAGTACAGACAGATACGTTAAACGGTATTCGACTGTATGACTTTGTTGTTCTCGACAGCAAAGCGATCAAGGAAAACCAGATCATATATTAAAGTTAGGAAGTGTGTGATATGTTAATCGATCAGTACAATCTAGTGAAAGAAAATGTAAAGGCTGCCTGTGAAAAGGTGGGGAGAGATCCGGAAGAGGTTACTGTGATTGCGGTCAGCAAGACAAAACCTCTGTCTATGATCGAGGAGCTTATGGACTGCGGGGTCATGGATTTCGGGGAAAACAAGGTCCAGGAGATCATGAAGAAATATGAGGAGATCAAGTCTCCGGTGCGCTGGCATATGATCGGCCATTTCCAGACAAATAAAGTGAAATATATCGTGGATAAGGTGGCGCTGGTCCACTCTGTGGATTCTATAAAGCTGGCAAGACAGATCAGCAAAGAAGCCTTAAAACACAAGATCCAGGTGCCGGTACTGATTCAAGTGAACCTGGCAAGGGAAAAGACAAAATCCGGCTTTATGGAAGAAGATCTCTACAGTGCGCTGGAAGAAATTTCTAGCCTTCCGGGTGTTTTTGTGCAGGGACTCATGCAGATCGCACCATTCGTGGAAAATCCAGAAAATAACCGGGTATATTTCAGAAGGATGCGGCAATTATTTGTTGACATCAAAGAGAAAAACTTTGATAATATAGCTATGAACATCCTTTCCATGGGTATGACGAATGATTATCAGGTTGCGGTGGAAGAAGGCTCTACCATGGTACGGGTAGGAACAGGTATTTTTGGGGAAAGAGACTACAATAAATAGTGGAGGATAAAGAGCATGGGTGCAGTGGATAAGCTGTTGAATTTTATGAAACTTACGGAAGATGAAGAATATGATGAATACGACGAATACGAAGAGGAAGAAGAAGAACCGGATACAGAACGGCGCTCATTCTTCCGGAAAAAAGACACTGTCAGAGAAGAGTCAAATGTGATTGAACCGATCACATATACGAGCAGAGAAACGAAAGATCCGAAACCCCGCCGCTTCGGCTCCGGAAAAGTAGTATCCATGAACGGACACGGTGTAGAAGTTTACGTGATCAAGCCTCAGGACTTTGCAGAGGCCCAGACGGCAGCAGATCTTCTGAAAGAAGGCAAGACAGTTGTCATCAACTTAGAAGGAGTTGAGCTGACGGTTGCCCAGAGAAGCATCGACTTTGTGGGCGGAGCGACCTATGCGATTGACGGCTCCCTTCAGGCTGTTTCCAACAATATTTTTATTGCGGCACCGGACAGCATTGAGGTCAATGGAGATTTAAGAAGTGAGATCATGAATGAAAATATCATCTCACCTCAGCTAAAATAAGCCATGGACGAGCAGCTGTTTAAAAAGCGACTGGAAGAATTGGCTCAGACTGCATTTATGAATTCAGTGTATACCCATACACCGTTTTTGTCGGAGAGGGAACAGAGCCTCTTTCATGAGATGAGACAGGATCTTTCTTTTGCAGACGCATCACTTTATGGCGGCCATGAAGATTATGACCGCTGTATTATTGTGTTCGGCTCAGAAGAGATGTTTGGATATGAAGGTGAGATTCCATTGGCATGTGCCAAAATCTCGCCTCTTTTTAAAAAGTTTGCAGAAACGCTCACCCACAGGGACTACCTTGGCGCTCTCATGAACCTGGGGATTGAGAGAAGCCAGATCGGTGATATCTTAGTTTCGGATGGGGAGGCTTATGTTTTCTGTTTCAGACATATGGCTGAATTTCTGTGCCGGGAACTTACAAAGGTCAGGAATACACAGGTGGAAACCGTCCAGATGGATTTTAAGGACATTCATTACTGCCAGGAATATATTACAAAAGATGGATTTGTGTCTTCCCCAAGGCTGGATGCGCTTGTGGGGCTGGCTTTCGGCCTCTCGAGGAGCAAGGCTCTTTCATTATTTCAGAGTCAGAAAGTATTCATCCGAGGAAAAATGGAGACAAGGAACAGTTACCAGGCAAAACCAGAAGACGTCATATCTGTCCGGGGATTCGGCAAATTCCGGTTTCAGAAACTGGGAAGAGAGACGAAGAAGGGCAGATTTCACGTAAAGCTGCAAATTTATAAATAGGAGGATGCACATGATTACACCAATCGAGTTATTAGGTAAGGAACTGAAAAGAGGATTTGGCTATAAAGCTATTGAAGTCGATGAATTTCTCGAAGAAGTGGCCAGAGATTACGAGAAAGTTTACAAAGAAAACAACGAGCTGAAAGAGAGAGTCTCAGCCCTTACAGAGAATCTGAATCATTACCGTGTCATCGAAGAGTCATTAAAAAAGGCACTGGTGCTTGCGGAGGAAACTTCCAAGGAGACGATCGCAAATGCCGACAAGGCGGCCAAAGCCATGGAAGAGCAGGCAGAGATGGAAGCCAGGGAGATCCTTGAAAAAGCCAGAAGAGAAGCCGAGGATTTTGCAAGGCAGGCGAGAGAGGCATTTGACAAAGAAAACCAGGAAAAGCTGGGAGAGATCGCGTCTCTGGAAAAACAGATCAACAAATTGACTGGGGATTATGTGTCATACAAATCCAGAATGATGCAGTTTATCAACGGGCAGCTGGATTATCTGAAGAACCCGGTATATGATCTGGAGATCTCCAAAAAAGAGAAAGAAGAGACAGAAGAGACAGAGGCAGCGGCTGCTGAGGAGCCTGATTATGATGGAAGAGAGTAAGCTTAGCGTCAGGGAACAGGGGAAAAAGATATATGATATTTATTTCAGGGACTCTTTTGATGACCTGACAGAGGCACTCTCTGATGCTGGCCTATTAAACAGAAAAGTGTGCATTGTGACAGAGAGCAATGTAGCACCGCTCTATTTAAAAGAGTTGTATGACTTGTTAGGCCCTGTCTGCACGAAAGTGACCACATTCAGCTTCAGTGCGGGAGAAGCCCACAAACAGCTGAAGACCGTGGAACATTTATACGAGCAGCTGATCCGGAATCATTTTGACCGGAAGGACCTGATTGTGGCTCTGGGCGGCGGTGTGGCAGGAGATATGGCCGGGTTTGCCGCAGCGACTTATTTAAGAGGGATCGATTTCATTCAGATTCCGACGACTCTGCTTTCTCAGGTGGACAGCAGCATCGGAGGAAAGACCGGCGTAGATTTTATCCAATACAAAAATATGATCGGTGCTTTTCACCAGCCCAAGCTGGTCTATATCAATGTCAACACATTAAAGAGTCTTCCAAAGAGGGAGTATTTGTCCGGAATGGCAGAGGTGGTAAAGCACGGACTGATCAAAGATCAGGAGTATTACCGCTGGATCAGAGACCATAAAAAACAGATCCTCTCGAAAGATCCGGATACAATGCTTGAGATGATCCGAAAAAGCTGTGATATCAAACGGCGGGTCGTGGAGGAAGATCCGAAAGAGCAGGGAGAGCGTGCCCTTTTAAATTTTGGACATACACTGGGCCACGCAGTGGAGACTCTGATGGATTTTTCCCTGCTTCACGGAGAGTGTGTGGCGGCCGGGTGCAGGCTCGCTCTGAAGCTTTCCAGAAACCGCAGGATGTTATCTGAAAAAGAGACAGAGGAAGCATGTGCATTGTTTGATGCCTTTTCTCTGGATCAAAGGTTTGACAGGCTGACGCCGGAGCGGATCATAGAGACAACAAAGTCTGACAAGAAGATGGCAGGAGGACATATCCGTTTTATTCTTTTAAAAAGGATCGGGGAGGCCTGCATTGACCTCACGGTCAGCGACAAAGAAATGATGGAAGTATTAGAGGAAGAGCTGAGATGAAGCAGATAAAAGTGTTTGCCGCGATCGCAATTTTTCTGGCTGCAGACCAGATTTCTAAGGCAGCGGCGGTGATGTCCCTGAAAGGGAGAGAAGGGATTTCAATCCTGAAAGATATATTTGAACTTCAGTATGTGGAAAACAGGGGGGCGGCTTTTGGGATTTTACAAAATCAGCAATGGCTGTTTTTTGTCATCACGGTGCTTGCTGTGGCGCTGCTTACATTTGCTTATTCTAAGCTGCCGGATGAGAAAAAATACCGCCCGCTCCGCTTTTGCTACGTTTTTTTATGTGCCGGAGCCGTCGGCAATCTTATAGACAGAATTTTCAGGGGGTATGTGGTGGACTTTTTCTATTTTAAACCGATCAATTTTCCTGTGTTCAACGTAGCTGACATCTATGTGACAGTATCTATGACAGTGCTGTTTTTTCTCATTCTCATTTACTATAAAGAAGACGATTTTGCATTTTTAGAAAAAAGGAAACAGGTCTGATGGAACAATGGAGACAATTTACAGTTTCGCAGAAAGAGGCCGGCAGCAGACTGGATGTCTGTCTGGCCGGAAGGTTCCCGGAATTTACCAGATCCTATTTGCAGAAACTTTGCAGGGATTCAGCGGTGCTGGTAGATGACGCGGAAAAAAAGAGCAATCATAAAGTCCGGGAGGGTGAACAGGTCATTTTGAAGGTTCCGAAGCCGACCGAGCTCTCCATAAGGCCTGAAAAAATGGATCTGGACATTGTCTATGAAGACCGGGATATCATCCTGGTTAATAAACCGAAGGATATGGTAGTTCATCCGGCGCCGGGCCACTATGAGGGCACTCTGGTCAACGGGCTGATGGAACACTGCAGGGATGAGCTGTCAGGGATCAATGGGGTACTGCGCCCCGGCATCGTCCACAGGATCGATAAGGATACCACAGGAATTCTCATCGTCTGCAAAAATGATATGGCTCACCAGTGTCTTGCAGAACAGCTGAAGGATCACACGATTACAAGGCGTTACCATGCCATTGTTTATCACAATATAAAAGAAGAATCAGGAACGGTGGATGCACCGATCGCAAGAAGCAGAAAAGACCGGAAGAAGATGGCGATAGACCGGGAGACCGGCAGGAGAGCAGTCACTCATTACCGGGTGCTGGGACGCCTGAAAGAAGGTTTTACCTACATCGAATGCAGTCTGGAGACGGGAAGGACCCATCAGATCCGGGTGCATATGGCATCCATAGGCCATCCGCTTTTGGGCGACACCGTCTATGGTCCGAAAAAGTCAAGGTATTCCCTTGACGGGCAGTGCCTTCACGCCAAAGTCCTCGGATTTGTCCATCCGAGGACGAAGGAATACATGGAGTTTGAGGTGGGGCTTCCTGCATACTTTGAAGAGCTTTTAAAACGTTTAGGTTAAAGAAAGGAAATCAGCATGGAAATTGGATTTATAGGGTGCGGAAATATGGCGAAGGCCATGATTTCGGGAATTCTTGCAGAAGGCACATATACAAAAGACGAGATTATTGCTTCCGGGCCTTCTGAGGACAAAATGGATCAGATCTCAGAACAGCTCGGCATAACAACAACAGCAGACAACATAAAAGCGGCGAAGAATTCAAGGATCATTGTTTTGTCCGTAAAACCGCAGATGTATGATAAGGTAATCCGGGAGATCCGGGACGAGGTCGGCAAAGACCAGATCGTTGTCACCATTGCGGCAGGGCTTTCTATGGAGACTGTGGAGCGGAGCTTCGGAAAAGAGACAAAAATTATCCGTACCATGCCGAATACACCGGCTCTGGTAGGAGAAGGCATGACCGGCATGTGTATGAATCCATATGTTGAGGAGGAAGAAGCCCGGGAAGTCCGGAAGATTTTTGAAAGTTTCGGGAAGGTAGAAATCGTGGATGAAAAGCTCATTGACGCGGTAGTCGGTGTCAGCGGAAGTTCACCAGCCTACGTCTATATGTTTATCGAGGCGCTGGCAGACGCTGCGGTGCTCGGAGGGATTCCGAGAGAAAAAGCATATACCTTTGCGGCTCAGGCAGTGCTGGGAAGTGCCAAAATGGTCCTCGAGACAAAAGACCATCCGGGTAAATTAAAAGATGCGGTGTGTTCTCCGGCGGGAACGACGATCGAAGCCGTGAGAGTCCTGGAACAAAAAGGTCTCAGAAGTGCTGTCATGGAAGCGGCCAGCGCGGCTGTGGAAGTGAGCAGAAATATGTAAATGATCCTTTACAAGGAAATTTTTCTGTGATATACTCATCGAGTTGACCGGTACTCAGATTTCGGACATCTCCGACCAAGTCTTAGTATCTGGCGGCTATTTTATATAATTTAAGGAGGAAACAAAATGATTTCATCAGAAAAGAAAAAACAGATCGTTGCAGAATTCGGAAGGAATGCCAATGACACCGGTTCACCGGAAGTACAGATCGCGATCCTTACAGCAAGGATTGAAGAACTTCAGGAGCATTTTGATATGCACAAGAAGGATCACCATTCCAGAAGAGGTCTGTTAAAGATGGTAGGTAAGAGACGTAATCTTTTAGCATACTTAAAGAATAAGGATGTTGCAAGATACCGTGCGCTGATCGAAAGACTCGGACTGAGAAAATAGCAGAATTATGGGGACAGGAAGTCAAATTCCTGTCTTCTTTTTTTCATGCAGTTGTGATACAATAAAAAAGTTGTGAAAGACGTATTCCGAGACTACTAAGGAGCCCATAGGCTGTGCTGTGGACCGCTTAGTTGTTTCGGCGTCTTTTAAATATCGTTTTAAGGAGAATTAAACATGGTAAAAAAATTTAGTATGGAACTTGCAGGCCGCACTTTAACTGTAGAAGTAGGACGTGTGGCGGCACAGGCAAACGGTGCGGCATTTATGCACTACGGAGATACAGTTGTCCTCTCGACAGCTACGGCTTCCGACAAACCGAGAGACGGGATTGATTTCTTTCCGCTGAGTGTCGAGTATGAAGAAAAACAGTATGCAGTAGGTAAAATCCCGGGAGGATTTTTAAAGAGAGAGGCAAGGCCTTCTGAGAATGCAATCCTTACGGACCGCGTGATCGACCGGCCGATGCGTCCTCTGTTTCCGAAGGATTACAGAAATGACGTACTGCTGGACAACCTTGTCATGTCCGTAGACCCGGACTGCAGCCCGGAACTCACCGCAATGCTCGGATCTGCTATCGCGACATGCATTTCTGACATTCCTTTCGACGGACCTACTGCATCCACTATGGTTGGACTGATCGAAGGAGAGTTTATCATCAATCCGACTGCGGCCCAGAAAGAAGTATCCGAGATGGCACTGACCGTGGCGTCTACGAGAGATAAGGTCATCATGATTGAGGCCGGAGCCAATGAAGTGCCGGAAGACGTAATGATTGAGGCGATCTTTAAAGCGCATGAGGTAAATAAAGAGATTATCGCATTCATCGACACTATTGTGGCAGAATGCGGCAAAGAAAAGCATGAATATGAGCACCATGAAATCGATCAGGAGATGTATGAGGACATGGTTTCCTTTATCACACCGGAAGCCATGGAAGAAGCGGTCTTCACTGACGAAAAACAGGTGAGGGAAGAAAATATCCGCGGCATTGAAGAAAAATTAGCGGAGCGCTATGCCGATAACGAAGAGTGGCTGTCCCAGATCGGGGAGGCTGTGTATACTTTCCAGAAAAAGACAGTGAGAAAAATGATCTTAAAAGATAAAAAGCGTCCGGACGGAAGGGATATCACGGAGATCCGCCATCTGGCGGCAGAGGTTGACTGTCTGCCGAGAGTCCATGGTTCTGCACTGTTCCAGAGAGGACAGACCCAGGTTATGACTGTGACCACTCTAGGCTCTCTTTCAGAAGCTCAGAGACTGGACGGCATGGATCAGGACGAGACGAGCAAGCGCTATATGCACCACTATAATTTCCCTTCCTACTCAGTAGGCGAGACAAGACCGAGCAGAGGTCCGGGACGAAGAGAGATCGGACACGGAGCTTTGGCAGAACGTGCACTGATACCGGTGCTTCCGACAGAAGAAGAGTTCCCGTATGCGATCCGTACCGTGTCTGAGATCATGGAATCCAACGGTTCCACATCCCAGGGAAGCATCTGTGCATCCTCTCTGTCACTGATGGCAGCAGGTGTGCCGGTGAAGGCACCGGTTGCCGGTATTTCTGTAGGATTGGTGACAGGAGACAGCGACGATGATTATCTGATCCTCACCGATATCCAGGGTCTGGAGGACTTTTTCGGTGACATGGACTTTAAGGTGGCAGGAACCGATAAGGGAATCACAGCGATCCAGATGGATATCAAGATCCACGGACTCACAGACCAGATCATCCGTGAAGCGATCGCAAGGACAAAAGAAGCAAGAACCTATATTCTTCACGAGGTCATGAATCCGGTCATCGGAGAGGCGAGAGACCATGTAGGAAAATATGCGCCTAAGATCTCCCAGTACACCATTGATCCGGAGAAGATTTCCGAGGTCATCGGCAAACAGGGCAAGACGATCAACGCCATTATTGATGAGACCGGCGTAAAGATCGATATCGACGAGTCCGGAAGAGTGGACATTTTGAGCGAAGACCAGGAGATGATCGACAAAGCCATCGGCATCATCAAGTCCATCGTAGAGCCGCTGAATGTAGGAGATATCTATGAGGGCGAGGTTGTCAGGATCATGCAGTTCGGTGCCTTTGTACAGGTTTCACCGAACAAAGACGGACTGATCCATATTTCCAAGCTTGCCAAAGAGCGTGTGGAGAAAGTGGAAGATGTGGTCAACATTGGGGACCGCGTAGCCGTCAAAGTACTGGAAATTGACAAGATGGGCAGAATCAACTTAAAACTGGAAGAAAAATTATCATAGGGTAGAATATGAGACGAAAAGCACAAGCGTTTGGCATCCTGGCAGTGTTTGCGGCTGTGATGGCTTTTACAGGATGTGCAAACAAAAAGTCAGATAATGTAAAGCGAATTGGAATTCTGCAGCTGGTAGAACACGATGCGTTAAATGACGCCAGAAAAGGATTTATTGACGGTCTGAAAGAAGACGGATACGTGGACGGCAAAAATATTGAGATTCAGTATAAAAATGCCCAGAATGATCAGTCCAACTGTCAGACCATCGCCTCCCAGTTTGTCGGAAACCGGAGTGATCTTGTGCTGGCCATTGCAACACCGGCGGCACAGGCCATGGCTACGGAGACGAAGGATATTCCGATCCTGGCCACGGCAGTGACAGACCACCAGGCAGCCAAGCTGGTAAAGGATAATAAAAAACCGGATACAAATGTGTCGGGAACTTCTGACATGGCTCCGGTGAAAGAACAGATCGGGCTGATTAAAAAGCTGATGCCAGAAGCAAAAAAAGCTGCGTTTTTATATTGTTCGGCGGAAGCAAATTCTGTGCTCCAGGTAAAACAGGCCCGTTCGGTGGCTAAAACACAGGGATTTCAGACGATGGACGCAACGGTGTCGGAATCCAGTGAAATCCGGCAGGTTGTGGAGTCTTTAAAAGGCAGGGCAGACGTGATCTACGTGCCGACTGACAATATCATCTCCGCCAGCATGAATACCGTCACCATGGTGGCCAATGAGGCTAAAATTCCCGTGATCGTCGGAGAGGAAGCTCTCTGCACGGGAGGCGGGCTTGCCACATACGGCATCAATTACTACCGGCTCGGAAAGCAGACCGCAAAACAGGCAGAAGATATACTGGAAGGCAAAAAAAAGGTTTCTGAATTGCCGATAGGATACCAGGATCAGTATGACTTGATCATCAATGAAGACCAGGTAAAAAAACTGGGGATCCGGGTCCCGGACGAACTGAAAAAAACAGCTAAGTTCGTTAAAACACAGAATAAGAGTAAATAAGCGACTGCTCCGGGAGACCGGGGCAGTTTTTTGCTTCTTAGGGGAAAACTTTCATGCATCAGCGTGACAAGGTCTTTTTCTAAGAAACAAAAAACGCTCCGCAGGTTGTGCACAGATGCGTAAGGATATCATTTGACTGCGTCAAATCGCATCTGGCACGCAAAGTTGTCAAGCCCCTTAAAGAATGAGAGTTGAAGAGATGAGATGGGCTTGCCTACTTTGTTCTTTGCTTGACAATGAGGAACGGCAGTGTTATAATTTAGCACATAAAAGCGTTGAAGTGCTGACGCAACAACAAGGACGGAGGACAGAGTTATGAGTTTAAAAAAGTTTATGGCAGTGGGACTTGCAGCCGTGATGAGTGCAGCGCTACTCTCCGGATGCGGGGGAAGTGACAAGAAAGACGAGGCAAAAAAGGAACAAAAGAAAATCGGTGTTGTGCAGCTTACTGAGCACGCAGCTTTAGATGCGGCTTACAAAGGCTTTAAAGAAGGCCTTGCAGATGCCGGATATAAAGACGGAGATAAGATCAAGATTGAATATAAGAATGCTCAGAATGAGCAGTCCAATTGTCAGACCATCGCATCTCAGTTTGTCAATGACAAGTGTGACCTGGTATTGGCGATCGCCACACCTGCGGCCCAGGCTATGGCGAATGAGTCAAAGGATATTCCGATCCTGGTGACAGCCGTGACGGATCCGGCTGCATCTAAGCTTGTAAAGAGCAATGATGAGCCAGGCAACAACGTTTCCGGAACTTCAGACCTGACACCGGTGAAAAAGCAGATGGAACTCTTAAAACAAATGCTTCCGAAGACGAAGAAAGTGGCTATGTTATACTGCTCAGCAGAAGCAAACTCAAAGATCCAGATCGCTATGGCAAAGAAAGAGGCAAAGAAGTTAGGATTTGAGACCATGGACGCCACAGTGTCCGAATCAAGCGAGATCCGCCAGGTAGTGGAATCTCTGAAGGGGAAAGCGGATGCCATCTATGCGCCGACAGACAACCTGATCGCAGCCGGAATGAACACTGTATCTATGGTAGCCAACGAAGCCAAGATCCCTGTCATCGTAGGAGAGGAAGGTATGTGTACCGGCGGAGGCCTTGCTACATACGGAATCAATTACTATGAACTCGGAAAACAGACCGCTGCACAGGCAGTCAAGATCTTAGAAGGCAAAGCAGAGATAAAGACAATGCCAATCGAATATCAGAGCAATGCTGACTTGATCATCAACAAAGATACCGTAAAGAAGCTGGGAATCAAAGTTCCGAAAAACTTAGAGAAAAAGGCCAAGATGGTGACAACGATCACAGAAAAGAAAAAATAAATGCACCGTCCTGAATGATGGGTACAAAACTGTCTTCTTTCGTTAATTGAAAGAAGACAGTTTTTTTATTTCATAGGGAAGGTCGCAGAACTTCCCTAATGAAATAAAAAAGTACTTCGTGCAGGATTCACAGAACTTTACTGGTGCAAAGCCTTAAATCGTGATATAATAAATTTTCGTGGACAGTAAAGTAAGAAAAGGAGAAGAAGAATGGATTTAGCAGTAAACATGCAAAGTGCGATTGCCCAGGGTACACTGTGGGGAATCATGGCGCTTGGTGTCTATATTACATTCAGGATATTGGATATTCCGGATTTGTCCTGTGAAGGTACGTTTGCCCTGGGGGGATGCATCAGCGCAGTTATGATCGTAAAAGGAGTAAACCCTTTTGTATCTCTTGTCATCGCATTGGCAGCGGGAATGGCGGCAGGAGCAGTGACTGGATTTTTACATACGAAATTAAAAATCCCTGCGATCTTAGCCGGTATTCTGACAATGATTGCCCTGTATTCGGTCAATATCCGTATCATGGGACAGCCAAATACATCACTGCTGGGAGAGGATACCGCATTCACTCAGGCCATTGATGCGCTGAAACTGGACCAGACGATGGCAACACTGCTGGTTGGAGCAGTGATCAGCATTTTTGTGGTGCTGTGCATCTACTGGTTCTGCGGTACTGAACTCGGATGCGCACTGAGGGCGACCGGAAACAACGAATATATGGTCCGGGCTTTGGGGGCCAATACGAATACATCAAAAGTCATCGGCCTTGTCATCTCCAACGGAATGATCTCCGTCTCAGGTGCACTGGTTGGACAGAGCCAGGGATACGGTGATATTAAAATGGGGACCGGAGCCATTGTCATCGGTCTGGCATCTATCGTTATCGGAGAAGTAATCTTTGGAAAACGGTTTAATTTCATGTATATACTGGCTTCTGTTGTGTTTGGCTCTGTGATTTACCGCATGATTATTTCACTGGTGCTGTATATGGGACTGAGCACAGACGATATGAAGCTGTTTACGGCATTAGTCGTGGCATTAGCTCTGGGTATTCCGGCGATCAAGTCCAGATATTCCCAGAAAAGAATTCCTGGAAAAGGAGGAAACACCGCATGTTAAACATCATCGATGTGCACAAGACATTTAATAAAGGCACTGTCAATGAAAAGAAGGCGCTGGACGGGATCGATCTTCACCTGAATCCAGGGGACTTTGTGACTGTGATCGGAGGCAACGGGGCAGGTAAGTCAACGATGCTGAACATGATCGCAGGCGTATATCCTATCGACCAGGGAACGATCCTCCTGGACGGCAAAGACATTTCGGACCTGCCGGAGCATAAACGGGCCTATATGCTTGGGCGGGTGTTCCAGGACCCAATGATGGGAACCGCAGCCGGTATGGAGATACAGGAGAATATGGCGATGGCTCACCGCCGTGGGAAAAACCGCGGCCTGCGCTGGGGCATTACGAAAAGCGAGAAAAAGCTGTATAAGGAGAAGCTGGCGATGCTGGATTTGGGACTCGAGGACCGTCTTACTTCAAAGGTAGGACTATTGTCCGGAGGACAGAGACAGGCACTGACACTGCTCATGGCTACGCTGAATAAGCCGAGTCTTCTGCTCTTAGACGAGCACACGGCGGCCCTTGATCCAAAGACGGCGAAAAAAGTACTGGAGCTTACGGAGAAGATTATCGCGAGGGACAGTCTGACCGCTATGATGGTAACTCACAACATGAAAGACGCCATACGCATTGGAAACCGCCTGATCATGATGAACAGCGGAAGGATCATCTATGATGTTTCAGGAGAAGAAAAGAAGAACCTGAAAGTTACTGATCTTCTGCAGAAGTTTGAGGAAACCAGCGGGGAAGATTTTGCCAACGACAGAATGTTATTATCATAAGAGAGAGGAAGAAACATGAGCGATTACAAAATTGAGACAAAATGTATTCAATCCGGATGGGAGCCGAAAAAAGGGGAGCCGAGGGTGGTGCCGGTATATCAGAGCACTACATTTAAATACGACACAAGTGACCAGATGGGACGCCTTTTTGACCTGGAGGATGCGGGATATTTCTATACGAGACTTCAGAATCCCACCAACGACTCGGTGGCAGCAAAGATCTGTGATTTGGAAGGCGGAGTGGCGGCAATGCTCACTTCTTCCGGACAGGCGGCCAACTTTTATGCCATCATGAATATCGCGGAGTCGGGAGACCATATCATCTGTACAACGGCTCTATATGGGGGGACTTATAACCTGTTTGCCCATACCTTGAGGAAGATGGGCGTGGAAGCAACGTTTGTAGATCCGGAAGTCAGTGAAGAAGATTTAAATGCGGCATTCAGAGATAATACAAAGGCCGTGTTTGGAGAAACGATCTCAAATCCCTCTTTGGTCGTTCTTGATTTCGAAAAGTTTGCAAAAGCGGCTCACGGACACGGAGTTCCTCTGATCGTTGACAATACATTTGCAACGCCGATCAACTGCCGCCCGTTTGAATGGGGTGCGGATATCGTCACCCATTCCACAACAAAGTATATGGACGGCCATGCGGTATGTGTGGGCGGAGCGATCGTCGACAGCGGTAACTTTGACTGGGATGCATACGGAGACAAATTTGCATGTCTTACTCAGCCGGATGAGACGTACCATGGTGTGGTTTATACAGAAAAGTTTGGTAAAGGTGCCTATATTACAAAGGCTACGGTCCAGCTGATGCGGGACCTGGGTTCCATCCAGTCACCTCAAAATGCTTTTTACTTGAACATTGGCCTGGAAACTCTGCATTTAAGAGTGGCCAGACATTGTGAAAATGCAAAAGCCGTAGCTGCATGGCTGAGAGACAATGATAAGGTTGCATGGGTGCACTGCCCGATGCTGGAAGGCGATGAGGCTTATGAGAGAGCACAGAAATATATGCCAAACGGAACCTGCGGGGTTATTACGTTTGGCCTGAAAGGCGGACGCGAGGCATCGATCCAGATGATGGACAGCTTAAAGCTGGTGGCCATCGTAACACATGTGGCAGATTCCAGAAGCTGTGTTCTGCATCCTGCCAGTCATACCCACCGTCAGATGAATGACCAGGAACTTTTGGAGGCCGGAGTACAGCCGGATCTGATCCGTTTCAGCGTGGGAATCGAAAATACTGAGGATATCATTGCAGACCTTGACCAGGCGTTGAGCCAAATAGGATAAATACTGAATATATTATAGTGCCCGGAACTTTCTGAGAGGAATTTTCCGGGCGCTATTTTTCTCTTCATCACTGAGGATCACACGGTATATAGAACAGGCATTGGAAGCATACTATCAGCAAAAGCTTAAATAGTATTCGACAGGGGGTACAAAAATGGGAACAAAGATAAAAAACATAGAAAAGGCTGAGGTATTTAATATGCAAGATGAAGTGCAGTATCAGGATGGACAGGTGGTCAGCAAGACATTGTCCCAAAACCAAGCAGTTAGTCTGACATTGTTTGCCTTTGAAAAAGGAGAGGAAATCAGCACCCACAAATCAGGCGGTGATGCGATGGCAACAGTTCTCGAGGGCACAGGGAAATTTACCATAGACGGAAAAGAGTATATTTTAAATGATGGAGAGAGCATTGTTATGCCGGCGGAGATTCCACATGCGGTGTATGGGCAGGAACGTTTTAAAATGCTTTTGACTGTTATATTTTGATCGGCGGCAGGATTTTATGAGTGGGACAAGGAGAAAAATAAAATTGCTTTTTTTAAAGAGACATCCCCGGTGATTTTTATGGCCGGCTTTTACAGGCCGGATGAAGACAGCAGCAGATTTGTCATATTGACAACCAGGGCAAATCGCTCGGTCAGGGAAATACATGAACGGATGCCCATAATCATAGAAGAAAGCGACATTGAGGACTGGTTCAGTGATGAGACATTTGAACATCTGCTGCACAGCGAACCTGAGAGTTTGTCCCATGAAGCAGAAGTGAAGAATTAGAAAATCCCAGGACGCTGTTTGTCCTGGGATAAACTTTACTCTGAGATATTAAGGCCGGCTATCTCGGCTAACCGCAGGATCGATGCCCTGGATATTTTCTTTCCTTTGTATTCAATGAGATCATCCATTTCCCCGGTAAAGATGTCTGCCGGATTGTACTTTTTCAGTAGAATTGTATCCTCATCTACAAAGATTTCGAGGGGATCTTTGTCGCCGACACCCAAATTCCTCCTCAGTTCAATTGGTAAGGTAATACGTCCCAGTTCATCGAGTTTTCTCACAACACCTGTACATTTCATTTACGGCTCCTCCTATGTATTTTGGTGCTTTTATTATAAAATATCTACGAAATATTTCCAATGGTAAATAATACAAGCAGGATATAAGGCGAGAATGCGGCAATCAATTATTTAATAAAATCAAAAAAACCGAAACACCGCATAAATACGATGTTCCGGCTGTATGACCCCAACGAGAATTGAACTCGTGATTCGACCTTGAGAGGGTCGCGTCTTAACCTCTTGACCATGGGGCCGTCTTGCTGTCACCTTTATCTATTATATAGGTTTTTTAGAAAAAGTAAAGACAAAATTTTAAATTCTTTGTATATTTTTTTAAACATAGAAGAATCGTAATGCTAAGGTGCTTTTTCCGTTTTTAAATATGTGCTATATTATACAGAAAGCAAAAGAAGAACAGGCAGTAATAGAAGAGGGTGCAGTGCGATGTTAAAAGAGCAGCAGGCAATGCTGGAACTTGTTTTTAATTTAGTAAGAGGAAACACAGAACATATAAGCAAAGTAGATTTTATTCCACAGAAACCGTCATTTTACAGTCTGCCCGAGTCAGGGCAGAAGCTGCCCAGGTCGGCGCCTGAGGAACAGGGAATCGAATCGGATCAGGTCAGGAGATTGATGGAGGAACTTTTGAATCTTTCTAAAGTGGACATTCATCAGGTGATGATTTTAAGACATGGATATGTGATCGGAGAGTGCCATTATGCGCCATATCCGGAAAATCTCTGGCATATTACCCATTCACTGTGCAAGAGCATAACCGGAATGGCCATTGGCATACTGATCGAAGAGGGCAGTTTAAGGCTTGATGATAAGATTCTGGGGATATTCGATAAAAGTGTATTCTCTATCAGAGGATTTCAGCAGAGGAATCTGACAGTGGAACATCTGCTTACCATGACCAGTCGGGTGGCATTCAATGAAAAAGGTGCCGTGGCCTGCAATGACTGGGTCCAGGGTTTTCTGGATTCGCCGGTAAATGGCCAGGCGGGCTCCAAATTTGAATATAACAGTATGAACACCTATATGCTGTCCGCCATTGTGACGGAAATAACCGGACAATCTCTGATGGAGTATTTGAAACCCAGACTGTTTGAGCCCCTTGGCATTACCAGGATCTTTTGGGAGAGCTGTCCCAAAGGCATTACGAAAGGAGGATGGGGGTTATTTCTCTGTCCGGAAGATGCGGCGAAGATCGGACAGCTCTGTCTTCAAAAAGGAGTATGGAATCAGCGGCAGCTTATACCGCAGCGATGGATTGAAGAGGCGTCCATATGTCATGTGGAAACCCCGAAGCAGTTCGGCGAGTATGGCTACGGCTATCAAATGTGGATGGCAGGCCGTCCGGGGAGCTATGCCTTTAACGGCATGCTGGGACAGAATGTCATGGTATATCCCGATTTGGATATGGTCATTGTCACCAATGCGGGAAGCAATGAATTATTCCACACATCCCTGCTCTTAGACACAGTGGCCAAATATTTTGAAAACGGGTTTACTCCCGGGGAGAATTTAAAGAAAAACCGGCGGGCATATGAAAAGCTTTTACAATTCCAGAATAAGACAGGACTACACGACACCAGATTTCCGGCGGTCTCTTATCGCGGGCTGAAAAGAATTCTCTGGCGCGGAAGTGAATCCTATAAGAGAAGAAAACTGATCCTTGGAGTTGGGGGCAGATTTTTTAAGCTGAAAAAACAGCATGTGGGCCTTTTCCCGCTGATCATGCAGGTGTTTCACAATAACTATACGGACGGGATCAGCGAGGCAGGATTTTTCACAAAAAACCGGAAATTCTATTTTTGTTTCCGGGAAGGAGAGAAACCTTATTGCCTGGAAGTGGGATGGAAGGAAGCCAGGATCACCGAAATCGATATGCACGGAGAGCCTTATTTGGTGGCGGTAAAAGGACAGGCAGCTTTTGATGAGGACGGGTATACCGTTCTGAAGCTGAAATTTTCCTTTATTGAGGAAGCATCGACTCGTCTGCTGAAGATCCGTTTCATCGGTGAAAATATAGAAATGCTGTGGAATGAGTGCCCGGGAAAAGACCTTCTTATGACTGGACTTGATTCCGTAATGACCGGGGGGACCAGCAGTTTTCTCTTAGACAGTCTGATGGAAAAGGACACAATCGGGCTGCTGGATCTTCTGATGGATCAAACGGTCTGCCCCAAAGTATTGGGAGAAGAAAACCGTGAGGCAGGGGAGAGATTCGTTGGAGAGGTTCCAATTTCTTTTACTTTATAGTATGATAAAACATAATGTGTAAATTTTAAGAGGGAAAGAATCAGACTGACTGAAAAGAAGGAGTAAGATTTATGGAGTTTAAATTAGACGTGCATTCTCACACTATTGCCAGCGGACATGCGTTCGGAACCGTCAGCGAGATGGCTGCTGCTGCGGCGGAGAGCGGTTTTGAACTGTTTGGGATCACGGAACATGCCAAAGGGATTCCGGGAACCTGTACAGACATTTATTTTAAAAATTTGAGAGTACTGCCGAGGCAGCTGTACGGCATCGAGATGATGTTTGGTTCAGAAATCAACATTATCGATTATAACGGAAGACTCAGCCTTGATGATGACTTGATGAAGGAATTTTTAGATATCAGGATTGCGGGAATTCATGAACTTTGTTACAAAATAGGAGATGAGGAACAGAACACCGCCGCATACTTAGGAGCCATGAAGCATCCTCTGGTGGATATCATAAGCCATCCCGATGACGGAAGGATTCCGATTGATTATGAGGCACTGGTGATGGGAGCAAAAGAGACGAAAACACTTTTAGAGGTCAACAACAGTTCCCTTTGTCCCGAAAGCTTCCGGGTCAATGCCAGAGAAAACTATTTTGTGATGCTGGATCTGTGCAGGAAGCATAATGTACCTGTGATTGTCAACAGCGATGCGCATACTCCATATGCGGTAGGCAACCTGAATGAGGCAAAAGCCCTGCTTTCAGAAGTTGATTTTCCGGAAGAATTGGTGGTGAACCGTTCTGTCGAGGCCTTTAAAGAGGCACTGAGCAATAAAAGAAAATAAAAAAAACCTGCGTAAATTTTTGCGCAGGTTTTTGTATTAGAAAAGAATTAATGCCAGAATGACCGTGATGATACCGGAAATCCCTATGGAGATACCGCTCATGGCCCCTTCGATTTCACCCAGTTCCACTGCTTTGGAGGTTCCGACGGCATGGCTGCATGTTCCAATGGAGACACCGGCGGCAGCAGGATCATTGACTTTGAAGATTTTGATCAGTACAGGGCTGATCACGGCCCCTAGGATGCCGGTGATAACGACTGCAGCCACTGTAATGGACGGGATGCCGGAAAGCTGGCTGCTGACTTCTATGGCGATCGGGGTCGTGACGGATTTGGGAATCAGGGAGGCCGTAAGATGCTCATTAAAACCAAAGAGACGGCAGAGGACACAGACACTTAACATAGATGTTACAGATCCCACAAAACAGCTCACGAGGATAGGCACCCAGTGTTTCTTCAGCAGATCAAACTCACGGTAGATGGAGAGAGCTAAAGATGCGGTGGCCGGAGCCAGGAACATGGAGATTACAGCACCTCCGCTGTTATAATCCTCAAGCGGTATGGAGAATATATTCAGAAATAGGATGATAAATGCAATGGAGAGCAGCAGAGGATTCAGCGCAGAAATTTTCGTTTTTCTCTGCAGGATACGAAATCCTTCATAGACACAGAGAGAAAGCGCGATTGGAAACATTGGATTAGCAGTCAGTTCTTTCATTGTCATTTCCTTTCTTTTGCAGGGCGAAGATGAGCTTCATAGATAACGAAGTAGTAAAAAATGTGAAAACGGTTGTGAGCAGGCAGATCAGGAGAAACGGTATGATCCGGCCCTGTAACAGCTGGTATTTTTCCATAATGCCAATTCCGGCGGGGAGAAAGAAAAAGGCCATATGATGGAGAAGGAAATCACAGATATCCTGGATCTGATGCTCTTTTACAATTTTTGAGAGCAGGAGGAGAAGGAGCAGGAACATGCTCATGATACTTCCCGGAAATGCAAACGGAAGCAGCTTAGCCAGCCCTTCCCCGGCCAGACAGACGAAGAAAAGGAAGCTCATTTGTAATAAGTGTCTCATGTTATTTATCCTTTCTAAGTAAGTAATATACGATATCTTTGCAGTATTGAAAGAGGTCACTGGGGTCGGAGCAAAAAGTTTCATCCGGGCAAAACTTGGTATAACAGTTTTCCGGAACCGGCTTTAAAACTGCAGACCGGTCTACAAAGGCAGCCATGGATACAGGGATTACGATGTCTTCCAGAGGAAGATACCGGTAATCCTTTATGTTTTTATGGTAGTGCTTCAGCTGGCCGTGTATCAGGGGGCAGTAAAGGTTTGCTTCTGACCCGGCGATCTCAAGCCGGTGTCCTGATTTCTTAAAAGAAAGAGGCACCGGAGTATTGAAAGGGAGAGAAAGGCGGACAGAAAAAGCATGTTCCGACAGGCTGTATTCTTCCACTGAAAAATGGCCGCTGGCTAAAGGTTCAAAGATCAGGAGGGACTGAATCCGGGAAAGAGATAAGATGTCTTCTTTATTATGCTGCAAAATCGCAGATTTTAATTCCGGTTCTTTGGTTTTTATGTAGTCCTGATAAACTCTGATCAGCTGCCGTCCGGATATGTGGTCCGTTCTTTGAATCCCCAGGAATTCTTCCACTGATGTTTGTTTGAGATTTTTTAATGGGAGGAGGTGTCTGAAGGAGCGGAGATTTTTATAAAGATCAATGCAGCGTTTGCACTCCAAAGAATAAGGAAGACCAAATTCCTCACATTTCTTTTTCAAAAAAGGCAGATCAAAGGTTCCGCCGTTATAAGTGACGACGGTGTCAAAATGACCCGCATAGCTTAAAAATGAGGCTAGAATATCTTTTTGTTCCAGCCCGGATTCATTAAACCACTGCCTGGGCTCCCGGCCTTTCTCACAGCATCCGATGACTGAGAGGGCAGAGGTTTCCGGCGAAAGTCCTGTAGTCTCGATATCCAGATATAAAAGCTTTTCTTTTGTTTCCATCGGCCGGTTTCCTTTCCAAAACTGCTGTCCTTCATTATAGTTCCTGTGTGAAATTTTTTCAATCCCTAACCACAGGCGAGAGATTTGTGTTATAATGACTTCAAAACGTCGCAAGGAGGATATGGAGTGATTTCATATATTAAGGGCATTTTAGTTTCCATGACGCCTGGGGGAGCGGTGGTAGAGAATAACGGCATAGGATATGATATCATGATGCCGGCCGGACAGGAATTTCCGGGAGGAATCGGACAGGAAGTCAAGATCTATACCCACATGCATGTGAGGGAAGACGATGTAAGCCTCTTCGGATTCCGGACGAAGGAGGAGCTGGAAGCGTTTGAACTGCTGATCGGAGTCAGCGGCATCGGCCCTAAGGTAGGTCTTTCGGTGCTGTCCACCCTGTCTGTCTATGAATTAAAGATTGCGGTGATGAGTGATGATTCCAAGACGATATCAAAGACTCCGGGGCTTGGACCGAAGGGAGCAAAAAAGCTGATCCTGGAACTCAGGGACAAACTGAACTTTGAAGAATTTGAGCAGGCTGAACCGATGGACTTTGTGGGGGATTCATCGGCAGAAGATTCTGTGGCGATCACGGCACAGGGGCTTGTAAGCCTTGGCTACTCCAGGTCTGAAGCGATGATGGCCATTAAGAAAGTAGAGAATGCAGCAGAGTACGGCCCTGAGCAATTGCTGAAAAAGGCGCTGACAAAGCTGATATAGAGGAACATTATGTTAGATAGAATGATTTCCACGGAACTGGTGGAAGAAGACATTACAATAGAAAATAATCTAAGGCCTCAGAACCTGGACGATTACATCGGACAGGAAAAGGTAAAGCAGAATCTGAGAATTTTCATCGAGGCGGCAAAGAGCAGAGGCGAGTCCCTGGACCATGTCCTTCTTTACGGACCGCCGGGACTGGGAAAGACTACGCTGGCCGGCATCGTCGCCAATGAGATGGAAGTACACTTAAAGGTCACAAGCGGACCTGCCATCGAAAAGCCTGGGGAGATAGCCGCGCTGCTTAACAATCTCCAGGAAGGGGATGTGCTGTTTATCGACGAAATCCACCGGCTGAACCGTCAAGTAGAAGAAGTATTGTATCCTGCCATGGAGGATTTCGCCATCGATATCCTGGTGGGGAAAGGACAGGCCGCCCGGTCTATCCGACTGGAACTTCCAAAATTTACTTTAGTGGGTGCCACGACCAGGGCCGGGATGCTGACGGCTCCGCTAAGAGACCGGTTTGGTGTTGTCAACCGGCTGAATTTTTATGAGACAGAGGAGCTGATGACCATTGTCATTAACTCGGCGGCGGTGCTAGGCATTCCGATTGAAGAAGAAGGAGCGAGGGAGATCGCCAGAAGATCCAGAGGGACACCAAGACTCGCCAACAGGCTTTTAAAGAGGGTCAGGGACTTTGCGGAAGTAAAGTACGATGGAGTCATCACAAAAGAGGTGGCAATGTCTGCCTTAAACCATTTGGAGGTAGACACTCTGGGACTCGACCAGACCGACCGGACCCTGCTTAAGACGATGATCGAAGTCTTTCACGGCAGTCCGGTAGGACTCGACACACTGGCTGCAGCCGTAGGAGAAGATTCCGGAACCATTGAGGATGTCTATGAGCCGTATTTGATCCAAAACGGACTGATCCAGAGGACGCCGAGAGGACGGATCGTCACCGACGCTGCCTATCGGCATTTTGGACTGCCAATCCCGGAATAGGAGGGCTTACTTATGAAGAAAAACGTCGTAGAAGTAGTCATAGACGGAAAGTTATATTATCTTGGCGGAGAAGAGCCGGAGGAGTTTATGCACCAGATCGCATCTTATCTGAACGCAAAGATCCGTGACATGAAAGCTTCGGAGCATTACCTGAAGCTGCCGCCGGATATGCAGAGTTTTCATCTGGCACTGAGTGTGGCCGACGAATATATGTGTATGAAAAATACGCTTGAGAAAAGCCGGGAAGACATGGAAATACAGGATACGGAATTGTACCATATGAAAAATGAACTGGTAGAACTCCAGATCAAGAATGAATCACTGAAAAAACAGCTGACAGAGTACCGGGAAAGGATTCGGGTACTGGAAGAGGAATCAGTTGCAAAAAAGGAACGGTAATCATATGAAGTCAACAGAAGTACTGGCCCCCGCTGGCTCTCCCGAGAGCCTGAAGGCTGCCGTCTTAAACGGAGCCGACGCCGTCTATCTGGGTGGGAGCCGCTATGGGGCGAGAGCTTACGCAAATAATTTTGATCAGGAACAGCTGCCGTGGGCTATAGACTACGCTCATCTTTTTGGGCGGAAGGTCTATCTGGCAGTCAATACCCTGATGAAGCAGGAGGAGATTTCGGGACTTGCAGGGTTTTTAGAACCTTATTATGAGAGAGGACTGGATGCAGTTATTGTTCAGGATTTAGGAGCCGTGAGTGTGATCCGCCGCTGTTTTCCCGGCATGGAGATCCACGCCAGCACGCAGATGACCGTGACCGGAATCCATGGGGCAAGAATAGTAAAAGAGCTGGGAGGAAGCAGAGTCGTCCCTGCCAGAGAGCTTTCGCTTACAGAAATACAAAAGATAAAAAAAGATACAGGGCTGGATATGGAGTGTTTTGTCCATGGAGCCCTTTGTTATTGTTATTCCGGACAATGCCTGATGAGCAGTATGCTGGGAGGCAGGAGCGGCAACCGGGGGAGGTGTGCCGGCACCTGCCGTCTGCCCTTTGATCTGTATGAGAACGGCACAAAGTTAAACCACAGAGGACAGAATTATCTGCTCAGTCCAAAAGATCTCTGTACGATCAGGGAACTGCCTGAATTGATCGAACACGGCGTGGACTCGCTGAAGATCGAGGGCAGGATGAAACAGCCGGAGTATGTGGGAACTGTCACGAGGATTTACAGAAAATATGTGGATCTCTATGAAAGCGGACAGCCGTATCAGGTGGATGAAAAAGATGAGAAGGAACTTCTGGAGCTTTTTAACAGGGGCGGATTTACGTCCGGCTATTATAAAAAGCATAACGGCAGGGACATGATGTCATTATACAGGCCGAACCATCAGGGAATTTTCGTTGGGAAAATCCAGTCTGTTCAGGGCCGGCATATTATTTTTCATGCAGCCGAGGATCTGGGAAAAGGAGATGTGCTGGAGATATCTCTGGAAAGAGGAGAAAAAGTGGAGCTTACTTGTCCGGATTCCCGAAAAAAGGGGGACAAAGTACGCTTAAACGGACAGAAGCTGAAACATTTGAAACCGGGTATGCATATATTCCGGACGAAGAACCAGTCCTTAAAGGACAGGGCGGCAGAGAATCTGAAACAGAAATCGAAAGAAAATATTAAGGGAAAAATTATAATTTCTCCTGGAAAGTATGCTAAACTTTTGATAACTTCAGGAGAATTGGAAGTGGAGGTTTCGGGCGCCGCGGCAGAACCGGCCAGGAAACGCCCCCTCTCCAAAGAGGACATCATAAAGCAGATAACCAAAACCGGAGAGAGTGATTTTACCTTTACAGAGCTTGAGGCAGAAATCCATGGTGATATCTTTCTCCCGGTAGCGGCATTGAAACAGCTGAGAAGAGATGCCTTTGAAAAACTTACAGAAGAGATTCTGAAAAAAAGCCGCAGGAGATCAGCAGCATATTCGATGCCTGCTTTGCAGGTTAGAGCAGAAATACAGGGGAATGGGACGCCTGCCTTGTGCATTTCTCTGGAAGACCGGTCCCTGCTTCCTGAGGTTCTAACATGGGACAGGGCAGAAAAGATCTATCTGTCCTTTTATGAAGCAGCGGAGGAACCGGAGATTTTATCACAGTGCAGGAGGGCAGGAAAGCAGGTCACGGTCATGCTGCCTCAGGTCGTGAGAGAACCGGAGCTTCGGCTCTTGGAACAGTCCTGGGATCTGTTGTCCGGTCCGGATGTGGATGAAATCTGTGTCCGCAGTTTAGAAGAACTCATATGGCTCAGAGAAAAACAATGCAGGAAGAATGTACTGGCCGATTATATGGTCTATTGTTACAACAGGGAGGCATACCGGACGCTGAAACAGATATATGGACAGGATATCCGCATGACAATGCCCGCAGAACTAAATTTTGACGAACTGCAGGACCTGACCTGTACAGATGCAGATTTTCTGTTTTACGGACATCTGCCCCTCATGGTTTCGGCGCAGTGCCAGAGAAAAAACAGTATAGGATGTGACCGGCAGAGCTCATGGATGACATTAAAAGACCGGTATGGAAAAGATTTTTATGTCAAAAATCAATGTAAAGGATGTTTTAATGAAATCTACAATGGAGAGCCTCTGTGGCTTGGATCTGAGATCCGAAAAGTCTGCAGGCTGGCTCCCCAGAATCTGCGCCTTCATTTCACGAAAGAGACAGGAGAGGAAGCTTTTGCAGTCTACCGGGCTATCTGTGAAATACTGGAGGGAAAGACGGCTGAACTTCCATTCCCAAATTATACAAAAGGACACTTTAAGAGAGGAATATTATAGGTGGTAATATGATTCAAATCATTGCAGTGGCTGCAAAATACCTGATACTGATCATGTGTCTGGTCTATACATTTTCTTGTTTTACTATGTTCCGGCCGAAAAATAAAAAACGGCAGGAGGCACTGCTTGACAATCAGGTCATTTATATGTTTATATTTTTGTTTCTGTGCAATCTGGTCTTGTTTTTAAAGACACTGGAATTGAAAGTTCTAATATTTTTTGCGGCACAGATCGTGTTTTTTGAAATCGTCATGATCTTATATCCGAAAATTTATAAGAGGTCATCCAGGCTTCTGATCAACAATATGTGTTTCCTTTTGGGAACAGGATTTGTGATCCTCACAAGGCTTTCTTTTGAACTGGCAATGAAGCAATTTGCCATCGTAGCCATCGGGGTGCTCGTCACAGGACTGATCCCCCTGATGATGCATAAACTGTCATTCTGGAATAAGCTGGGATGGGTCTATGCCATCGGCGGCTTTGCGCTGCTTTCCTCCGTATTTGTTTTCGGAGTTATGAAAAACGGTGCTTATAACTGGGTTCAGTTCGGAAGTCTGGCATTCCAGCCGTCCGAATTTGTCAAGATCATCTTCGTGTTTTTTGCTGCGGCCATGCTGAGCAAAGCAAAAGAATTCAGAGATCTTGTCAAGATCACGGTTATCGCAGGCCTCTATGTTCTGGTGCTTGTGGTGGAAAAGGATTTGGGAGGAGCGCTCCTCTATTTTATGATCTATCTGATGATGCTGTATGTTGCGACTGCCAAGCCGAGCTATCTGCTGGGCGGATTAGGGGCAGGAGCATTTGCGGCAGTGATCGCATATCATTTGTTCTCCCATGTACAGGTCCGGGTAGCTGTCTGGCAGGACCCGTTTTCCATGATCGAGGGGAGAGGTGCACAGGTATGCCAGTCTCTATTTGCCATCGGCACCGGCGGCTGGTTCGGGATGGGCCTTACCCAGGGAAGACCGTTTGATATCCCGGTCCGGGAATCAGATTTTATTTTTTCCGTGATCAGCGAGGAATTCGGTGTGATCTTCGGGATCTGTCTGATCTTCGTACTGATCAGCTGTTTTATCTTGTTTATGGACATTTCCACCAGAAGCCGTACACTGTTCAACAAGCTGCTTTGTCTGGGCTTTGGTGTTTGTTTTATTTTTCAGGTATTTTTAAGTATCGGCGGGGTGACCAAGTTCATACCGTCCACAGGTGTTACCATCCCTCTCGTAAGCTACGGAGGAACATCGGTGCTGAGTACTTTGATTATTTTAAGTGTCATTCAGGGACTGCACATGTTAGCAAATAGTGAGGAAGAAGAAAATGAGCTTATTCAAACGCAGAAAGAAAGCGGAAACGGAGATACCAAAGAAATCTCCTTCTCTAAAAACAGGACGAAGCGCGGGAAGAAAGAAAAAGCACGCAAATAGACAGATCCTTCAGATTACATATATCTTTGTCGGATTGTTCCTTGTGCTGATCGGTTATATCATACACTTTGTCGTCAGAGACAGCCGGAATGTGATCACCGATTCCCACAATTTAAGGCTTCAGGAATTGGAGAAATATGTGGTGAGAGGAAAAATCATCAGTGCGAACGGAAAAGTCCTGGCCCAGACCGTCAGCGACGGAGACAGCGAGACAAGGGATTATCCGTATGGACGGATGTTCGCCCATGTGGTGGGATATAATGCCAAAGGAAAGTCCGGCCTGGAATCCAAATGTAATTTTGATCTGCTGAAATCCAATGCAAATCTTTTATCCCAGATTGAGAGTAATCTGAAAGGAGAAAAGAGCATCGGGGATAATGTTTATACTACGCTGGATACAAGGGTACAGAAGGCAGCGTATGATGCGCTGAGCGGTGAAAAAGGAGCGGTGGTGGCCATGGACCCTGAAACCGGAAAAGTGATCGCCATGGTTTCAAAACCGGATTTCCGTCCGGCTCTGGTAAAGGAAAACTGGAAAGAACTGAATACGGATGAAGATGCACTTTTGATCAACAGGGCGACACAGGGACTGTATCCTCCGGGGTCAACCTTTAAGGTGATCACTGCCCTGGAGTTTATGAGGGAACACAAAGATTATAAAAACTTTACCTACCACTGCACCGGATATACGACCATCAATAATGTAAAAATCCGCTGTTATGGGGGAACTGCCCATGGAACTGTAGATCTGGAAGGAGCAGTGGAAAAATCGTGCAATACTGCTTTTGTCCATATGGCTTCCCAGCTGAATAAAGGTAAATTTGCTTCCCTCGCAGAGGATATGATGTTTAACTCCAGAATTCCGATTAATCTGGCGGCGGTATCCAGCCGGTTTACATTTGACGGCAGTTCCAAAGACAGCCAGGTTCCCCAGATCGCAATAGGACAGGGAAGCACACTGATTACGCCGCTTCAGAATGCGGCAGTCATGAGCACCATCGTCAATGACGGAGTCATGATGGAACCATACCTTGTGGACAAGGTGAAAAATGTAAACGGAGGGGTGATCAAAGAGACGAAGACGAAAGAGATCGCCAGCCCGCTCAGCGCCGCGGAGTGTAAAAAACTCAGGAAAATGCTCAGGAAAGTTGTGACAAACGGAACAGGTACATCAGCCTACTCTTCAAGATATAAAGTCTATGGAAAAACCGGTTCTGCGGAGTATAACGATGATAAGGATTCCCACGCATGGTTTATCGGCTGTGCGGAGCATAACGGCAGAAAGATCGTCGTAAGCGTGATCGTGGAAGGCGGCGGATCCGGAGGCCGCGTGGCAGCTCCGATTGCAAAAAATGTCTTTGACGCTTATTTCAGGTAAGTAAAGGGAAAGCAAAATCCAATGTTGAAATGCATATCCATTAACGTTATAATAATTTCTAGAGAGACCCAAAATAGCGTTGAGGCAGGATGATTGGAGGCCGCGATGACAGAGGCAACAAGCTGTGGAGGTGTCGTAATTTACAGAGGGAAGATATTGCTGTTGTACAAAAGTTACAAGAACAGATATGACGGCTGGGTACTTCCGAAAGGTACAGTTGAAAAAGGGGAAACGCATGAACAAACCGCTTTGCGTGAAGTAAAAGAAGAGACAGATGCCAATGCCCGTATTATCAAATATGTCGGAAAGAGCGAGTATTCCTTTTACTCTTTCCATGAGCAGATCGTAAAAAGCGTTCACTGGTATTTGATGGAGGCAGAAGGGTATCATTCAAAGCCGCAGAAAGAAGAGTTTTTCGTTGACTCTGGGTACTACAAATTTCACGAAGCCTACCACTTGTTAAAGTTCCCGAATGAAAAAGAGATTTTAAAGGAAGCATACGAAGAATACAAAAAGCTAAAATCCAAAAATCAATGGGGAATCAGGCAAAGAAGATGAAAAAAGAATTGTAGATGGATAAATCCATTTACAGTTCTTTTTTTGTAATAAATCGGCTTGTTCCTTATTAAACTGTAACATAAGAGGTGAAAGGTTTATTTTATGAAAAAAGCAGCAATTTTTATTCTTTCTTTACTGTTATGCATTTCATCCGGAACAGTGGTGCGTGCCACAGAACCGGAAACATTGCTTACAGTGGCTCAGGACGGAGAAGGACTTAACCTGACTGCAAAATCTGCAGTTGTGATGGAGGCGGGGAGCGGTACCATACTGTATCAAAAAGACAAAGACATGAAACTGCCTCCGGCCAGTGTGACAAAAGTCATGTCTCTTCTTCTGATCTTTGAAGAACTGGACAAAGGAAATCTTAAGTATTCAGATAAAGTGACAGTCAGCGAGCACGCGGCTTCCATGGGAGGGTCCCAGGTGTTCTTAGAGCCTGGAGAAAGCCAGACAGTGGACACGATGCTTAAATGTATCGTGATCTCCAGCGCCAACGATGCGGTTGTATCCATGGCGGAACATATCGCAGGAAGCGAGGGCGCTTTTGTAAAGCGGATGAATGAAAAGGCGAAGCAGCTTGGCATGAAAAATACCACATTTAAAAACAGCTGCGGTCTGGATATCAAAGGACATGAGACTTCAGCCTATGATATTGCCTTGATGTCAAGAGAACTGACGACAAAACACCCGGATATTTTTAAATATACGAAAATATGGATGGACAAATTTACCCATGAGACGAAAAAGGGAACTAAGGAATTCGGTCTCAGCAATACAAATAAACTGTTAAAGCAGTATAATGGATGTACCGGCCTGAAGACAGGAAGTACCAGTACCGCAAAATTCTGTCTGAGTGCCACGGCTACGAGAAACGGAGTCAATCTGATCGCCGTTGTCATGGCAAGTGACGATTCCAAAACAAGGGTGAAGGATGCAAGTGCTTTGCTGGACTATGGATTTTCTCACTGTCAGGTGATGGAGGACCACACGAGGGCGAAGGACATCGGAAAGATCACCGTGACAAAGGGCAAGAAAGAGACGGTCTCTTACAGCAGGGATATTCCTGCCAAAATCGTTTTGGTGAAGGGCAGCAAAAGTGATGTAAAGAAACAGATCCGCATCGGACAGGTAAAAGCTCCCGTGAAAAAGGGCCAGGTGCTCGGCTATATAATTTATAAAAGAGGAGATGAAATTCTCTTGAAAAAACCGGTGAAAGCCATAGAAAGTGTGGAGAAAATGAATTTTCTTACCAGCCTGACCCGGTTGGCGGAGCGATACTTTTGAGTGAAAGTGAACAAAAAAAGTAGATTATGATTTTTTCATAAGTTATAATAAAATACCTTGGGTATAAATATTTTATAAACAAATCTGAATAATATATAAAGTATAATTTTCGCTTATTTTATAAATAAGACACTTCTTTTCATCGGCATGGAAAAAGACAGAATTAAATTTCTTCCTCTTTGACTTTATAATGAGACCATCAAGTAAACAAGTCACATGTTAGGAGGATTATTTATGAGCGAATCATGGTTGGGCCTTGAAGGCAAAACAGTCATCGTGACCGGCGGAGCATCCGGAATCGGGAAAGCAGTTGCCCAGGAATTTTTAAACGTGG
>OAWS01000015.1_pt1 | contig 162593 bp, 153 predicted proteins | sample 1517141 | NCBI WGS metagenome assembly OAWS01 (sample SAMEA2580173, study PRJEB22360) | human gut metagenome | biome: human gut; feature: human-associated habitat; material: faeces | place: Denmark | collected 2008/2010
TCAGCGTTATTCGCAGATCACTCACTGTCTGAGCCGCTTCGCGGCGAGTTTGAGTTATCTGCGAATGCTTTTAGCTGATCTTCCCGGGCTTAGTTTTTCTTAAGACCCGAAACCGAGCCGAAGAGAATTGTTTGGGGCTGCGTCCCCCTTTTAGCAGACTTCCCAGCCTCAGCTTTTCTTAAGACCCGAAACCGAGCCGAAGAGAATTGTTTGGAACTGCGTCCCCCTTTTAGCAGACTTCCCAGCCTTAGCTTTTCTTAAGACCCGAAACCGAGCCGAATAAAATTGTTTGGGGCTGCGTCCCCCTTTAACTGATCTTACAAAAACTTCACTATCTCTTCTGTATCTTTCCTTTTCGGCCGTCCAGGCTCTTCCCCCGGAACTCCTACCGCAATTACCCCAACAACAGTCTCCGTCTCCGGAACAGAACAAAATTCTCTGATCTTATCCGCATCCCTGATCCCCATAATAAGAGTTCCATATCCCAGTTCTTCAGCCTTTAATATCAGGTTCTCATTCTGCAGCCCAAGATCATAACATCCCCATCCATTTCCAATTTCATTATCCGCTGTTCCATCTTTCTGAAAACCTGCTCTGTTATGTACGAAAGTACTAACCAGCAACACTGCATTCTCACATTTCCCTGCATTCATTTCCGGCAGACATTCCCGTCTGAACTGTTCCACATTCTTTTCGTCCATAATACAGTAATAACGTCCTGTTTGAGAGTTCTTCCATGAAGGCGCCTCCTGAGCTGCTTTTATCATACTCAAAATTTCATCTTTCGTCACCATATTTCTCTCTACATATTTACGAACACTCCGTCTCTTTTCTATCAGATTCTGAAATTCCATATTTTTATACCTCTTCTATTCTTTCTCTTTAATCAGATAGATAAAATCCATCCTATATATCTTTAATAAATAATAATAGGATATCCTCCATCTATCGTATTATATATCAATGCCGCCTGATCTTCCGGCAGATTGATACAGCCGTGACTTCCATGTCCTGTCTTATATCGGTTTCCACCAAATGCAGACTGCCATGATGCATCATGAAGTCCCTGTCCATAAACAAACGGCATCCAGTATTTTACCGTTTCCGCATATCCATATTCTTCACTGCTTAACGTAAACGGACTTGCCTTATATGCAATCGGCCATGCTCCTCTGTAAGTCTCACGTTCCGGTGTGGGTGCACCGCTGACAATATCTGTTTCCGTAACCAGTGCACCATCTTTATACAGCCATAAATGCTGTGAATCAAGACTGACTTCTATATAACTGCCTGCCAGGTCATCTGTTCCGTTTCTCTTCATGCCACTGCTGCTGTACACCGGCTCTCTGGATACATTTTCACCACTTTTAAGATCTTCAAGAAGCTGTGTCAGCTCTGCATCCTGATCGATCCTGTATCCATATTCATTATCAGAAACCGTAACATCCGTTCCCAACGATGTATGAAAAGTACGCGGCACATAAATAGTATTATATTTATTTGCCATATTCGATATGTAATCTGCAGCCGCATCCTTATCAATGCTTATACCACTATTTTTAATCTGCAGCCAGGAACTGATCGTGTCTGAATCCAGCACCTGCGTTTCCTCACCAAACAGATAAGAAACTGTTGTACTGCGGTATTTTTTCAACAGGCTGTTTAACTTCTTCACCTTCTGCTTCATTTCACCTGATTCTTCAATATCCGGCTGCCGGTAAACTTCCTCGTTTAATTCCATCTTTACATCAGATGTAAGCAATTCTGTTTCGAAATCTTTATCCAGAGTTTCCTCCACATAGCTTAATAGCCTGTTTTCATCAATCTGATTTCCGGAAACCTGTTTCACCAACACATATTTCTGTTTCTTTTTACTATATCGGATATGTGCATCCGTAGGTTCTGTTCTGTCTTTTTCATCAAAATGATCCGCAGACAATGCTGCCTGTTCCTGCGCTTCATCTCTGATGATCTGATAATCAATCTTATAATCTCTCTGTGATGCAAAAAGTTTAAATGTCCCGCTTCTCTCCTGTTTCAATGTTTCCAGTGCACTTTTCAGAATGTCCTGATCCAGACTGTATCCCAGTTGTTCCATTGAAACATTATAAACATCCTTTCCATCTTCATGAAATGTTATTTTTTTATTCTGAAATGCTTCAGATATTTTCTGCTGCGCTTCTTCCACAGTAAGCTTCGATACATCCAACCTGTACACACTCACTTTCCTTCCCAGTGTGACAGTATCCACATGATGTATGTAAGCAGCCAGACCGATTCCCGCTGTCACGATCATCACGATACATATTACAAGAATCACTTTCAGCTTCTTTCTATTTAAGGCTTTTTTCTGTTCCATCCTTTGTTCTGCTACTTCCTTTCACCTTATTTTAGATATCTGCAATTATTTTATTATATAGAGAGATAAAAATCAATTTGTAAAATGCAGATTGCCTGCGGCAATGGAATTTTGGCTTGTATGTCTCGGGATTTTGGCATGTTCATGCCAAAACACCTCGCGGGATAGTGGTGTGTGAACAGCAACCGCCTGTTACTTTAGAGCGTGTCTGAAAAATCATTCCTGCAATCTGCGCGCCCCACTTTGCGGTATATTTTGTCCGAATTCGGTTGTCGTAGCCCATCAGATTTTTGAGTCCATAAAAAAATCCCACATCACAAGGATGCGGGATTTTTTACTTATGAGGTTATCATCAGGCTTTGTTAACTGATCCGAATAATTCCATTTTTTCCTTAACAGTAGCTTTGATTGCTTCGAAGCCAGGTGCAAGAAGTTTACGAGGATCGTATCCTTTACCCTGCTGATCTTTTCCTTCTTCGATGTATTTACGTGTAGCTGCTGCGAAAGAAAGCTGGCATTCTGTGTTTACATTGATTTTGGATACGCCAAGGTCGATAGCTTTCTTGATCATATCTGCCGGGATACCTGTGCCACCGTGAAGTACCAGAGGCATCTCTCCTGTCAGTTTCTGGATTGCATCCAGAGTCTCAAAGCTTAAGCCTTTCCAGTTAGCCGGATATTTTCCATGGATGTTACCGATACCTGCTGCAAGGAAATCAATACCAAGGTCTGCGATCATCTTGCATTCCTTAGGATCTGCGCATTCGCCCATTCCTACAACACCGTCTTCTTCACCACCGATGGAACCAACTTCTGCTTCCAGAGACATTCCGTGTTCAGCAACGATCTTAACCAGTTCTTTAGTTTTTGCAACGTTTTCTTCGATCGGGTAATGAGATCCGTCGAACATGATGGATGAGAATCCTGCTTCAACGCATTTTAAGCATCCTTCATAGCTGCCGTGGTCAAGGTGAAGAGCTACAGGAACAGTGATATTCAGTTCTTCCATCATTCCGTTAACCATACCAACAACTGTTTTATAACCTGTCATATATTTACCAGCACCTTCGGATACACCAAGGATTACAGGAGAGTTCAGTTCCTGAGCTGTTAAAAGGATAGCCTTTGTCCACTCAAGGTTGTTGATGTTGAACTGTCCAACTGCATAATGACCTGCTTTTGCTTTTTTCAGCATTTCTGTTGCATTTACTAACATGATAAATTCCTCCTAATCTGTAGTAACTGTGTTCATTCTCAGTTACCCTAATCAATCTCCGATATGGAATTACATCTATATCCAGATATGGTTATATTACCAGATTTCTGCTTTTTCGTCTACTCTTTTGCCAAAAAAATGACAAACAAAATTCCCCGGAAGATATGTAAAAAAGTCCGACAATACACAATATATAATAATTTTCTGCAATTTATAAAAAAGTACTTGCATTATTTAAATATTTCATATATAATAAGTTTCGGTTTAAGGATGGATTCCCGAGTGGCCAAAGGGGGCAGACTGTAAATCTGTTAGCAACGCTTTCGAAGGTTCGAATCCTTCTCCATCCATCAAAAGGTTCAGACATTTGTCTGGATCTTTTTTTGTTATATTATAAAGCGGCAGCCCCTTCTTCCGCAAGAGGCTGCCGTCCGGGTCAGGCGGATAAGATCATCCGCTTCGCATTTTGTTAATTTTTATGATGTAAGACCACTGCGCCAAATGCCGGCATTGTGATCTTCAGAATTCCGGCTGCTGCTGTGTATTCTTTACATTCTTCCGTAAATCCCACTGCAGATGTCATGACAACACGTTTCAGCTTTGTATCTTCCAGACGGCTGATTCCTGCCTGTTCTAACCGTATCTCCACTTCCCTGCCTTCTTCCTGATTATTTACGATCACAATTATCTGTTCATCATGAGAAAATCTCGCATAACAAAGTCCCTGATAATCATTCCAGAGAAATCCCAGTGATCCCGTTTTTAACACTTCATATTTCTTATGGATACGGATCATTACCCTGTGGAAGTCGATCATCTGATAATCCTCACGTCCCCAGGGATAAGTACGTCTGTTATCCGGATCTGTGAATCCACAGAGTCCTGCCTCATCTCCGTAATATACAGTCGGTGCGCCCGGCCAGGTCATCTGGATGGTAACCGCCTCACGCATAACTGCCGGATTTACTCCCTCAGATGCCGCCTCCGGACCTGCATAGGAAATTCGTCCTACCCTGTGATTGGTTCTGGTCAGGAATCTGGAATGGTCATGATTTGACAATTCATTCATGGCTGTCTGAAGTGCAGACATATGAAGCGCTCTCATGTGCGTTTTCATAGCTCCGATAAAAGCCTCACTGTTTCCTAACAGGTCTTCACGATACTCGTCACTGTGCTTCTCCATACCTGTCAGGAACCAGGTCAGCGGCTCCATAAATGCGTCATAGTTCATGACTGTATCCCATTCATCACCTTTCAGCCAGCCTTCCGGATTACCGTAATGCTCTGCCAGGATAATGGCATTTGGATTGGCAGCTTTCACTGCCTTCCGGAAATCTTTCCAGAACTGATGGTTAAAATCATTGCTGTGTCCCAGATCCGCCGCCACATCCAGTCTCCAACCGTCTACATTATAAGGAGCAGATACCCATTTCTGTCCAACACGAAGAATATAATCATAAAGTTCTCTGGAACCCTCATAATTTAATTTAGGCAGTGTATCGTGTGCCCACCATCCATCATAGGAGGTGTTATATGGCCATGCATTAGGATCATTAAAGGAAAAGAAATTACGATAGGGACTGTCCGCAGAAACATAAGCTCCTTTCGGATATCCTTCCTGATTCTCATAAATACGTTCTCTGTCCATCCACTTATTAAAAGAACCGCAGTGATTGAACACACCATCCAGAATGATCTTCATTCCTCTTCTGTGGATCTCTGCTGTCAGTTTTGCAAAAAGCTCATTACTTGCTTCCAGATTCTTCTTATCTGTCACACGTTTGATATATTTCCATGCATGGGAATTATCATCGTCGTCTCCAAGAAGGATTCCCTCATTACAATCTTCTACAATCCTGCCGTAATGTGGATCCACATAATCATAATCCTGACAGTCATACTTATGATTACTTGGAGAAACAAAAATCGGATTTAAATAAATAACCTCGACTCCCAGATCCTGCAGATAATCCAGTTTGTTCATAATTCCCTGCAGATCACCGCCGTAAAATTCACGCACACCCATCACTGCCGGAATCTTATTCCACTGTTCTACCTGTACACTCTTATCTCCAATATAATGATATTCTCCGGTCACAACATCATTGGTAGGATCTCCGTTAAGAAAACGGTCTACATAAATCTGGTACATTACCGCACCTTTGGCCCACCTTGGAGTATCAAAGCCCGGATAAATCTCAAAATCCATCCTGCTCTCATGCTTCATACAGACTCCCTGATTATTGTAATAACAGGTTACCCATCCATACTGTATCTCAAAATAATAACGGAAGATGTCCTCACCAATCGTCACCTGGGCAGAATAATAATCAAATCCGTTCTCTGTCCCGCAAATCTCCATCTGCACACGCTGCTCCTGGCTTACCAGATATACAGAATCTACATTATTTCTCTGGGTACGGAATTTGATCGTTACTGTATCTCCTGCCTTTGGTTCCGCAGGTGTTCTGTAATATTCTGTTCCGTCACTGAAAAGCGCCTCTTTATTAAACACAGGACGCATATTCAGGATGTACTGCATTCTTTTTTTTATATCTGCTTTTTCATGTTCCATTTCCGTCCAGTCCTCTCTGTCATTTATCATTTTATTATTTTATCCTAAAATAAACTATCTGACAACCATCTGTTTTTCCCAAAAATACTTATATATTCAGTGATTCTGCACAACCATTCATTCTGTCACAGTATTTCGGACTGCCGGATTCCGGCGAAGCAGATATTTCATTGCTGAAAATAACGTGAACAGTAATGATATTTTAAGACAGTAAAAAAGCCAGCGGGATAAGCTGGCTTTTTTGGAGAAGGTATTTCTTCTTATGGGGTGTAGCAAAAACTATATAATGTATTGGGGGGTTTTTACGGTTTATATAATACCATGAGGCAAGAGAAAAGTGTGCACAAACTTCACAAAATTTGGCACACTTTTTTGTATACATTATATACTGTTGTTTTCTGTTTCCGGATTTTCTGTTGTAAAAAGTGCTTCAAATTCGTCTCTGTGCACCTTTTCCTTCTCGAGAAGAAGACTTGCACACTTGTGCAGAACATCCTCATGTTCCAGAATGATCTTCTTTGCCTGGTCATGACATTCACTGATAATACGGCGGATTTCTTCATCAATGGACTTGGCAACATCCTCGCTGTAACTTCTGGTATGAGCCAGGTCTCTGCCGATAAATACCTCGTCATCGTCATCACCATAACAGATAAGACCAAGTTTATCAGACATTCCATATTTCATAACCATACTTCTAGCTGTCGCAGTTGCACGTTTGATGTCATTGGATGCACCAGTCGTAATATCCCCGAAGATAATTTCCTCTGCTATGCGCCCGCCTAACAGTGTCATAATATCCTGAAGCATTTTTCCTTTGGTATTAAACATCTCATCATTATCCGGAAGAGGCATGGTGTAACCTGCTGCTCCCATTCCTGTCGGGATAATGGAAATCGTGTAGACAGGATCCATATCCGGAAGTACATGAAACAGGATCGCATGTCCGGATTCATGATACGCGGTGATCTTTTTCTCTTTCTCAGAGATCACCTTACTCTTCTTTTCTGCACCGATGCCTACTTTGATAAAAGCACCTTTGATATCAGACTGAAGGATAAATCCTCTTCCCTTTCTCGCTGCTTCAATGGCAGCTTCATTCAGAAGATTCTCCAGATCTGCACCTGTAAATCCTGCTGTTGTTCTGGCAATCTGAGCCAGATTTACATCCTCTCCAAGAGGTTTGTCCTTGGCATGAACGCGGAGGATTTCCTCTCTTCCCTTCACATCCGGACGTCCCACTGCAACCTTACGGTCAAAACGTCCCGGACGCAAAATTGCAGGATCCAGGATATCCACGCGGTTAGTCGCTGCCATCACAATGATTCCCTCATTCACACCAAAGCCATCCATCTCTACCAGAAGCTGGTTCAGTGTCTGCTCTCTCTCATCATGTCCGCCGCCCATACCGGTTCCACGCTGTCTTGCAACCGCATCGATCTCATCAATGAAAATAATACATGGTGCATGGCGTTTGCCTTCTTCAAAAAGATCTCGCACACGTGATGCACCTACACCGACAAACATTTCCACAAAGTCAGAACCGGAAATGGAGAAAAACGGAACTCCCGCTTCTCCTGCCACTGCCTTTGCCAGAAGTGTCTTACCAGTTCCGGGAGGACCTACAAGCAGCACACCTTTCGGAATCCTTGCGCCTACTTTTGTATATTTCTGTGGAGATTTCAGGAAATCTACCACCTCTACCAGATCTTCCTTCTCCTCCTGCAGACCTGCGACCTTGTCAAAAGTAACTTTCTTATTATCATCCGGAGATGACATTCTTGCGCGGCTCTTGCCGAAATTCATCATCTTGGCATTTCCGCCGCCACCGCCACCTGCCATCTGGCGGTTCATCATCATGATCAGAAAGATCACAAGGGCACCTGTGAGAAGAACCGGAAGTAAGGTTGTCAGAAATACATTGTCTCCGGGTACATCCTGAGTTGTAATATCAATATCGTATTTATTCAACAGTTCGATTGCCTGATTGACATCTGTCACATAAACCTTCTTCTGACCGGAGTCAGTAGTATCTACGATCACAGAACCTGTAGGCACTTCTCTGTTCTGTTGAATTGTCGCATCAACCACTTTGTTGTCTTCAAGAGCCTGCTCCAGTTGCTTCTGTGTGTAATTACTCTGGGAAACCACCTGGTTATTCAGATAAAAATAACCGGCTACCAGTGCAATGATCAGCACCAGATACAGACCAATTCTGCTTGGCTGTTTATTCACTTACTTAAATCTCCTTTCAGTCTTCCCCCAGTTCCACTACTCCTATGAATGGAAGATTCCTGTATTTCTGTGCATAGTCCAGACCATAGCCAACTACAAACTCATCCGGGATGTTAAAGCAGCAATAATCAACTCTTACATCTCTGACTCTTCGCTCCGGTTTGTCCAGCAATGTACACAGACGGATGCTGTTTGGATTTCTCTGCTTCAGAATTTCGATGAGATAACTTAATGTTCTTCCTGAGTCAATGATATCCTCTACAATCAGAACGTCCTTTCCTTCCAGTGGCTGGTCAAGGTCTTTGACGATCTTTACAACACCGCTGGACTTGGTGTCATCACCATAACTGGATACAGACATAAAGTCAAGAGAAACCGGCACTGTGATTCTCTTTGCAAGTTCACAGGTAAAGAATACACCACCTTTTAATACACAGATTAAATGGATTTCCTTGCCTGCATAATCCTTGCTGACCTTTGCTGCGATCTGCTTAATACGGGAATCTACTTCCTCTTCGCTGAGTAAAACTTTGATTTTCTCACTCATTTTCGTTTCCTCCTTGGTAATTTAATACTAACACCTTCCTGGTTTGGGGGTTAATTTTATACCTCTCATTCATCCTGCTTCCCACCATCCAGAGGATTTCTTTTCCACATGCGATCAGCGGAATGCTGTCTCTGTATTCCGACGGGATTTTCTCATCGATCATACAGCGGTTCAGCTTCTTTGTGTTCCCCTGCGCATTGATAACCATATAATCTCCTGTCCGTCTGGTGCGAATATACGGATTCTTTTCTATTTTATCATAATCCATCCATTTCGTATACTTTTTTTCTTCAATCTTCTGACCTTCATACAAAAATATTTCTGCCGAAAAAATTCCCAGCGGACTGGTCACAGTCCCCGGAATTCTGATTTTCCATTCCCTGTCTGATATATTTTTTCCGCAAACTGTTTTTCCGTTTTGGATATCTGAACCTTTATGCTTTTCACCGATCATCCCGGCTGACTTCTCCTCTCCGTACCGACAAAGTCTTACTCCCTCGTAATCTCTTCTGGCTTCCATGTGATAAGGAAGGCTGATCCGTCTTCCAGTCTGCATTTCATAAAGTTCCAGAACCTTCTCATAGTGAACAGCCGCCAGATCCTTCCGTCTGCCTGCCAGCTGTTCCATCGCCTGTTGTAATGCATAAACCTGAATGATCTGAGGCTCCGTAAAAAATTTTTCAGTAAAGTAATATCCCTTACCTTTCTGAAACTCGCTCAACACCAGGCAGCTCTGCTGCGTAAGATATTCCTCTGCCTGGGAAATCCTTGCCGCAGTCTCTGCCATATGTGCTGCTGCCTTTCCATTGACCTGCTGTTCCAACATAGGAAGAATATGATGTCTGATTCGGTTTCTGGTATATTCATCTGACAGATTGGTGCTGTCCTGAATATGAGAAATCTTCTTTTCTTTCAGATACTCTGCAATTTTGTTCCGGCTTAAACACAGAATCGGGCGGATAATCTCTCCGTCTACAGGGCGCATGGTGCATAGTCCCCGCAGACCTGTTCCTCTGCACAGATTATGAAGCATAGTTTCCGCAAGATCCTCCTGATTATGCGCTAATGCAATTTTTATCTCACTGTCCTTTCTCCCACAGACGGCAGCTTCCCTCTGAAAAGCTTCTTTTCTTACAATCCTTCCCGTCTCTTCCTCGCCCAGCTTCCACTCCCGGCTCAATCCCGGAACATCATAACAATAAACAGTACATGGAATCTGCCACTTCCGGCATATGTTTTCCACAAAGCTTTGGTCCCTGTCCGCTTCCTTTCCACGTATTCCATGATGTATATGGACCACTCTCAATGTAAAATCCAGTTTTCCCTGAAGCTCCTTTAAAATGCGGAGCATTGCCATAGAGTCACTTCCGCCGGACACTCCTGCCAGGACCACATCATTTTTTCCGATCATCCTGTTTTGCTTTATATAAGCAAGAATTTCTCTTTCCATTTTTATCCTGATTTCCTTTTCTATCTTAGAGCATGTCTGAAAAATCATTCCCGCAATCTGCACGCCCCACTTTGCGGGATATTTCACCCGAATTCAGTTGCCGTAGCCCGCTACGGCGCCCTCATCCGGGCAAAATATCCCACAAATTGTGACGCACATCTTGCAGAAAGCCTTTTTCAGACACGCTCTAGTATCCGCAACATTATTTTTTCCACACGCCTGCCACCAGCACTGTCATATCATCCCGTGCATGATAATCGCTGTATCCCAGCACCCGTTCCAGTATTCCCCTGCCGAAATCTTTCGGTGATTCCTCATGAACATCCATAATGATTTCTTTCATGGTTTCCTCCTCTTTCTGGTCAGGCAATGCATCCAGGACTCCATCTGTCATCATGATCAGGTAATCCCCATGGTACAGCTTTCTGGTAGCTGTCTCAAAATCAATCTGCTGTACAAGCCCTGCGGCCAGACTTTCAGAAGTAATAGATTCCACCCAGTGATCTCTTTTGATAAATGTAGACGCTGCCCCCGCCTTCAGAAAATTGCAGATTCCTGTATACAGGTCCACTGCGCAGATATCCACTGTAGAAAACATACCCTCCTCTCCTTTGAGTACCAGAGCAGAATTTACCATCTTTGCTGCCGTTTCCTGGGAAAATCCTGACTCCATAAACTGTTCCAGAAGTTCCACAACTGTCTCGCTCTCCCTGCATGCTTCCATCCCTGAGCCCATGCCATCCGAAAGGCACATAACAAACCTGCCGCCATCCTCCTGTCTGCATATATAATTATCTCCGGAAACCTTCTCTTCTTCTCTGGTAAGCCTGGCCGTTCCATAGAGAACCTGATAGCTTACATCCTCAGCAAAATGTACAGTGTGATATTCTCCGTTTACAATACATCTGCTCCCATTTACAGGTACCATGGAAATTTCACAGTATTTTGAAAGAAGCTGTGCGATCTCTGTCATGGAAATACACTGACCGCTTCTGGCACGCATGGTGAGAAAAATCTGTTTACGTCCTTTCACCTTATTCATCATCCATGCCTTGCGAAGGATCACATGGCTCTTTCTCAGTCCCTTGCGAAGTTCTTCTTCAAACTGCGGCGTTACTCGCTCCAGGTCATACAGATCACTGGCTACGTTCTCCATGATATGCGAGACTTCCATAAGCTGCTGTGCTACTGCCAGCCGATTCTCGATCATACGGTTATCCCACATCAGGTTCTGCCTTTCTTTCTGAAAATTCTCTGCAACCGTCTCATAATACTGTACGGAACGGGGACATATGCCTGTCCAGTCAGCGCGGATGCCTCTGACATTTTCCTCGTTTCCACTCTCCATGGAACGTACCAGTGCCTCCACTCCTTTCACCAGTTCCTGACTGTGTTCTCCCCAGCAGATTTCCCTCTGATAGCATCTGCTGCATACCTTTGCATTTGTATCCTCAATGATCTGCTCAACCTGCCTGCTGCTCAGATAATCTTTCCGATAAGGCATCCCGTAGAAAGTATCTGCCAGTTTCTGAAAAGATGCCGCATACTTCTCCACCCTCTCTTTCTGAGGATGGCCCTCCTGCAGAGACGGCAGTTCTTCTGTATCCGGCAGATTTTCTGCTAAAATAGTTTTTGCCATGTCCCGTATGATCAGCATAATGCTGATAACGAGCATGGCAATCATCCATTCCTGCATATTCTCCCCTCCCCTTATTCATTCCCTGTATATAGCAGACTACTGCATTTTTATCAGAGAATCTCTATAACTGTTCAACAGTCCTCTCTTTCACAAAGTACTAAACAGTTACAGATATTATATGGAAGGGTTTCTGAAATATCTGTCAAACGCAGACGAATCCTTCGCAAAAGTTTTCGACATTTATTACTGCTGTTTCTTAAAAACAGTCTCATTGTCCTTCACAAGTCCCAGTTTCTCTCTGGCAACCTCTTCTGCATATTCGTCTGTCTCCATATATTTCTTTAATTTATCAATTTCTTCTGTACGTGTCTGCTCATCTTCAATCTGTTGCTGAAGAGTGGCGGCCTTAGCATCATATCCTGTGAGGCGTTCCTTAAGGTCATTACTTTCTAGCATCAGTCCTCCCAGAAGGACTAAAACAACCAGCGCAATCGCAATCATTCCAAGAGAGTTATACCCTACTTTCTTTTTTTTCTTCCTTTTCTTAGAATTACCCAATTTGCCAGCCTTCCTTTTTTAGCATATTTATACGCTTTATACCACAGGAGTTTACATCTTTTGACCGGAAATAGCAACCATTTTATCAAAAATTTAATAATTATTACAGGAATCTCCATAAATTTCGTACAGCATTTTACAAAAATATCTCCGAGGATCCTGTGGCAGATATACGCTCCGGATAAAAAGCCTAAAACCATAAAAAAACGCAGGATTCCTTCATTGCTCCTGTAAATCTCCGAAAAAACAAAAAAGGCACAACAAAGCCAGTACAAAATATCTTCCGTCCCGACAGCTTTATCCGAATGTGCAAAAACATTCCTGAATGCAGCCAGCAGATCATAACACAAAAGGAGAACAGCACCCACAGCTATTGTCCGAAGCAGCAGAAATAATTCATGATGAATAAATGTACTCATCTCTCACCGGAACATCCTTTTAAATAAGGATTCATCCCTGTTATCTGTATTCTTTGACAGATAAGTAAGACTGTCCACTTTTCCTTCCAGATCTACTTCTCCCTTTTCCAGATCAAGCTGCTTCACATGAAGCTGTTCTCCCTTTATTACAAGTTTCCCTGCCTGTGTAAAAAGCAGGATTTCTTTTTCATCAAAGGATTTAATATCCTTTACCCCGGTAATTCTCCCGTTCTGACGGTTTTCCAGCATCAGGCTGTGAGTTGAAAGTATCTTCTTCTCTTCCACAGACACCTCCCGGTCACAGCCTCCGGAAACTATGACCTGCCAATCTGTTACTTATCAGTAGTTTATGTGCCGGAAAATGGAAATAGACAATAAAATGTTAAAAATTTATATGTTCCCACTGCATAAATGCAAAAAGCTGCAAATTATCATCCGGAATCAAAGATATTTGTACATACTCTCTACATCTTCTTTTTTGACAGTTTCTTTTACATCCAGTACTTCTACTTTGACATTCTTACTTCCGAACTGGATTTCAATAGTATCTCCCGTCTTTACCTGTACAGATGCCTTGGCAGGCTTATCGTTGACAAGAACTCTTCCTGCATCACATGCTTCGTTTGCTACTGTACGGCGTTTGATCAGACGTGACACCTTTAAGTATTTATCTAATCTCATATTCTGCTCCTGTAAATGTTCTCTAAATGGATACTCACGAATTACTCCGCCAGAGTATCAAAAAAGGGGAACTTTCGTTCCCCCGGTTATCGCCTTTATTATTTACCGTTAACCATATCTTTTAATGCTTTTCCAGCTTTGAATTTCGGTGATTTAGAAGCTTCGATTTTCATAGTTTCACCAGTCTGAGGATTTCTTCCCTCGCGAGCAGCTCTTTCACTTACTTCAAATGTACCAAATCCTACTAACTGGATTTTTCCGCCATTTTTCAGTTCTTTAGAAACGACATCAACGAAAGATTTCAGAACGTCTTCTACGTCCTTCTTGGATAAGTTTGTCTCTTTCGCCATAGCTGCTACTAATTCTGTTTTATTCATGGTGTTTCCTCCTCTAATGATCTCTTTCTTGTTTGGTGGCATCTGCCAAAAGCGACAGAGCTCTATCCTCTATATATATACCTTTTTTCCCATATTGTCAAGGTTTTTCGTAACTGTTCAGCTCTGTTCAGCTCTGTGTTACTGAAGATAATCCCTGAAACATTCCTCTGCAAAATTCTCCCAGATTTCTCTCTGTCTGATAAGATTCTGAAGCTTTTCCACATTTTTCTCTGAAATCCACACCTTTTTGTGTGAATAATAATAATTTGCCAGTTTCCAGTATTTTTCAGGATAAGTGAAACGTACACGCAGATTTTTCCACTCTTCTGCCGAGATTGGACGGATTTTATGATATTCCCTGAGCATTTCCCCTGCCAGTTCCAGATTCCAGTTATATTTCTCCAGTATTTTTCTCATAAAACGATACAAATCTGCTACCTGAATATCAAAACTCCAGTGACCAAAATTTGTGACTGCCGTCCCCAAATGATCACCTTTCAGCATCAGAATATTATGCTGATTATATTCTCCATGACATACCTGTCCTTCCCGCCATGCCCTTTCCCTGAGATCATCATAATCCGTCTCGTCCAGAAGCTTTACTGCATACTGTGCCCTTTCAAGAAACTGCTCCACACTTGCCAGATAATTTTTCTCAAATACATTGGATGCTCCTTTGTTCCGTATAAATTTGCGTATCTTACGAAGCTCCTGATTATGCCGGAGATATTCCTCCCTGAGAGATCTTTCCCTGTATTCCTCCACAGGTTCCATTTTCATTAAAATATGTAACCTTGCCAGTGTCCGGACACTTTTTAAAATATCTTCCCGGGATTTTGTGTCACACTCTTTTCCTTCATACCAGTGCTGGAGTGTAAACCTTTGTTCAGTCTTATCTTTACTGACCAGACTTTCCTGATTATTCCGCAGAAAATAATCGGTATTTATACCATTTTCCTGAAGTCTCATCAAAAGCTCCTGCTGTTTTTCCAGCTTTTTTTCAGAACCGTGAAATTCCCTCAGGATCAGAAGTCCCTGAGCTGTATAGCAGAGTAAAGCTCCTCTTGTCCTTGCAGAACGGTCTGCTGTCAGCTCATACTGAGCCAAAGTGCCAAGTCCGTAATCATACAATGACATATCCCCCTCTTAATCATCTTAATTCTTTCTATACATATGAAGAAAATCCGGTGGATATACCCCCGGATTTTCATAGAGCCACTGTTATTTACTATATTCTGATATACTGACCATTCCATAAAACTGCACTATTTCTCATCAAGCAGACCCAATAATATCTCTTTCTGATTCTTCTGTGGATCGGCAAGCACTACTTCCAGAAGACGGTTCAGCGTTTCTCCTATTTCACGCCCCGGCTTATAACCGGCTTCAATCAGATCTTTCCCTGTCACTGCCAGAGTTTTTAAAGATACACACTGATGTTCATTAATGATCGTCTCATAAGCCTCTTTCACCTTATCCAGACGTTCCTGCTTCTCTGCGCGTCTGTAATCACTCTGTGCCAGCATATCTGCCTGCTGCACTTCCAGATAATATGGGAAGAGATCCTCACCGATACGGTTCACTGCCCTGCGCACTGCCTTTGTCGTTCCATCCGGTCTGTCATCATGCCATTTTACCAGACGGGTTACCTTGCGGATTGTATCATTATCGAATTTCAGCCTGCGCAGGATCTGTGCAGCCATCTTTTCTCCCGCAATCCCATGCATCTTGAAATGATCTCTTCCATTCTCATCTGTTTTCCGGACAACCGGCTTTCCAATGTCATGAAGCAGCATGGTAATCCTGAGAACTTTATCTGCACGTACATGACAGAGACTGTGCAGGATATGCTCCCCTACTGTGTAACAGTGGTGCGGCGTATTCTGGGATGTTGTCATACATGCATCAAACTCCGGAAGAAATTCAGCTGTGATCCCGGCTTCATAAGCCACCCTGAGATAATCCGGATGAGGAGACATCAGGAGCTTCACAAGCTCTACCTGAATCCTCTCTGCACTGACATGCTTCAGATTCGGTGCCAGAACCTTCAGTGCCTTACGAGTCTCTTCTTCAATGGTAAAGCCCAACTGCGCACTGAAACGGACTGCACGCATGATCCGCAGTGCATCCTCTGTAAAACGCTCCAGCGGATCTCCCACACAGCGGATGATTTTTCTTTCAATATCCTCCAGTCCGCCGAAAAGGTCCACCAGTCCTGAAGAAGGATTGTATGCCATTGCATTGATGGTAAAATCCCGGCGTTTCAGATCTTCCTCAAGGCTTGCTGTAAAGGTGACCTCTTTGGGATGTCTGCCGTCCTCGTACTCACCATCTACACGATAAGTCGTGACCTCATATCCTTCTTTTTCCATAAGAACAGTCACTGTTCCATGCTGCAGACCTGTATCCACTGTTCTGTGAAACAAAGCCTTGACCTGCTCCGGCTTTGCGGATGTGGTGATGTCCCAGTCATCCGGGCTCCGTCCCAGAATGGAATCACGCACACAGCCGCCTACCACATAGGCTTCATAGCCTGCTTTTTCCAGTATATGCAAAATTGTTTCCGCGTTTTTCGGTATTTCCAGAATCATATGACCATCCTTATCTTCTTCTATTTATTCTTAACCCCGAAAACCGGCACTCAGATATCTCTGCTGCCGGTTTTCTTTATTTTCTTATTGATTAGTATGCTCTGCCCCAGTAAACCATCTTCTTGGCAGGTTTTCCACAGCATACGCAGACATCACTTAAATGTTCCTGCTCAAACGGCATACATCTGGATGTAGCCTGAACATCTTCTTTGATCTTGTCCTCACATGCGCGGTCACCGCACCACATAGCTTTTACGAAGCCTGGTTTGTTAACAATAGTATCTTTGAATTCTTCATAGTTTGTAGCAACATAAGTATGGGAATCTCTGTGCTTACGTGCACGCTCCAGCATATCTTTCTGGATTGTTTCCAGGATTTCCTGTACTTTCTCCACAAGCTCATCAAATGTAACAGTATATTTCTCTCTTGTATCACGACGGCAAATGACAGCCTGACCATTCTCGATATCCTTCGGGCCGCACTCGATACGAATCGGAATACCACGCATTTCCTGCTCTGCGAATTTGAATCCCGGGCTCTTGTCTGTGTCGTCTACTTTTACACGGACTCCTGCTGCCTTTAATGCTGCAAACATCTCATCTGCTTTCTCAAGAACGCCTTCTTTTCTCTGCTGGATCGGGATGATCACTGCCTGTACAGGAGCGATTCTCGGAGGCAGCACCAGACCGCTGTTATCACCATGTACCATGATGATTGCACCGATCATACGTGTTGTCATGCCCCAGGATGTCTGATGTACATACTGAAGTTTATTTTCTTTATCTGTATACTGGATGCCGAATGCTCTTGCAAATCCATCGCCAAAATTATGGCTTGTACCGGACTGAAGAGCTTTTCCATCATGCATCAGGGATTCAATTGTATAAGTAGCTTCTGCACCGGAGAATTTCTCCTTATCTGTTTTCTGTCCCTTGATAACCGGGATTGCAAGTACTTCCTCGCAGAAATCTGCATACAGGTTCAGCATCTGGATAGTACGTTCTTCTGCTTCCTCGGCTGTAGCATGAGCTGTATGGCCTTCCTGCCATAAGAACTCACGTGAACGAAGGAACGGACGTGTTGTCTTTTCCCAACGCACTACAGAACACCACTGATTGTATACCTTCGGCAGATCTCTGTGGGACTGGATTTCTTTTGCATAGAAATCACAGAATAATGTCTCTGATGTAGGACGTACACACAGACGCTCCTGAAGCGGATCCAGACCACCATGAGTTACCCATGCAACCTCAGGTGCAAATCCTTCTACATGATCTTTCTCTTTCTGAAGAAGAGATTCCGGAATAAAGATTGGCATGTACACATTCTGTACGCCAGTCTCTTTAAATCTTCTGTCCAGTTCGTGCTGAATATTTTCCCAGATTGCATATCCTGCAGGTTTGATTGCCATGCAGCCTTTAACACTGGTATAACCGCAGAGTTCAGCTTTCTTTACAACGTCGGTATACCACTGGGCGAAATCCTCTTCCATGGATGTGATGGCTTCTACCAGTTTCTTGTTGTTTGCCATAATTGTTTCTCCTTTTTATGTGATATGTTGATCCTGAAAGCGCATCAGGATATAGTCGCGGCGGAATGCATATTCTTCTTATTTTTCTTCTATAAATAAATTTCCTTATCTGCTTCACAGTACAAAAATCTGCTTTTTTATAATCCGGCAAAATCTGTCATATTATAAAAAACGAAAAAAAGAAGCCCAGCATCCCTCACAAGGGACCGAAAGGCTTCGGCGGTACCACCCTAATTAGCACTGTGCCCAAATGCCTGCACATTGCTCGCTCTTCTTCCGATAACGCAGGAAAAACGCCGTACTTCAATTGTACGGAGCTCCGAGGCCGGTTCCATAATTCACGCACAGAATCCTTCCACCACTGTTTCACAGCCAACCGGCTGTTCTCCGGGACTCTTCTCTGGGATTGCTCCTTATGTACTATTCTCTTCATCGCTATATATATTTCGCATTTGATTATATTCTATTTGAAATAAATTGATGTGTCAAGAGTAAAATCGTTACTGTTCACACACCACTATTCCGCGAGGTGTTTTGGCATGAATATGCCAAAATCACACTTCTATTGTAATCTTACGTCCTGTCCGGTTATATTTATAATAACGAACCCCGGCTGCATCCAGCATTCTCTTGGAAGCGATCACTGCCGGCGTGTCTGCATATTTATCGCAGTCATAGACAATTGTCTTAATACCTGCCTGAATAATTGCCTTGGCACATTCATTACATGGAAAAAGGGAAACATAAAGCTTTGCACCTTCCAGACTTCCTCCCCTGTAATTAAGAATCGCATTCAATTCACTATGGGTCACATAAAAATATTTCGTATGAAGACTGTCACCCTCTCTTGCCCATGGAAATTCATCATCTGAACAGCCCTTTGGAAAACCATTATAGCCCATGGACAGGATTTTATTATCCTCACTCACAATACAGGCTCCTACCTGAGAATTCGGATCCTTGGAACGCATCCCTGACATCATGGCAACTCCCATAAAATATTCATCCCATGATAAATAATCTGTGCGTTTATGATTTACATCCATTTTCCACACCTCCCCTTCACATACTTCACCATTCATCTGCTTCATAAAAGCAGCACATTGTCCGTTACTGTGAACGGAGCAAACAGTAACCATTGTCTGCTTATAACTGACACAGCCAGAACTTCACACTTTACTCTACAGCAATCCCCGTTCATCATACATGTGAGAGAATTACTATAATCATGCAGGCTCTGGCTGTTTTATCAGTTTTCTTATTTTATGGCTTATTCAGTCTCTATCTGATTAATTCTTCTGATATGTCTCTCATCGTTGGAAAACGGTGTATTCAAAAATGTATCCACAATCTTCAATGCCAGCCCAGGTCCTACCACTCTTCCGCCAAGTGCAAGGATATTAGCATCATTGTGAAGTCTTGTAGCCTCTGCTGTAAAACAGTCTGTACAGACAGCAGCTCTGATTCCCTTAATCTTATTTGCTGTAATGGAAATTCCGATACCTGTTCCGCAGATCAGGATTCCCTTCTCACATTCGCCGTCAAGAATTGCATGTGCAACCTTCTTTGCATATATCGGATAATCTACGGAATCCAGACTGTCACATCCATAATCTTTATATTCAATTCCTTTCTCATCCAGATACTTCTTGATCTCCTGTTTCAGTTCATATCCACCATGATCACATCCTAAAGCTATCATTAATCTTCCTCCTGAAATTAATTTCTTTACCTCTTCAGCAGACTATTTAAATGAATCTTCATTATCCATCTGGCCATTACTGCTGATAAGATTATATAGTCAGGCATATATCTGCTTCACTACCTGATTATATCATACCACCTGTATGATCTTATGTCCCGCTGCTTTCAGCAGACGGTTCATAATGGCCTGTCCCATTCTTGGTGTATAAAACGCTTCTGAATAAATAGACCTGACCGCACTCTGGTCAAAATCACGAAGCACTTCATATAAATGATGGGCGATTGTTTCCTCCTCTTTCCGACTTCCGATGCTGACTACCAGACCTTCGGGATATCTGTCCTTTGTCTCGTCCGTTGCAATAATTCCAACCTGCTCGCCGTGTGCTTTCGCCTCCGCAGCCAGCTCATTGATCTTCTTCACAACAGCTTCCTCCGGTCCCTCAACAATTGCCAGATCTGCCTTCGGTGCATAATGGCGATATTTCATACCCGGTGCTTTCGGACGCACTTTGCTGTCAGCCGCAATCAGCCCCTTGTCCATCCTTACATCCCCCAGAGTCTCCTGAAGCATCTCCAGAGAAATATAACCCGGACGTAAAACCACAGGCACATCCTCAGTAAAATCAACGATCGTAGACTCAAGACCGATTCCCACCTGGCCTCCGTCAATGATCATCTCAATCGCTTCACCAAGATCCTCCTCTACATGCTGTGCAGTAGTCGGGCTTGGTCTTCCCGAAGTGTTGGCACTGGGCGCAGCCACATAACCACCTGCTGCCTTGATAAGTTCCTGCGCGATCCTGTCACTCGGAAACCGAACCGCCACACTGTCCAGACCACCCGTAGTCTCCTGTGGTACAAGATCCGACTTCGGAAGAATCATAGTCAGCGGACCCGGCCAGTACTTCTCTGCCAAAATCTTCGCCTTCTCCGGAACCTCAGCTACAATCGGATCCAGCTTATCAAACTCTGCAATATGCACGATCAGCGGATTATCCGAAGGTCTTCCCTTCGCCGCATAAATTTTCATAGAAGCCTGTGGATTCAACGCATCTCCTCCAAGACCATACACAGTCTCCGTAGGAAACGCAACCAGACCACCCTGCTTCAAAATATCTCCACCACGCCGGATAGCCTCCATATCAAGATTATCCGCTGTCATGGATACAACTTCTGCTTTCATTTTATTCCTGCTTTCTTATCTGTTCTGTATTTTATATAACAATATTCCTCTTACTTTATTTTCGTTTTGTATGTTCATGATACAACAGAGACAAAAATTCGTCAAATGTTTCTTCTTTGGCAAACAGATATTCTCCATTATCCAACCAAACAAATAACAAGCTGACAGAAAATATTTCTCCTGTCAGCTCGTACATCAATCTCTTAATTTATCAGGCAATACATATACCCTTTCTCTTGTGAGTTCTGTGGCCTTAACTTCTGCTTATACTGCTTACCTGAAACAAGATTATAATTTGTGTATAAATCAAAAAGCATTATCTGATCGCATTCATACAATATTTATAGATTCTTTTATAGGTACGTGTAGAATAGTGAACGCCGTCATCTATATTTCCCTTAAACTCATTGTATGTACTGTAACCGTTTTTCATCAGATATTTATAGGTATCTATCCATTGAAATCTCTTATTTAACCCGCTCTGTAACCTGTCATTAAAGTAACGTAACTGCGCTTCTTTTCGAGTTGGTTTCATTGCTGTATTTACCGGATTCACAGACATATAAAACAATCTGCAGTCACTTTCAAGTTCCTCTGCAAGAGTGTTCATACGCGCAAGATATGCATTTGCCTCGCCTTTATAATCAACCCCATTCCCGGAATTATGACTCGAAAGATCATTCACACCAAGATTAAAAATAACTGCTACGGGCTTATCTGAATCTGACTGCAGACGGGCAATTTCACTTCTCATTACTCTCTCTCCTGCTGTTTCAAACCAGCTCAGTCCCTCCCCTGTCTTACACACAAATGATACTTTTGCAACTGCATCCTTTCCATATTCCCGAAGAAGAGTTTTCTGCATAAAATACGTTCTGGAATCTCCCACAAAAATAATTCCGGAATACTCCGACAGCTGAGCTGCCAGATTATTGACCTGAATATCCGGCTCCTGTTGCCAGTTATACATAACTGCATATAAATGGGTTTTCTTCCTTACCTGTATCACCTGTCCCGCCTGATACTGCGGATTCTGAGTCTGATCCGGCTTCGTGCTCCATCCAAGAAAAGTATATCCGGTTTCGTTCTTTATTGCAGGAAGTGTCACTTTTCCATTACTGTCTGCTTTTCTTATTATCGTAGACCCATCTGCCTGATGGAAAATAACCACCTTCTGAGAAGCAGATGAAATCGCTTCTGCTCCCTCCGACGGAGCCAGTGACTCATCCTTCTTACTATCCGAATATGTAAAAGATGTGAAGCTTGTGGTTCCTTTTTCCACATCGTAAACCCTTACTTTGCTGGTTTTCGCAAAAGCAGTTTCACAAAAACACGAACTGAAACAAATTGCTCCTGTCAACATCATAATCATCATTTTCCTGCTATAATGTCTAACCTGAATTATTCGATTCCTCATTTTAAAATTCTCCTTTCCTGTCATATGAATATTCACAATCCTCATTTTCTCCTACTACTTATACAGTGTCATCTTTTCATTTTTCCACTGTAGCAACATATTTTTCTTATATATATTGTACATACATTATCATAATACAATCGTAATCCATATCTGTAAATTTTACTTTTTCCCTCTTTTCCACCTGATAATTATTTCCCCAAAACCATTCCAACCAATAACCAGCGTAAAAAAATATTTCATTTCCTGTGCATTTGCAGGGTACTTAGATATTCTTAGCCGGCAAAAATCTGCGTTATGAGAAATCAGAGACACTGTCTGAGCCGCAGGCGAGTTTGGCTCTGATTTCTCATGCTTTTAGCAGATTTTTAGCGGCTTAGAATATCTTAGTGCCCGAAACCGCACAGGAAATGAAATATTTTTTTACGCGTCCCTTTTGATCATCAAAGATTACCCGCAATATTCTTTACAAAAACGCAAAAAATGACGGCAAAACTGCCGCCATTTTTCACTCCCTTACTTATTAACCTTAAGAATATAAGTACTATACACCTCATCCTGGAACACCACTTCTCCAAGTGACTTCAGCACATCCTCATTCAATGTCCCCCCATATTTCTCCCTCTCCTTCGATCCGACAAAAATATAAGAAACATCATACTCTTCCAGCAGCTCCTTCACATACTCCTCATCCAAAGAAGTATAAATACTCTCAATATCCGCGCTCTTCTCATTCAAGTCCGCAGTATCATCTCTCCACAGCCACTCATGCACATACCATCCCAGCACAGTAGGAAGCCCTGTCATAGCAGAAACACGCTCATAACCACTATAGCTGTCCCCGTTCGCCTCAAGCACAACCGGTGACCCTTTCACATTCTTCTTCAGCCATTTAATACCAGCCACATCCTCTGTGAAATCATTTGACAGGAAAGATGTCGCATTCAATCCTTTATATTCAGAAGGCTCCCATACCTTTCCAAACCACGCATACACACTGTTTCCAAAATAACCAAAGGTCCAGCAAAGCAATACCAGGCCGATCACTGACACAACCTTAAACACTTTCTTACGTGCAGCCACCAGCATACGGAAAATACCATATCCCATGGTCATCCCAAACAGCATATACGCCTGATAAGTCAGCTTAAACATAGTATTCGCCCTGGCGTTTCCATTTTCGTAAATATCTCTTACATAAACCAACTCCGGAATCACGATCAGCCCGATCGCACAGAGTCCCATGACAATCGCAAACAGATCCGGCACAGAGATTGCTTTCATCAGTTTATATAGACTTCTGTTCGCACCACCACGAAGCTTCTCCCAGATGATACAGATGATCAGCAGAACTGTCAGAACCACAGGCAGTCCCCACAAAATCAGCAGCTGATGGATCATAGAATGATTCTGCGCAATTCCCACACCTTTAAACATGCTGTCAAACTGCAAAGTAAACGGCAGAGAAACAACGTATGAGATCACAATGATCTCCACTGCCTGAACCGCAGTCACTGCCAGAATCCTCTTCACTTTACCATCAAACTGAACGATATTGGTAAACAGCACCACTCCACCGGTCACCACGAAATAAATAATAAAATCCCAGAAATTCGTAAACCGGAACATACCGATCATCACTGCAGCCAGCAGGATATGCGGAATCAACAGCTGTTTTTTCCAGAACTCTTTTCGTCCAGGTTTCATGATCACTGCTTCTCTCATCCGCACACTTCGCATCCACGCATAAAGAAGTCCCACCAGAAACAGCACAAACATTACATTTACCACATGGGCATGGAGATCTCCCAGCACAAAGGAATAACATGGAAATTCATGGATCGTCTTGTCCGGCACATCCGGATTGTATCCAATATAACGGGTCGCATCTGGGAACCAGTAGCTGTCCGCTTCTTTTCCCTGCAGATTCTGGAGCCATGGAATGATCTTACTGTAAACCACATAATGCATATTTCCCGCAATTGATACAGAAAGTCCTGCTATGATCCCGGTCACTGCCGGCACACAACGTTTCTTTCCTGTCAGGCTTCCTTTGAGCCTGTCCACAGACATCTGACGAACCAGTGAAAACGGAAGCACAAACGCAAATGCAGCCACAAAAGTACGCATCAGATTGTAAGTGAGTTCTACTTTACTGCCAGTCAGTTTCGTCAGAAATACTGCAAAATACTGTCCGCCATAATAATAATTGATCGTACCTTCTGAATACCACAGATCTCTTGCAGGAAGTGTCGTACTTCTCATCATGGCTTCCATGAAACCATAATCCATAAATTTCTCAGTTCCGTATGCCTGCGGACGGAATCCTGCAAAATAAGTCCACATCAGGAAAAATATAAAGAACAGAATTTCCTCTCCGTAAATCAGATTTACCTTTCCGGACGGAAAGCAGTCAATTCCATTTTTTCCCTGAAAATGATATAAAACCCCACAGCCAACAGCACATACAACAGACACACCGATACATGTCGCTGCAGTAAATGGCAGTATCTTCGCAGTTACCAGAAACCACGTAAGAAAACCTGTCACAGTAATCGCCAGCACTTTTGAAAACATCCAGCCTTTGTCCTCAAATCCGGCAAACAGTCTCCCTGTCACAGGCATGGCAACCATTCCCATCAGAAATGCCAACAGCCACCAGGTCCAGAATGTCCATACATCTCCCTTTAACAGAAATGCAGACAGCCCTGCAAGAGCTGCTGCAAGAAGCACTCTCGGTGCCCATTTCTTCATCCGTACGTCCTCCTTAATCATTTATAAAATTATTGTGGTTACTATAATCTTACACATTCTCTCTTATCTCTGTAAATCTGTGATCACCCGGCTCATAATCATAAATCCGGAGTAATCCCCGTAATAATGCATTTGAGGATTATTCTGTTGTTTTATAGATCCGTATCCGTCCATCCTGAGTCTCATAAACCTTTTCATATGCTGCAGCAATTGTCTCCTCACGACATTCCTGCTGTTCAAATTCCGAACCTTCTTCAAACAGGATATATGTTATTTTTTCCTGTTGTACTGTTTTTTTCAATGTTTCACTGTCAGATGTGGTGTATATCGTTACAGCCTGTGCAGCCCTGTAATTCGTATCATAGCCTGCAGACCATGCGTAATATGGCCATCCACAGTAAAGCATAGCTCCGGACATCGTCACTTCATTCATGCTGTACTCAGGAGTAAGTAAAAGATCGTTTTTCTCCAGATTCTCCTCCAGCCATTGGGTCAGCTCGCTGTTCATATTTACAGTCACACGTCTGCCCGGACCATTTCCCTTTATGATCACCACAAAGTCATAAATCCCGGTCACACTCAGAGATATCACCAATACTATTGCCAGTATCTTTCCCATCGTTTTCTGTATCCCGGACTGCCCATTTCTCCCTTTCCAAAGACTGCATACTGCCCATGCCCAGAAAATCGTCAGAAACGCATATGATATCATGATATATTTATGGTTTACATTAATATCCGGTGTCATCAGAAGCACAAAAGCAAAAATCACCGGAAACAGGAAACTCACAAGGATTGCTCTCTCCCGTCTTCTCATAAACCATACCATTAGTACCAGCCCAAGGAAAAAAACTCCGCTCATCCAGAACAGATATTTCACAACTCCCGGGACAGTCTTATCCTCTGCCAGAAATCCCAGATAAATCTGAGAACTCATGGCACTTCCAACAATAAAAATCTTTGACTGAAGCCAGGAAAAGAAGATGGATACCCCCGCCATGACAGCGTAATCCACTTTTCCATCCGAGAAAATCGCAAAGCCGCACAAAATCAGCAGACCACCGATCACTGCCGCCCCATTCCAGAACGCACACAGACCCAGAAACATTCCCATAAGCAGTGCCTGATCCAGATTTCTGCTTTTCCATCCTTCCTTCGAAAAGATTCTGTTTTTTATCCAGAGTATTCCTTTCTCTTCATGTGCCGTCCCGGCTTCCAGCCAGTCCATAAACAGATATAGTGCCAAAGTCACCATCAGAAGTCCAAATGCCAGATGCCTCTGATTAAGATAAACATTAAAGTTCCACAATCCCCAGTTCTCATTGACAGTATATCCGATAAAGGAAGTATTTTCTTCCAGGGTTTCCACAAGATTCCCTGCCTGGATATGCTCCCATACAAATCTGAAAAAAGCCATTCCGCTTCTGAAAAAGAACAGAAACAATGCCAGTACACCGCAGCACATTTTGCCTGTGATCCTAAGTGCAAGCTGATATAACAGCATAAGAAATCCCACAAGCGACAAGGTACTTACGATATTATAGGCAAAGTCCATACGCATTCCAAGATATTCCAGATTTCCTGTGAGAAACTGAAACATAAAATGATACTTTACATCTGCACCTCCATAATGAGGATACTGTGTGGGAAAATTATTTCCTGCTGAAAAAGAACGCATCATCGCCGTATGTGGTGCATAATCTCCATACACAGTCAGGCCGGAATACAGGATTCCGTCTTTTATATAGAATACATAAAACATCATATATGTAATAAATACAGTCAGCAGACCAAAGAGTAATATTTCCTTTTTTAATCTGCGCTTATCCTGTGTTTTATCAATATTCCATATCCTGTAACTTCCCTGTTTTCTATATTTCTGTACGCTGAGCAGCATCATAATAACTGCTGCACCTGTCATCCCGATAATATTTCCATACAAAAGTGGATTTTCAGCTTTTCCCACAACACTGAAAAACCAGGAAATAATATATACCATCCAGGTCAGTAAAAGTGTTCCGACTCCAAAAGAAGCCGGAAGCATGAGCCAGATACGATTAATACCTGACACACTCCTTCCCTCTCCTGTCAGCATTTTCGATGCTTCACAGCCCAGCATTCCTGCCAGAAGCAGATAAATAATTCCAAGCATAATTTCTCCCTGTACATTTCCCCGCCATGCAGATACTCCTACCTCCGGGGAATTTTATCAAACAAGTATCAGTATAGCAAAAATCCCTACTTATTAAAAGCAAGTTCACATAAATTAAACATTTTAAATTTTTTGTTGCTTCAGATATTGTTCAATCCCTTTCACTATAGCTTCCACTATTTTATTCTGATATTCTTCTTTGCAGAGAAGTCCGGCCTCTTCCGGATTTGTAAGAAAACCACACTCTACAATATTCAAAACACTTTCACTTCTTTTTAACAGATAATAGGTTTTATTACCTTTTGCCACACGAGGGCGTTTTACTTTCAGTCCCAGATTCAGTTCTTCCTGGATAAACTCTGCCAGATTCTTTCCCCGGACAGAATCTTCATAATAAAACACCTGGGGACCGCATACAGACGAATCCTGATAGCTGTTCTGATGAACACTTATGCACAGCACAGGTCTGTATTTCTTTATCATAGCAATCCTGCACTGCATATCCTGTGCTTTCTGATTTCTGCTGTCCTCCTCATAAAGGCCCTTATCTTCTTCCCTTGTCATGATTACAGAAAATCCTTGTTTTTCCAGAGAATCCTTTAATTTTACGGCAATCTGAAGATTTATCCCCTTTTCTTCCAGTCCGTTCACTCCGATCATTCCAGGATCTGCTCCACCATGTCCTGCATCTACCAGAATGATTTTTGAATTTTCTGTTGAACTCATAGTCTCTGAAACTTCAGCTGCCTGTTTTGACAGAATGAGAAAACTGACAAGAAGCAGACACCCTAACATTAATTCCAGTCCATATTTTTTCAAACTAAAAACACCTCCTGAGACATCTTTTACAGTCTACGGGAAAATTCACTGTTCCTGTAGACTGGCTATAGCAATTCCATAAAATAATACAATCAGTATTTCATAAAATTCTATATTAATATATGTTTCAGAAGATGTTTTTATAGCCTGCTGATGCAGAACTTTTAATTATTCAGATTGTCCGAGATTACCTGCCAGATTCCGTTGTTTTCAAATCCAAGCTTCCATGCAGAAACTCCTGCAAGGTCATATTTGGATACCAGCTTCACTTTCTCTGCAACTGACTGAGCATCCTCAAGCCAGATCTGATAGGTAGAATTATCTATATCATATTTTCCATAATTCTGGGAAGTGGTCTTATCCCAGTAGGTTTCCACATTATTATCTGCAATTGTCTGCTGCGCCTGATCCATACCGATTGCTTCACTGGTTACATTTCCCCCTGTGGTCCTCCACAGTCTGGTATAAAACGGAATGGCATTGATCACACGTTTAGCCGGAACCTCATCCAGTGTATCCTGGATTCCCTGTTCCACCCATGGAAGAGATGCCACAGAACCGGCTTCAGATCCTACATAATGCTCGTCATATCCCATGATGATCACATAATCTACAACCCTTCCCTGCTCAGCCCGGTCATAATGGCTTGTAAAATCCTCAGGAACCGGGTTATCCACTGAAAGAACCAGATTATTCTTATGACACTCTATGGAAAGTTCTCTCAGAAATTCCAGAAAATGAGTTCCCACATCCTCGCTGAGAGATTCAAAATCCACATTAATGCCATCCATTCCCACATCTTTGGCCGCCTGAATCAGCTGGCTGATAATATTCTGTCTCGCCGCAGTGCTGGAAAGTGTTTCAGTTGTGCTTACTTCCTGTGTAAAGTTATCGATCAGACCCCATACCTGAAGCCCCTTTTCATGAGCCTGTGATACATAATCTGCACTCGCAATGCTTGCAATGTTTCCTGAAGTATCTGTCAGATAGAACCAGGTAGGCGAGATCACATTCACACCTGTCATATTTGCTGTCGCATCCGCAAAATAAGCATTGGCATCTGTGGAAGTCACCTGATGCCACACCATATTAACCTTGCTGTCCATAGTAAGATAGGAGTACTGTTCCCTCTTAAAGCTTCGTTCAAATTTTGTCTTCTCTGCTTCTCCCACTTTCTTCTTATCTATATAACCAATATATCCGTCATCCGTAGCTACCTGATCCCAGTTCTCCATTTCTTCAATAAGACGAAGCTTTGTACCTTTCTTTACAGAAGTAAGAATAGCCGATTTGATTCCACCGCGGTAACGTATGCTTGTATTCTTCTTAACTGTGACTGTTTTTACATTTTTGAATTTATACTGTATGGCAATCCTGTATGGATCTTTTGTGATGTATGCATCAAGATCTGTAAATTCCTGCACATAAGTAAGATTCAGATACACTTTGTCATCTTTCACCCATACCTTATCTCCTGCCTCAGATGATGCACTCGCAGAAGTCAGCTCCGAAGGTGTTGCATAAAGTATCTGCTGATTGGCAGAATCCCAGTAATATCTCTGGTTCAGATAAGTATTCACCACATCCAGTGGTAAATAGACTCTGTCTCCGTCCACCAGACCACGTTCTTCCAGTTTCTCAGTTCCAATGACCAGGGCAATCTCCCCATCTGCCATTTCTCCATAATATTCATTCAGATCCATTTTCTCAGAAGATGGTATGTACTTCATTACTACATGAGTGACAATTCCAAGAATCGCAACAAGAATGACCAAAACGGCAACTGCGATAACTGGTTTATACTTTTTATTCATAGTATTTTTCCTTTCAGTAAATATTGTGTTACCGGAAACAAAGCAGACAGTAACACGATCGCTATTGATACATCAGCTCACAGAAAGGTATTTCATATAGTTATTTTGAGTATGATGTACCAGTATTATCAACTGTATCGGTAACTTGATGATACTGGCTTAAGTATACCATAAAATATTACAATTGTATTGCAAAATCGTATTTTTCACAAATTTTTAAGATATGCGTAATTATATTCTTATGCTGCCCGAAGGCATTATGAACATCGGGGGGACTGGTTCAGAATCTGTTCGGGCAGCTTTCTCTTTTGTTATTTTTCTTTGACGAAATCAAAATCCACACGAGCGATCCGTCCTTTTTCATCTTCAACGTAATCACGCATGTATCCACCACCTTCTGCAATCTGACAGGCTTTTGCAATTGTTTTCGGATTACTGAGTATACCATTCAGATACAGAGAAATTCCCTGTTCACGATAACTCTTCAATTCTTTTTCCAGTGGTTTACGCATGCTCTTTTTGGTTGCCCGTGATATATTTTCCGTAAGCTTACCTCCCTTCTTTCATAAGATTTTTTAGAAAGCACCTTATCGGCTGTTGAAAAAACAATATCCCTGCACCTGTTTTATCGTTACTGTGAACAGAGTGAACAGTAACGTTTCAACTTCTTATCATCTTCTTATCATCATGGAAATTTTACCTGTACATTGCCACAGCAGGAACGCTGCATGAAAAACGGCAATGAAGTTTAGAAATAAAAGATCACTTTGGTTAATGTTTCAGATCTTCGCTTATGTGAACCGCAGGTTTACTGCTTCTTCTGTTTTCATTATATCCATCTGGTAAACAGATGCAAGTGTTTTTCTTCATTTATGTATTTTTTTCTGTTTTGTTTCTAAAAATTTAATATTTTGGTTGATTACTTATCTTTACATTTTGCAGTTCTGTGTTATATAATATAGTGTATAAAATTTTATAAATTCACAGTCAGACAATAGAATTTTTGAAGTTACTTGCAGCAATTTTCCAAAGACAGCGCATCTATGGCAATCCTTTAAAATTGCTGTTCAAAAAAACAATAGTAACTTTTAATTTATCCGTAATTGTCCGCAGCTTTCAAAAGTTAAATTTTCATTATCAGAAACACTTTTAATGGATTTTCACAGGCAATTATGAAGCTGCCAGATAATTCAATGTTATTCAGAATAGGATGTGACAACATGAAGATAGAAAAGATCAACGACAACCAGATACGCTGCACACTGACAAGAGAAGACCTGGAGAACCATCAGATCCGTATCAGTGAACTGGCTTACGGCACTGAGAAAGCCAAGAAACTTTTCCGCGATATGATGCAGCAGGCACAGATACAGTTTGGTTTTGAGGCAGATAATATTCCATTAATGATCGAGGCCATCCCGGTGAGTACCGAGAGCATCATCCTGATCATTACCAAAGTAGAGGATCCTGAAGAACTGGATACCCGTTTCTCCAAATTTGCTCCATTCAGAGGGAATGATAAGACAGATACTCTTCAGCTTGACGGTGCAGACAATATTATTGATATCTTCCAGAAGCTTTACGAAGCAAAGATGAAGAGTACTCAGACAAAAGATGGCAAATCTGCTCAGAATACCGGAGCAAAGGAAAATGACGATACTCAGGTTCCTGATGTAAATCTTATCCGTCTCTATGAGTTCGACACACTGGACGATGTGATTGCGGCCGCCCATGGACTGAACGGCTATTTTACCGGTACAAACACCCTGTACAAAGATCCGGCCGATGAGCTTTACAAACTGGTACTTCACCAGTCATCACTTTCTCCGGAGGATTTTAACAGGGTATGTAATATTCTTACGGAATATGGACAGGGAAAGGCTTTCTCTCTTTCAGGAGAAGCTTATCTGACAGAACATGGAGAACTGATTTCCGATTCTGCCCTTCAGCAGCTGATTCAGCTGTAATAATTTTCATAATTAAAAGAGCATTCAGTTTTCATCTGAAAGCTCTTTTCTTATACTATAGTAAATTACAGATTTCTCAAAAAAGGATGTCCTGAACTTATTCAGAACATCCTTTTTACATGTCAGTCTATGACAATTCAACAATTGTCATAGTCCGTCATATGATTACCTTTCAGGAAGATTATTCTCCAAGAAAATCATTAATCTGGTTAACCAGTACATCAACATCCAGTCCATGAACCATAGCTGCTTCTTCGAGAGATTCCATCTGGGAAGATGGGCATCCAAGGCAATGCATTCCTGCTCTCATAAGAATCGGTGCGATATTTGCATCAATCTGAAGAAGCTGACCGATCAGCATGTCTTTTGATACTTTAGCCATTGTATATTTCCTCCTTAATTTTTCTTCATACTACTCAGCTTTTATAGCTTCTGATATTATAATACTATTTTACTCTGGAATCAACTGCAAACTTTTAATTTTATCGTTCCTCCCTGAAATACGGAAGTCCCAGAGCAGCAGGCGGCTGGTGTTCCTTTTTCTTTCGGAAGCTTGTGAATACCAGTACGATAATCGTTACCACATAAGGCAGTGCTTTAAATACTTCCTGCATGCTTCGTCCAAGTCCCGGGATATAAAGATACAGAATATAAAGAGCTCCGAACAGGAATGCTCCCCAGATTGCATTCAGTGGTTTCCATAATGCAAAGATTACCAGTGCAACAGCAAGCCAGCCACGATCTCCAAAACCATTGTCTGTCCAGGTTCCTCCTGAATATTCCATTACGAAATAGAGTCCGCCCAGACCTGCCAGACCTGCACCGATACAGGTTGACAGATATTTATATTTGATAACATTGATACCTGCTGCATCTGCAGTTCCCGGATTTTCACCGATTGCCCTGAGATTCAATCCCGCTCTTGTCTTGAACAGAAAAAACGATAACAGGACTGCTATAATAATACAGAGATATGTAAGGAAACCATAATTAAATAAAATACCTCCGATAACCGGAATCTTAGACAATCCCGGGATTTTTGCCGTATAGGCACTTCCTGTTACTTTTACGGAAATCTGTCCTACACCGCCTGCAAGCTTGGAAATAGAACCGCCAAAGAAGTTACCAAAACCTGTACCAAAAATGGTAAGTGCAAGACCTGTTACATTCTGATTTACACGAAGTGTGATAGTCAGGATACTGTAGATCAGACCACCGATTGCAGCACATGCAAACGCACACAAAAACGATATCAGTACACCCACAAGTGCATTGGGATCAGGATTATCCTTCTCATAGAGGAAAGCTCCCATCAGACCTGAAATGCCGCCCATATACATAATTCCCGGAATACCAAGATTCAGATTACCGGATTTCTCTGTCATAATCTCACCAAGCGCCCCATACAGAATACAGATGCCCTGGACAATTGCTTTTTGAATAAAAACTATCAGTACACTCATTGCCGCTACCTCCTATTTCTTTGCACGCTTTACTCTGTAGTTGATAAAGAATTCTGCACCGATCAGGAAAAACAGAATGATTCCCAGAAGAACATTGGAAGCATTCTCATTCAGTCCATACTGTGTTGCGATCTGTACGGCACCCTGGTTCATAAATACGATGCCAAAGGAAACCGCAACCATAATAAATGTATTAAACTTGGAAAGCCATGCAACAATGATCGCAGTAAATCCACGACCGCCTGCTGTTGCAGTGGAAATCGTATGGCTGGCTCCGCTGACAATAACAAAACCTGCGATACCACAGATTGCACCGGAGATTGCCATTGTACGGATAATAACCTTTTTCACCTGGATACCGGCATATCTGGCAGTATTCTCGCTCTCACCTACTACTGCGATCTCATAGCCCTGCTTACAGTATTTCAGATAAATGAACATTCCCACTGTCAGAATCAGGACAATAACTACATTCCAGCCATATTTCTGTCCGAACAATTCCGGAAGCCATCCACCTTTTGTAGCCTGATTGATGATACCGACTGTATTGGAACCTTTCGGATTTTCCCAGAATACAATACAATAAGTTACTACCTGCATGGCAACATAATTCAACATCAGAGTAAACAATGTCTCATTTGTATTCCAGTTTGCTTTAAATACAGCCGGGATCATTCCCCAGATCATTCCGCCAAGTGCACTCGCCACAAACATTACGATCAGGAGTAACCCTGCAGGCATCTTATCTCCTGCATAGATCATGACGGCAGCAGAGCAGGCACCACCGATCAGAATCTGACCTTCTGCACCGATGTTCCAGAATTTCATTTTAAATGCAGGTGCCAGACCAATGGAAATACACAGCAGTACCATTGTATCTCGTATGGTCTGCCACAGACGGCGATCCGAACCCATTGCTCCATCCCAGATTGCCTTATAGACATCCACCGGATTCATCTTTACCAGGGCAACGATCACCGCTCCGCACACGATCAGTGCAAGGATCAATGCAATGAAACGGATCAGAAGACGTTCCTGCCATCTGGCTTTGTTTCTTCTTTTACTTACCTGTAAGAAAGGTTCTTTCTTCATGCCTGTGTCCCTCCTTTTTCATGCTTCGTCATAAGAATCCCGATTTCTTCTTTCGTTGCAGTTCTTCCATCCTCAATTCCGCTGATTTTACCTCCGCAGAACACTGCAATCCTGTCACATAGTTCAAGAACTACATCAAGATCCTCAATAACACAGACTACTGCAACCCCTTTTTTCTTCTGTTCATTCAGAAGGCGGTAAATCACATGGGAAGTATTGACATCCACCCCTCGAGTCGGGAAAGCTACCAGAAGCACTTTCGGATTCTGGGCAATTTCTCTTCCTACCAGAACCTTCTGCACATTTCCTCCTGACATCTGACGGACAGGTGCAGAAATACTTGGAGTCATGACTTCAAGCTGTTCTTTGATTTTTAACGCCAGTGCCTTTGGACCTTTTCGATCCAGGAATGGACTTTTGCCATTGCGATAGCTTCTGAGCATCATATTATCGGTCATATCCATATCGCCCACAAGCCCCATACCAATACGGTCTTCCGGAACAAAAGCAAGGCTGATCCCTGCTTTATTAATGGAGATAGAATCCATTCCTGCAAGCTCTGTTCCTTTTCCATTGTCATCAAGCAGGGTGATCGAACCGCTCTCTATTGCCTGGAGTCCTGCAATTGCCTCCAGAAATTCTTTCTGGCCGCTTCCGGAAATGCCGGCAATACCCAGAATCTCTCCTGCATTTACTGTCAGATCAACATCATCCAGAGTTTTTACCTCTTCTTTGTTTTTACAGTTCAGACCTTTGACTACTAATCGTTTCTTTACATTCTCCGGTTCAGGACGGTCGATATTGAGATCTACTCTGCCGCCTACCATCATCTCTGACAGACTCTGTGCATTTGCCTGAGCTGTTTCTACTGTATCAATATACTTTCCTTTTCTGAGGATTGCCACACGGTCTGATAACGCCAGAACTTCCTGGAGTTTGTGCGTGATGATCATAATGGAACATCCATCTTTTCTCATATTTCTCAAAATATCGAATAACCGGTCAGACTCCTGTGGTGTCAGAACTGCGGTCGGCTCATCCAGGATCAGAATCCTCGCACCGCGGTAGAGCATCTTTATGATCTCAACTGTCTGCTTCTGGGAAACGGACATTTCGTAGATCTTCTGTGACAGATCCAATTCAAAGCCATATTTATCTGCCAGCTTCTGAATATCCTCTGTGATCCTCTTCATGTCCAGCTTTCCCTTTCCCGGAAGTCCCAGAACAATATTCTCTGCTGCTGTCAGTACATCTACCAGTTTAAAATGCTGATGTACCATACCGATTCCCAGTTCATAGGAATCTTTCGGTGAACGGATCGTTACTTCTTTTCCATTTACAAAAATATGTCCTTCATCCGGATAATAAATTCCATAGATCATATTCATCAGAGTTGTCTTTCCGCTTCCGTTTTCCCCCAGAATTGCAAGAATCTCCGATTTTCTCAGTGTGAGATCTACATGATCATTCGCCTGGACCGAACCAAAACTCTTGGAAATATCTCTAAGTTCAAGTGCATAGTTTTCTCCCACTATCGTTTCCTCCTTTTATCTAATGATATCCAATCTACAGTAAAAGTCCTGTCTCTTTGACTGCCGATATCATTTAATCCTACTTCTGAATTATGGAATTGCTCTCCTGTATACTCCATAATACAGCAAAAGAAACCTTCTGTCAGAAGACTTCAAGACTTCTTTTGCACGTACGATATGAAAACAGCAGAGCTGCCGCCCGGGCAGCCCTGCTGTCGTAAATTGCTCCGCGCTTTGCAGCTCCAGCAATTTTCTTATTCTGTAATAGATGTAATTCCATCAATCGCAATATCAAATGCAGGTGCGGAACCATATTCAGATTCATGGAAGTATCCGTCAGAAATGTACTCTGTATCACCCTTCTTATAAGTATCAAGTTCCTTGCCGTCTACTGTAAATGCAGATGTATCAAATACATGAAGGGAACCATCAATGAGCGCATCTTCCACTTCTTTGACCTTTTCTTCTGTACCCTCTGCTACAGTTTTGTCATTGAGAGTTGTGATCTTATCTGCACCTTCTGCAAATCCTTTACACCAGTCAGTATCAATTGCTGTGCCGTCAAGCATACACTGTACTGCGTATGTATAATATACACCCCAGTCCATAGATGCAGAAGTAAGTGCTGTGTTCGGAGCAACAGATGTCATATCAATATTATAACCTACACATGGAACTCCTGCTGCTTCGCATGCTGTAGGAGCACCTGTTGTATCTGCATGCTGGCTGATCAGTACACAGCCGTCAGAGATCAGAGCATCTGCGCACTCTTTCTCAAGGTCAAAGCTTGCCCAGCTGTTTGTATATTTTACTTCCATTGTTACAGACGGGCATACGCTCTTCGCGCCAAGATAGAAAGCTGTATAACCGGAGATAACCTCTGCGTATGGGAATGCACCTACATAACCCATCTTGCATGCGTCTTCTTTTACTGTGTCATCCTCGATCATTTCATTCAGTTTCAGACCTGCAACTACACCTGACACGTAACGTGCTTCGTAAATATTTGTAAAATAGTTATGCATGTTGGAAAGTCCGCTGGATGCAGCCTGTGTTCCTGTTGCATGACAGAACTGAACCTCCGGATATTCCCCTGCTGCTTCCAGTATATAAGTCTCATGTCCAAAGCTGTTTGCAAAGATGATCTGACATCCCTGATCCGCAAGGTCTGCTGCCGCATCATAGCATCCTTCATCTTCACCGATGAGAGTTTTCTCAATAATCTGAGAATCGTCAAGACCAAGCTTCTCTTCCATCTCATCAATTCCTTTCATATGAGCAGCCGTGTAACCTTCATTCTCATCACCGATATAGATCACTCCTACTTTCAGGTCCTCTTTTGCAATCCCTTTACCTTCATCTTCTGCAAATACCGGTGCACTCATGGAAACCGCCATTACTGCTGCAAGTCCAATTGCCAATGCTTTCTTCATTCTTCATTCCTCCATTCTTTCTATTTGTTTTCTGATTCCTGCTACGGAACAAAAGAGGCACAACTTTCTGTGTTATGCCTCCTTGCAAGTATCTTTACTATAACCGTTTATGTCTGAATTGTCAATAAATTCAGCAAAAACGCACTTTCTTTTTGATACTCTTATTTTTTTTGTATATTAACAGACTATTTTCCATCATACAAATGCCTGTATTTTGGCAGGATAATTTCTCTGCTCGGACAGACATTCACATGCCCGTCAGCTATTTGTAATCTGCAGGTAAAGTAAGCAAATGCTAACTTAATATTATTTTATAATGTATCTGATTTTATACTTGTAATTCAGACAAAGATATATTAAAATGTATGCAGAACCCCGAAAGGGGCCTAAAACGTTATTACGATAAGGAGGATTCTAATTATGGCATATGTAATTTCAGACGAATGTGTAAGCTGTGGAACATGCGAAAGCGAATGTCCTGCAGAAGCTATCTCTCAGGGAGATGAGCATTATGTAATCGACGCTGATGCATGCTTAGACTGCGGAACATGTGCAGATGCATGTCCAACAGAGGCTATTCATCCAGCAGAATAATTCATGATTTCAAAACAGCTTCATCTCTGTTTACCGCAGAGACGAAGCTGTTTTCTTTATGGATAACTTTTACAAATGTTTTCTTCTGATCCTCCTGCTTCTTTTTTCCAGTGCTGCAGCAGCCTCTTTTCTCGCAAGCTGTCTGTTACGGATCGTTTCATCCAGATCCCGGCACTGGTCTTCTCCCTCTTTTTTCATATGTAGCTCCTGAGCGATCAGACGTTCCATGATTTTCTGAAATTCAAGTATTTTTTCCCTCTCAGGCTGTTCATCTTCAAGAAGCTTCACTTTGCTCGCAGTAGTCCCGGGTGCAGTCCTTGAAATTCTTGGAACCAGTTCTTTGATTGCTCTCAGGGCAAGTCCTCTTTTCTTTAGTTCCTTTATATTAGCCAGAAGCGTAATATCATTTCCTGTATAGTAACGATGTCCCTGCTCATTCCTGCATATCCTCAGTTCCAGTTCTTCCTCCCAGTACCGGAGGACCGATGCCCTCACGCCAAGGATTTCTGCGGTCTGAGTCACAGTATACCGCTGCTCCATGCTGCCCCTCCTCCTTTTGAGTCCATTTTTTCATCAGAAACCACTGATGCATATCAACAACTCAATCTATCACCTGATATCATTAAACCACTGCACTGTAAAAACAGCTGTCGTAATCCTGATATCATGTATATTTATTATAAAACGCCATACCGAGATTGCAAGAAGTTTCGATTGACAAACTTCCCTATAAAACTTTATTTTGACACAAAAAACAGGGCAACAGTACCGGATTCTCCCCCTGATACTGTTTCCCTGTGAAATTTTTCTATAGCAATCCTCGTAAATAATGCATTTAAGACAATTCAGCAGGATTTCACACTCTGATGGGCTGGATTAAGATGCATTATTTTAGAGGATTGCTATAATATTATTCAAGTCAAAGATCAAACTCCTCTGAGATAGATTATTTCTTCATATTCACAAACTGTGTATATCTCGGCAGCCATACCAGTTCTACTGTTCCGATGGGACCGTTTCTCTGTTTGGCAATGATGATCTCTGCAATGTCCTTCTTCTCTGTATCCTTATGATAATAGTCATCTCTGTAGATAAACATTACCACATCGGCATCCTGTTCAATGGCTCCGGATTCTCGAAGATCCGAAAGCATTGGTCTGTGATCCGGACGCTGTTCCACCGCACGGCTGAGCTGAGACAATGCGATCACCGGCACATTCAGCTCTCTGGCAAGAGCTTTCAGAGAACGGGAAATATCTGAAATTTCCTGCTGTCTGGAATCACTTTTTCCACTTCCGCTCATCAGCTGCAGATAGTCGATCATGATAATCCCGAGATTATGTTCCAGCTTATATTTCCTGCATTTGGAACGCATTTCCGCAATGGAAATACCCGGCGTGTCATCAATGATCAGATTAGATTTACCGATAATATCTGCTCCTTCTACCAGTTTTGTCCAGTCCTCGTCTTTCAGATTACCTGTTCTCATATTCTGGGAATCTACATGAGATTCCATTGCCAGAAGTCGGTTCACCAACTGTTCCTTTGACATTTCCAGACTGAATATGGCAACTGTGACATCCTTTCGGAATGCCATATACTGTGCAATGTTCAGTACAAAGGCTGTTTTCCCCATGGAAGGACGGGCTGCGATCAGCACCAGATCAGAAGGATGCATACCGGATGTTTTATAATCCAGATCCATAAAGCCTGTGGGAATACCTGTTACAGAACCTTTAAGCTTAGACGCTTTCTCAATGTTATTAATGGCATTCAGAACTACCTGCTGGATTGGAACATATTCTTCATTGTTGCGTCTCTGGAGAATATTGAACAGTTTTTTTTCTGCTTCTTCCAGAATAATCTCTGTATTCTCCTTCTCCAGATAGCAGGTGTTGGCAATCTCTTCATTTGCCTTGATAAGTCTGCGAAGGACTGCTTTCTCACTGACGATCTTTGCGTAGTACTTCACATTTGCAGAAGTAGGAACCGCTGAAATCAGATCTCTTACATATTCCATACTGCTGATATCCGGCGGGAGTTCTTTCTCCTTTAAACGATTCTGAAGGGTCACCAGATCTACCGGTTTCCCTTCATTACACAATTCCACCATTGCATCAAAGATGATGCCATATTGTTTCTGATAAAAATCATCGCTGGTAAGTATCTCAGATGCCACAAGGATCGCATCTCTGTCCAGAATCATTGAGCCGATTACAGACTGCTCTGCCTCTATACTGTGGGGGAGTATTCTTTTAATCAGCGCTTCTTCCATTCTTTATCCCTCCGGAAGACTTATGCTTCTTTTACCCATACTTTAAGAGTTCCTGTTACCTTAGGATGTAATCTGACAGGCACCTGGGTAACACCAAGTGTACGGATTGGCTCAGGAAGCTGCAGTTTCTTTTTATCAATGTCAAGATTCAACTGTTTCTTTGCTGCTTCAGAGATTTCTTTGGAAGAAACGGAACCAAAGGTTCTTCCGCCTTCTCCTGTTTTCAGTGTAAGGATAATTTCTTTTGTCTCGAGATCCTTTGCAAATGCCTGTGCTGCTTCATATACTTCTTTTGCAACCTTCTCTTCGTTTGCTTTCTGAAGTTTCAGATCATTTAAATTCTTAGGAGTTGCCTCCAGCCCCAGTTTCTTAGGAAGGATCATGTTTCTTGCATATCCGTCACTTACATTTACAATCTGTCCCTTTTTTCCAAGTGCTTTTACGTCTTCAAGTAAGATTACTTTCATTTTGTGTTTTCCTCCTGATATTCCTGATCTATGATGTCTTTAAGCATTCTCTCCACCTCATCCGGAGAAGCCTTGACCTGGGCACCGGCAATATTCATATGACCGCCTCCGCCCATCTTTTCCATCATTACCTGTACATTGACTTCGTCAATAGCCCTGGCACTGATATAAACTTCATTATTGTACTGAGTCAGTACAAAAGATGCCTTAACCCCTGCAATATTCAGAAGCTCATTGGCTGCCTGTGCTCCTATAACTGTAGGACTGTCCAGATTTTCACTTGGACATCTGGCAATGGCATAGCATTCTCTGTAAATCTGTGCAGTTCTCACTGCTTCTGCACGTGCCTGATAAGATTTCAGATCATCCCTTAACAGTTTACGTACTCTGGTCACGTCTGCTCCACTCCTTCTTAAGAATGCAGCAGCCTCAAAGGTACGTACACCTGCTCTTGTAGTAAAATTGTTTGTATCGATCATAATTCCCGCATAGAGACAGTCAGCCTCCATATTGCGGATACGCAGGTCATCCGAGAAATACTGCAGGATCTCTGCTACCATCTCACAGGCTGAGGATGCATAAGGCTCCACATAGGAAAGCACCGCATTCTCTATCACTTCGCTTCCCCGCCTGTGATGATCCAGCACAACAATTGTCTTTGTCATGTGCAGAAGCTCCTCGCATTCCGTATAGCTTGGTCTGTTAGTATCAACTACAACCACCACTGTATTGTTATCTACCATATCTTTAGCCTGCTCGCTGTCCACAAACATAGATGGCTCGTAGTCTGGATTATTCACATATCCTGCGATCAACGGTCTGATAGATTTTGTCGGATCATTCACTACAATACTGACAGATTTTCCAAGTGTTTTACCTGCACGGAAAATACCGATTGCTGCTCCCAACGCATCCACATCTGTGATTTTATGTCCCATGACAACGACTCTGTCTTTCGTACTCATAAACTCTTTCAGTGCCTGCGCTTTTACCCTGGCTTTTACGCGGGTATTCTTCTCCATCTGCTGAGTCTTTCCGCCGTAATAGGTAATATTATTTCCATTCTTAATAACAACCTGATCACCGCCACGTCCAAGTGCCATCTCTATAGCAATACGTGAATACTCATAATTTTGAATATAAGTGGAAGCATTCAGTCCCACACCAATACTCAAAGTGATCGCCATCTCATTTCCGATATTAACTGTTTTAACCTCGTCCAGAATATGAAATCTCTGTTCTTTCAGAGCCTCAAGCGAACTCTGGCGCATGATCAGGAAATATTTGTCCTTCTCAAGTTTCTTTACAAGACCATCGAAATTGGAAAAATATTTCGTAATCTTCCGGTCAATCAGAGCAATCAGAAGTGAACGTCTCACATCCTCTACACTCTCAAGTGCTTCCTCATAGTTATCCAGATAAGCCAACGCTACAACAAGCTTATTGTCTTCATTCTTTTTAATGTAAGACTTCAGTTCTGTATCGTCATACAGATACATGGCGATCAGGCTGACATTCCTGTTTGAATTCTCCAGAAACTCACTTTTGGCAACCACTTCACCAAGAGACACCCTCTGCATGGAAATACGATAAGTCTTCTCTCCAAATCGAGTACTGATCTCAGCAGTCTCTTTCTTATCTGCAACCGGTAATTTGTCAGCTGTTACATCCGGAAAAACAGTGCTGACATTTTTCTTATAAAACTGATCTTTACCTGTAAGCTCCGCAAATACTTTGTTGGACCAGATCATTCTGCCATTCATATCCATAATGGCATAGGGCAATGCCAGTTCTTCAAGGATTCTCTTTTCAAGCGAATCATACTGATTGGCAAAGGCTATCAGTTCATTTACAATGAACGGTCTGTGGCATCGGAGTATTATTACTGCACATCCCACATAAATCAGGATTCCACCTGACACAATAATACCAGCCTTCACGCTGACAAAATATACCCAGATATTAAGTACGATCAGTAAAGCCGAGAGAATCAGAGGCCACCGCATGAATGCTTTCATATGCCCTTTTAATTTCAGTTTATCACTCATATCTTTCTTTCCGTTCTTCATCATTCTATTTGTTTCGCCTGTACACAGCAAATGTGCTGCATATAGGCAGGTTCTGTGAAAAACGCCCTTTGAATCATATTATAACAGATTTGAACAGAATTTACCATAGCAACAGAAGAACGCACAAAAATAATGGTTATTGTGTTACTGTTCATTCTGTTCTATAGCAATTCTCGTAAATAATGCAAAAATGCTGCTCCGCCAAATGCGGAGCAGCATTTATCATCTTCAGAATTAGTCCTGGATGTATGGCATCATAGACATATGACGTGCTCTCTTGATAGCAACTGTCAGTGCTCTCTGATGTTTTGCACAGTTTCCTGTAATTCTTCTTGGAAGGATTTTTCCTCTTTCAGAAACATATTTTCTTAATTTTGCTACATCCTTGTAGTCGATCTCGTTATTCTCTTTACCACAGAATACACAAACTTTTTTTCTTCTGCGGCCGCCTCTTCTCTTCATTGGAGAGTCTGGTCTTTCGCCTCTATTGTAAGCCATGATTGCTTTCCTCCTATTTTATTCTATCAGTTTGTATTAAATAAACGGCAGTTCTTCATCAATTCCATCCGGAATGTTCATGAAACCGTCTGCACTGGCTGCTCCCGGAGCCGGCATGGATGGTGCAGGTGCAGGGGATGATGTCTGAGGATGGGAAGCTGCGTAATTATCGCTGGCCGCCTTGCTCTCAGCAAACTCCTGTTCCTCAACTACTACCTCTGTGGTATAAACCTTCTGGCCATCACGATTGGTGTAGCTGCCTGTCTGAATGCGTCCTGAAACAATGATCTTAAGTCCCTGACGGAAATACTTCTCAGCAAACTCGGCTGTACGTCCAAAGGATACACAACTGATAAAGTCTGCTGTTGCTTCACCGTCACGGCGGAATCTTCTGTCTACTGCCAGTGTATATCTGGCAATTGCCAATGCATTCTCTCCTGCGGAATATCTCACCTCAGGATCTCTTGTTAAGCGTCCCATTAAAATTACTTTGTTCATATAAATACCTCTTCGTTTCTGCTTTGAATGGTTGAACGGATCAATTAATGGTGCCTTCTAAAATCCACCCTGTATAAGATTATGCGTCTTTTCTTACGACTAAGTATCTTAATACATTGTCCATGATGCGAACGTGTCTTTCAACTTCCGCCGGGCACTGTGCGTCTGCTTCAAACTGAATGAAATAGTAGAAGCCTTCATGCATTTTCTGAATTTCGTAAGCTAATTTTTTCTTACCCCATTCTTCTACTTCTGTGATAGTGCCGTTGTAACGTGTGATGTATCCTTTTGCTTTCTCAACAACTGCATCACGTACTTCGTCTTCAACTTTTGCACTAACAACTAATGCTAACTCGTACTTGTTCATGTCTTGCTTTACCTCCTTATGGTCTGTTGGCCCTTTGCCTGTCAAAGAGCAAGGATATAAAATATATCACGAGTGTTGATTCTAACATAGTTTTTGGTGTCTGTAAAGTACTATTTTTCTTTTTTTATCAAATTTTTAGTATTTTTCTCAACCATCTTGCGCGGTACCATGATCTGATGTCCGCATCCTGTACATTTCAGGCGGAAATCAGCACCTACCCTTAAGATTTCCCAGTCTCTGCTTCCACAGGGATGGACTTTCTTTAATGTAACAATATCACCAACTTCATAGGGAAGTCCCATAATCTCTTACTCCTCTTATATAACTTTAACAGTAACCTGAACAGTTACCCTTAACCGGCTTTAACAGTGAATCTGTGCAAACACCTGTCCGATCGGCTCCTGGATCAGAAGGTCTGCATATCTGTCTCTCGGAGTCGGGGATTTGTTGATCACTACAAGGTGCTCTCCCCGGAAGTAATCGATCAGTCCTGCTGCCGGGTAAACAGCCAGGGAAGTTCCCCCTATGATCAGCACCTGTGCCTCTGAGATTGCCTTCACTGCTTCATTGATCGTCTGATTGTCCAGACCTTCTTCATACAATACCACATCCGGCTTGATAATTCCACCACATTCGCATCTCGGAACACCTGTGGATGCTTTCATGTGGGCAAAATCATAAAATCTGTGACACTTCATGCAGTAATTGCGGTATACACTTCCATGAAGCTCCAGCACTTTCTTACTACCCGCCATCTGATGCAGATTGTCGATATTCTGGGTGATAACAGCTTTCAGTTTTCCTGCCTGCTCCAGTTCTGCCAGCTTCAGATGTGCTGCATTTGGTTTTGCAGTGTCACAAAGCATCTTGTCTCTGTAGAATTTGAAAAATTCTTCCGGCTTTCTCATAAAGAATGTATGGCTTAAGATCGTTTCCGGAGGATAGTCATATTTCTGATGATAAAGTCCGTCCTGACTTCTGAAATCCGGGATTCCGCTCTCTGTGGAAACACCTGCTCCGCCGAAGAAGACAATATTGTCATATTTGTCTACAAGTTCCTGTAATCTCTCAACTTCTCCTGCCATTTAGAATTCCTCCTTTATTTTTTCCAAACACTGTTACTGAAATTTTATCATCCTCTTAACTTCTACTTTTCAACATCAAGTGTATCCACACGTTTTCCCTGGACAACATAACGGGTTGCCTCGTTTCCTGTACAGGTAGACAGAGTAATGATCTTGTCCTTTATGTTCATTCCTTCTGCATCTGTCCGGATCTCGGAATATCCTCGGATCTTCTCCAGATATTTTTCAAATTCCTCACCAGGTCCCTTGAACAGGGTATAGGTATCACTGTTCACACCTGTGGTGTACGCGGAGATAATCTCATACCTGTAGTTTTTCTCAGGTGTAAAGATCCAGAAATATTTGCTCTTCTTATAAGTCTCTTCATCCTGTGTAAATTTCTTAAGCTGAGCAAACATGGAACCATTTTTCATATTATGACCATACACGATCGTGTTGCAGTCACTGAAATCTCCTTTATTTTCATAGTCCACGAAGATAGTTCCTGCAAAGTTATAATTCTTCTCATAGGTTCTGTGAAGATAAGTTTCATTGTCTTTGCCATGCACGATGGGGTAATTAATATCTGGCACTGCTTCCACATAAATCCATCCCACTACATCATTATTTACACTTTTAAGAGATGCAAAGTCAATATCCATAGGTGCTTTCAGCTCACTGCCGGCTTCCGGTCCTGCCGCTTCTCCATCCGGATCTCGTTCTGTTACCGCCATCTGTGTGATCGAATTGTACTCATCCGTACCTTTCTTATATTCTGTATAAATATGAAACAGATTATATCCTGCATAACAGAATACACAGATTGCTGCGATCAGAACAACCGTCAACACAACATCCCCTGCTGTCTTCTTTTTTTTAGGCTGTTTTTCTGACATTCTTCCTCCATTTCCGCAGCACATTGCTGCTATGTATCAGCTGCTGTCTGATTGACTTCTATATAATATACAGACATCCGTTTCCAACCGCTGTCTGTGACAGACTATTATACCCGGTCACATCATTCTTCCTGTAATCCATCATGCACTGCCTCCAGACACGCTTTTCGCAGTTCATTTTCTTCTTTATTATATAAAAGCATCTCGCTGTGTTCAAAATATGCCGGACAGCCATTTCCGGCAATAAACGAAGTCATTGACTTATCCGCTGTGATCCCTGTCACGAAAAGCAGCATTTCCTGATTTTCGCCAAAGCTCTCTTTAATAAATGAAAAGGCATTCTGCAGTTCTCCCTGGAGTTTCTGGATCATATCTTCTCTGCATACTGCTTCTTTTTCAAAACATTTACTGATCCGCTTAAATCCATTTTCAGCTGACCGCACATGTTCTTTCTTTGCTGTCAGAATATATTCCCTCAGCCTGCGGATTGCCGTCTCCTGATATTTCTGTTCTCTTACTGAGATCAGTTCCATCTTTACTTTGATCTGCAGACTGTTTTCCTGTTCCTGCACAAATTCTTCAAGCAATGAAATTCCCAGCTTCTCTTCCTCAGCATTCTTTCTCACCTGAGTTCTCAGATGCAGAAGCATCTCATAGAGTACCTCAAGCTGATGATCTGCCTGTCCGTATTCTTCCGCTTTTTCTCTCAATGCCCCCAGGATCAGATTTACAACTGCAAAACGCTCCTCAAAAGCTCCATCTGCAGCCATCTTCTCCTTCAGCGCCAGATTCTCCCGGCTCAGATTTCCGGACAGGATCGACGGGATTTCATAATCTTCCCCATACTTTGTATATAACTGATAAAAACCTGCAAAATCTCTGGCTGTTTCCTCTTTCTGGAGAAATTCCTCCACCAGTTCCTCACTGATCCCGATCCCCAGCTTTTCATAGCTTTGCAGAAGTCTTGAAAGATCCTCCCAGCCCCTGGCAGTCACAAAGAATTTACCGTCTACTGTATTCTCCACCGCATAGAAATTGTTTTTCTTCACAGACAGATAAGAAATGATCGCCTGGTGCACCTTCTGCTGTCCTGCATATTTCAGCCAGATATCGCAGTCAGGCTCAATTGTAAGCTTACGGACACGGTCGAGTGTGACAATATCAAATTCCCTGACAGATTTATTATACTCCGGTGGATTTCCCGCTGCTACCAGAATCCAGCCTTCCGGAATCTTATGACTTCCAAAGGTTTTATTCTGGAGAAGTGCCAGCATTGCCGGTGCCAGGGTTTCAGACACACAGTTGATCTCATCAATAAACAGGATTCCCTCTTTCCTGCCTGTATTCTCCATGCAATCATAGACAGATGCCACGATCTCACTCATTGTGTAATCTGTCACCATCATTCCTTTTCCACCGTAATTCCGTTTAACGATCTCCGGAAGACCGATGGCACTCTGACGGGTGTGATGGGTAATGGTGTAGGCTACAAGTCCCACACCGCACTCTGCTGCCGCCTGTTCCATAATGGCAGTTTTGCCGATTCCCGGCGGACCGATCAGCAACAGCGGTCTCTGACGGATCAGCGGATAAGTATAATATCCATTCTCATCCTTCGCCAGATATGCGCGAAGTGTATTACAGATTTCTGTTTTTGCTTCCTGTATGTTCATTTTATTATCATACTCCTGCTAATTATTTAGTTACTGTTCACTCCGTTCCCAGCAACACGCTTCGCGATGCACAGAATTTATGCTAATCGCATAAATTCGCGCGGTATGTCTCGGGTTTTCTGTGACCTTCGCTCACAAAAAACACCTCGCGGGATATTACCAGTGAACAGTAACATTATTTACTCAAACTGACATCTGCTCCGCAGTTTGCCCCATTCCTGTGATCAGACATTTCGCCCATGGCGGCACCAGTTTCATCTTGTCCGTCCGTTTCAGAAATACAAATGCAGTCTCATAATCCGGCTTTTGTCCCGGATAAATCCCGTCACCATCTGTAAAATAGATCAGTGCTCTGAGATTCTTCAGTTCTTTTCTCTCTTTTTCCTGACGGATCAATTCAAATACAGGGCGGAAATCTGTACCTCCCCTGCCCTGGATCTTAACGTTCCGGATGTATTCCTTCCACTCTTCCTCAGAATGGATCACATCCACTTTCTGGATAAAACAGTCGCACTGGACGATATATACCTTCATCCTGCTGAAAAAATTCTCTTTTTCACTTAAAATCCCATAGGTTTCACCCAGAAATCTCTGTACAGTTTCTCCTGAACATGAACCGGATGTGTCAATGGCGATCACCAGCTCCTCCAGACGGTTTACTTCTTTATACTCCAACGGTTCTATCAATGGAATATTTCCATAATGTTCCATTCCAAAGCTGTAAAAAATATAATCAAAGCTCTCCGTATCCAGCTCCACTTCCTCCCGCAGTCTGCAGAACTGCTTCAGAAATTTCCGGTAATCATATTTACTGCGGTAGATCTCATCCAGTTCTTCCTGCTGATCGTTTGTCTGAGTCCCTGCCCTGCTTTGCATACCGGTCTTATTCTGTGAGGTATAAGCAAGGATATGTTCCCATTTTTCCTTTGTTCTCCTGCCTCCTGATGCCTGTCCGGCAGTTCTCTGCCAGAATATGTGATCATCAAAAGTATTTGTGTTCACCTGTGTATCATCTGATTTTCTTTTCTTCAGGCTGATTTTGCCTTCTCCAACAGCCTTGTCGATCAGCTGCTCTACAAAACAGTCGCATTTCCTGTCCCATTCACCGGAATCTCTGTCAGGTTCCATGAAAATATGAAGGTACAGACAGTGAAGCAGCATGTGCAGATATCCTCTTCTTACTGCTGCCGGATCTTCCAGATATTTTTTCATAAGAAATACCGGATTAAAATAAATCAGCTCCCCGTCTGTCCCAATTGTATCAATGCTGCTGTCTGCTTTGTATTCCAGACTTGTAAATGCCCCGTCCAGATAAGGAAAGTCCAGATATAATTGATTTCTGCAGTTTTGCAGGATTTTTTTTCCGGTAAGTTCCTGCTCTGTTGTTGTTTTACAGTGAAAAGTCTTTTTTTTGGTATCCATATTTTTTATCTTTCAGATGAAGCAGCCATACCAGAGAACGCAGCTTTGCTTTTTCCTGTGCACATCTTATAAAATTCTCCAGCTCATTTGCGGAAAACCATCCGCATTTCTCGATCTGCTCCATCCTTTCTGTATCCTCATTCTCTATCAGAAGCTCCATTACAGAACGTATTCTGAGCTTCAGGTATTTCTGTATCTCCTGATATTTATCGGACTCTCTGTCCGGATTTTCCTGAAAATAAATCTCCAGAGCCTGTTCAAGCTTTCTGTCCTGCATCAGATCATCTTCCTCTCCTGTGAAATTACCATAACCACAATATAACACAAAAAAGCTTCATTTTAAAGTCCTGTTCCTGCCCCTCTATTGACTTTCCTTTCCGTTATGTTACTATAAAATTACATATATTCTATCACAGATGAAAGGATTTTATCTTATGAATACTATCAAAAAATTCATCCACTACTATGATCCGTATAAAACGGTCTTTTTTATTGATCTGATATGTGCTGCCGTGATCAGTCTGATAGATCTGGCATATCCTCAGATCCTGCGGACTATGACAAAAACACTGTTCACTCAGGATCAGTCAAGGATTCTTCATGCACTGCCTGTGATCGCAGGAGGACTCTTTCTTATGTATGTGATCCAATGTCTCTGCAAATATTATGTAACCTGCCAGGGACACATGATGGGAGCAAATATGGAACGGGATATGCGGCAGGAATTATTTGATCATTACCAGCAGCTTTCATTTTCCTATTACAGTCAGAATAATTCCGGTCAGATGATGAGCAAGCTGGTCAGTGATCTTTTTGATATTTCCGAGTTTGCACACCATGGTCCTGAAAACCTTTTTATCTCTCTGGTAAAGATCATCGGTGCTTTTGTCTTTCTTTTCTTTATCAATAAGAAACTGGCATTTCCACTGATCATCCTCGTTATTGTTATGTTTTGGTTTTCCTTTAAGCAGAATGCCCGAATGCAGGCAACTTTTATGGAAAACAGACGTAAGATCGGGGATGTCAATGCAAGTCTCCAGGACACACTTTCCGGTATCCGTGTGGTACAGTCCTTTGCAAATGAAGATATTGAACATAACAAATTCAAAAAAAGCAATGAAGCTTTTCTGCTTTCAAAGCGTGATAATTATCGCTGTATGGGAAGCTTTATGAGCTCTAATCTGTTCTTTCAGGGAATGATGTATCTGGTCACTCTGGTGTATGGCGGTTATCTTATTGCCAACGGAGAAATGCAGACTGCAGATCTTGCCATGTATGCACTTTATATCGGAATCTTTATCAGTCCGATCCAGATTCTGGTCGAGCTGGTAGAAATGATGCAAAAGGGTCTTTCAGGCTTCCGCCGTTTCCTTGATGTTATGGAAACAGAGTCAGAGATCACAGACGCTCCGGATGCCAGAGAACTTACTGATGTGAAGGGACATGTAAGCTATGAGCATGTATCTTTTCATTACAGTGACGATAATACCCCTGTTCTCAGTGATATCTCTATTGATATCCCTGCCGGAAAGTCTGTGGCACTTGTGGGTCCGTCAGGTGGCGGGAAAACTACTATCTGTTCTCTTCTGCCACGCTTTTATGATGTAACAGAGGGACGGATCACTGTTGATGGAAAAGATATCCGCAGCCTGACTCTGAAGAGTCTCAGAAATAATATCGGAACTGTACAGCAGGATGTCTATCTGTTTGACGGTACGATCCGGGATAATATTGCATATGGAAAACCGGGAGCTTCTGATGAAGAGATTATTGCAGCTGCAAAGCGGGCAAGCATTCATGATTTTATTATGGAACTTCCACAGCAGTATGATACCTATGTCGGAGAACGCGGAACAAGACTTTCGGGCGGTCAGAAACAAAGGATTTCCATTGCACGTGTTTTCCTGAAGAATCCGCCGATCCTGATCCTTGATGAAGCTACGAGCGCTCTGGATAATGAGAGTGAACGATGGATCCAGAGAAGTCTTGAAGAGCTTTCACAGAACCGTACTACTATTACTATCGCGCACAGACTTTCTACGATCAGGGATGCGGATGAAATTATTGTGATCACTGAGGATGGGATTGCTGAGAGGGGGACACATGAAGAGCTGTTGGATATGAATGGAGTGTATGCGGCTTATTATAATATGTGATTTTGTTTATAGTATCCGATAATAAACTGCGAAACAGTTATCTTTATATTTGCAATCTACTGATATATATTATAACAGCGCAGGAAAATTAATTGTCTGGCGTGCATTTGCAGGATACTTAGATATTCTTAGACGATAAAAATATGCGTTATGAGCCCACAGGGTCACTGTCTGAGCGACAGCGAGTTTGACCCTGCGGGCTCATGCTTTTAGCAGATTTTTATCGCCTTAGAATATCTTAGTGTCCGAAACCGCACGCCAGACAATTAATTTTCCTGCGCGTCCGTCAATCTATACTATTTTCGGTATACGAATGCCGGGAGGCCGTCTTTGCCGCAGGGAATCTGTACGGTTCCTTGGATCAGAGGGCGGGCGTAGTTTATGAAGGCTTCAGTGACGTCAGATCCGTCTTCTGTGATCCACTCTGATGGAACTGTTTTTTCTTCGTTGCAGATGGCATTGACGTCTTCAAGACCACATTCCATGATATAGGTTCCGTCAGAGGTTTCTTTGCGGATAAATGAGATCATTTTTCCTGTTTCGCCGTTGAGGGCTGCCTGTACGCCGAATTTTCCGGCTTTGATGGCTTCCTGCTGGTCTGTGGCGGACATCATGGATGCAGAGCAACGCTGGCTGACGTTGAGTTCTACAGAACGGGCTTTTACACCGAGGCGGTTTCTGACAAGGTTTTCGAGATATTTACCACAGCCTGCCAGCATTTTGTGTCCAAAGGTATCAGTGCCTACAGAATTGTCGTATTCACAGATAAATGTGCCCTTGTCGTCATGGATTCCTTCTGATACGCAGACAATGACATTGCAGTTTTTCTCAAATGATTTCTCTACTGCTTTAAGAAATTCTTCCTGGTCGAAGGCTGTTTCCGGAAGGTAGATGAGAAGAGGGTTGTCTCCTGTATATTTGCGGGCAAGTGCAGATGCAGCAGTGAGCCATCCTGCGTGGCGGCCCATAATTTCTATAATAGTTACGGATTTCTTTTCATACACATTTGCATCTATGGTAATCTCGCGGACTGTAGAAGCTACATATCTGGCTGCACTTCCAAATCCCGGAGTATGGTCTGTGTGGATCAGATCATTGTCGATTGTTTTTGGTTCTCCGAGGATACGGATATCACTGCCTGTCTGCGCAGCATAACGGGAAAGTTTGCTCACCGTATCCATGGAATCATTTCCACCGATATAGAAAAACCAGCCAATATTCATTTCTTCAAATTTCTTAAAAAGTCTTGGATAAACCGGATCTTCCAGTGATTCCGGCAATTTATAGCGGCAGGAACCAAGATAAGCACCTGGTGTGACTTTCAGACCGTCAAGTTTCTCTCCCGGAAGTGCTTCGGCAAAGTCAAGAACTGTTCCATTTAAAAATCCTTCAATTCCGTTTATCATTCCGTAAACATGCTCAATAGCTTCCGGATGACGCATTCCCTCGGATACAACTCCGTAAAGGCTGCTGTTAATTACTGCGGTAGGACCGCCGGACTGACCGACGATCAGATTCTTTCTGGACATAAGAAACCTCCTGTATCGTTTGATTTAATGTGATTGCTTTTCATTATATCATACAACTGCCTTCCATAGCAATTCAATAAAAAGGTGTGTTCCCACATCCCCCTGTGAAAGCACACCTTATATTTCCCATATTCAGTTTCTGTTTTTATTCCCCGAATTCCCTGTGGTCTTCTTCCAGTTTCTGTTCTATTTTAATCTTTTTTTTTGCCTCTTCTTTCTGCTCATCCCGTGTTTTCGGAAGGATCACATTAAGCATTACTGCAATAATAGTTGCAAGGACAACCGGTGATTTACCGAAAATTGTTGTTACCCATGTGGGAAAGCTTGCAAGTGCAGCTGTTGCCTGAGATACACCCATTCCCAGTGCAGCTGCGAGTCCTACGATAGATGAATTACGGTAATCCATCTCAGCAGAAGCAACCAGCTTCATACCTGTCATTGCGATCGATGCAAATACAGACACAGTTGCACCGCCCAGTACACACTGAGGAATCGTTGTCAGGATAGCTGAGAATTTCGGAACCAGACCTGCTATACCGAGAATTGCAGCTGCAAGTCCCAGTACCCAACGATTGATAACCTTTGTAGTTGTAACAATACCAACGTTCTGGCTGTATGTTGCTGTGGGAAGTCCGCCGAGCAATGCGCCTACAACGTTAGAAAGACCATAACCAACGATTCCACGCTGCAGTTCATCATCCTTAGGTGTTCTGTCCATAGCTCCGATCGTAGTCGCTGAATAATCACCGATTGCCTGAATAGAGTTGATAGCAAATAAAATTCCCAGTGCAACACAGGAAGACGGCTCAAACTGTACTCCAAAATGCATCAGAGATGGAAGCTGACAGACACCTGCTTCCCCTATGCTTGAGAAATCTACCATTCCAAACGGAATAGAAACCAGATATCCCACTATAATACCAATCAGAATAGATGCCAGTTTCCAGATTCCCTTTCCAAAATGATTCAGAGCTGTAACAACGATCAGCGTGAAAAATGCAATTGCCCAGTTCTGCCAGGATCCGTAATTTGGACTGCTGGTACCGCCTGCCATATAATTAATGGCAGTCGGATACAGGGAAAGACCGATGGTAAATACGACTGTTCCTGTAATTAGCGGCGGGAAAAATATCCGAATCTTCTTGACCAGCAAACCCATAACAACTGCTACGATACCACCAACAATCTCCGCACCCATGATTGCTGCTATTCCATACGATTCCGCTATCGCCTGCATACTTGGCACGTAAGCAAAGCTGACACCCATGATAATAGGCAGGCCTGAGCCAATTGCAAATTTCGCCTTTCCGCCAATCGGAAACAGCTGAAGCAAAGTTGACAATGCTGCAATGACCAGTGCCGACTGGATCAGGATAACCTGGTCTTCTCTGGAGAGTCCGCCTGGAACTGCTCCGGAAACGATGATCGCCGGTGTGACACAGCCAACGATCATAGCTACGACATGCTGCATGGCAAGGGGTAAAGCCTCACTCATGTGGGGGATTCCGTCAGTTTCAAAAATACTGCCTCTCTTCATAATTGCCTCCCAATTTCTTTTGTACGATTGTAACATTTTTTGTCCAAAAAAACAATTAGACAGTCTAATTATTTTTGGTCTAAAACTATACAATATTTACTCTTAAAATTTGGTTATTATTTTATCTTTTATATGTATTTTCCAGTATTTCATAAACCTTTCAGTTTATAATCTCAAATGTCCGATACAGATCCAGTCTTCCATATCCCCATCCCGGATTGGGGTATTCCATCTGTTCTTCTCTCACTGCCCCTTTCTGCAGATAAAACTTCACCGTATTTCCCGATGCATAAGGAATATTTCCTCTCACGATCGCCCATTCCTGCACCAATGCTGCTGCTCCTGCAACAACAGCCGAAGAAAGACTGCTCCCCGAAGCCTTTCCAAACGCCCCTCCCGGCAATGGAATGAGCAGATCTACTCCCGGTGCTGCCAGATCAGGTGTCACCTGGTTATTTGGAGTAAACCCTCGCCCAGCCTGAAAATACAGACTGTTATCCAGATACTGATAAGCTGTTGCCGTAATACCTCTGGTTGAATCCCCAGGTGCAGTAACAGTTATATAAGGTGTAGACTCCAGAAAATAAGTATCCGGCGAAATCAGCCCTTGCACCGGAAGCCACATGTGAAACCTGCTTCCCGATATTCCTTTTTTACTGACATTTACCTTCCAGATACCTGCTGCCGGATGAAAGAAGCGAAAATAAATCAGCTGTTTCCCGGTCATCCTCTCCATCTTTACGTAATTGACCAGCACTTTCGTCTCCACAAAAATGAAACTTAATTCCTGAGTACCTGCACCAAGAGAACTGCTCACATACAGCTTTTCTCCTGCCGGTGACTGTAACGATATCCCATAGTCATCCGGCGGATCTCCCCAAAATTCCATGGAAAATCCTTCTTCTTTATCCGCAATACGAAGTTCAACAGTATCCTGATTTTTCACATAGTCCAACTCTGCTGTATAATGATGCTGTGCTGCACCCTCATTTCCTGCTGCCACAGATACTGATACCTGAGAATCTTCATTAATATAATCTACATATCGACTCAGCTCACTGTCACCAACATGTGCGCTCTGATTGGTGCCAAGTCCCAGACAAACGGAAACCGGCATTCCCATCTCTTGTGCCATCTTCACTGCAAAAGAAATCCCCAGCATAATGTCGTCTTCCTGAAATACCGGTGCCTGTGGCGGATACTGGTAAAATTTTCTCAGATAGGATTTTGCTTTCTTTAATTTCACCACAATGATCGTTGCTTTCGGAGCTGCTCCTGAGAAATTTTCTGTGGGTACAAAATTGCCTGCTGCCAGCCCTGCCATAGCTGTACCATGTCCGTTCTCATCCAATGAGGGTACAATCTCCTGTGGATTCTCCGACAGCAATGCCTGATTAATTTCCTCTCCGGTAAAAACCTTTCCATAAGGAACCTGTTCATCCTCATTTCCCGGAATTGTCTGATCCCAGATATATGCAATACGGCTTACATCTCCGTTTCGAAAGATTGGATTCAGATAATCAATCCCGGAATCAATCACTGCGATCACTGTGCCCTCTCCCTGAAGTTTCAGATAGGGATGATTATGTAACCGCGTAATCCCGGATGAATTTAATGCGTCCGCATCCATAAATGTATAACACTTCGGCAAAGATGCATACGTATAGGAATTAATTTCCAGCGGACCAATCTCATTCAGCGGAATATATAGAATTCCAAACAATTCATTCACAGGAAGAAATTTTCCACCCATATTCTGTCCATGTTTTACAATAAAATCCCCGTACTCTTCATCCTGTGCCGGCGGTATTGACGGCTCAGCATGAATGCCCGGGGGGTTTTCCTGCTGTATCTGCACTTCAAAATCGTCAGGTCCGAACATTACTGTCCTCCCTGGATTTTTTATACATGATATGCACAATATATGCTCTTTATGACAATTCTAACCTTTACTGTTCAGACTGATATTCGCTTCCTGCTTTTGTTTCTTCACAACAGTCAGTAATAATATAATTCCAGCCACAGTTGTAAAAATACTGATAAACTGCGAAGTCGACAATACTCCTACGCTTCCTCTTTCAATATCTCCTCTGAAAAATTCGATCACAAATCTTCCTATACTGTAGAAAATAAGATAGCAGGCAGCCACCTGTCCATCTGCTTTCTTATGCTTTGCCACATAAAGCAGCAGCAGAAAAATGGCAAAATCCAAAAAACCGGAATAAATCTGTGTCGGGATCAGAGCAACATTGTTGGGTGCAAAATCTGAATTTGTAAACGTAACCGCCAGAGGCCCTGAAGTTTCTTTCCCATAACAGCAGCCTGCCAGAAAGCATCCAATCCTGCCAAATCCCTGTGCCAGTGCAATGGATGGCATCATCAGATCAAAATACTCCAGAAATTTCAACTTCTTTATCCTGCAGTACAGCCAGCCCACCAGAATTCCTCCGATGATTCCTCCATATACCACAAATCCATCTGATCCTATGATCTGCCTTGGATTCTGCAGAAATTCCCTCCAGTTGGTGATCCAGAACAAGATCTTCGCAGATGTAAATCCACCAATGGCGCACCACACTACCAGATAAAAAATATGTTCACATGCAAGTTTCAGTTTACGCGCTCTCTGCTCAGCCACAAACCAGGCAGCCAATACTCCCATGGCAATCATAAATCCATAACCATATACCGTCAACGGTCCTATATGCAACAATTCATTATGCATGTCTCAAATCCTCTCAAATCTTAAAATACTTCCTGTCACTCTCTCATTTTATTTATTATTCACAGTCGGATTTCCCAAATAAACCTTCAAAAACCTCCAGCAATTTTTCATTTGCATAATCATTGGCTTCATTCTCATGTACCGCTTCCGCATCTGCTTCTCCGCAGATATCCACACCGGCAATCTTTCCACTGCTTTCTTTTGCACATTCCAATACAGTCTGTACACCGGACACCAAAGTTGTCAGCCTCATATCCCCCTGGCTCCATGTCGTCTGTGCATCCTCTGTACAAAGCACATCTTTATCAACAGATATATATAATGGAAGGAATTTTTCAGCATCTTCCTGTAAACCTTCCGACTTTCTCCAATTACATACTTCACTGACTGTTTCCCTGAGAAACCAGTTTCTCTCTTCATCATTCATCACCTGAAGTTTCTCTCTGGAGAGAAATATCACTCTGTCCTTCAGATTCTCATCTACCTGCTCATAGGCTGCTTCATCCGGTCCCACAAGGATCACATATTTCAGATTCTCCAGTTCCTCCAACGCTGCCGCGATCCATCCTCCACACGACAAAATCCCACCAAAAGCCGGGGGCTGCATATCTGTATGATTATCGTATACCAGCAGACAGAACGGTTGATCCATTCTTGTCAGCCAAAGTCTTGTCATATAGTGATAATTGCCGGAATCAATAAAATGGATTCCGGCAGTTGGATAATTTTCTGTTCGTTTATTAATCTCTGCGATTGCTTCCTCATCACAATAGCAGTTTGTCCCACAGACATCCTGAAGCTCAATCCAGGATACCTGTCTGTTTTTCCAGAATTCTTCTTCTCTGTAAATTCCGGAGAAATTCATCAGTACAATGGGATTCTGTTCCTGCATATTTCATTCAATCCTTCCATTCTTCCAGCGGTTCATCATGATTTTTCAGCATTTCCCGGATTTCTCTGCCGGGACTTTCCACGCCTTCATCCGGAGTCTGCATCTCTGCATCCAGAATGGCGTCTGCATCTGCTGCATCTGCAGTCTTCCCGGTTTCTATTTCCATCTCCGCTTCCTGAACCTGAGAATCTGTATCTTGCTTCCATTCTGTTTCATCTTCATTTAAAGATTTATCCTGCACTTTTTCGTCCAGACCTGCATCTGCCGGGTCATCCCATGGTTTCTCTTTGCCATTCTCTTCCTGTTCTTTTTCAGCACAGAGTTTTTCGGATTTTTTCATTCCAAGACGAATCATGATCAAAAATACAATGTCTGCCACTCCATCAGCAGTCAGAATAATTCCGGAAAACAGGATCATCCGGGTTACACTCAAAAAAGAATAGAGCAACATGGAAACACCCAGCGCAATAAATACCAAACAGCCAATAAGAATAATCTTCCAGCGTCCTCTCTGGGCTTTTTTCAGTCTGTAACTTCCCTTTATCTTCCAGATACTGTCAACCAGTACCAAGGCTCCCAGTAAATATGGCAGGATTTTGATCACGATCTGCGGTGTAAAGAAAAGAAAAATTCCAAGCACCATGACGATTACACCCGTAAACAGATCAAGAATCGTTGCCTTTTCCTTCTCAGCTGTATAAATAACAATATGATAAATACCGGAAGCGATCATTACCAGTCCGAATACAATCTTGCAGATAATGTTTACGGTCTGGTCCGGAACCAGGAGCAGACACAGACCAAATGCCAGATAAAAAACCGATGATAAAATCTCGCTTTTTAAAAAATCAGAAACTTTTTTCCCCATAACCTTTTCCTCCTGACTGTATGATAGCAAGTCCACACCCACTCTTATTGCTTTTCGCAATCTCCGCAGGGGACTTACTTGATTCGGTTAAAAATACTATTCCATTTCTTCTATTGAAATAGTATAACTTCTTTCTTTCTCTTCGTCCACAGGCAACTGCATGACTTTGTGTAAAATTTGTGAATTTTTCCTTGCAGTTTTTTTAGTGCGTATTATAATTATAGCGATACTCATAAATAATACATTTGAAAGTATTGCTATAAATAAAACTATGTCATAAAATGGATATTTTTCCATAGGAAGGATTTATTTTGAAAAAACAACCAAAGAATAAAGTTTTATTTCTTATCCCTGTCGGTGTTATACTCGCCAGTGCAGTAATTTTTTTATGCACCCGCGGAAATGAGAATGATTCTGTCTGTAAAGAAAATGTAGCCCGCCTTCAGGCTCTGGAAAATTCAGACATTTCACAGACAGAAGAACAGCTTCAGGCTCTGAAACAGACAACCGGCATTTCTTCCGGTTCTGATGCTTCAGACGGTTCTGAATCTACCCTGTTAAGTGATGTAGAAATCCGACAGGTTTTTGCCGGAAACGTCATCATCGGTGACTCTATCACAGAATCCATCGTAGAATACGGATATCTAGATACGGATGTGGTAGTCAGCAAACGAGGATTAAATGTAGGTGCAGCCGATGATCAGATCAGTACGGCAATTGCTCTGAATCCCTCTCATGTATTCATGGCATTTGGTTCCAACGACCTGGAAATATATGGTTCGGCTTCATCAGAATTTATTGATGCATACAGGACGCAGATAAAGAAAATCCAGACAGCCTTACCGGATGTCCCAATTTATATCAACTGCATTCTGCCGATTACTGATGAAGCGATCGCACAGACTCCTGATCTTGGATATTACCCTGATTATAATGAAGGACTTATCAAACTCTGTCAGGAAATGGGATGTACCTTTATTGACAATTCAACGATTGTAACAGACAGTTCAGAGAATCTGTATGAACCGGACGGTGAACATGTGATTCAGGACTACTATCCCAAATGGCTGACAAATATGGCACAGATTGCGGGGTTAAAGGCATGAAAAATTATTTACATATTTTTATCAAAGGTGCATTTGTTCTTTTCCTTATCGCATATCTGACTGTCCTGTATACCTCCGACAGCGCAAAGAATGTACCCATGGAACAGATTGCACAGACTATGGAACAGGATTCTGATATCACTTCTTTAAATAAAGAAGCACGTTCTGATCTGAAACATTATTATCAGACAGATGACCGCAATATTGACGGTTATTTCTTCTACAAAGCCGCTTCACCCATGGCAGTAGAAGAAATCTGTATTATGAAGGCCACTGACAATACCCAGGCAAATACTTTGCTTGAAAATGCAAACGCCCATCTCTCCGGTCAGAAGCAGGTATTTGAGGGCTATGGCACAGATCAGATGGCTCTTCTGAACAATGCAGTTGTTGGAAAAAAAGGAAACTATGTATATTATATGTGCGGCGCAGACGCACAGAACTGGCGCACTGCCTTTCTTTCCATGATATAAGCATTTTACTTTAATCCTCGTAACTGTTCCGCATTTTACGCTAATGGACTGCAGAACCATTACTATGGCAGTCCTCTTAATAATACCGTTAAGAGAAAATGCAGTTAAGAGAATTACTATAATATTCATAATATCCAGATTGGAGAACTTTTAATATGGTATTCAACAGTATATTTTTTATATTCTGCTTTCTTCCGGTTTTCATGCTGATCTACTACCTGGTACCGGGAAAGCTCCGCAATCTGCTGCTGTTTTTGGGCAGTCTGATCTTTTATGCCTGGGGAGAACCTGTATATGTGATCCTCATGCTGTTTTCCAGTATCTTCAACTATTATATGGGTACAGAACTGGAACGTTTATATTATGACGACAGGAAACAGAAAATTAATCTGATTTTCTCGATCATTATAAATCTTGCAGTACTTGTGTTTTTTAAATATTATGGATTCTTACTTAACACAATCGGAGGAATCATCGGTATCCATATCCCTCATCCGGAGCTTTCGCTGCCGATAGGACTTTCTTTCTACACTTTCCGTAATTTGTCCTATCTTTTTGATATTTATTTAAGTAAGGTCAGTGCGCAGCGAAATTTCCTGACCTTTGCCGTATACAGCACAATGTTTCCTTATACCTCTGCCGGACCAATCGTACGATATACGGATATAGAGACGCAGCTGAAGCAGCGCACCATCAATATCTCCAAATTCGGTATCGGTGCAGAGCTTTTTGTCAAAGGTCTTGCAAAGAAAGTTCTTCTGGCAGATAATCTCTCGGTTTTATACAGCAGTATCTGTGGTCATCCACAGATGTCTGTATTTACTTCATGGCTTGGCATTCTGGCTTATACAATGCAGCTTTATTTTGACTTCAGCGGCTATTCGGATATGGCCATCGGTCTGGGAAAAATGCTGGGATTTGATTTTAATAAGAACTTTGATTATCCCTATATTTCCACCAGTGTTTCTGAATTCTGGAGACGCTGGCATATTTCTCTTGGAAGCTGGTTCAGAGATTATATTTATATCCCGCTTGGCGGTAATCGGGTCTCCACTCTGAAACATATCCGAAATATCCTTGTGGTATGGGCACTTACCGGTCTATGGCATGGTGCAAGCTGGAATTTCGTACTATGGGGTGTTTATTACGGACTCTTCCTTTTACTCGAAAAATTTGTACTTCAGAAATATCTGAAAAAAATACCATCCTGGCTTTGCACTGTATACACTATGCTTGTAGTCATGATCGGATGGGTATTCTTCAGCCAGACAGACTTTGGTGCCCTTGGCCATTACCTTGGAACTATGTTTGGGATCGGAGCTTCCGGTTTCATAGACAAAACTGCACTTTACTACCTCAAGACAGGATTTATCCTTCTTCTGATCAGTATTCTTATGTGCCGTCCTGCTCCTTACCAATACTTTAAGCGTCTGGTCAGACGCAGACCTGTTGCTGCAGTGATCATAAATCTTATTTTATTTGCATTATCGATTGCTTATATGGTTTATAACTCTTACACACCATTTTTATATGCAAAATTTTAGAAGGTAAACAATATGAAAAAATCATTAAGAAATTATCGTTTATTTTTCCACAGAATGGGACTTTTATTTTTATTTATCCCCTTGATCGTACTCATTCTGAGCATTGTGCTTCCTGACAGAGGGTTTTCTGAAAAAGAAAACCGCGTACTTTCTTCCCTGCCTCATTTAAACGGCAGTCAGATTGCTTCCGGCGGATTTGAAAAACAATTTGAAACCTATGAAAATGATCAGTTTCCACTTCGCGATCTGTGGATTACCCTGAAAGCCGGAACTGACCGTCTGATGGGAAAAGTAGAATCTAATGGCGTATACGTTGGAAAATCCGGATATCTTATGGAAGAATTTAAAGCGCCTGATCAGACACAGTATGACGCCACTGTAAAAGCAATGACTGACTTTGCGCAAAAACATTCTGATCTGAAACAATATGCACTGATCGCCCCAAATTCTGTGAATATCCTGAGCGACAGGCTTCCTGCTTTTGCCCCTGTCCAGGATCAGAATTCCTGGCTTGACAGCCTCTCTGCCTCCCTGACCGATGCAGGTGTGACCTTTATTGATGTTCGCAGCACTTTTAAAGATCACAAAATGGAAGACCTCTATTATCACACTGATCATCACTGGACTACCCAGGGTGCTTATTATGCCTATCTTAAGGCAGCCAAAGATATGGGAATTGATACTTCAGCAGACACTTATGACAAAGCACCTGTCACCCGTTCTTTTCAGGGAACACTGTCTGCCAAAAGCGGTTTCCGCTCCGGCGAAAAAGATGAGATCGATGTATTTCTCCCCACCGGAGATCAGGCACTCTCTTCTGTGGTTAATTATGTAGACGAACAGAAAAAAAGTGCCAGCTTCTATGATACTGAGAAACTTGAGACAAGAGATAAATATGCATTATTCTTTGGTGGAAACCACGCTCAGATAAAGATCAGTACTCCTACTGAAACAGATAATACACTGCTTGTGCTTAAGGATTCATACGCAAACAGCTTCATCCCATTTCTTGCTCAGCATTACCGAAAGATCATAATGATTGATCCCCGTTATTACTTTGGAGATCTGGAGCAGTTAAGGCAGGTTGAAAATGTTCAGGAAATTCTGTACCTGTATAATGCTAATACCTTCTTCACAGACACTTCTCTGGAGCTTGCCCTGACAACTGCTGAACAGGATTCTTCTGATACATCTGATATCAGATAATATTATATCAAAAAATCCCCACCGAAATTTCAATGCCGAGGAAACATTGACTTTCGGTGGGGATTTTTCACACATTCACACACATTTTATAACACACACTTTTCACACACTTTTTAATAATAGGTCAGGTATAACGACTGATTTAAAACAATAATACTGTGTCTTTCATTCCCCGTTCCCAGTTTATCTGTTTTTATATCAGCTGTACCTTAATGTGTATTATATCAGCATTTATGCCCACTTTTCATTTTATGCAAATTCAGCAATTTATTCTGCAAAAGTGTCCTTTGAGTCTCCAAAATGATTTACAAAATAATCATAGTACGTATCCAGTATTTCTTTCCGCCCACGAACACGTATAGGCACAAGTGTTCCATCTTCCATAATAAAATCGTCCTCTACATCCTTAATATAATCCATATTCACCAGATAGCTCTGATGGCAGCGCAGAAAACGTTTCTCGTTAATTCTCTTCTCAATTTCTCCCAGCTTGTCCACTGTTATAATTTCGGAACCATCTGACAGATGCAGGGTGACATTATGTTTATCGCTGTCAATATACATGATATCATCTGTACATGGATAACGGTACTGTCTTCTGTTTTTGATTGCAACACGCCTTTTCATATCCGTTTTAAGAATCCTGTTCAGAAGTTTCATCAGTTTCTCTTCTGAAAATGATTTCAACAAATATCCGGAAGCCTGTACTTCATAACTCTCTATGGCATAATCCGGTGAGGCGGTAAGAAAAATGATCGGCACCTTACACTGTATCTGTCTCAATTTTCTTGCAGTTTCCATTCCATTAAGTTTCTTCATACAAATATCCAGAAAAAGCAGATCCATAGCAATGTATCCTTCTTCCACGTCGGCTATAAGCGTCTCTCCTGAATCATATTCTACAATTGAAACCTCTTCATTTATTTCTTCAAAATACTGACACAATATTTCTTTTAAAAGAAGTCTTTCAATCTCAACATCATCACAAACGACGATCGTTTTCATGTAATTTCCCCTTTCCGTATCAATATAAAAAGCAGTTTCCAAAATCCTGTCAGTCGCAAAGTTCTGACATTTATCTGTAAACAGCACAATTTCTATTAATTATATATGCTTAATCCTACGTATTCAAGTACTTTTTTCATTTATTTTACTTTTTTATAACAATCATTGTTGTTTACTTTTTTTGTGTTATACTTATATGGCAGCTTCACTTATGACAGCACTTTGGTAAAACAATCATATACTGAACTGTTACTCTATTTAACCGAATCAGGTAAGTCCCCTGCGGAGCAGTTATTCGGTGTAAAGCTGCGTAGCAAAGCGGATGATTTTATCCGCTTGACACAGAAAGAAGGAATTATATGCGTCAGGAAAAATTTAAAATGGAACGTCAGGGATTAATAAATGTGGGAGATGAAATAGAAATTTCCGAATATCAGTCTTTTATGAATTACAGTTATATCATTGAACCGGCTGTGGCAATGTCCGGCTGTTATCCAAATGCAGAACGCATCAGATCCAGAAAAGGAATCGTAACAAATATTGAACATACACCGCGAGGTTTTATAGTGACTGCAGAATTTGATGAATAGTTGCATATATTTTTCAAACACACTTCAGAAAGGAAATTATCATGGACAATAAAATAATAATCCGTACCGCTTCTGCTGCAGATGCACCGGCACTGCTTAAAATTTACAGACCATATGTAGAAAATACAGCCATCACCTTTGAATATGATGTTCCCTCCACAGAAGAATTTGCTTCCCGAATTCAACACACTCTGAGAAAATACCCTTACCTTGTAGCTGAGGAAAAAGGAACTTTGCTTGGATATGCATATGCAGGTCCTTTCCATGAAAGACCTGCATATGACTGGGCTGTGGAAACATCTATTTATGTTGATCAGTCTCTTAAACACAGAGGGATAGGCCGCATGCTTCATGATGCCCTTGAAACCGCTTTACGTGAGCAGGGTATCTTGAATATGAATGCCTGCATTGCCTATCCTCCAAAGGAAGATGAACATCTTGACAAAAACAGTGTGGAATTTCACACTCATATGGGATATCGTCTTGTAGGTGAGTTCCATAAATGCGGTTACAAATTCAACCACTGGTATAATATGGTCTGGATGGAGAAGCTGATCGGTGAACATCTAACAGTTCAGGAGCCACCGAAATTCCCTCTCCTGTAGCCTGTTATTTCTGTGACTTCCAGAAATTATCAGAATCAATCCTGTGTCACTATCGCAAGTGTCAGTATACATTAACACAAAAAAACCTTAGAAGATATTTCTAAGGTTTTTCAAGAGGTGCCACCCGGATTTGAACCGGGGATAGAGGTGTTGCAGACCCCGGAAAAAAACCTCGGAACCCTCTAAAACTCTAAGGTTTTCCAAACTGTCCACCTTATATCCACCCTAATTTTCATGTTGCTTTCATGCCATATCAGGTATTTTACTGTGCCAAATCTATGCCACTTAGCACCCCTATGGGCATATTATAAACATTTTAGTATCTTTCGTCTACAATTATTTTACTACAACTACAATATTATATGGAGGTTTATCGTGAATTATCAATTAGAATTAAAACAAATTGTGGATTTTCCACGCTGCCGGATTTACCGGGAATTTATACAAACCCTTATGAAAGACAGAAGCATCCGTACCAACGGAGGTTCCTGTCTTTTTTATTTTCTCATTTTATGTTCTTATGCAAATTACAGTTCCTCTTATCGGAACATCGAACACCTTACTTACAAAGTTGTTCCTGGAGAATGGATCTGTTCTCTTAAAGAACTACAGATTCACTTCCGCCAAAAATTCCAGCACCAGGTCATATCCATACTGGATACCCTGGTAGAGCAAAACCTTCTAACCTACTCACTACACGAAAAAAATAAGATTATCCAATACAAGATCAAAGACTGGCCAAAAGATAATACTGCCCTTTCCTATAATTACCCATGCAAAAAAGACATCGGGTTTTTCTTTTTTCCAATCGCAGATGTTCATAAACTAATCGGACTAGGAAAATGTTCGGAAATGGATGCTCTTTTGGATCTTTGGATTCATGCAGTCTATAATGATCCATCTGTGCAAGGCTCTGATGCCGGTCCGGTAGTATATTTTCGCAATCAGACTGGAAATCCCTTGTTCAGTTATCAGGAACTTGCCAGACGTTGGAAACAGTCGAAATCTTCTGTGTCCCGTCTGCTTAAAAAACTTGAAGATACCGACATGATCACACTGATTTCCTATTCCGGGAAACATGGCAGCATGGTATATCTACGTAATTATCTGTCCGTTATGTTTAATATCAGTGATGTCATGATTGATAAGGAGGAAGTTGCCATGAAAATGCAACTGCCAATACATATACCCGAAGACACCTTGCCTGTTAAAAACAATTCTGAATGCGTTTCAGAATCTATTACTGACGAACAAATCATCGTTTCACAGGAAGGCTCCTGCGTTCCAGAATCACACATCAAAGCCATTGTTCGCAAAGTCGCTGAAATACTGGAAATACAAGGCATTTCTTGTTGTAGATGCCCCAAAACAAAGTATATATTATCTCCTTTATCAGCCTGCAAGGATAGTATATATCTATATTCACTACGTATTATCTGCCCCTGGGGGAAAGCCGCCTATCAGTTTGAGTTAAAACTAAAACCGGAAAATCCCGCCGTCACCAACGTCCCAGGGCATACTCCGCCTCTGCAGCATACCTTACCTGCCTTCACTGAAATCCCAGAAGTTCTGTTGAAAGGAGGGGTTGTATAATGGCAAAGAAAAATCACCACCCTGTTTCTGCTGAAGTAGAAAATAATCCGCTGTACCATGATACCTATAAACTGCTCCGTTGTTACCGGGATTCTACTTATAGCCTTATGGTTGCTGTCCGGCAGGTGGAAATTCAATTCCAACTGGAATACAACACCAGTGTAGACGAATTTCTAGATTCCATCTATGCTGCAGGAGCAGATCTGGGAGACAGCCAGATTGAAGAATGGGCAAAAAGCATTGCCCGCAGTAACAAAATGATAAAGCTGCTTCTCTCTTCTGTGGATCTGCTCCGGAAAAATCATAAACATGGGGAAGAATATTACTGGATATTATATTACGCCTTTCTGTCTCCCCATGAACTGAAAAACACAGAGGAAATCCTGGAAGAGTTGGAAAAGCACGTTCCCAGTATCTCCTACCGGACGTACTACCGAAGGAGGCAGGCTGCTATTAACGCTCTTAGCAGCATACTATGGGGATTTTCTGCAAAGGGGACACTGGAAACTTTAAATAAGTTTTTCCCAAAATAAAATCGACATTTTCCATATAGGCACTCATTCTCTATATTAAAATGAGTGCCTATAAAAATTGATTTTCCCAATTGTACCTTTTACAGTAGTTATAAGTTTCCAAATACCACATCTTGTTCTATTTATATTTATTTGCTATAATATGATAGTTGAAAACCAATAATTTCTTTACAAAATAGGGGAGATTTCTCTAATTTTACCTATTATTTCAAATGACTAACGGAGTGAAAGAATTAGATATGCCTAAGGAATTTAAAAGTGTGGCAGAACAATTAAAAGCAATGTACAATGCATTGAAAAAATGGCCATTCATGATGGGGATAACCATTCTTATGTTTGTACTTCTGATTTCGTCAGAATACTTGACAGATAATGAGTTTATACTTTTTTTACAAATAATAGGGTTTGCTATAAGTTTTGCATTCATAGTAATGATTTTAATACTTGATAAACACGGAAAACAATATTTGAAGAAAATGAGTTTTTTTGCCAGCTTATGGTTTGCATCCTGTCTGGCTCTTGCAGATTTCAATCAACCCACTCTTAAATTAATCATCCAATTATATACTGCCTTTCTTTTCATTTTTGATGCTTGTATTATTCCCGATTTTCTCTCAAGCATTGATCCTCAGAAAAACAAGAATGAGTGTGTTTCTAATGAGCTAAAAGAAAAAATTGAGAAATTAGAAAAAGAAATTGAAGAACTCAAAAAGTTCGAGAAAAAGACAGACTAATAACTTCTTGAGTGAGTTCTACTAAATAATTACAAAACTATAACATCGAGAATACTTGGAAACTTATTTCTCTCTAAATGTGCTTTAAGATGATTAACTCTTCATCTTATCATTTTTAGTAATTAAACATGTTAAAACGTTTCCCCCTCCATTGCAAGAACATAGAGTTCCTTGAATATTTCTATTCTTAAGAATTCTATGTTCTTGAATAAATAAAAGCTTAATATAAAAAATTTCACCTTATTCGCTGCATGCTGATGGTTCTATATAATCTTCCTCATTTCCTATCCTTCTTCTATATGCTACAGTTCCTCCTTGTCTTTGCATTGCCCCTATTCGCTTCTCAACCTGTATAATATCCTCCATGCTAATTAGCGGATGTGTTGTAAAGAAATAATCACTGTTGGCATACCATAATAAATTATCAAACATATCTTCTTCAATATGTATATTAAAATCTTCCTTTTCCCACCATAAATCTGAAGGCAACAATAATAACCAATTCAAATTACACACTATTTTATATTTTGTACATATTAATTCAATCGTATCTAGTGTTTTATTGATCATTTCCATTGTTTCCCATGGAAATCCTATAATAAAGGAAAGAAAACAATGCTTATCAAATTGATACTGTTTTAAAATTTCTAAAGCACTAAAAAGTTGCTCTACCGTTAACCCCTTTCTTATTTTTTTCAATCCTTCATTATACCCACATTCTACACCTATTTGCATAGATGAAACCATTTGCAGTGGTATATTCTGTAATATTTGATTCTTTAATATATCAGTAACTCTTGCTTCGATAAATACCTTTTCGGTATAACCATACAAACGATGCAACTTTTTAAAAACATTAATAGCTCTTTCTCCATTTGCCGTAAAACAATCATCTACGAATAGTAATCTAGTCCCTCTATTTATGTTATCTTTAAACTGCAGTGCATGCTTAACACGTTTAATTACATGCTCAACAGATAAACCTCTCCAGTTTCTCCTATGGGGTATGGAACAAAAAGCGCAACTAAAACGACACCCTCTAGAAGTTTCTACCGGCAACTGTGTATATGGATTGGATGAAGGTAATAATTCATATGCTGGATACGGTGTATTTTCCATTTCTTCGACTGTTAGTTCTATTTCATCTTCATTTCGTAACACATTACCATTCAGTTTATAAGTAATACCTTTAACACCCTCTAATGTCATATTATACTCAAGAGCATTGCATAAATTCACAATAATCTTTTCACCCTCACCACGCATAACTATATGGGCATCTGATGATTCTAAAACATGTTTATCAAATATTGATGGGTGCAACCCACCCAATGCTATTTTAACGTCTGGAAAATTATCCGCTATTCGTTGGATAATAACCTTTGTATTAGACCAATTAAAAGAATTGACTGAAAACGCAATCAACTGTATATCTTTACTAGAAATTTTTTTCATTATATACTGAGCGCATAATTCCTCTATATCCCCCTTGTGTTCATACTGGATAAATTCGCAAGGATCAATTATGCTTACTTCATGTTTATTTTTCATTAATATAGAAGCCAAAAGATAAATTGCCATCGGTGCTAATTCCAAAGGTTCAAATTGATTTTTACTTATCTTTTGTGGTAACGCAACTATTAAAACTTTCATAAATTATCTCCTTTTTAATATCTTTATTCCTACAGCAGCCCCAATAACTATTTCTGCAAGTATTATCGAACTAATAGTTAAACGGACTCCATAAACATACGCAATAACATACAATTCACATGTCAAAAAAACTATATTAAAATACATGTTCAAATACGAAATAAATTTCTCATTTTCTCTTTGGAAATATTTATATACAACAAACCTAAATATTTTTTTTCCTATGCTGAGGGTAAGCACAGAGATGATTGGCATAATAAAAATATATGTCTTACTAACTATATTACTGGGTTCTGCTGCACTCCACTGAATTGATATTTTATTAGGAACCAAAAAGAAAAATATTATACTAACAAGTATACAAACTATCGTTACAATAATAGATACTACTGTAAACTTATCCTTCCTTTTCATATAATTACCCCTTTCACTTCAAATCACGTCTTTTAAATATTATATACGATAAACTCAATGTAGAAATACTCCACACTACTACAATTATCAATATTTTAGCAATAAAGTTAATATCAATATCTTGTTTTACCCAAACATCTAAATAACCTATAGGTGTAACTTCTAAAATTCTCTTAATAAGATTTATTTTTTCTCCTAATGATTGTAATATAGGAAAACCAATCCCTATTACCAATACATTAAATAACAGTCCAGCTTTGGATCCCTCCATTATAAATTCCACTCCAAAACACATAAGAAATATAGTAATTTCCAATAGAATAGTAACCAATAGTTTTAAAAATATCATTCCAAATGAAAAAGTATCATTCGTCCATCCATAAAGCATGGTTGTTACACATGTTAATACCATTGGATATAAAAAAGATAAAATAACACTATAAAAAATATTAACTATCCCTTTACTGACAAAAATTATTTTTCTATTATTGCCAAAAGATGCACTTAATTGTAATGTTCTGTTTTGAAACTCGCTACCTAAATTAACATCCAAAAATATAGAACACAAGATTATTGCAACACTAATATTACTCATACCACTTTTTAGTGCATTTTCCCCTGACAACTCCTTTATCTTTCCCGCCATATACATAGAATGATTCATATAAACTGTAATTACTCCTAATACTAATGCTCCCACACAGAGTATAGTAAAAATTTTTGTGTGGCGTGTTTTATATTGCTCGCTTCTGATAGCATCTAACATATACTCATTCCTCCAATATATCTAAATATATTTCTTCTGGCATCTTATCCGGATATTTATGAACAATTTCCTCATACGTAAAATTCTTCTTAATAGTCCCTTGGGATATAAAAATATAATCTGTGGCTACCCTAAATAATTCATCTAATATGTGGCTTGAAATTAAAATTGTAATACCTTTTTCTCTTAAATCACTTAAAAGTTTTCGTATCTGAATAGTACTTTTAGGATCTAACCCATTTAATGGCTCATCTAATACCAATAATTGTGGTTTCCCAATTAAAGCAAGGATAATACCTAATTTTTGCTTCATGCCTAGTGAATAATTTTTTACTTTTTTATGATTTTCCCAAATTCCAAATTTCATTGCAAGCTCCACAATTTCTTTTTCTATCAAAGTGCTTCTCATCAAACTTATAATTTTTATATTTTCTTTTGCCGTAAGCCCCGGATAAAACGCTGGTTTTTCTATCAAAGCACCTATATTTTTGCTTTTTAACTCCATTTTTCCATTATCAGATCCAATAAGTCCCGATATAATTCTCATGAGAGTTGTTTTTCCAGCACCATTCTCTCCAATCAGTGCATAAATATGGCCTGTATATATTGATAAATTTATATTATCTAAAGCTTTTGTTTTACTATACTTTTTTTCGATTCTTTCACATTTTAAAATAATATCTTCCACTATTAGAATGCTCCTTTAAATAATTTAAGAGAGGATTTTAGTATTTAAAAATACTAAAATCCTCAATGCTACCATAGTTTAGGCTTAAATATTAATTGTAATGATAACCGTATCTCCAGCTACAGCTCCGTTAACATAGGTAACATAATATGTTTCCCATACCCATTCTGTACCATAAGTTGAAACTCCACTACTGTCATCACCATCCAAACCTTCCACTACCGGTGGCTGATATCCATTCATATCCTCGCCCATACGGTTTCCTCCTTTCATAAATATTTGTTTTATCAAAATACTCACGTATGATAAAACACTCTATCATATATCTCAATTATTGGGTAAAAGACTCAAATCATCCAAATCCTTTTCTAACATATCAATGTAAATATCATCCATGAACGTAGCAGGAAATTTTTCTGTGATTCTCCCCATGTCTCCAACTGATTTAATAAATGCTGCCATATAACAAGGAATCTTTTTCTTCCATAATTCATATAAACCACCATTCCAGTACTCTTCAATACTATGATTTCTGATGTTTCCAACAACTAATGGCAGGTAAGGGCTTGTAACAATATCTCCATTTGCACGAATACTTATATAATACATCGGTAGTTCTGTATGTTCCGGAAAACGTATTAAATGATCAACAGGATCTCCCCATACAATTTTAATACTTGGGTTACGTGCATTAATCGTATTAATTGTGTTTACCAATTTTCTATATTGAATATCTGTAGGACAAATATTCTCTAAATTTTTATTCCCACGTCCTAATGGCATAAGTGGCTGTACACGTAACTCAATTTTATTATTAAAAGACATTGACTCTAATTTTGTATGTAATTCTTCCAACTCCTCTATGTTAAATGATGTTGGTGTAAATGCAATCGACATTTCCATATCATACTTTCTAACAATATCTATGGCTCTAAACACGCTGTCATAAACGCCTGTCTTATTTCTTAATTTATCATGGCTCTCCGCTTTAGCACCATCTACGCTAAACTGTATGCTATTCAATCCCGAATGATATAAATCTCGTATAACACTTTCTGATGCCAAAATGCCATTGGTTACTATTGCTGTCCTGACTCCGCAATTACTTAACATTTTTATACATTTGCAGATAAGTTCTTTTCTCAATAATGTTTCTCCGCCACAAAAACAAAAATTCAACAATTTCATAGGCAAAATATCTTTAACAAATTTAATCACCTCATCATCAGATAATTCATGTTCCATTACTCTGTTTTCACCACTTGCATTGTAACAATGCAAACATCTTAAATTACATTTGTTTGTTATATCTAAAGCTAACTGATATGGTCCTACTGTAAAGTCTATATTTCTATTCATATATATACCTCTCTAATGCTCATACTGTCCAATCATAAATAATTAAGTCATTTCCTTTTCCATACTCATCCATTAACTGTGAAACCTTTTTAAACCCACAATTAAACAACTGCTTTTCCAACATTTCTAAATCTGAACCTATCGTTTTAATTCTCAACTTAGAAATATTAAATGGATACAAACTCTTCAATAGTTGTTCACACCCTATAAGTACTTGTTCCAATATTTCTTCTGGAACTAATAATGTTGTAATTTCTAATATATCCGTTTCTGGGTGATTATTGGATATAGATGTTATTCCCATTACATTTCCTTCTCTATCTTTTAACACAAAAAAATCCTCTTTATAATAAAACATCTTGCTCCTTAGTACAGTTTCTTTTTGGTAATCACTCAATCCTTTATTCCTATTTGCTGGGCAATTATGATATGTATATTCTGTATTATCTGCATACATTTTATATGCAGATAATATTTCCCTAATGTCATCTTCAGTTGCCCAAATCAAATCATATTTTTCATTTAATTTTATAGTTCCGTTTACCATAAATGGTGATCCTCCTTTTCCCCATGACAAAGCCCATAATTTATCAAATGCAAACAATGTAACCACAACATCTTTAAGAAAATCAGCCGTAGGATTCATATATGAATATCTTGTTGCAAAATCTTCTTTGATTTGTTCTACTATCCTTTCTCCATTGCATAGCTTAAGTATTTCCCATGCTTCTCCATTCATAACCATTTCTTGAGTCTTTCCGTTTACAATAGCAAAACTTTTTTTATTACCTTTTTCATGTCGGAAATAAAATATTCTTTCTTCCTCAAATTTAGGAATACTCTTTAATAGTTTTTCCTTATTAGTTAAACTTATATTATCGTAAAACATATACTTACCTCCTTTGATATTAACTACTGAGTTCTCCTTTCTTTTATTTTAGATAAATAGTTTTTATATCAGAAAATCTTTCAAAAAGATTTCTTTCATGAGTTACTATAAAAATTATCCTTTCCCTTCCTAACTCCCAAAGAATCTCTGATAATATTTCCTTTGTTTTCATATCTAAATCAGATGTTGGTTCATCCAAAATCATAATATCTGTATTTTTTAATAATACTGGTAACAGTTGAATTCTTTGCATTTCCCCACCCGATAATTCATGAAATGCTCTATCTAAATAATGCAAAATATTAAATTGATTCGTCAAATATATATTTTCTAAATGATACTGTTTTATCAATATTTCAAGAGCACCTATATCAAAACGTTCTGCTAACATCTCTTTTACCGTTATATCCATTTCATTTTGATTTTGTATATATATAGATATTTTATTTTTTCTCAAGGATTCAATTTCTACTTCTGAAATAGGAATATTATTAAACTCAATGTTTCCCTTCTTTTTAGTGTGTAATAAACCACACAAAAGATATAAAAGGGTTGATTTTCCGCTACCATTCGCTCCCATGATCAGATTAATTCCTTCCATAAATTCTTCATTATAATTTGTTAAAATTTTTTTATTATCATAACTGAATTCTAATCTACTAATTTTAACTCTATTAATCTTTTGATTAACTATTTTTGTTCCGTACTGCTCCTTCTCCAAATTTTTTATTTTTGTAATCCAATCAAAAGAATTTTTTGCATCTTGGTATACTTGCCCAAAGGAAAAGAAAAATTTAATACTCTGTATCAGCATTCCAAAATATGATGAAATTATCAAAAACTCTCCTAATGTTAAGTTTCCAGAAATCATCTCAATACCACCAACTATTAATGCTGTTGATTTAAAAACAAGCGTAATGATACTCTCTAAAGAATTGTAAAAATATGAAAGCTTAGTATACTTCATGAATTCTTCTAAATATTTCCCAAACTCTCTTCTTCTTTTGTTTTCCTTATTTTTATAATCAGCCCATAACTTTATTTTTTTTATAAATTCAAATTGTTCATTAATATGCTTGTAATATGCAGACTGTTCTTCTTTATATCTAGTACTTTGCTCATACAACGGTTTTTTTAAATAATAATAACTAAGTATGTAAGCTGGAACTATGAACATTATAAGTAAAAATATTTTTTTATTTATTTTTCCAATTGCTATTATTACCCCAATTATAGTTAAACTCTGAAATACACTACTTATAATATTATCAAAAACAAAAGACCATATTTTATTTGCATCAATATTGATCTTTTGATGTAAATAAGATGGATTAAATTTACTACTTTCGCTATAGTCGGAATATTGTACACACCTTATAATTTCATTCATTGTTTTAAATACAAGTTGGGACTGAACTTTAGTTTTATAAATATTAAAACAATATGTCAACATTGTAGTTATCACCCCTAGCCCCACTATTAAACAACCAAATTTAATTATTTTTTCTTTACTTGGTGTATATATCACTATATTAAAGTAAAAACCGTTCAAATACGGAACAACTAATGCTAATACAAAAGTCAGGAAATTCCCCATAATTATAAAAATTAAAAGCCTTTTATTTTCACAAAAATTTTTATACACAAACCGTAATAGTTCCATAAATACCTCTTTATCAAAATTTCATATATCATTTCATTATAAATTTTTGTTTTTCCCACATTACCATAGTTCCTATATACTTCCCATATTTTTTGTTTAAAATGCACTTTTTTTTTTCTATTTGGCACATTTACTTCTTATATTTTACTTCAACTTGGCACACTTCTGCGATTGAAGGGTTATCTTACCCATGTTACAATTGATATTGCTTATAGTATTCCTATTTTTTACCGGCACCTTAATTGGTGCTTTTTTTGTACCCGTAAACCTTTCGCTGACAGTAGCCAATACTTACACAGTACGTACAGCGTACTTCCCCTAAAATAAAACGTATTCTGTGCGTACAGTGTAAGTAAAACTTCCTATTATATAATGAAGGGAGATTACCATGAAAACAAGAAATGAAATCTATCAAGGGGAAGGTGCCCAACTGCTCCGGTTCATTACAACTTACCATTCGCTGCAATATGAACAGGTCTTACGGCTCTTTTCCAAAAACAGAGAGTCTATCAAATCTCTGATCACAAGTCTGGTAAAACAAAAACGCATTATCTATGATAAGGAGAACGGGCTTCTCTGCGACAGCCAGGAATCTGCAAACAATCCTGATTATGGCATGATTGCATCCTTTTGGGTGCTTTTGGACTTCAAAACAGCCATTATGTACCATACTGACGGTGAATTTCCTGTAAAACTGAACTTTTTCTCTAAAGATGAGTGGTATGAAGTCCTCTATGTCCCCCAGGAACAAGAATATCTTATCAATCATGTCATGGAAAGCCAGACAAAAAGCGATGCTAAACGGCTGGTAGTATTAGAAACGGAAGAACAGGCTGCAAAAATTCATATCACAGGCGTGATTGCCTTTTGCCTTGTAGACTCCTCTACCGGATCTGTCAGCTATTATGCAAAGAAATGAGGTATGTATGAACACCAAAACTGTTTTTGACCGTTTACAGAGCATTGATGATGAAGTCCAAAAACTTCACAACACTATTTTTGCATTGAAAACAACAGATATTCAAGCGTATGCCGATAAATACGAAGAGCTGAGTATCAGTGCTGCCCTACGTTCTGAAAGGATTGCCTGCCAGCTCAGAAATCTGGTATATACCACAACTGATACTGGAAAGAAAGACTATCTGAAACAGGCTGCGGATGTGCAGGGAATCAAAATCTCTTTTTCAAATAGTGTTCTTTCCATTACCATGCCAGGGCTACTGCCCAAACGTAAATTGCGAACCAACACCGCTTTTCTACATGAGCCATTAAACCTTGCCTTGCAGACTTATGTGACAGAACATTCTATTCCGTTATATAAAAGATGTGTGGTCTGTTTCAGTCAAATTTATGACCAGAGCCTTTCTTTACAACGAATACGTGATTACGATAATTTGGAGTTCAAACAGATTTTAGATACTATCGCTTCCTATGTTCTGGTTGATGATACGGGACTCTTTTGCGACTCCTATCACACTACAGAACTGGGGAATTACGATCACACCGTTATCTTTGTAATGGAACCGGAAATCTTTCCTGGCTGGCTGAAAAATAGAAAATCGTCTATCAAAACCATATCGGAAATTTCCTGATATTTTTCTTTCTTTTTCCGATATAGGTAATTTTTCTGCAAAGAAGCCATATTCTTTGCATTTTTTATGCTTAATACCGCCCTTACTTTACCCAAGTATAGGCTGTCATAGGTAAAAATCGAACTGAGGTGATGCTTATTTGATAAAAACCGATTCTATAAAATATCAGCTTTTGGAAATGGTTGGACTATGTGGGGAATTCCCTTCCGGACAGCTTAACAGATTGATTGAGAGTGATTCCTATGCAGAGAAGGTGGTTACAGATTTAAAGCAGAGTAAGCTTATAAGAACACACTATAAAGATGGCCTACGAGGTTATCGCCTTACCAAACGGGCAAAAGAACTGCTGCTTTCGCAAAATTCCTGTCGTTTTCAAAACTATTTAACCGGAAATGCAGAAACCAACCTCATACGTAGCGAATTACCAAGACGGCTGCGACTTCATCAAAAAGCAGAAACCTATTTGACGCTTTCCCATGCTGGAATCCCATTCTTTCCAGATGAAAAGCCCCTACTTTTTTCTGAATCCGGCGAAGCGGCTACGTTTCCTATGCGAAGCCTTCCTCTGTTTTACTCTTCTAGGGAAATAAAAAATCTTGGAGCATCCACTACTAAAATCAAAAATTCCCGTAGTATGGGAATCCTGATGGCTCCTCACTGTGTCTATGCTGTTTATAATACCGGAAATACACTTCTAAAATGGGAATACAAAACGGAAGTCCGACTCAATGCTTTTTTGCAGCACTATCTTCAAGGACTTCCTTACCATGGCCCGCCTACCGTTTATGCCATCATGACCGGCAGTGATATGGATATGGCTTTCCGTCTCCTTACCAGTACCGGGGGATACAAAAAAACACTGTTCATGCTGGATACTGCGTATGAACACTTCTATTTCCTGCCCAATAACAGCTACGGAGAATACCTGCTCCGTTTATTGGTACAACCCCAGCGTATGATGCAGCTTAATCAGTTACTACTGTCCGACTGTTTTCCCCAGCGTGAGGATCTGCCAATTGAACATGATGGAATAGACAGCCAGGAAAACCCTATTTTGCTTGCGTATGATTTTGACATGCAGCGTATCAACCGCTTCAATACTGGATTAAATGTATATGGGCTATCCGGGAACCTGATTTGCTTTGACTTTCAGCTTCCCTGCCTGAAAAAATACCTAACTGCAGATATACACTTCTCCAGCATTGATTTTCAAAAGTTTAAAAGGAGGTTTTTCAATGAACCGTAAATGGTGGAAGTTCCTGTTTTTGCTTCCCATAAGCGTCTGCACTCTGTATGCCGGAGGATACGCAGCACAATTTATTAAAAACTATCAGGAATGGACTTCTGCCGGAAACTTTGCCGGCAACGGAACCTATCCGCAAGCAGCTTCTTTACACCCATTGGTATGCTTTCATACTGCCCTTACCGATTTCCCATACAATTTGTATGGGATTTTTCTTTGCCTGGTTCTCTTTGGGCTTCTTACTTTTTTACTTATGCGTATGGGATATGACAGAAACGGGGAGATTAGTGACCATGACCGGAACTTAAATTACTCTACAAAAGGAACCTACGGTACATCCGGATTCATGACTCCAGATGAAATGATGAAAGTTTTGGAACTGACCGGAGATGTAAAGAAAAATAAAGGAACCATTTTAGGAAAATTGAATGGCAAAGCCGTATGTCTTCCATATCAAACACGAATGAATAAAAATATCGCCGTGTATGGTGCCAGCGGTTCCATGAAATCCAGGGCATTTGCCAGGAATATGATTTTCCAGTGTGTCGCCAGAGGGCAGGAAGGCAACAACGCTTCCGGGGAAAGTTTAATCATTACCGATCCCAAAAGCGAACTCTATGAAAGCATGTCTGCTTATCTGGAAAACGAGGGCTATGTAGTAAAAGCATTTAATCTGGTCAATCCGGAAAACTCGGATAGTTGGAATTGCCTGGGTGAAATCAATGGACAGGAAACGATGGCTCAGGTATTTGCAGATGTCATCATCCAGAATACAGGTTCCGGAAAAGGAGATCATTTCTGGGATAATGCGGAGATGAACCTGCTAAAAGCCCTGGTTCTCTATGTGGATCAGGGATTTCCGCCGGAAGCCAGAAATATCGGACAGGTTTATAAGCTGCTGACCATGAGTTCCGAAAAGGAGCTGAACAGTCTTTTTGATCTGCTCCCAGTGTCCCATCCAGCAAAAGTTCCTTACTGCATCTACAAACAAGCCAGTGATACCGTGCGAAGCGGAGTTATTATCGGATTGGGTGCCAGACTTCAGGTATTTCAGAATAAACTCATTCGGCAGATTACCTCTTATGATGAGATTGATCTGACACTTCCGGGGAAACAGAAATGTGCTTACTTTTGCATTACCTCAGACCAAGACAGCACCTTCGATTTTTTATCTTCCCTGTTTATGACCTTCATCTTCATCAAACTGGTCCGTTATGCAGATAAGTATGGAGAAGAAGGAAAACTTCCTGTTGCTGTACATATACTAGCTGATGAGCTTGCTAACACCGGAGCTATCCTGGAATTGAATAAGAAGATCAGTGTAATCCGAAGCCGGAATCTCAGCATTTCCTGTATCTTTCAGAATTTACCCCAGATGCAGAACCGCTATCCTTATAACCAATGGCAGGAAATTATCGGCAACTGTGACACTCAGCTCTTTTTGGGCTGCACAGATGAAGTTACTGCTACCTTTATCAGTAACCGCAGCGGCGATGTAACCGTAGGGGTAAGCAGCGAAGCCAAGCAGCTCAATAGTTGGCGGGTATCCGACTATACACCGGAATACCGGCAAACAAAATCTATCGGCAAACGAAAACTCTTAACACCAGATGAAATCTTGCGGCTCCCACTTGATACTGCCTTGGTTATCCTACGTGGGCAAAAAGTCCTAAAAGTAGAAAAGTACGATTATACCCTACATCCAGATGCCAAAAAGCTGACACCAAGAAAAGCATCGGAACACATACCTGAATGGCGCAAAAATGGTTCCTCGGAAGAAACAGATTATCGACCACAGCCCTCATTCGAATCTGCCAAAAGGAAACGCCGTTCATCTTCTGCGTCAATAGCAAAACAGAAACCACATTTTACATCCGAACCCGTTTATCAGGAACCTACTCCCGATGATTTTATGGAGGATTTACTTCAGGAAAATTTTATAGAAGATTCCCCCGACTCTGGCATGGTTCCTTTAGATAAAGATTCCATCATGTCATAACACATTTTGAAAGGAGATAACATTTATGGCAAACGAAACAATGAACCTGAACACCCCTATTTTAACCCTTGACTCCGATACTGTATTAGAAACTGCTCAATCAAAAGCGGATTTAATCTGGCATGACATCCAAAATGCCTATCGTACCCGGAAAATTCTCACCGGCATTCTGGGCGGTATTGAAAAGACCGAAGCCGGCAGCTTAATAGCAATTATTTACTATAAAGATTATCGGGCAGTCATCCCTATCTCGGAAATGATGATCAATCTGATCCAGGATGAAACTCATGATTACGGAGATCTCTCTCTTAGACAGAACAAAGTCCTTAACAATATGCTTGGTTGTGAAATCGACTTTGTAATCAAAGGACTGGATACCAAATCCAGAAGCATCGTTGCCAGCCGGAAAGATGCTATGCTGAAGAAACGTCAGATTTTCTATTTTGATCAGGACTCTTCCGGGCAGACAAAAATTCATGAAGACCGTATTGTGCAGGCCAGAGTCATTGCCGTTGCTGAAAAAGTAGTCCGGGCAGAAATCTTTGGTGTAGAAACTTCCATCCTTGCAAGAGATCTGTCTTTTGACTGGCTGGGTGATGCCAGGGAACGATTCCAGGTAGGGGAACATATTCTGGTCCGAATCTTAACTATCCAGGGAGGTTCCCCTGAAACGCTCTCCATCCATGCAGATGTAAAAAGCGTGGAAGGCAACACCAGCAAAGAAAATCTGAAAAATTGTCGGGTACAAGGAAAATATGCCGGAACGGTGGAAGACATCCACAAAGGGACTGTTTTCGTCCGGTTAGAATTGGGTGTCAACGCCATTGCCCACAGTTGCTACGACAGCCGCACCGTTGGAAAGAAAGATAAGGTGTCCTTTGTTGTGACACATATTGACGAAGAACGAAATGTTGCAGTGGGAATTATAACTCGAATCATAAGGCAAAATTTATAGGGATGCTGCTTATGAGAAAAACCTTTGAAGATATGAAAATCCCATTGGATGTGCTCCATATTCCTGACATCCCTACCACTACTTCTAAAGTCAGTCTGGCAGGAATAAAAAAATGCAGTTATCCAATTATCCATAGTCACAAAAGGCAGATTTTCCATTTATGTATTCGGTAACAGTTTCACTATTTTGAAGAGAAACTAATTATAAAGGTCTAACAAGATATCATGAACTACACTCTTGTTAGACCTTTCTTAATATCGCCAATTGCTATAAAAATTCGAATACAAATACAAAATATATGTTATTAACAAAATATTGAAAATTCATACTTATCTAAAAATTATATGTTTGGCGATAACACATATCCCAAAAAAGATATTCATACTCTAAACTTCTTATAAATATCTTTTGAAGAGTTTCTATTTCTTCACATTTTTGCTTATTGGAATATTCTTCTAATTTTTCTTGTATGTAAAGATATGTTTTTTTATTAGCATAATTTTGTATCCATGTTTTATATGGATTCTGATGTAAAGATTTTTTATTAATCTCAATTAATTTACATGCAAAATCATGATATGACCATGGACATGGCAGAATTGCAGCTAAAAATTCAATAACACCTTTACTTTCCGTTACATTACGCAAAGATGAAATATATGCATCATTATATAACCCTATTTTGGCTTTGTTGACTCTATCTTCGGAAATTTCAAATGCATTCAAATATTGTTCATGCACCTTAATTCCTTCAAAAGTCTTTTTTTGTATTTCAATAAGATCATATAGAACATCTTTATGGTTTGTTTTACTAATTTCTAGTGACAAAATTTTAATATATTCTAACAGAAACTTGTAATCTTGAATTAAAAAAAATTCAAACTTTTCTCGACTTAATGTACCTCTTCCGATTTCTTGGACAAAAGGATGCTGATAACATGATTGCCATATCTTGTCTGAAGTATTTCTTAAAATTTTTATATCTACCATAACTACTTCCTTTCTATAGAGCATTTCACTCTGTTACAAATAAACTTTAATGTCATCACTATTAAAATTGTCGGAAGTGTATTTCCAATAACAGTATTGTAGTTCATTAGCACTCTATAGATTGCAAAACCTATAATCCACATTCCAATATTTTCCACATCAAATTTCCTATCATTTTCTTTTTTATGCAAAACAAAATAATCCGTAAATAATACTGCAAATAGTGGAGCAAATATCGAGCCTATAAAATATAAGAACTCCTCGAACTTATTGCTTGGTACTAATACCGCTATTAAAGTGCCTACAATACATGTAATGGTTGCTACTTTTTTTACACCCCAGTTCTTATTAATACTTTCAGCACATATTCCAACAGAAAAGGTATCCAAATAAGTTGTTGTGACCGTAGAAAAAATAACAATAAATAGCCCCATTCCCCCCAGTCCCATTTTTATAATAATATTGGAAATATCAGATTCTTGAAATACAATTGACGCAAGCAAACCAATGCTAAACATTATCATACTACCCAAACTATAACTTAATACACTGATCACACTTCCTTTTACTGGCTTATTTACATTACATGTATAATCAGATATAAGTGGTAGCCATGATAAAACCATAGCGACATTCAATTCAACACCAATACCAAAGCTCTCCATACTATCAGCTACAACCAAATCTTTCGGAACCAAAAAAATAAGCTTGCACCCCATAATAACAAAAAAAGCCAGAAATAAAGCACATACAATTCCATTTATAATAGTCAGTTTCCTTAGACCAACAAAAATCCAACAACATATAAATATTCCTATTACAACACACCAAATTCTCTCATTCCCATATCCGATCATATTTTCTGCTACCCCGTTTAAGGCCTTTGCACCATTTATAATCATTACAGATGTCCATCCAAATAGCTGAATTATATTAAATATGGAAAATATAGTAGTTCCTTTTTGTCCTAAAGATATTTTTACTATTTCTGGAGTAGTTTCTTGTTCTTTCGCCCCAATATAACCAGCTAAAAATAATATAGCTGCTCCAATACTATGTCCTAATATTATAGCTGCTATACCTTTTATTATGCCTAATGATCCAATAAGCATACCAGTTACTATTTCTGCTATTGAAATAGCAGCACCAAACCATAATAGTCCCTGTCCCACTATGGTGTGTCTAAAGTCTATTTCTTTCATATTTAATCTCCATTCACTTATCATTTAATTACAAAGCAATTATAGAAAATATTTAACACCATCTCACTTGCTTCGCATTTCTCCTTGCATAATTTGAGGAATGCCGAAAAAAGCATTCCCCAAATGAAGTTTATATTTTGGAATATTGTATTATAATTGATTGAATTTTACTACAAGTTTTAACTTTCTAATTCAAAAGCCCCGCCAAATTTTCCTTTGCTTCATTCATCCACTCTTCTGCTGAAACCCCTAATAAAAACAATTTGTTTTCTGGCTGATTTACAATTGAATAAAGCTCATTGTATATTGGATAGACATTTCCCATTGTTTGATAGACGCTTTTTCGAGCCGGAAGCAAATATTGCGGATGAGGATTATTATTATCCGGGGAGACAGCTTTTACCATCGTTTCAGTGTTTCCTATCACGTTCGCAAGTTTAATTGCAGCATCCTTTTTTTCATTATCAATCTTACTGTTAACACCTACCACGTCACCATAAAATACTGGAATATTATCTTCTTTGCAATAGGAAATAACTTTAAAATCTAGATTATTTGTGTAATCACCCATATTAGACATAGCTTCAGTATATCCTAAATATGCTCTTCCATAACCTTCTTTAAACCATTTAGCCCTAATATAAGCATCGTTGTCTTCAGGCCAATATTCAACCTGTTCTTTCCCTCCCATTAGTTGCATATGTTTTAATCCTGATACTACTTCTTCATCAAACTCTGTTGGTGATGGTAATTGGTAATAATCTGTATATTGTTTGTTATGATCCATCAAACCATCTAAGTAAAGGCAAATTTTTCCTGTTCCACCAGACATATCAACTAATAATCCCTCATTTTTATTTGGAATTGTACCAGTTGACTGTCTATCTCCCAACACCTGGTATAACTCATCAACAGTATCTACAATCGCCAATTCTTGATCCCCTTCTCTATAGTATAACAAATTTGTACATATAATTTGAGGAACGGCATAGATATCGTTATTACGTGTACATCCGTTTAACGCAAAATCTAATATATCTTCACTGTCTTCAATGCTATTTTTTTCAAGAGGTAATAAATACCCTTTTTCGATATAATCATTAAGATATATTGCGTCAAATACAAATACGTCAACATTTTCGGTCGGTTCTTCTTCGTAGCAGTCCCAATTCACAAAATTTAACGTTACATTCGGTTCTGCCTTTTCCCAACTTTCCTGAACGGCCTTCTCAAATCTTTCTGTATCTGGAACATATCCATATAATGCAACATTTAGAGTGGTATTAGTCTCATCCGGCTGAGCTGCATATACATTAGTGCTTCCCATGCCAAACATCATTAATAAACTCAGCATCAAAATCCCTATTTTTTCTTCATAAGCTTACCTCACTTTCTTTTGTGGCAACAATAATTATGAATGGGGCTTTATCCCATTCTTTTCCCCAATTGTAATCCTTATATTGGGAGATACATTTTTCAAAGATAGCAGATGGAAGATTTTGGACAGTATACTCATGTGTAATCTGAACCTGTAAGTTTGCATTTTTAATCCAATCCATATAACAACTCTTACTCCAATACCAATCGTGCAAAACCAGATTCGGATGTCCTTGTATTTTTAAACTCTGTGTTTTATTTTCACCGATTTCATAGTTTTTATCTTCTTTTCCATTGGTAAAAGTCGAAAATGCTACACCTGCCGCTTCCGGATGACTATCCAGAACTATTAATTTTCCCCCCTTTCTTAAAACTCTTTCAAACTCTTTGAAAATAAATTGTATTTTATCGTAATCAGAATTATTTATAAATACAAAACATGTTATAATACAATCAATAGAATCTGATTCTATAAAAGACAAATCATTATTCTCTACTAATTGATATTGAATATTTGATAAACCTCTATATTTTTTTGCAATAGACAACATATTCTCTGACTGATCCACTGCAATAATCCTATAATTTTCGTTTGATGATGCTAATTTTGCGCAAACCTTACCAGGTCCACATCCAAAATCAAGAATTTTTGTAATTGTTTTATCATTTCTTACCATATCAAGGATAACTTCATATCCCAATATATTTTCCAGCATATCATTATACTGATTAAACGCTTCTGATACTTCCTGCTCCTTCCAAGACGTTCCCATATTCCTTACTCCTTTCTATCAAAAAACTTATCCCATTTGTTTTTGACAAAATATTGATATATTGGCAGCAAATTTTCAAATGCCTCTTTATCAATATGATTTTTTCTTTTTATATCTGCAAAAAGACCTAAAAGCAGAATTACTTGCTTCCAATATTCTGCAATATTAAGGTTTAAAACATCATCTACTTTAAACTCTTCTTCATGAGTTCTATACAGTTTTTCATATTTGTAGACTTCTTTTAAATCATCCCAATTATTCTTTTTAGGCATACACGGAAATGAAAAGAGTTCCTTTTCTTTTGTTGTATCGCTTAAAACCTTCTCAACCATTTTATTATCTGGCTCATATATATGTGTCGTTGCTACATTATGGCAGTAACTACCTACTTCTAACCCCATTTGAGTCGCAAGCATTTCTTGAATGAAAGTAAAAGAGAATACATCACTCAATATTCCTCTATAAGCATCATTAGCCCTCATAAATGTGGACATAAATAACTTACTGTTTCTTATGAAGAACTGTAGACCAATAGTGCAAGAAACATCTATATTTTCCAAAGTCAGAATTTCATTCGGATCAAAAATACCAATAAAACCTCTTTTACTATCTCTATCTTCTTTAAAAACATCTAGCAAACGATTCCATTGATTAATCTTTTTATCTCCGTATTGAAATATTTTTTTACCGTATGCTGTTCCTGTTAAACATTTACCATCCATAGAATATTTCCGCATATTAGATGCATAATATTCTATGAAATCTAAATCATTTTTACCAGACAGATACCATAATGCTTCCGCAAAATTAAATACAATGTTTGTTTTTCTAGATGGCAAATAACATACCCTTTCTATTGGATTCTCTATAACAAAGGATAAATTCAATACTTCTTTACTCTTGTTTCCTCTTGGCTCATTGATAAATTCGGGAGTTAAATATACATTTTTCATATTATGTAAATATGCTTCTTGAAAATTTTCAAACTTCATAGCTTAACCCTTTCGTCCTTATAACATCTTATCTAATTTATCATAATACTCCTCTATACTATGATAAATAATGTAAGTAACATCTGTAACTTTATGTAGACCTCGAATTAAATAAGCATACTTTTCTTCGTCATCTGCAAGCAGGAAAATTATTTTTTTGTTAAATGCAGATGCCCAGCCGATCTCAATATGAGTACCTGGTGATGCTGGTATTCCTGGAAAAGCAATAAAAATATCACATTTTTCTATCTCGTCATAATCAATCTTTGTACACTGCTCAGGGGACATAAATTCCTGTCCCCATGCCTCACGCTTATGAGCATTATGGACTGAATATCCTTTTTTTTCCAGAAACTCAATGAGATTTACTATTTCATTCTTTTTTTCTTCATCCATACTCATTGTTTTAGAATTCACAAGGCTTTTAAATGGAGCGGCTAAAAATACTTTTTTCATTTTATTTCCTCCTTAAAAAAATTAACATCAACATAATCTAATAGTGGATGTAAATATCCATATTGATTTAACAATAATATTTCTTTCATATCCATCCATTTTACGTCTATAACTTCCGTTTTATTCGGAGATAACTCGTGTAATCCAAATTCACCATATACAATCCATACATCATAAAAGTCCTTTTGTTCTTTTCTTTTTTTACTAATAAGCTTTTTACCAGTTAAAGAACTAATATCAATTCCCAACTCTTCATATACTTCTCTACATGCGGCTTCCCACGTATTTTCACCTGCCTGTACGGAACCACCTGTACATTCCCAACAATAAGCATACTGTTTTTCTGGACTTCGCTTTGACATCAAGTATTGTTCTTTTTTATTCTTTATCCAAACACTAACTGTTTTATGGTATAGTCCTTCCGGTATCTCAGAATTAGCTTCTATAATTTTTCCTGTTTCATTTCCAACTGAATCATACAACTGCCAAAGTTCCAATGTGATTTTCCTTTCATAATAGATTCCAAACATTTTCCCAAGATTCTATATATCCATCAGCTACCTTTATTATTTCTGTTTTATCCGAAGCATAATACTTATCATATACACCGACTACTTTCATCCCAAGTTTTTTCGCAGTAACTAAAGCACTTAACGAATCATCAAAAAAAAGGGTTCTTGATAAAGGCACTTTTAATTCATCAGATATCTTTTCAAAAATATCCGGAAAATTTTTTCCTCGTCCTATTTCATCTGTTGAACGTATAACATCAAACATATCATATATTCCATTAGATATTAAACAGCTATCGCATAATATTCTAGGCAAGCTTGTCGCTATAGCTAACTTTTTTCCTTCCTCCTTCAAATACTGTAAATATGGAAGGCAGTATTTTTTGAGCTTAATATTATGCTTGTATTCAATCAGTGCAAGTCTATTCCATTCAGAAATAACCTCTTGAGATGTCTCACTTAACATGAATAATCTTATAGTATATTCTGCTGCTTCTTGAAAACTTTTTGAACACAATTCTTGTATATAAGTAACTGGAATATCCTTTCCCTTTTTAGATAAAAAATCTTTACTTATATCTTCCCATACCCATAAAGAATCTAATATCGTACCATCTAAATCGAATATAGCCGCATCACAATTCATTATAAATTCCCCCAACTATCAAAACCTCCCTTAATTGTTTGGAAGCTTGTACAATATTATCTTGTCCAAGAATCGCCGAAACAACAGCAATGCCGTCAATATTAGTATCCAGCAAATCACTCAAATTGTGGATATTAATACCACCTATAGCAACAACTGGAATATCTACACTTTTTTTAATATCTTTTAACATCTTCTTTGAAACATTCGAAGCATCTAACTTGGTTGTCGTGCTAAATACAGCTCCTACGCCAAGATAATCTGCACCTTCTTTTTGAGCTCTTATTGCTTCATTTATGTCTGTAACCGAAACACCTAATATCATATCCTTATTTATAATTTTTCTAACTACTTCGGCAGGCAAGTCACTTTGTCCAACATGAACCCCCGCAGCCTCAACAGCAAGAGCCACATCAATACGATCGTTTATTATTAACGGAATTTTGAACTTATCTGTTACTTCTTTGATTTTTCTCGCTAAATTGTAAAATTCCAAATCAGATATATTTTTATCCCTTAATTGAATCGCAGTACATCCTCCTATGATAGCCTGTTCCACTGACTTTTCTAAAGAATGCCTTTCCGTTCTTGATACATCTGCCACCAAATACAAACTATAGTTCATTCTCATATATTCCTGCCCTTCTATATAAATCATAGAAATGATTTGTCGGTCCATTACCTTTTCCTAATTCTAAAGAATGTTGTATAGCACCCGTTATGTATTTTTTTGCTTCATTAACAGCTTCTCTTGTACTAAAGCCTTTGGCAAGTAAAGCTGTAATTGCTGAAGAAAAAGTGCATCCCGTACCATGTGTATTCTTTGTATCAATTCTTTTTGTGTCAAAATAGCTAAGTTCTTTTCCATCATACAGAACATCTATAGCACTTCCCATGTGATGACCGCCTTTAATCACAACCGCTTTGCATCCCATATCATATATTCTTTTTGCAGCATCTTCCATTTCCTTAATTGATTGTATATTTGAATTTATTATTTTCTCAGCTTCCGGAATATTTGGTGTAATGATATCTGCTATTGGGATAATCGTATTAACTAAGGTATCTATTGAACTAGGATCCATAAGAGGACACCCATTTTTAGCATACATTACTGGATCAACAACAATATGCAAAGGTTTGTAGTGTTTCATTTGTTCCGCTACTGTTTTCATACACTGTGGATTTGAAAGCATGCCTATTTTTACCGCATCAACTCCTATATCTTCAAATACTGCTTCTATTTGTTTTTTTATCATATCTTCGCTAATGTCCTGTACATCTATCACTTTTTCAGTATTTTCTGCAACAACTGATACAATTACGCTCATCCCAAAAACCCCATGTGCTGAAAAAGTTTTTAAGTCTGCTTGTATTCCTGCCCCACCACTACAGTCAGATCCTGCAATACTTAATGCTCTTTTCATTTCGCTTCTCCTCTCGTATTTTCTAAATTTATGTATTAAAATGTTAACAATGCTATTTTAGTGCTTTGTTTTCAATGCTTCTACATACTTTGTATAGATTAACTTTTTTTTGTCCTACATTGACATTTTTTAGAATTTTTATTAATATATCACTTTTACTGAATATTTCTGCCGTAAGGGTTCTTCCGCATTTTTCCGTTTTAGATTGAAGCCCAATTTTAGAATCAAAGAGGGTTATTAGATTTTTTCTTTTTAATGTTAATAAAATACGGAACTTTGAGGAAGAAACCACACTTAGTTTACTTAAAAGACCATCGTTTATTTTCTTATTATTCTCCTGGGATAAAATTATTCTCTTTATATAGCAAAAATATTGGTATTGCTATAACTATTGCGTAATTCACATTTATTCATTCCTAGATGGATTCATTGTTCTAAACTCCACACACTTTCCTAGATTAACATTCTCTCAATCAATGTCATATTTTTGTCCCAACTTGGCACACTTCTGCGATTTACAGGGAAATCTACCCATGTTAAAATGATACTGTCAAAATTATATGTAGCAAAAACGCAGCTTTCCAAGGAATGCCTCTTCTCTGGTGCAAGCTGCGTTTTTTAGTGCATGGAAAGGAGTATCACAACTAAATATAGAATAAGCGTTCCTCCGTATTGACCGGACGGAAGCTTTTATGAGGCAGGAAAACTATAAGCCAGGGCAAAGTGAAAGATCTCACTTTGCCCTCTTTTTATGAAGGAGGTTCATTTACTTGAAAAACCATGTACACAAAGCAGCCCCACCGGGCATGAAACATCATCGGAACTATGGAAAATATCTCTACACTGCCTTCCTTGTCTTCACTCTGATTGCCTGTAATGTACAACCAGTTATGGCTGCTACCATCTGGGACAAAGCTTCAGAAATCATGAAAGACGTATATAACCAGATTATCCTGATCTCCACCATTGCGGCTGTTGTAACTGCATCGGTTGCTTTGCTTTTGATGAATTTTTCCAAATCCGGAAAAACCGTGGATGAATCCAGGGCATGGCTCAAACGAATCATCATTACATGGGCGATTCTCAATGGTCTGGGATTTATCATGGCTTACATCACTCCGTTCTTTGCCGGCGGGCAGTGGAATGGATAATGCAGATAAGGAGGTGGCTCTTTCATGGGAATACTTGACGGAATTGTAGAATGGATTGCCGAACAGGTCATGAACATTCTGGATTTGATTACGACTTCTGTTCTGGCTGCACTGGGATGTTCCATGGATACTTTTCTCCGGTATTTTCCAGCAGCGGAAACAATGTACCAGATTTTTCTGGCACTGGCTATCGGACTCATCCTTTTAAACTGGGTTTGGCAGCTTTTTAAGAATTATTTTATGGGGACAGGGATTGACGCTGAAGATCCAATCAAATTATCACTGCGAACCTTTATGTTCCTTTTCCTGACATTCTATGCCAAAGACATTGTAGATCTTCTATTGAATATTGCAGGAACCCCGTATAGCTGGATTCTGACTGAAGATCTTCCACCACTGGAATTTGCCAAGTTTAATTCTGTAATCACAGTCATCCTGGGAGTATGTGCCAACGGTGCTGTTGCCATTGTTGCCCTCATACTGGTACTGATCCTTGCCTGGAATTACATCAAGCTGCTTTTTGAAGCTGCGGAACGTTATATACTGCTTGGAGTTCTGGTCTACACCGCACCTGTTGCATTTTCCACAGGTGCTTCCCAGGCTACTGGAAATATTTTTAAGAGCTGGTGCCGTATGCTCGGCGGACAGTTCTTTTTGCTTTTAATGAACGCCTGGTGTTTGCGGCTGTTTACTTCCATGGTGGGAACATTCCTTGCAAACCCTTTATCACTCTAGGAAGGAGGAGATTATGAAACATAAGAAAACACTGCTCTGCAGCCTGCTATTGATTTCTTGTCTGATTCTTGTAACATCCATGCCGGTCTTTGCCGCTGAACTTACAGAAGCAGAGGTACAGCAAGCTGTGGATGCACAGGGAAAAGAAACGGTCACCGGTAATGTTTTTATCTGGTTTCTGTGTGCCATTGCTTTTTTGAAGGTTTCTCAAAAGATTGACAGCTTTATGGCAAGTCTGGGAGTCAATGTTGGAAATACTGGTGGAAATATGATGGCTGAACTTTTAATCGCCGGAAGAGGTCTTGCAAGTTCCTTTCGAGGGCATGGAGGTGGAAGCCATAGTAGTTCCCATTCTTCCTCTCCCGGAAGTGCTGCAGTACAAAGTTCTTTCCTTTCCGGAGGATTAGCCGGAGCCGTTGGAAGGCAGACAGAGCGTTCTGCGGTAAATGCAGCCACCGGATATACCGAAGGACCAAGCATCGGAAATGCACTCTATCAGTCTTCCCTTGAAAAAGGCGGAGATTTTGCCAATAACGTTATCAGCAATATTGCTCAAGGAAACTATGGTCAAGTTGGCTCGATCAAAGGTGATGGAGCTGTTTCTGCATTTCAATCCTACATGGGAATTCAAAATGAAGATAAAACAGATCATTCCTATACCAATGTTGAAATTGGAGGTGGCAGGATAACAGGAGTTGAGTCCGGTTCCAATGGGGACAGCCGGGAATTTGCTATGTACCATGCCGATCAATATACGGCTCCTACCCAGGGAACCTATGAAACTGTGCAATCTGTAGACGGAGCTACCTGGTACAAGCAATATGCCGAAAATACGGTATCCAAAATCCCTTATGATGCTGGCGATGGAAAAATAGCCTACAACGAATCCATTGTCCAAAAGCTTCCTCCTACTCCTCCAAGAAAGGATCGGATTTAGTAATGGATACAGAACGTTCTGGACTTGACGAAGCAATGGATGTAGGCTCCAGTACCGTTTCTCACCTAAAGTCCTTAAAAACAGCAGCCACTTTCTCCAAAGCAGGATATGGTGCCGCCCTTGGCGGACCTTTCACAGCAGCAATTGGAGCCGTCATAGCCAACCGGAATCAGCTCGCTAAAATTCTTCTTGTTATTCTCGCCATACTGCTGCTCCCGGTTTTATTTATTGTGATGCTCCCTGGTCTGATCTTTGGAAGCCTGACCGAGCAAAGTGATGTACTAAACAGCAACTCTATGATCAGTGAAAACATCCGTGCTTCCCGTGAAGCCATCGTTGAAGTGTTAGAAGAAAGCCATGAAGACATTCTGGCAGAGATCCATGCAGCAATTTCCCGTCTTCCACAAGGTGATACTGCATCCATCAATGATCCCTATACATACAGCATCTCCGTCAATGCCAATCTGCTGATTTCACAATTTTGTGCCAGCCAGGATGATTATAAAAATATCAACCGAAACCAATTAAAGAAACTCATTCGTGAAAATAAAGAAGGACTTTTTTCTTATGATGTAGCAACCGAAACAGTTACCATGGAAGTTACCGTTGATGGCGGTGCAGAAGGAGAAGCCGGCACAGAACAGGGACAGGAACAAACACAGACGGTTACTTTTACGAAACACACCTATACTGTTGTTTATGCCGGAGATTCCTATTTTGCAGACCATGTATTCCATCTTACAGACAAGCAGAAAGAACTTGCCAAAAACTATGCTGAAAACCTGACTGCTTTCTTTGGAACTGCTTCTTCCGGTATTGTCGCTGCTATCAATCTTAGCGATGAGGTATTGTCCTACCGCCCTGCTGTAGAAAGAGCCGCTGCGAAATATGGTATGAGTGATTATGTGGATTTAATCCTAGCAGTCATGATGCAGGAATCTGGCGGACGGGGGCTGGATGTGATGCAAGCAGCGGAAGGTGGATTTAATACCCGCTATCCCCATGTGCCAAATGGGATTACAGATCCGGAATACTCCATTGAATGTGGCGTACAGGAATTAAAATATGCCCTTGATAAAGCCGGCTGTACCGGACCTACGGACTTAGACCGGATTAAACTGGCTCTTCAGGGTTACAACTACGGTTCTGCATACATTGACTGGGCAATGGAGCGTGACGGTGGCTATACCAAAGAAAATGCGATTGCCTACTCTGATATGATGTGTGCAAGACCAAGCTGGCCTTATGACCGGTATGGGGATAAAGAATATGTGGATCATGTCCTTCGCTATTACCAAATTACTGCCAGTGGCGGCAGCTATCCCGCAAACGGCATGCAGATTCCACACTATCTCCAGACAGACTATGGAAACATTCCATACGGCGGGGGTTCTATCGCCAGCAGCGGATGCGGTCCGACAAGCTTTGCTATGATTGCCAGTTATCTTACAGGCACTACCATTACACCTATTGATGCAATATCCTGGTGCGGAAATTCCTATTACAAACCAGGAGTCGGCACTTACTGGTCTTATTTTCAGGCAGCGTCCGATCATTTTGGGTGTGGGGCTGTCACACAGACCAGTGATCCCAACCAGGTACTTCAGGCTTTATCTGAAGGTCATCCGGTCATCAGTTCCCAAAGAGCCGGGCTTTTTACCAGTGGCGGACATTTTATTGTCCTTCGTGGTGTAACGGCTGGAGGTAAAGTATTAGTCAATGATCCCAATGATAGTTCCTCCAAAAACTACATCAACCGTGAATTCGATATGATGACGGAAGTGCATGCAACCGCAAATGCCTATTGGATCTTCGCTAAAAAATAAAGGAGACACTTATGAACAGAAAAAAAGCAATTCTGGCTATCTTTATGATGGCCTTTTTAATTATCATCGGATTTGTTTTTCCCTCCATCTGGAAATCCCAAAAAGGAAACAAAAAATCCGAGACAGAAAATACTCAACACGATAATAATGAAAATGCCGAGACAGAACAAGCAGAAAATAACGAATCCATAAGCTTTCAGGATTTTGAAGCTTTGGAAGACTTTTTCTCCAAGGAACAGGTGAAACTTTTTCAGGAAGAACTGACCTCCTATCTTAAAAACGTAAAACAGATATCTCTAACTTCCATCCGTTTCCTTGCTGATGATACTACCTATCCCAATGCTTCTGATATTAATTTTTTGTTCCAGCTTCCGGATAAGTCCGTTCTTCCTGTGTACTACACTTCCTCTACTGGAAGATTCTTTTTCGGTGAGGAACGTACCCCTGATTCTGGAAAAGAAATCATCTATGAACGTCCGACAGATGACAAACTTCCTTCTATCACAACAGAGGAAATTGAACAGTTGCAAGAAGGCGGTTATGACGATACCTCCGTGAATTCGGAAAAAGCTGCCCCTGTCACAGAAGTTCCGGAAACTCCTTCCATGGAAGAACCAAAGGAGGTGCAGCCATGAACAATACTGAAGAACAACATCCTGTCTTCATCCCACGCAATTTTATAGAAAAAGGGACCTTTATGGGCGGAATGTTTAAAATCCGTAATGCCATCGAAGGCGGTGTCCTGGCAATCCTGATCACCATTCCTGTTATCAATCTGCCTCTGACACTCACTGTCAGGATTATTATTCTCTGTATGACTGCTCTGCCTGCAGCTATGATTTCTCTAATTGGAATCGGTGGGGAAAGCATTACTGCGTTTTTAATGAACGCTCTGCGTTTTCTGAAAAACCGCCGGGTTATTTACCGTATGGATGTACATCCGGAGCCGAAAAAAAAGTACCGGATTAAAAAACCCCGTAACAAAGAACCCAAAACCAGAAAACGAAAACGTCATCCAAAGCAACCTGCAGAATCTTCTTCTGAAGAGAACTGCTCACAGATGTCTTCCGAAGAGGAAACAAAAGAAACCTCTGCTATTAAAAAAAAAGAACGCCGGCAGTTTGACACTTCTACAAAACGTGGAATACGCAAACAGGCTCGTGAAGACATCCGGATTCTTAAATATGAGTCCCGACAATTAAAAAAAGAACAAACCGCTGCACGTAAAAGTGCGAAAAGGCAGGCAAAACTTGAAAAACAACAGATAAAGCAGCAACTTTCGGAGGAACGAAAAAAAGAAAGAACTGCGAATAAAGCTTCCAACCAGCCTCCTGCTTCCGGGAAAAGCAAAAAGAAAAAGCGAAAAGAAATCACCTTGGAAGATTATCTTCCTATTGATAAGATTGCCAATGGTGTTATCTACACGACAGACCATCGTTATGTAAAAATCCTGGAGATTGAACCGATCAATTTCCTCTTACGCAGTGCCAGGGAACAACAGGGGATCATCTTCAGTTTCATCTCCTACCTAAAAATCAGTCCTGTGAAACTGCAGATTAAGATGATCTCCAAAAAAGCGGATATCAACAAACATCTGGAACAGTCCCGTTTGGAAATGGAACGGGAATCAGATCCTAACTGCCGGCAGTTACAAAAAGACTATATCCAATTTGTCCGGCAGTTAAGTTCCAGAGAAGCGGTTTCCAGACGTTTTTTCCTAATCTTTGAATACGAACCTTTCAATGTGAATCGGAAGGTGGAGGAAAAGGAAATCCTGGCAGCTTTGGAAACTGCTGCACAGACCGCAAAAACCTTTCTATATCAATGCGGCAACGATGTGCTGGTTCATGACAATGAAGATGAGTTTACAACCGATGTACTCTACACTTTACTGAACCGTACCAAATGTACCGAAACACCTTTGCCAAAACGGATTAACCAGGTACTTACCCGCTATATGGAATCTGGCCGTGAGCAGGAAGTGGATAACATCCATATCAATGAATTCATTGCACCAGAGTCTTTGGACTTTAAGCACAGCAACTATGTGCTGGTAAATGGCATCTACCATTCTTACCTGCTGGTGCCGTGCGATGGTTACAAAGCAAAAGTAATGCCAGGTTGGCTGTCCCTGCTTATCAATGCTGGCGAAGGAATTGACATTGACTTTTTTCTGCATAAACAGCCCAAAGATAAGATCCAGCAACGTCTTGGACAGCAAATCCGGATCAACCGTTCAAAGATCAAAGATGCCTCTGATACCAATGCGGATTTTGATGATCTGGATTCTGCCATCCGTTCCGGCTATTTCCTCAAACAGGGACTTGCTAATAATGAAGATTTCTATTACATGAATCTTTTGATTACAATTACGGCAGGTGATCTGGAAGAACTGCAATGGCGGATTCAGGAGATGAAAAAACTTCTCATCTCACAGGATATGGATCTGCGGTCTTGTTACTTCCTGCAAGAACAGGGATTTTTATCTTCCCTTCCTCTTGTAAACCTGGATAAGAAGCTCTATGAACTCTCAAAACGAAATGTCTTAACCACCGGAGCTGCCAGTTGCTATCCTTTCGTCAGCTACAGCATTTGCGATGACAACGGCATCCTATTTGGAGTAAATAAGCATAACAACTCTTTAGTGATTGCTGATATTTTTGACTCCAAACAATATAAAAACTCCAATATTGCGATTCTTGGCACTTCTGGATCCGGAAAAACCTTTACCATGCAGACTATGGCACTTCGTATGCGGCGTAAAGGAATCCAGGTATTTATCATCGCACCGTTAAAAGGTCATGAGTTTTATCGGGCTGCCAGAAATGTAGGAGGAACCTTTATCCAGATTTCTCCTGCCAGCCAAAACTGCATCAATGTCATGGAGATCCGAAAAGTAGATAACTCTGTCAATGAGCTGCTGGACGGTCCAACTTTAGACGCATCTGCCTTAGCCAGTAAGATTCAGCGTCTGCACGTTTTCTTTTCTCTGCTCATTCCAGATATGAGCCATGAGGAAAAACAGCTTTTGGACGAAGCACTGATTAAAACCTATGCAAGAAAGGGAATCACCCATAAGAATGAATCCCTCATTGATCCCAAACACCCGGAGCATTATAAAGCGATGCCAATTCTTGGAGATGTATATGATGTTTTGATGGAAACCGAAGATACCAAACGGCTGGCTCACATCCTGAACCGTCTTGTCCATGGCTCTGCTTCCTCTTTTAACCAGCAGACCAATGTAGACCTGACCAATAAATATACTGTTTTGGACATCTCAGAGCTGACCGGCTCCAGCGATCTCTTAACGGTGGGGATGTTTGTTGCTCTGGACTATGTATGGGATAAAGCCAAAGAAAACCGTACCGAAGAAAAAGCTATTTTCGTAGATGAAGTATGGCAGCTCATCGGTGCTTCCAGTAACCGCCTGGCCGCTGAATTTGTTTTGGAGATTGCCAAGATTATCCGGGCATACTCTGGTGCCGGTATTTTTGCAACCCAGGATCTTAATGACTTTTTTGCTCTGGATGACGGAAAATATGGAAAAGGCATTATCAATAACTGTAAAACCAAAATTATTCTTAACATGGAAGATGAAGAGGCACAACGTGTAAAAACCATTCTTCGTCTTTCCGAAACCGAAGTCATGAATATCACCCATTTCCAACGTGGAAACGGACTGATTTCAACAAACAACAATAATATCACTGTGGAATTTAAAGCTTCCAACCTGGAAAAAGAATTAATTACCACAGACCGACAGGAACTCCTGGAAATCTTGAAACGCCAGGATAAAAAAGTCGGTTAATGTTACCTGCAGCCCGAATGTGGCTGCTTTTCTTTTTAACAAAGGAGGAGATTTATGTTAAAACCAGCAAAACAACCTCATATCCGGCTAACCGCCCTTTTTCTTTGTGTCACGATGTTTCTTAGCACACTCTTTTTCAATGCCCATACCGCTTATGCTGCAGATGGAACCATTGATTATAAGGCAGGAGCCAAAATTCCATACGGGGACTATTATACTTCCCGCATGAGCTTTGATGGCAATAACACGGCTTATTGCGTTGAACCATTAAAGAAAACACCGGCTTCCGGAAAGTATCCTTATAACCTTTTGGGAAAAAATTCCCCACTCAGAAAAGCTCTTTACTACTTAAACGGTGGATATGGTTATGAAAAGGTAATAAAAGATCAATATTTCCAAGGATGGTCCGATGACAATTCTTATGTCATTGGTCATCTGGTCGTTTCCTATATCCATGCAGGAAATAATGGGGACACCGGTGCTTTTCATGGTGCACCTCAAAATTATATTGACAAAGCATTGGAAGTTGCCAACGCCATTGAAGGGCTTCCTGCCCCACCAGAATCCTTCCGTGCTTTTATCGTTCCTGGCAATGCTTCCCAAACTTTTGCAGGAAGCTGGTATCAGGTTCCAAACGGCTTTATCGAACTGCAGAAATCCTCTGCCAATACCGATATTTCCGATAAAAATGGCAATTACTCTTTAGAAGGAGCCAAATACGGAATCTACAAAGGGGAAGAACTGGTAGAAACTCTTGTTACCGATAAAAAAGGATATGCAAAATCCAAAGAACTGGCAGAAGGAAGTTACACCGTTAAAGAAATCAGTGCCCCAGAAGGATTTGCTATAGATCCTTCCGCCCATAATGTTACGGTAAAAGCAGAAGGAACATCTACCGTAAAAGTAAAGGATATTCCTCAAAATAATCCCGTAAAACTGCTCCTTAAAAAGCTGGATGCTGACACACAGCAAAATTCTGCACAGGGAACCGGCTCTCTCGCCAATGCCGAATTTACAATAAAATTCTATACAGAGCAGTCAGCTACCGATCCCGGAGCAAATGGTAAGAAACCGGTTCGCACCTGGATATTGAAAACAGATGCCTCTGGAGAAATCCATTTTACAAAAGATTATTTGGTATCCGGGGATGAATTTTTCTATGCCAGTGATGGAAAGACCGTCTGCTTCCCACTGGGTACAGTAACCGTACAGGAAACCAAAGCACCTGCCGGCTATCTTCCAAACGAATCTGTTTTCGTGCAGCAAATCACCAGTACCGGTACGGAAGAAACTATCTCTATTTATAACGCTTCTTCTGTCGAAGAACAGGTCTTCCGAGGCGGCGTCAAAATTCAGAAGCGGGATCTGGAAACTCAGGGAACACAAGCACAAGGAACCGCATCGCTTGCAGATGCCGAATTTACCATTACCACTTTGAACAAACAGCCGGTATGGGTAGGTGGAAAGCTCTATGAAAATGGTCAGGCAGTACTTACAATTAAATCGGATGCACATGGTATTGCTGCAAGTGCCGCTGATGCCCTGCCCCTTGGACATTACCGGATTGAAGAAACCAAAGCGCCTTCCGGATACCTAACCGATGGTGCAAAGGCTCTTGAATTTGACATCACCCAAAATGGAGAAATCGTAGATTTAACAACAGAAGAGACTTCTGTTTCTAACCAGATTATCCGTGGCGGTGTCAAAATCCAAAAACGGGATCTGGAAACGGGAGAAGCCAAACCACAGGGAAATGCTTCTTTAAAGGATGCAGAATTTACAATCACCAATCTTGGTCCAAATCCTGTTCTTGTGGATGGAACCCTTTACGAAAAAGATCAAGTAGTTCTCACTTTGAAGACAGATGAAAAAGGGCTTGCTTCCACAAAAAAAGATACTCTCCCTTATGGACATTACCGGGGTGATGAGACAAAAGCACCGGAAGGTTATTTGAACGAGGGAAAACTCTCTCAGGAGTTTCATATCACAGAAAATGGGAAAATTTTGGATTTAACTGCAAAAGAAACAGCGATTTCCAATCAGGTAATCCGTGGCGATTTAGAATTCGTAAAGGTATCTGACGGAGATTTAAACCGGCTGGCAAATGTCCCATTTTCCATTACCTCCAAAACTACAGGAGAAAGTCATACCATTGTAACAGACAAAAATGGCTATGCCAGTACCTCCTCAGAATGGAATAAGCACACTACAAATACCAATCGTGGGGAAACTTCTGAAGACGGAATCTGGTTTGGCTCTTCTAAACCTGATGATACCAAAGGAGCCCTGATTTATGATACCTATATTTTGGAAGAACAACGCTGCGATTCCAATGAAGGTATGAACCTCTTAAAAATTGAGGTCTCTGTATATAAAAATCACGTAGTCGTGGATATGGGAACTTTAACGGATGATCAGATTACCATTGGAACTACTGCCCTTGACAAAGACAGCAACTCCCACTTTGCCAAACCAGAAGAAAAAATCACTCTGGTTGATACCGTAGAATACGAAGGCTTAAAGAAGGGACAGTCTTATAAGCTCATCGGCACACTGATGGATCAGGAATCCGGAAAGCCAATTGAAATAGATGGAAAACCTGTCACAGCAGAAACCACCTTCAAACCAAAAAAATCTTCTGGTTCTGCAAAAGTGACCTTTACGTTCAATGCCTCTTCTCTGAAGGGCAAAACAATCGTAGTATTTGAAGAACTGTACCAGGAGGATTTAAAACTGGCTGTTCATGCGGACATTACAGATCAGGATCAGACTATCTATTTCCCAGAAATCGGGACCACTGCAAAAGATAAGGAAACAGATATGAATCTTTCCCAGGCAGATAAAGAAGTTACCCTTGTAGATACGGTAGCTTACAAAAATCTTCTGCCCGGCGAAGAATATGTTATGACTGGAACCCTTATGGATAAAGAAACCGGAAAACCTGTCGAAATAGATAAGAAAGAGGTTACTGCCGAAACCACATTTACTCCTAAAGAATCCTCTGGAACGGTAGATGTGATTTTTTCTTTTGATGGGACTTCCCTTGCCGGAAAAACCGTAGTTGTTTTTGAATCTGCTACTTATGACGGCAAAGAATTTGCAACACACGCTGATCTTGAAGATAATGGGCAGACCATCTACTTCCCGGAAATTGCTACCACTGCAAAAGACAAAGCAGACGGAGATCATTTTGCCAAAACCGATAAAGAGATTACTATTGTTGATACGGTTAAATATAGTAACCTAATTCCAGGAAAAGAGTATGCACTTACCGGTACCTTGATGGACAAAGAGACAAAAGAACCTCTTCAGGCAGATGGTAAACCGATTACTGCCACTACGACCTTTACTCCTGAAGATGCCTCTGGCAGTATTGAACTTACCTTTACATTTGATGGCAGCATCCTGTCCGGCAAAACAATTGTTGTCTTTGAGTCTTTAACGTATCAGGAAAAAGAGATTGCTGTTCACGCCGATATAGAAGACCATGAACAGTCTATCTACTTCCCGGGAATTGGAACTACTGCGAAGGACAAAGCGGATGGGGATCAGGAAGCCGTTGCTACGAAAGAAGTAACCATCATTGACACCGTATCCTACCAAAATCTGATTCCGGATACTCCATACAAACTGGTCGGCACACTGATGGACAAAACAACCCAAAAGGAAGTTATGATTGATGGAAAACCTGTCACGGCAGAAACAGAATTTACACCAAAGGATTCCAATGGTTCTGTCGAAGTCATCTTCACTTTTGATGGAAGCACATTGGCTGGACATGATGTAGTCGTTTTTGAAAAACTTTTTTCCCTTGAAGGAGAAACAGCACTTGAAATTGCTTCCCATGAGGATCTGGACGATAAAGGACAAACGATAAAACTTACGGAAGCTCCAAAAGACACACCTGAACCTTCCAAACCAGTCAAGACCGGAGATGAAACAACCGTTCTTCCTTATCTTTTACTGGCAGGTGCCGCACTCCTCTTTGCTGCAGGATTTGGTATCTTATATATCCGTAAGCGGAAAAAAGATAAGTAACTATCAATAGATATGCTCACAGGCAGCTTATTACGGCTGCCTGCTATAAAGGTGATGAATATGGAACAATCTCGTTGTAATGCCGATGCCAAACACATCCGGCATTTTTTAGATATTTGTGATGGAAATTGGCATTCCTGTATTTATGTTCGCTGTGTTTCCTGTAAAACCCCAGGTTATTGTAATGGCCCACACTTCTTATATCATCCAGATGAAAACGGCAGTCCATGTGTCCTGCCCATGGCAGATGCCCGTATGCTCTTCTCCCGCATACCGGAACCAACGGAATGTCTATCCGCCATAACACTGGAACAATTTCAGTCTTTATATGGACTCTACTTTGCAAAAGAAGCATTGACCGATAAGCCATGTCCTTGTTTTGCTTTACTGCGGCACCAGGAAGCATCTCATTATCACTGGTAAAAGGTTGCACTTTTGGCACTTTCTGCGTACAGGATAAGAAAGGAGGCGATTTTATGTTGAATTTCACTGCTATGATTCAAGGAATCGATACAATATTTACGAACTTTATTTTTATTCCTGCACTTTTAATCCTGTACCTGAAGTTTCGTCCGAGAAAGCCCTGGAACAAACGCACCAGAAATCTGTATCGGCTATGTATAGCTCTGATTTCTGTTTATGTCATCCGGATTTTCTGTGCAGGGTTCATCTTTACACCAGTAAATTACTCACGTTTTGCAGACAGCGGTTTCTTTCCGCTTATCAAGGCACTGTTCTATTCTTAGATTTTCTGCCATTTTGTGCCATTTAGTCCGAATCTGGGAGTAGTTTCTATGCCCATCCTATGGGAATTCATCACCTGCTTTCTTACAATATACGTATAAAACACGTAAGCGAGGTGAATCTTTATGAAACAGAAACAAATCCGCTGCCCATACTGCGGCAGCATCGCAATTTTAAGGGATGCGTCCTATGTATATGGAAATAAAGCGAAAGATGGAAAACTCTATGTGTGCAGTCACTTCCCACAGTGTAATTCTTATGTAGGAGTTCATCCTGGCACTACCAATGCCAAAGGAAAACTGGCAAACAAAGAGCTTCGGCAAAAAAGGATCCAAGCACACCGGGTATTTGACCAGATATGGCTAAACCACATCTTTACGAAATCGGAGGCTTACCGCTGGATTGCTGATAAATTCTGTCTGACTGCCAAGGAAGCACACATCGGAGAATTTAGCACTTATATGTGTGATCAACTAATTCTGGAATCCATGAAGATTCTGGAGAATAACCATATCCCTCTCAGGGTCATTGGTTGAAAGGGGGGATATGTATGATCATCCCGATGACAGATGATGAACGCCGATTGACAGAGGAGTACTTATATTTGGTACCTGAAATGGTAAAAAAATTGACTTCCCGTTGTGCTTATGTCTCATACGATGAGCAGCAAGACCTTCTGCAAGCCGGAAACTTAGCTTTATGCAAAGCCGCCATGAACTATGACAACACCCGTCCCTTTGCAGTTTACGCCAAAGTTGCCATACGAAATGCCATTTACAGTTATTGGAGAAAACTGCAAAAAGAACGAAAATACACCTGTTCCATGTATGCATCTTCCGAATTTGACATGGAACCCCTGCTTGTAGACCAAAAAACCGAACTATGGCAGGAACAATGTATGAACCAGGAACCCATTTATAAGCACCTGCAGTCCTTAGAAGCGAGAAGCTGCAATACACTAAGAAAAGGAATACATGCCCTGCTCCTGCAGCAAAAAGGATATACCAACCAAGAAATTTCCAAACATTATGGTGTCCCAATGAATCATGTCCGGGCATGGCAAAGCAAAGCCCGGAAATACTTACAGCAGGATACCAAATTATATACTCTTTTATCTTGAAGGGAGAACGATTATGCTGACACTTTATACTGCAGTCGGAATCCTACGATTCCAGGATTCCATAAAGGAACATAAAACACCGACTGTTATCAATAACCGGCAGGAATACGGACTGACAGAAGAAGAATTCTTTCTGTGGAGCAGCCTCGCATTTCAAATCCGACAGATCCATGAATTGCAGTCTGCTTTTTCCGAACGCTTGAAAAAACATCACCGTTCGGAAAATATCCCCATTGAACCTTACCTGAATCGGCTGCTGCTTCGAGGACTGGTTGTAAAAGGGGATGGTTTAACTGGTGTGGATGCCCTGTACCGCCTCTTAGGAGAACTTTATATCAGCCCATTGCAGGACAGTTTTTCAGTACGGCTTTTTACCTGCATCTATCTCTGCATGAAGAAAAAACTGCACACAAAGGAACTGATCCATTATCTAAAAAAGCCGGCACGGACTGCTATAGAGGACACGGTACTCCAAATAGCAAAAAAAGTACAGATTTCTACGGCAGAGCTTGTAACCTGTGTAGAACAGGGCATCCATCCACAAAATACAGAGCAACTTTTGACGCAGCTCTATGAAACCTCGGATGCAACATTCCGTACCCTGGCACAGGATATCCAATTCACCCATGCCGGTTATCCTGTACTGGAAGCCATCAGTAATTTGTACCTCAATAAACAGATTGCATTTGAAAAATTATAGGAAGGAGCAAATTATGCCAAAACCATTTCTTAATAAGCTGATTGTCCATGGGGCAATCGGCTTTTTCTGTGTCCTATTTGGATGTATTTACGGATTTATAACAGACGACCAGATATTTCTCCTTATGAGTCTTTGCATCGGTGTTGGAACTGCCATACGAATTGTGAGTCTGCTACATACCATCAAGATGCATGACTATACCGAATTAACTGGAACCTGTACAAAACGTGAAGTCAGCCCACTTACCAAGAAACAGAAAATTATTTTCCGTTCCACTGACCAGAAAGAATATCACTTTACATTCGATAAAAATATCCGCCTTTTATCTGGACATTATTATCGCCTATATTTCCGGAATGTAGCAAACCTTTCGGGTGAAGAAAAGGTTACTCCGGATTTACTTGCGTATGAGGAATTATCCCTAAATGAAGATGTTTCCCCGAAGAACTCTTAGATTTCTTCTCTAAATACAATAGAAGTGGATATGCCACTTTCACATACCCACTTCTATTATGCTTTATAAGTTTTCCTTCTGCCGTCCCAGTGAAATGACAAAAACCACTCCGAACTACCACGTATTCTGTCTCAAGGATGACAGCATAACAGCAATCGCAGGGAATAATAATCTATTGTATTCCAGAAGACTCTTCAAAAAATGGACAGTGCTTTCACTTTCAGGGTTTCAAAATGCAGTAACAATATCTTTTATTTTTCTACTGTGACCAATTTTTTCATATTAAGGGCAACTTTATACTGACAGTGAAAATTCCCGCTTCATAATTCACTTGAATATCACCACTTATTTGTATTACTAGCTTTCTAGTAGCATACAATCCGATACCACTGCTTTTTATCCTTGCTTCATCTTTTGTGTAAAACAAATCAAATATAGATTTTAATTCTTCATCACTAATATAATCAGAAGGATTGCTTATTTGTATATGACAATACTCGGATTCTCCCCACATGTAAAACATTATATCACCAGTACTATACTTTAAAGCATTATCTATTAAATTACATAAAATTCTAATTAATATTTTCTCTTGAGCAAGTATCCAAATGTTTCCATGTGGCAGTCTAATATCTAATTGTTCTGAGGCACGTTTTGAATTTTGAATATATTCCTTTAACAAAGAAGTGACTACCTCTGTAATATTGACTGATTTCATATCAACTTCGCTCTCTATTGCTTCACTCCAAAACAATAAATATAAATCGTCTACTAATTTTTTTAAATAATCCGCCTTTTTTTCAATATGTTCTATATAGCTATTAACAGGTTCATTCACATTTTTTTCTAATCTAATTAACTGCAAGTAACCAATAATAACAGTTAATGGAGTACGTAAATCGTGTGATAAATTTGCTACCATCTTTTTAAAATTTTTATCCTGTTTTTTTAGCTGATGTTCTTTTCGTTCATCTTCTTTAATTCGCTTGTTGATACTAAGTGCAAGGTTCTCAATATCTTTATCCAATACATTGACCGAGTAGATATGCTCATTATGTTCTATCCATTCTATAATTCTTCTAATTTCCCTCTTCAGATGAAAAATGTATAATATGCCTAATAATATAAACACTCCTGTTATTAAAAAGACAACTAGCAAACTTCATATCTCCTTATAATATTAGAATCTCATCACATGTATTCAAGATTGCATTATCATGTGAAACAATAATAATTATTTTATGATTTTTAATTTGATCGATCAACTGTAAAAATTGTTTTTTTCCACTCTCATCCATAGCTGAGGTAGGCTCATCAAAAATCATTACCTGACCGTCTTGCACTACTTGGCGAATAATTGCAATTTTTTGCTTTTCTCCACCGGAAATATTACTTGACTTTTCATTAATTTGCAAATCCCAATTATCTCTTTTCAAAATACTATCACCAAAGCAATCAACGGCTCTCTGTATACATTTTACATCAAGCTTTCGATATAAAGCAATATTATTATATATTGTATCTGCTATTAAAGTCGGCTCCTGTTCTGTTACACTGATTACATGTTCTCTTATATAATCCATATCTAAATTTCTCATTTCTGTATCGTTCCATATTATATTCCCTTGATATTCATCTACATACATACCCATTAAAATTTTAATAAGTGTACTTTTCCCACATCCGTTTTCTCCTTTCAATCCATAAACTTTCCCCTTTTTTAAGTTTGTAGAAAAACTTTTTATGGTTTCTTTCTGGTCATATGCAAAATTCAAATCCTGAATTCTAATTTGTTTGATTTCATTAAGTCTTATACACCCCTTAGACTGCTCCTTAATTTCTAAAATAGATTTTATACGTTCAAAGGATACATAAGCCTCTTGGTATTCTTGACCGTATGCCACTATTTCTTTTCCATATTCCAAAATCATATTAAAATATACTGAAATCATATAGAAATATCCTATTTGCATATCTCCAGTAAGTATCTTTTTTCCTCCAATCCAAAGTAAAATGCATACAGATATTGCCCCTACAATCCCTTCAAGATTTGCAAATGCCTGGATAGTCGCTTGTTGTTTAAATATAGATCGATATAATTTTTGATATGATGCTACTAACCTATTTGAAAAAAATGAATCCATACTATGTATTTTTATAAACTCTATTTTTTCTAATTGTTCCTGCAGTCTGGAGAAGAAATTGGATTTCTCCTCTTTCATTCCATAACTGCAATTATAAATACGCTTTTTGAAGCCAATATATATAAAAAAATAAAGTGCTAATAAAAACATTGTAACTATAAAAGCAATCGAATCCATTTTCCAAATCATAAATAAGATTATACCCGCTGAAAAAACTGAAAATATCAATTCAGTCAAGGAGCTGATGAAAAAAATAAGTACATCATTCGCATCATTGTTTATCCTTTGAGATAAGTACGATAAATCAGTTCTGCCAATTACGAGTGGCGAAACTTTTTTTAAATGATTTACAATTTCGAAATTTAATGAAAATGCTGCATTAGTCTGTATCCTTATATAAAGTATTTTATTGACATAGCAGACAATTTCCTTACCAACATACAATAACAGTAATAAAAATATGAATTTTAACATTGCTGAATATGTTGTTTCCACATTAAACATATTAATAAATTGTCCCATAGCAGCCGGTATAAATGTATTTAACCCGCACAGTATAATACCCAACAAAAAATATATCCCATATTCTATTTTATATTGAAAAACATATTTACTGCAAAATTTTATCATTCCAATTCTCCCTGCTATTTCATTGAGCCATTTCTTTCATCAGCTCCAACATCTCTTCTGCATTCCATTTTACTGAAGAACAAATCTTATTTTTATAAGCAGCACACCCACCATAACATACTGGAAAAAATGAACAATCTTTACATTCTTGATCCTTTACAACATCATAGGAAAGCCATTCTACAAATTTATTTGTAAGTTTGATTCCTTTTTCCAAATTACCGATACTTCGTTCACTATATCCAATATCATTCCAACATTTATACAACGCTCCATCTGGACCTATCACAAATGAATTTAAGCTAATTGCTCCACATACACCATAATTGCTCGGCTTAACACCTTGGTACATAAAGCCTCTCTTAATCCCTTCTTTATAAAACGCAATCTCTTCTTTTGCGTACTGTGGTCGTTCCATACATATATGATTATTACATACTCCATTAATATCATCTACTGGTGCTAAATAATAACCAACTCTACCTTTTAAACCATATCTTTCTAGCCAATCAAATATTTCTGTTGCTTCGTTTATATTTGTCTTGTCAACATTAATTCTTATCGAAATATTCAAAATATCCGCACATTCTCTTATATTGTCCAATATATGTTCGAAGGTAGGCTGATGATTATGGAGAATCCTTCTACTATCATGGGCTTGTTTTGAACCATCTAAAGTAACTTGAATATAGTGGATGTCCATGTCTTTTAATTTTTCAGCTACTCTTCTAGTCAATTTATAACCATTTGTGACCATATCCGCATTATATTTGCAACCAAGTGGCAAAACAGACTTTATCTTTTTGGTTAATTTTTCAATAGTTTCAATTGCCAATAATGGCTCCCCTCCATACCAAGATACCGTTAATTCATGTATATGCTGATATTTTTCTTTGAGCTGCGATGTTAATTGATCCTGAACAGTCTCAGACATAGTAATATATTCTCTCCCTTTTTCATAGCAATAGGGACAACAAAAATTACATGCCATAGTTGGGGCAATAGTTAATGTAAGATTTGAATCCGCAAACCTTTCTATTTTATTTCTTATAAGCAATTCTGCAAATTCATCTTTATCATCTTCAACTAGCATACCACCCTCTAATAATGCTGACTCTAAATCAGGCTTTGAACATTTTTCCCCTTCTTTCATTTCATAATATGATTTTTCATAATCAGTATCTAATTCCAGTATTGCAGATGTGACCGTATTGTAAATCAAACAACTTTTATCTTCTTTTTTCTCTATATTGTATCTTGATAATTTCATTATTATATCCTCTTTTCTTAATCTCTTGTTTTCACAGTGTTCTTTGCAATAATGAAAATGTGCCCAGCATATTGCTGAGCACATTTTCCTTTACTGACTACAAATATCTTTAGTAACGAATTACACATGTAGCCTTTTTAGATCCACAACCTTTATCATTGTAAACCCAGCAGATTCTTGTACTTTTGTCCTCTGATGCTTTGTTAATCCACTTCATTGCAATATCCTCCTGTAAAATATTTATTTATTTCAAAGTAGTAAGAGCTACTTGAAACACAAATTAAAGTTCTTGACGTTTCAATGCAAAATGCATTAAAACTATCCCCACCAGGCACGCACCCATACCATACATAATAGTTCCAACAACAATCCCATTTGTCATCCGATATCCACAAATATTATACATATAAGTGGTCGGGTTCATAACACAAAATGCTTTAAGAAGCACTGATTGATTTTGAAAATTCTCATATACCATAGGATAAGTAATCGCACCTGCAAAGAAATATACACATGATAAAGCTGCCACAATTCCTGTATTCTTTACTAAAACCGTAATCAAAACCGCCACAGCTTCCATTCCAATCATAGCTATCATATTTAAGGTAACCATTCCGATAAAAATCAAAAATTCCTCACCTTTATAATGAAAACCATACTTCCATGCTAATCCTAAGCCTAATGCAGTTTCCACAATATAATAGAGAATAAAAAAGTGAACATTTATCACCAGTAATTTACTTAAAAATAATTTGGTTCGATTTATCCCATATACGACAGAAGCTCTTATTGTTCCTTGATGAAATTCTGCAGATACCATTGTCGTAATATAGACAATTAATCCAATCCAAGAAAAAAAATTAATTGATAATGCAAATCTTGCGATTTCTGCAGCTTTTACATTATTCATGTCGTCTATGTAGCAAATCCAACCAATGCTATCTATATTTCTATAATCACCAAAAGTCATAAACAATGTATCATTTCCCACAACGAACGGTATAAAAAAAATAAATGCCATAAATACTAAAACCCACTTCGAGGCTCGCGAATATTTCATTTTATAGTACTCTGCTTTAAGCTGTCTCATTCGATTTCACCTCCGATAATAGATTTGTGTAATACTCTTCTAAGTCTTCTCCTTCATATCCTATTTTTTCTACACCAACTCCTCCATATACTAATTCTTTTGTTATATCAGAAATATTTTTATTATAACCAAATACCTTAATCACATTTCTTAAATAAACTTTTATTTGACTTTCTGGATACCTCTCATCTAAAATACAACTAGCCTTTTCCACATTGTCTACTTCGATATGAACATGACGACGACATTTCTCATCTAATTCTTTATCTGTAATCTGTTGTAACATTTTTCCATGATGTATAAATCCATATACAGTTGCAAGTTGATGTAACTCTGGCAAAATATGACTGGATATAAGTATCGTTGTACCATCTTCTTCATTCATATTCTTTAAGACTTCTCGCACATATTTAATTTTGGTTGGATCTAAGCCATTTATTGGTTCATCTAAAATTAGCAACTGTGGGCGACCAAGCAATGCAATTGCAATTCCTAATCGCTGTTTCATCCCTAAAGAAAAAGCCTTCACTCTTTTATTTCCAGCGTCCTTTAAATCCATTATTTCCAGAACTTCATCAATACTACTTTTTCCTGGAATTCCTCGTTGAGTACGCTGGATTTCCAAATTTTGGCGTGCTGTCATGTCCATATACAAAGCTGGATTTTCAATTAAACATCCTATCTTATTTCTTTCATCTTCAAGATTTTTTTTACCAAATAAACTTATCTCACCTGAAGTCGGCTTTGTTAGTCCTGTAATAACTTTCATCAGGCTACTTTTTCCTGCACCATTTTCTCCAACCAGTCCATATATCTCGCCCGCTTTTATCGTAAGATTTACCTGATTAAGTACCATATTTTTTCCGTATGCTTTACAAATATCTTTTGCTTCCAATATTTTTTCGGGTTCTTTCATTCTAATCACTTCCCTCGTTTCTTAAATCCTATAATGATAATGATAATGTCTAATTCTAACATTTCTCTTAAATCAGTTCTTAAATTTCCATAAAATTATAAATTTATCTTTATATTTTCCCACTCGCCTATGAAACCTTCAAATTATTTAAAACAGTAACTTGTATGAAATTACAAATCATGTTAGTATTTTTACCATACCTATTACCAAAGGAGTTTATTATGATTGATATATTATTAGTAGAAGATGATAAAGAAATTTGCTTTATTCTTACAGAATTATTAAAAAGAAACCATTACAATGTTTCAGCATATCACAATGGGATAGAAGCAATTGAAGCTCTTTCCTCTAAAAAATATGATTTAATGTTATTAGATTTGATGCTTCCCGATTTGCCTGGTGAAAAAATACTATTTCACCTAAAAAAACACAACAATTCTATTCCAGTTATTGTTATATCTGCCAAAAATCAGCCTGAGATTCGTATAAACCTTCTCCGATCCGGTGCAGATGATTATATAACTAAACCTTTTTATCATGAAGAAGTTCTCGCACGAATAGAAAGTGTTTTGCGCCGTTGCAGCGAAAGTCCCCAAACGGAATATTCCTTTAAAGATATTCGCATAAATGTGGATGATCACAAAGTACTTGTAAATAACACAGAGCTTACTCTGACTACTACCGAATATAACCTCTTACAGCTACTAATCAAACATCCAAAACAGACTTTTACAAAGGAATCTTTATATCAACTTATTTGGGGAAAAGATTATATTTCAGATGATAATACTCTCAATGTCCATATAAGCAAACTAAGAAAAAAACTAGAGCATATAGGAAACCAAGCCCCTTATATCGATACTATATGGGGAATAGGTTATAAATTACACCGTTAGAATAAATTCACGCAAAAAATACCATTACAAAGATTAATCTGTAACGGTATTTTTTACCCTATTCACTTTTTTCATACTTTCAAACAACTAGGTATACCCTCAACAATTTTTTCAGGCACAAACACTTCATTAACTATCACATACGTCCAAGCACCATCTGAGTTATCCGTAGTTTTAGACACTACAATGGCTTAACTTCCACGCAGTATATATTAAATCTACGAATTACAAATGCAAAGACACAACTTCGAACCACTACATATTCCTTTCCAAGGTAACGGTGATTGTGGTCTATGAAAATCATTTGTATTTCAGCTGACCATAAAAAACACCGTTGCAGATTCACTCCCCCACAACGGCATCTTTCATTTTTTTTATTCGATTTTATCTTCTCCTGTTGCCTTTATAAATCTCATAACCTCATCAATGGTTTTCCCAGATGCTACCAAAGCCTTAAACAGCTCATCTTTCTGCTTCTCTTCTATCTCTTTTTGAATCTCTTTTGCTTTATGACGCAGTTCCTTTAAATCGGACTCTTTTGTACGAATCTCCTGTTCCACATACTCCAGTTGCTCTTCCAAAGATGTGTTTTCCAGTTTTTTTCGTCTTGCCATAATGCATCCTCCTAATAATTTTTCCTCATTCTACCACATTTTATCTACTCTGAAAAGGTAGTAGTGTTTTATGAAAATTTTATATCTATTTGGGATTATCCTCATAAAATACTACACTTCCAAGCATTTTGACACAAAAATTATTATTTCGAATCGCAAAATACTATATATGGTATTTTATCATTGACCTTCGCTATATCTTGTGTTACTATGATATTGTATTTAAGTTTTGTGTTATCCCTTTATAGGGTGTCTGGATACTATCTCCAGTACACATGCAGTTTAAGTTGGAAAATCGTGTCATTATAATGCCGTTTTATACGGTGCTATAATGGCACTTTTTTTATTTATCACTATTTTATCGCCCAAAGGGCAGAAAGGAGAATTTTTATGTCATCTATTATCATTGTAACAGGAAGGGTAACTGCCGATCCGGTTATGCAACAAGCAAAGAACTCCGGAACTGAATACATCAGTCTGGGGCTTGCTACCAACCAGAGAGGTCAAAACGGAAAGGAAGAACCCATCTTCTATCAGTGTTACTGCAACAAGTTTCTTGCAGATCGACTGATAAAAGCCGGTGTCAAAAAATCAACGTGTCTCATGGTCTACGGAGATTTAGAACTCCATCCGTATATTCACCAGAAAGGCAATAATGCAGGTCAAGCAGCTATCACGCCGCAAATTATGGTAAAGGACTGGCAGTTCTTACCTGCGAATCGTAATGATACCAATGCAGCAACACCTGTACCGGGGAATCCAATGGTCGGAAATCCGAATGTTCCACCAGTACCAGCAAACGGTGCTACTTATAATGGAAACCCGGGAATGAATCCTTCCGGTACCGTGCCTACTGGCGCAATGCCAGTCAATAACAATATGATGCCACAGGCCGCACAACAGATGTCTTATGCTCCGGCAGGGGGATCGGCTTATGCACCACAGGGATTTACGGCTGGCAATGTATCTGGTGATGGATTTACCAATATTCCGGAAAATACACCACCACAGCAGCTTCCATTCCCGTAAATTATCAAAGATCCCTAAAATGAAGGAATTGCGACTTTCCAGTATCTACTGGTCTGCTGCAATTCCTTTTTCTATTGAAACAAACATGGAGGAAATGAAGTGAATACACAAAAGAAATTTCTTAAAGTTCTAAGTATGCTCACAATAATTTTGTTAATTGCAACTATATTCATACCAGGAAATGGAAATCGTAATGCAGTCGCAAGTATCGGAATCCTTGGCATCCTGCTGCTATTTCTTTCCACACTTCTTCCTAAAATCTATAAACTGACTCTAAACCTACTCAAGAACCAGGGCAAAACAAGCCCTTGGTCTTCTTTGAAATCATCTGAGCCAGTTTCCGAAACAGAAGAATTGCTTTGGAGACAAATCAGCTATCAGATTACCGACAAACTACAGGCTGCATTTCCAAATGCAACATGGGAATTCCAGAAGCCGCCATCCATGAAGCAGCTTCTTTGCGGAAATCCCATACGTCTGAGAACCTTTCATACGGAGGACTACAACTTTGCGGAAGCACGTATGAACCAATACGGATATCTGGAACTTCAAATGCTGACCATTGCCAGCCTCAAAAAGACTGTCACAGTTACCGATGAGGACGATGTTCCTTTTGCTGATCCGGAATCCTGGTATTCCTTAATTGGCAAGAAAAAACTGGAGAACCTTATCGGACAGCTCCATGCGAAAGGACACCATAAACTCTATATTAATGAAAACGGGCAAATTTACATCCAAAATGGTGATACAGCGGAAATCAAGGATTGTTTTGATTATTTCCCGCCACGAAACTATTGGGATATTCTCATTTCCATCTTCCAAAAAGATGAATTGACCGCAAAAGAAAAGGACCAGGCACTAGAATTATCCTGGATAAAAGAATAAAGGAGGAAATACTATGCCAAATACAAACTTTGTCCCTAACTGGACTTTTGAAAGAACGCTACCATCTCCATTTGACAGCTATTCCGGGAAAAGTGCAGTGATGAAAGACATCGCTTCCAAATACTGTAATCAGCCTAAAAAACGGGCTACTCTCCATTCTGCTACTTTGCAGGCAGTTTTTTCTTATATGAATTTGGAAAATCCACCTGCTGGAAAAGCAGAGGAAGAACTCGGAGCCATTGGAAGCCAGGCAAACAATTTTACAATCGCAGAATATCCAAGCCGTACCGGGTTGCTGCATGTAGTGGTCTACAACCGTATGACTGGGAAATTTATAGCCGGAAAGTATGAAAAACCTTTGGATCTGGACAGTAAACCAGAGCCATATCAGTTTAAAAAAGATGAAGATTCCGGAAGTGCTCTTTATTTTGCTTTAATGCCTACTTTCCTTTCAGATGACGAATTCAATGAAAAATATCAGGAATTAAAGCAACACCGTGATGACGGTTTTCCTGACCTGCCCAAAGCTGCAGAAACGGCTGCGGTTCTTTGTGATAACGTGTACCGCAGGATCCGTTATGGTGATTCCCTTCCTATCGGGAACATCAAAGTTGACACTCCTGCAAATGGCGTGCTCCAAAGACTTACACCACTGAATATCCAAAAAGGTGTTTATGCACCAACGGAAATTATCCAGGGTACCTTTCAGGTATTAAAAGGTGGACATCACTATACTGCTTCCGCCGTTTCAATTCCCAAAGAAGATTTTGTCGATAAATACATCCTGTCCAATTCTCGGACATTAACTCCCCAAGAAGAATCAACCGTTCCTATTCTCGAAGATTGGTATGTAATCCCAAAAGAAATCCAAAGAATATGCGAACATGCCAAATTAACAACTGACAGCAAGCAACCTATGAGGAATTTTATGCTCCGTGGGCCTGCTGGAACGGGAAAGACCGAAGGTGCCAAAGCCATTGCTGCAGGACTTCACCTGCCTTACCGATGCATCACCTGCTCGGCAAATACAGAAATTTTTGACCTTCTTGGACAGATTTTACCTGATGTAGATGAAAAACAGCTTTCTTTGGTAGGGGAACTGCCCTCTTTTCAAGACATTACCCTCGATCCGGCTACTGCCTATGAAAAATTAACGGGTACTTATGATGAAAAGGTATCAGAAAATACAGTTTATGAAGAATTGATCCATCATATATCTGAGGAAATGAAGCAGAAACAAGCTGCTACCTCCAGCAGCCAACAGTTCCGCTATGTGGATACACCACTGGTTGAAGCCATCCGAAACGGCTATCTGGTAGAAATACAGGAGCCTACGGTGATTGCCAATCCTGGTGTACTGGTAGGACTTAATTCCCTATTGGACCGTTGTAACAGCGTATTTCTGCCAAACGGGGAAGTCATCCATCGGCATCCGGATACTACCATTGTAGTCACAACTAATCATGACTATGCCGGCTGTCGTCCCATGAACCAGTCTGTCATTTCAAGGATGAATATGGTCATAGATATGGATGAACCGGATGAAGAGACCATGGTAGAGCGTGTTCTTGCTATTACCGGATGTTCCGATAAAAAATCAGTACGTACCATGACACAGATTGTACGTTCCATCGCACAGTATTGTCAGGATAACCTGATAACAGATGGCTGCTGTGGAGTCCGGGAATTAATTGCCTGGGTTCAGTCTTTTATGGTATGTGGCGATATACAGGAAGCTGCTCATTATACCATTTTATCTTCCGTCACTGCCGATTCTGAAAGCCGTATCGAAATTGAAGGTTCTTGCTTGGATACAGTTCTTGCATCATAACACACTATTGAGGAACACCTTTTATACCGAAGCCGAACTACGCAAAACTCTGGCAGAAAATCTCGTTTATTTAAGAAAATCCAAGCAGACGAAACTCTCTCAGAAAGCCGTAGCAAGACTTCTGCATCTACCGGAAAAAACAATTATGAACTATGAAAATGGGCATACGCTTCCATCTGCTTACGCCGTCTTTCGGTTAGCCCAGTATTACGGCTGTACAATGGAAGATCTCCTAACCCAAAATATGAAAAAGAAAGAAAGGTGAAAAAATTGAATAACACTCAAAAAGCTTTAAAAAGAATGATCCGGGATACGGAGTCAAAAATCACTGATGAAGAACTCTTTCTTTCATCGGCTTTCCAAAAATACCAAACATCTCTGGCGAAAGCGGCTACTGGCCGTTCTCGCTATGGACTTCAGGTGCTTATGGAATGGGACAGTTCTGAAAATGCAGACATCGCTTATACAGATAATTATAGAATTCACTGTAACGCCGCAAACTCGATAACCCAAAGCTTTCCTTCCCGATTTCTGCGGTCACAAAGCCTGACTGGTCTAACTGGACATGAAATCGGACATCTGCGTTACTCTGATTTTGCATCACTACAGCTTTATCTGACCAATATGGAAAATGGTTCCTTCTATCCAGAAGCACCAGACAATCTGCCTTCTGGATACAAGGCAAATCTGCAGGACATCTTAGATGCCATGGAAGAAAAAGATAATGCAACGTGTCTGACTCTATCCCGCTGTGCTGCACAGTTTAATAATATACTGGAGGACATCTACATTGAAGCCCGGATGTGTGAAGAATATCCCGGAACTTTTAAGCAGGGAATACAGATCAATAATCTGCGGATGTCTGAATTGATTCCTTCTATACAGGAACAAATTGACTGTGGCTATCAGCCGTTTTCCATTATGAGCAATTTAATTTTGTCTTATTGCCGGACTGGTAATATAAATAACCGCACGAATTATTCTGGAGAATACACAGACACCCTTTCAGACTGCATGGATTATATTGACGATGCTTTAATTGCCACACAGGGGAAAGAACGCTTACGTGCTTCCAACTATCTTTTAGTACTTTGCTGGAACTATATTCAGCCTATGGTAGAGTTAACCAGAGAGTCTTTAAAAAAGCAGGATAGTACCCAAGTTGGCGATGCTCTGGAGGATCTGCTGCGGAAAGAATCAGGTAGCGGATCTCCTCTTCCAACTGGTAAAAACGGAGGAATCCCTAAAAACATTCCAGGTCCTACAGTAAAATCAAAAACTCCTATAACCTGTGACTTATCTGGTCTTGATCCAAATTACAGGCAAGATGCAATCAACCAGGCAGAAAAGGTACTGCAGGAAGAAGGAGGAAGAATTGAACTTGCTAAAACTACAGCAGTATTAGATGGAAATAATCCAGGAATCACATACGCATCACAGTATGCCGGTTCCGGTTATGAAAATGCAGCGAATGATCTTGCACGCATCCTAAATGATGTTGCTACGGAAAAAGCCCAAAATGATTATGAACAGGAATTAACAGAAGACTTGCAAAAATCGGCGGATGAAATACATTACGGAAATGCCCATGCAGGCATCCATGTAACAATCCACCGCATCAATCCAGTTTCCGACTTTTTTATCAAATCTTATCAAACAGTTGCTTCCCCTCTTTTGCGGACCTCCAAAAGGCTGCAAAGTTCCATTCTTCCTTTATTAAAAGAAGAGGCAGAAGGCGGGAAACAAAAAAACCTGTTATTTGGTAAAAGGCTGGATATGCGGGCTTTACACCGAAAGGACGGCGGTATCTTTACCAGAACCAGGCTTCCGGATGAAGAACAAAAACTTTCCGTGGGACTTTTGGTTGATGAAAGTGGTTCTATGGGCTGGGGAGATCGTATTACCCATGCCCGGAAAACTGCAATCGTGCTGTATGATTTCTGTATGAGCCTGGGAATTCCTATTACCATTTATGGGCATTCTACAGATTCTAAGGGTGTTGCTTTGTATTCCTATGCTGAATTTGATTCTCTGGATGCCTCTGACCGTTACCGGCTGATGGATATGTCTGCCCGTAATGGCAACCGGGATGGAGCTGCACTTCGTTATGTTGCGGAACACCTGGCAAAGCGTCCGGAATCACAAAAACTCCTCATCATAATCTCTGACGGACAGCCCGCAGATTGTGGGTACAGTGGTACGGAAGCAGAAGCAGATCTTCGTGGTATCAAGAATGAATATCGTAAACGTGGCATTGTGATCTTTGCTGCAGCAATTGGTGATGACAAAGAAAACATCCGCAGAATCTATCAGGATGGTTTTTTAGATATTACCAAATTAGAAGATTTGCCCAAAAATATGACACAGCTTGTAAAACAATATTTGAAATAGAAAGAAGGAAAACATACATGAGTGAAAATTATCAAAACTCAATTACAGATCAGATATGCAAAGTACAGACCAGTAAAAAATTAATTGCACTGTATGACCGTCTCCGCTACACAAGTTATAACAGCTATGCACAGCTTCATGCAAAAGGAGAATTTGAAGAAAATGGTCATAAAGTTCACTCCCTTATTGGAATCTCCATACAGGATTACTCTAGTGGTACCGGTGATAAAAATATTATCACCCGTTTTCATCTGGCACCCGAACAAATTCAATTTCTGCTGTCCAGAGTTACCGCTGGCTTTCCTGAATTTGAATGGTCGCAAAGCAAAATATTTGGTGTGCCGGATGGCAATGGCTATTCTACTGCACAACAGTTTTTTATTTCCCGCCACGTATATAACAACCAGCAGGAAATACTGACCAGCCCATGGAGAATTCAAATTAATAACGGAAAAGGTATCAAGAAAAAGAATCATAACGGCGGCACTTATATGCAGGCTCAAAGTTTTATCTCTGAAAAAAGTGCTTTTATCCAATTGACAGATATGGATTTTTATATGCTGTTAAAACGTGCTGATTCCTATATCGTAAATTGGGAAAACTACGTTGCATCCTTCCTGATTCAAAACGGCAAACAACAATTTAAAAAACAACAGGACGCACGAATGGCACAAAATATACAGCCACATGAAATGTCTTCCTATATGCAAGAACAACCACAAGAACAATATCTGAATGGTATGTATGTCGCTTAAAGAATTTCAACAAAGAAGCAGCCGAAAAGACTGCTTCTTTTTATAAAGGAAAGGAGATTTCTATGGATTATGCCACAACACTAAATATTGACCAACAAGGGCGGATCATTATTCCTGCCAAAGTAAGAAAAGCCCTACAGCTTCATACAGGCGATGTATTGATGCTGGAAGCTGACACACGCAACATCTGTCTTCGTAAATGCGACTCCCATATCCCTATGGATATCCGGTTAGACAGTTTTCTGGATATTTTACATAGTAATGTCCCTTGCCGGATCCTGTTATGTAATGATTCCAAAATCATTGCTTCCAAGAATTATCATACAGCACTTAATATGCCTGTAACAGAAAGTATTCAAAGGCTTCTGCAACAGGGAAAGATGAAATTATTCTCTGAAAAGGAACGCATATACCCTACTATGACAGGAAAATATCCCATATCAGTCTTTTTCCCTATTTCTAAAAAAGACGAATTTGGTGAAACGTTGGGACTTTTACTATGTGCAAAAAACCAACAGCCTTTCAGCGAAATGGATTTAGGCTGTGCCAAAATGACTGCGGCGGCGATTTCCCGCTACATCCAACAAAATTATGAAAGGAAGGTGACATAAAATGAATGACTTAATGCTGCATCGGGCAGCACAATTATTAGAAGCTGAATTTGGTCCCCAATGGCGTACTGTCGCTGACATGCTTGGAACGGAAGGATTGCGAAAACGTGTAGGAAAGGAACTGACTTCTTTCATGGCATACCCAGAACGTGGAGAAGGCGGTAACAGCCAGTGGCGTGGTAACTGCTCCCCCGAAGTGGTTGCAGCACTTCTACGCTATTGCTTGGACGATAAGCGATATTACGGAAAAGATACCAGCACCTTTACCCTCTTAGATCCTATGAGTGGCTCTGGGACTTCAAAGGCGGCTGCTGACCGTTATCAGGTACGCTCCCTGCTCTATGATCTAAATCCGGCACCTGCGTATGGAAAAGGTAACTGGAATGCTCTAAAAGATGAAGTAGAGGATTCCGCTGATCTCATCTTTTTCCATCCACCCTACCATAATATGATCCAGTATTCCGGAAATATCTGGGGAACCCCTCACCCGGACGACCTATCCCGCTGTGAAAACTATTCGGATTTTCTTGAAAAACTAAATCACTGTATCCGGAAATTTTTCCTGGCACTTCGGAAAGGTGGGAGGCTTGCCATACTGGTAGGCGATATGCGGCTCCATGGTAAGTTCTATAGTATGCAGAATGATTTAATGCGGATGGGTGATTTTGAATCCTTTCTGGTAAAGGGCCAGTTTAATTGTGTTTCTGACAATCGGACGTACAAAAAGCCTTTCATCCCCATTGTGACAGAATATGCTCTGTTGCTGAAAAAAACAGATTCTTTCATTATCCCCTTCAGCATCCGGCAAGAAGGTGTGTTTTCTGTACAAAATACAGATATTCTTGCACTGACTTGGCATCATCTAATCCGGATGACAATGGAGAGTATTGGAGGAAGAGGGGCTTTAAAAGACCTGTACGATTTATTAAAGGAACACCCAAAAGCGAAAAAGAATCCGCATTATCAGGAACGTATCCGTGCCACCTTATATGAACACCCAGACGAATATATACCTGTATCGAAAGGATATTTTCGTTTGAGTTACCCTGTTACATAAAAACGAGCCATGAAAAACAGATTTTCTATGACGCTACAAAAGGAGTGTGAACACTATGACAAATCGAAAGCACCATGTGAAAGATAAACAAATAACGACACTCTCTGGATGGTTTCATTCTCCGCTACGGGTTGGGGAACGTGCTATTATTTCCGGGGTCAATGGTTTCTCTATTCTGACATCTCCTATCCTAACGATTTTGGAAGTATCAAATGACAGTATCGTTTTCGAAACAGAAAATACCATTTACCATTTGGTTCATACACCAGAGACCGTATCGGAAGTGATGTGTGCTTGAATAACATATATGAATTGGGAAGCAGGCTTTGTGAATTGCTTTCAACTTTGAAGAAAAACCGGGAATACGTTCCACTTGAAATTTTACAAACACAGTATCGGGTGCCTTATGAAACCCTAAAAAAGCAAATTGATGATACAGCGACAGCTTTTGTAAAAGAAATTACATTATCAAAGCTTATGATAAATCCAGATGTATCTCTGGAAGAGCAGATTTCTGTTATCCAACAGGCCATTACAACATCCGGGATGCTCAAAGAAATGAGCTATACCTTATCAAAACTGTATGATGTGGAACTACTGCACAGGCAGGCATTAAAATTAAGGACATATATTGAAGATGCTCTATATCCATATATTGCCCTTCAGGATTGCCTTGTCGTTGATATGGAACGTATAGAGGATACGCCAATTATCTACAATACAATTACCCAAAAGGTTTATGAGAATGGGCAATGGAGTAAACAGGATTTGGATCTGCATGGGAAACTATTAATCTATGTAAAATCCAGTCCTCCTATGCCTGCAGCAACAGAACAAATAAACAATGGATTCTAAATTCAAAAAATTTTATGTCAAGAAGGGAAACTTTTATGGGTTTCCCTTCTTATGAAAATAATTTCAGTTGTTCATATTCTGCTGTCCGATTCAACAGTATGGGCTTCTTAGCAAGAATAAATTCTACCGCTGCATCCTCCATAATCCAATCTTCCAATTCTTGTCGTTCCAAAAGCAATGGCATCCGTTCATGCACCGGTGCTACAGAAGCATTTGCCTGCGTAGTCAGAATTACAAAACAATTTTGACCATTATAGATTTGATAACACCCTGCCATAAATAATGTGGCATCCTGCTTTGGACTTTGAAAAGTATATTTTTCTTTGTTTTTACTCCATTCGTAAAAGTGATGGGCAGGAATCACACATCTTCGATGCAGCACACTGTCCCGAAAGGTCTTCTTGTCCAGTATAGCCTCTACCCTTGCATTGATAAGCAATCCCTTTCCCTGGAACCTCGGAAAGCCCCACTGCATCTGCCTTGCAGCCACTTCCCTACACTCCTTTGTAAGTACAACTGCAGATTCAGACGGATGGATGTCCTGCCCATGCTCTATCTTTAAACGCTGATCCAGTTTCTTTACAATCTTCTCAATCTCCCGTGAAATTTCATCATCCACATAATATCTTCCGCACATTTTCTGTCCCCCTTCATTCATATTTTACTTCATCCTGGGTATCTTATACAACCAGTTTCCATGCACAATCCTCCGGACAAAATAGAAGCACAAAATTGATTTGTTTTCCCAAAAGTACCGCCTGACATCTATACTTCCAGTTCACAATCCCCGCATACCACTGTTTTTCTACAGTCAGAACCTGGATATGATTGATCTGGATAATCTCTTCATCCTCCCCTTTTACCTTCAACATCAATGGCAAAGATTTTCCGGTAGCTGTGAACCAGCACTGGACTGCCACCTCATGATAGGTTCCGGATAAAGGCTCCTGCTCTGTATGCTCTGTATTTATTCCGATTCCAAATGCCACCGTTTCTTCCCCCTTCCCGCTATTCTGTCTTTAATTTCTCATAGTCCACAGAACGTTTTTCTCGTGAAATGCCACCACTCATGTGATCAATACACCCACCAAAAAAAGCCGCACGTATTACCGAGTCATTCCCATACCGTTTTCTGATCTGATCTATCGTTTCATCCATTTTTTCCAGCTTCTCATAATCATTCGTATCAAATAGATCCAATTGCCTCATATTCACCTGATCCTTGATGCGGCTGGTATGGATTCCCAGATGCCGGATGGGTGTCCCATCCCAGAGCTGGTCAAATAACTGGCAGGCACACTGATGAATCTCTTTCGTAATATTGGTTGCATTCTGAAGCGTCATCTGGTGACTGGCATAACTGAGATCATAATTCTTGATCCCTACTGCAATCACTTCTGCCCTGACTCCTGCTCCACGAAGTCTGCTTCCTACTGTCTCTGCCAAAGCCAACAGCACCAATTTTGCTGTAGATGCATCTGTCACATCAAAAGGAATCGTTGTAGAATTGCCATATCCCTTATTAGCAGGCGGAGCCGACTGGACTACAGACACATCAATCCCATTTGCAAACCCCCAGACAACTTCCCCATGTTTCTTCAAATGTTGTTTTAAGTAACTCGGATCACTCTTTGCCAAATCTCCTATGGTCCGAATTCCCAACTTGAAAAGTGTCTTTGTTGTTGCCCGTCCTACAAAAAACAAGTCGCTTACCGGCAATGGCCACATCTTTTTCTGTAACTCAGACTTCCATAGTGTGTGCACTCTGTCGGGCTTCTGAAAATCACTTGCCATCTTAGCTAACAGTTTATTCTTTGAAATACCGATATTCACTGTGAATCCAAGCCGTTCCTTAATCTGTCTCCGCATCTTCTCCGCTGCTTCCACTGGCGTCCCCCAAAGCAATTCCGTTCCAGTCATATCTACAAACGCCTCATCTATCGAGTATTGTTCCACTGTGGGAGAATACTCTTGCAAAATTCCCATAAAAGCTTTGGAACACCTCTCATACAATCCATAATTCGGAGGCACTAAGATAAGATTTGGACATTTCTGTTTTGCTTCCAAGATTGATTCACCTGTCTGTATCCGATATTTCTTTGCTGGAATGGATTTTGCCAAAATGATTCCATGACGCATCGCCATATCCCCACCTACCGCTGACACCTGTTCTCTTAAATCGCCTTTCCATCCCAAATGATGCAGCCGATATACCGCTTCCCAGGACAAAAAGGCAGAATTTACATCTATATGAAAAATCACTTTTTCCAAACTCACGTTCCCCTCCTTTATATCTCATTATATAGAACATACGTTCTGAAATCAAGAGATAATATTTTCCATATTCATGCATCCTCTATATATAGTAATTTTCTTCTCATGATAAACAATATATAGTGCTTTTATATTGACACATACTACATATAGTGTTACACTTACTATGTAATTATTATTTGTGTCATCCGGAAAGGATATACGCACGCAGTTTAGGTTTGTAAAAGTGTCAGAAGTATACCACGCTACCAGCAGGGACTTCTGGCTTTTTTATTTTGCAGGAAACTGCACGCATTAGAGAATGAACATCCGTGTCATTCTCTTTTTTTATGCCTGAACGCAAAGAAAGGAGGAAGAAAAACCGGAACAAATAAAAATTACAACTATACCATAGAAAAGGAGACAAGAATAAAATGAACCACTCTAATGAATTATCAAACGTGGAAAAAATCAAACAACTGGTGGACTATCTGAATTTACAGCGTAACGCTTATTATAATGAGAACAGTCCGAATATCAGTGATGCGGAATATGACCGAATCTTCGATGAATTAGTGGAATTAGAAAAGCAGACAGGCTTTGTCTTATCCAATTCACCGACACAAACCGTAGGTTATACTCCCATCAGTGAACTTCCCAAAGTAAAGCATCCGGTCCCTTTGCTCTCTTTAGATAAGACAAAGCAGGTACAGGACTTGATAAGTTTTGCCGGTAAGCAGCCAGTTCTGTTTATGCTGAAGTTGGACGGATTAACGACTAAATTAGTCTACGAAAATGGAACACTTGTAGAGGCTTCCACGCGTGGAGATGGGGAGATCGGAGAAATTATCACCCACAACATACCTGCATACGTGGATGTTCCTCTTTCAATCCCTTATCAGGAAAGACTGGTAATTGTAGGCGAATCCTTTATTCCTACCAATGACTTTGAACGTTTAAAAGAAACATTGCGGGATGGAAAAGGAGAACCTTATAAAAACGGACGTAACCTGGCCGCCGGCTCTGTACGAAGTCTTGATCCGGCAAATTGTGCGGGGCGCTGCCTGCACTTTATGCCATTTAATGTCCTAGAAGGTCTAGACGATTCTTCCTTTCCATTTCCAGACAGCAGAGCTATGAAGGTTTCCAGTCTATTTGACTATGGCTTTCAGCCTTGTCCTTATATTGCTACTGACCAGCCCTTGAACACGGCTCTTATAAATCAGTATATTGAAAAACTGACTGCACTAGCAGATAACAAACATCTGCCTATTGACGGAATTGTAATGATTTTCGACAGTCTGGACTATTCCCAAAAATGCGGGCGTACCGGACATCATTATAAAGATGGACTGGCTTTTAAGTTTGAAGATGAAACTTACGAAACCACTCTTCGCAATATAGAATGGACACCCACCCGTTTCGGAGAAATTGCACCTGTGGGAGTTTTTGACTCTGTGGAAATTGACGGATGCTCTGTTTCCAGAGCAACCCTTCACAATCTGACCTTTATCAAAGAATTAGAATTGGTGCCAGGTTGTAGAATTTCTGTATCAAAACGTAATATGATCATTCCTCATATTGAAGAAAATCTGGAACGTGGTCATTACGTAGATGCAGTTCCCCCAGTATGTCCATGCTGTGGTTCTCAGACTCGTATCTATCAAAGAAAAGGAAATGATGGACGTCTCATTGAAACAGTGCATTGTGACAATCCCAACTGTGATAGCCAGATCCGAAAACGCTTTACACATTTCGTTGGAAAAAAAGCAATGAACATCGAGGGACTCTCCGAAACTACCTTGGAAAAATTCCTGACTTTGGGTTATCTCCAGACATTTCCGGATATTTACCATCTAAATGAACATCAGGAAGAAATCTTACAGTTGGAAGGTTTCGGTAAAAAATCCTTTGAAAGATTATGGAATTCCATTACTTCCAGCCGGAATACTACCTTTGTCCGATTCCTGGTTTCCATGGATATTCCTATGGTCGGACGAACCAAGAGCAGGATTTTGGATACAGTATTCCACGGCAGTCTGCAGGAATTTTTTGACGCTGCCTCTGGTGAGTATGATTTCACCCAGTTAGATGACTTTGGTGATACTCTGAATCAGAATATCCATGACTGGTTCTCTGATGAAAACAATCTAATTCTCTGGCACGAACTCCAAAAAGAACTTATATTTGAAGAAAGAAAGGAAATGAACACTATGATGAAAGAAAATGTATTTACAGGATGTACTATAGTTGCAACAGGAAAACTTGCTCATTTTACAAGGGATGAAATCAACTCCAAGATCATTGAACTTGGAGCAAAAGCCGGCAGTTCTGTCACAAAAAAAACAAATTATCTGATTTGTGGGGAAAAAGCCGGAAGTAAATTAACAAAAGCTCAGGCTCTCGGTATTAAAATATTGTCTGAAGATGAGTTTCTTGAGATGATTGCGTAAGGAGAAATCTATGAGTATCATTACATCTGTTTTTCATATCTATGGGTTTCTTATTACAGAAGAGGCTGCTAATCTTATTCTTCGATATACAAAAGAAGTTTTTCCTGATTTATACAAAGAGTTTTCTGATGCAGAATCACTCTTTGCCTTTCAGGAATATCTTTGTGAGAAACATGATGGCTACCGTTATGGCAATGCCGAGTCTATGACAGTATGGCGGATCAAGGATCAGGAAAAGCTGGACTTAAATCCAGGAGAAGAATTTTATATCGTCGAACTTAAAAATTCTTCCCAATTATTTTCACAGGCGTATTCTTCTTATACAGAAGTTATCCAAGAAATTCAAGAAACGTTTGGTGAATTACTTCCTCCCAATTTTCCGTTAGATGATTTTCTTGTGGAAATCATGGGCGAAGTATGGGGATAGTGAAATGTGGTGAATGCCCCATTTCAAACATCTTTTGCGACTTATTATTTATAATTATTTTACCGTTGGAAAGCACCTTCTTTTTTGATATAATGAAAGCAAATGGAGGGATAACGTATATGAGTATTCAATCAGATATAGAGATGCTATCAATTGAAGCACTGGAATATTATGCTAAAAAGCACCAACTATCGGAAGACGATGCCTTTAATATTTTCTACAAACATCAAGTATTTGAAAAAATACTGGTACAACACGAAACGTTGCACCAATTAGATATTCATGATACTTTTCAATACGTAGAAGATATTATAGAAGAAGATACGCCCACGCTTGTTCTTTTCCATGGCTCCAATATTGCATTTGATAAAATCGATTTGAACAAATCACATAACCGTCGTGATTTTGGTCGTGGATTTTATTGCACAGTTCTCGAACAGCAGGCAAATGAATGGGCGAACCGCCTGTACTTGCGTACTCATACTGGCGGCAAATATGTGTATCGGTATATCTTCCAACAATCCGAGGAACTAAAAATCAAACATTTTGCCACCTTGGACAAGGAATGGTTGGAGTTTGTCAAACTCAACCGTACTGTCGGCGATATCCAGCATCACTATGATGTTGTAATTGGACCTGTTGCGGATGATAATACCATGGAAACTGTACAACTTTATTTGTCCGATATCTTGAGCGTGGATGAAGCGGTTACAAGGCTTCGGTATAATAAGGTTAATAATCAGGTTTCCTTTCACACCCCACTTGCTCTTGAACATCTGATATTGGAATCTCGAAAGGATGTGTAAAACATGGAAGGTAAATATTTTTTTAACGGGAAAGATATTTCAATGAATCTGTATATTCAGATCCGGGATGTTGTCGATATTATTATGGAAAAGAGCCATCTTTCCTTTCCGGATGCCATGGGCAAATTTTATCACTCAAAAACTTACAAAGCCCTGCAAAATACAGAAAATACTCTTTGGGCGGAATCTGCTGGCTATATTGCAGACCGCTATTACGAAGAACAAGAAGAAGCACAAATAAGCAAATGACAAACGAAAAAATATGTTTAAGAAGGAACTGCTTGCCATAAGCGGTTCCTTTTTTGTATAAGAAAGAAGGGATTACATGTTTATTAATACCTATTCGAATCATTACCAGCAAACAATTGACCACTTTCATGGAGCATACGCTTTTCTTAGTAACTTCTATCCTTCCCGGATATATTACCGGGGCTACTGGTATGCAAATAATGAGGCTGCTTTCCAGGCACAAAAGACCCTTTCACCTAAAGAACAGCTTCAATTTACCAAATTAAGGAATCCAAAAGATGCCAAAAAACTGGGAAGAGAAGTACAGCTCCGTTCAGACTGGGAACGTGTAAAGCTTATGTACATGTATGAAATTTGTATGTGCAAATTCATGCAGAATCCTACCCTATGTAAAGCATTACTTGCTACTGGGAATTGTCACCTTGTTGAAGGAAACAACTGGGGAGATTATTTTTGGGGTTCTGTAAATGGTCATGGCGAAAATCATTTAGGTGAAATTCTTATGGACATACGTGCAAAGCTTCAATTTGAACGTTAAAATAATCATTTACCCATTTTGCACTGTATGAACTGCAAATATTTTGCTATAATGAAAGATAGATTTTAAAGAAAGGATTTGTGCTTATGTATCTGAAGCGTTTTGTCTATGACCGCCTTCTGGATTGGAAAAATGAAGGAGGGCATAGTACCCTGGAAGTCGGCGGAGCCCGTCAGGTTGGAAAAACCTACCTGATACAAAAATTCGCTGACGAAAACTACAAACACAAAATTTATATTAACCTGTTTGAATTAAGCGGCAGACAGTTTATGGAATGTTATAAACAGGCAACAGCTTGGACACCCGGAACAAAACGGCAGGAGCATCCTCTCCATGATGCCTTCCAGTTGTATGAACCGGACTTTATTGATTCTGAAGATACCGTCATTATTATTGACGAAATCCAGGAATCTTCCGAGATTTATAACCGTATCCGGGAGTTTACTCGTCATTTTAAAGCCCATTTTATCATCACAGGAAGCTATCTTGGGCGGATTTATGATCCAGAATTTCGTTATTCCAGCGGAGATGTCACAAAGCTTACTATCTACACACTTTCTTTTGAGGAATTTTTGATGGCCTATGACCAAATCCTGTATGAAGATTATAAAAAAATACCTTTTGTTCCTTCTAGGTCAGAGGTCTATGATCGCTTAAAGGAAACCTATGAGCTGTACTGCCAGATTGGTGGCTATCCCAAAGTGGTCGAAAACTATCTGGAGAACCGGAACATCGTAAAAGCTCAAGGCGAACTCGTAAAAATCATTGATACCTTCACCAATGAATCCATTCGCTATTTTACGGATATTTTGGATACCAAAGTGTTTACCCATATTTTCTTTTCCATCTGCCGTATTTTAAATCGTGAAAAGAAAGGATTTTCAGAAGACAGCATTAGCGAAGAATTGCAAAAACTGGTAACCAAAGACTACTCCAGCAATATTTCAAAGGCTACCTGCAACCGTGCTATTAGCTGGCTGTACTTTTCCGGAATCATTGGATTCTGTGCAAAAATAACAGAAATGGATATTCTGGATTTTAAGTCCGCAAGCCGCTGCTATTTCATGGATATGGGACTGGCAAACTATTATCTGACACGTACCGGAACCGATTCCCGTGTACTTGCAGGCACATTAAATGAAAATTATGTCTATATCAATCTGAAGAAACGCCAGGATTTTCCACAGGAAATTTCCTTTGAAACCCCTGCTTTTGCTACTTACCGTGGCGGAGAAATTGATTTTGTGGCACAAAGCCTATCTTCTTCCACCCGATATTTGATAGAAGTCAAAGCTGGAAAAGGTACTGCTTCCACTGCCCAGAAAGCCCTGGCACAAGGAAAAGCAGATAAGCTTCTTTATTTAAAAGGAGCAACCAAAGGTGGTATAGACGGTAAAACAGAAACACTGCCTATTTATTTACTGGAACAATACAAATTTAATTAAGTTTATGTTTACGAAGAGACTACTTTCCAAGTGGTCTCTTTTTTATTTAGGAGGACAATAATATGAATTCAATAAAAGAATTAAAAGAACAATTAGGATATGAAGAAATCGGTCTCGATGATATATTTGTATTTCATTGTACTCAATGCGGAAAATGTTGCATCCACCGGGAGGATATTCTCTTGTCCCCGAAAGATTTATTTCATATAGCGAAGAAATTAAAAATCACACCAGAAGTTGCCTTGGCACAATATTGTGAAACTTATCTTGGACGTAATTCTCATATCCCTGTAGTACGCCTAAAACCACAAGGAAGTGTCAAACGCTGCCCGTTATTAAAAAATCAAAAATGTTTGGTACACGATGTAAAACCCGCAGTCTGTGCTATGTTTCCGATTGGCCGGTACCTTGCCCTTCCCTCCGATGGTATTTTTCCGGAAAATCCGGAAGAATTGTCTGTTGGATACGTCTTTAATGATCCGGAGTGTGGAGATAGATCAGAAACACATACCGTTCGGGAATGGTTTCATAAATTTAACATTCCACTAAAAGATGACTATTTCTTTGCATGGACGAAAACGAAAGCAACACTTAGCAAACATCTACGCTTTCTAGAAGGACGTCTATCTGAAAAGACCATGGTTTCAATATGGAATGCTACATTGATAACTCTGTACCTAAACTATGAGGTTACAGAAGATTTTCAAACACAATTTCAGAAAAACTCAGATATGCTCCTATCCTTAATTGAAAAACTGAGAACTGCTGACGCTCCTATGCCTAAGAAAATATAAACATATAGAAATACTTCGAGCCGTCCAAATTTGACGGCTCTTTTCATGTCATTATGACACTCTTTACATTTCTACTGTTTCTTCATACAACAATTTATTCAACACATATTTTCGACCAGCTTATTGTAGCATTTTCTTGAAGCTCAAATTCATATTTTCGTATATCACCTTTCTTTCTTAATTCTTTCAATTAAGCTATTTCTTTCCATTTTATGTAAGAATATATTAGGGATTATCACACACAAAAAAGACATAATACATATAATACATAAAAGTCCTTCAAATGGATATTGAAAAACAAAATATTCTATGTTTTGTTTTAAAATATAAACTACTATTCCCATAACTATACTTCCTATAATCAATAATAGCCCAAGAACACCTCCTACGTATATTATCCCCTCATATATAAGCATTTTCCTAAGCATACCTTGTGTCATGCCGATACTCCGCATAATGGAAAACTCACGCTGCCTAATAATTATATTTGTAGATGTAGTACTGAAATAATTTAGCAGTCCCATAAATATTAAAATGCCACTAATAGTATACATGATTATCTGACTTGTTCTAATATACAAAGACTGTTTTGCAATTTCATCACTATTACACTTTATCACATACAAAAGTTGATTTTCGTTGCCTGTAGTAGATTGAAACTTGAGATTTGCCTCTTGAACCCATGCTTTTAATTTCTGTTTACAAATAGCCTCTTTATTTGCTTTTACATTAATCTGTACTTCCAAGTTTCTAACTGTTAAAACATCCTTTAATTTGCTGAAAGTTTTATCTGAAACAATCAGATAAACTTTATCATTTCCTCTCCATGATAAATCCAAAGTTGGACAATCTGACTGTGAAATGTTTATATATCCACAATTTCTAAGTTTAACTGCGGACATTTCCTGCATTGCTGTTCCAACGGGCACCAAATCATACAGTTCTATTATTTTTCCAATACATTCCGTTTCTATATCTTCGTATGTTTGTGGTATTAAATTTTCATGTAATATTAACACGCCACCTTTCTCGTTAAATGTTTTTTGATCAACTGGTATATTATTCTCCTCTACATATTTCACTAACTTTTTCATACTTTTATCGTCTAATGTTTGCATTACAGGTAATGAATCATGCTCTACAATTTTTAAGCTATCTGTTTCTGCTGCATTTTTTATAATAGGCAGAAAACCTTGTACTATTTTCAGATTCTCAGTATAAGAAGTAAGCGTATTTTTGATATCCACGATATTATCATCTGTTATTAATTCCACCTCATCTTTTCCATTTTCCACTAAATACGTTACAGTATCCATTGGCACTTCAATAGTAAAATCTGGATTCTTCTGTAATCTATTCATTTGATTTGTCCCCTTGGTGACCACAATCCCTAATAGCCCTATTTCACAACCAAATGCCAAAAATATTATAATGAACATAAATTTTTTCTTATAACGTAATATGTTACGAAAAGCCATTCCAAAAATAATTCCAGTTCTTTTTATAATGAACATTTTCCCAAACTGATAATCTGATTGTTGTTCTCCCACTACTTCCTCATATTTTGCAGCCTCTATAGGAGTAATCATAGTCAATTTATATACTGCCAAAAGAGTTGCCCCAAATAGAGTTATAGCAACTAAAACAAGGACCACGATATATGCACTTAAATTAAATAATTTTAATTGACTATTTGCTTTATACTCCCCTAAATAAAGATTTTTAACCACATTGTTTAAAACACAATATTGTAGAACTATGCTGATTATTACACCACATAAGCAACTTTTCAAATAAATATCCCCTATTTGCATACATACTAATTTTTTTATCTGTCTATTAGTTGCACCTATTGTACGCAATAATCCATACTGTTTAATATCACTTCCCAGTGATATATATACAACATTATAAATCACTAAAAACAAACAAAAAAACACAGCCAAGACAAACATATACGCAAGCAAATAATTTCCAACCGTCCCTTCAATTGCTCTGTATTCTGCAGAATCATAGCTTATAATTCTTTGCTTATCATTGAGATTAATATCATTTTTTAATCTATTCTCTACTTGTCTTCCGCTTAGTCCCCAATCTTTTACATCAACCCATAATCGACATGGATATTGTGAAATACCAGCCTGTTTTATTCTATTCTTGCAAATATATGCGATTGAACTATCGGATAATTCATTATTATAACTATCATAATATCCAGATAAAACAAATTCTTGTTTACCTGTCATTTTTGTCGTGAAAATATCATTCCAATAAAAGTCTAACGTAATCTTCATTCCTATTTTGGGACTGCTAATCCCCAAATAGTCCAAAGTTTTTTTTGACATCATTATTTCATCAGTTTGTTCCGGATAATTGCCATAGAAATGTACAAAAGTAGGCTTTACCATATCTTCGTAAGCTGTTTCATCTAAAACAACACATTTGCTATATGAATACCTACCATTCATCAACCTTCCGCTCTCTTTTTCCTCTCCTACACTATTCACATAGGAAAGATCTTGTAGCTGTCGTTTTATTGTATCTGTTCCTTCTTCAATAAATGTTGAAATTGTTTTTCCATCTTGATATTGATTTTTCAACTTATCCGCTTGAAATTTTCCATGTATTAAAGAAATGATAACTAATGATACTACTACAACGCTCACTACGATACATTGTAAAATAATATTTCTTTCCCTGTTTTTTTTCTTATAAGCTCTTATCAGAGTATTTAGAGATTTTCTTACTCTACCATTATTCATTAGTAACCTCTCCTTTATTGCATATCTTTATAACTTATAAAATCAGTCAAGATTCCAATATTTATCTAGTGGTTGAGTATCGCTTTCCAAAAAGTCTATAATTTCTTTATCATCAAAATAAAAGTTTATCACTTTATGATTTTCAAACTCTACCAACGTAGGTACTCCCCCCAGCACAAATTTCTTTTCGGATAACTCCTCTTTTTTTATATTTGGATGAGTAGAAATAGCATACACTTTACCAGCTTCTTTTCCCTCATGTAGTGCTGCATAATTCTCATTTGCCCAAATGATTTTATAGTGGATTGGAGGATATTTTTCTTTTATCAAATTCTCATCTAATCCATCGTAAAATACAATTTTTCCGGTACTGTCTTTTTCTCCAATTTCGACATCGTATTTCTTTTCATGGGAATCCCAATCATAATTCCTAGTTCCTTTACATGCTTCTGCATCAATCTCATAAACCGCATTCTCTTTTTTAAATTGTTTTATATCATCCTCTATATTATCGCAATATGGACACTCTTTTCTATTGAAATATACATAAAAATGTCCTTCCTTTTCAAACAAGTCTTCTATAGAAGTAGAATATGCTATAGTTTCTTCTTTTACTTTTGGAAATAAAATGATTGCAGCTCCCACGCATATTATGAAAAATATACTGCACGCTATAGAAATTATAATATTTTTCTTTTTCATCTATTTCTCCTCCTCACCATATAATTGACGATACAATTTGCATTGTTCCTTTAATTGTTTGTCTGTCCCACGTGCTACTATATTACCTTTTTGAAGTACATAAATACAATCACTATCTGCAATGACATTTATTCTATGTGAAATTAAAATAAGTGTTATATCCCGAATTCCCTTAATATAATTCAAGATTTCCCTTTCACTTATAGAATCCATATTACTGGTAGCCTCATCTAAAATTAAAATTTTAGGATGACGTAATATGGCTCTAGTTAGTGACAATTTCTGTCTTTGCCCCTTCGAAAGGTTCTTTCCGCGCTCTTCAAGGACACTATCATACGCTCTTTCCATTTTACTTACAAATTGATGCACACCCATCTTACGTGAAATCTCAATCATTTCCTCATCTGATATCTCTTCATTACCCATTTTTAAATTTTCTCTAACACTTGCAGTAAACAGAAAATCTTCTTGTGATACATATACAACTGCTTTTCGAATTTCTTGAACCTCGAAATTTTGAAGTTCTGCACCATCAACATATATATGTCCTTTATCTGGAGAATAAAATTCCATAAACAATTTTGCTAAAGATGTTTTCCCAGATCCTGTTTCCCCAATAATAGCTACATTATCGCCTTTTCTTATTTTAATATTAATATTGTTCAGTATATTTTTCCCAGAAACAAAATGAAAATCAACATCTTTCAGTTCTATTTCTTCATCAAATTCAAATGGCTCTATACCTTCCTTTGTTTTCTCTACTTTAATACGTAACACACTTTCTAGACGTTCCATAGCAACATGGGCAGAATGGTATAATGGCTGTAAATTTACAATATCTTTAACCGGCGTTAATAAATATCCAATTAGAATATTATACGTAACTAATTCCCCTATAGATAAATTATTACCAATGATTTCAAGTGCTCCAATGCACAGTACAATAATCTCCCCCATACCACCTATTAAAACTTTTATAGCTGACTGTAAGTTTTCTGTACTTCCTAAGTTAAGAATCGTATCTTGCCATCTTTCTATTTTCTTTTTCCCATTATTGAAAATTGTCTTATTATACGTATACGCTTTAACCGTCAAAATCCCCTCAATAGAATCAATCAAATGTGAAGTCACACGTGCCTCTCTTGACATTTCCTCCGAATTTAAGACACTATAATATTTCCTAAATCCCACCATAACCAGAGTATATAAAAAGCACATCACAACTACCACAGCAAAGATTTTAATATTCAATACACACAAAATGATACTTACCGCAATTATAAACAACGCATCAATTGGTAAAACCAATATGCTGCTTACCAGTGCTTCTTGAACTCTAATAACATCCTGAAATCGTGAAATAAACTCACCATTTTTACGTTTTTCAATAGACATCACCTGCAAGTCCAATAAATGTTTATAATATTTCAGACTAAGTTCTAAGTTAAAAGATTTTGAAATATCCAATGATAACTTTGCTCTTCCCCAGTCTACAATAGTCTTAATCAATAGCATTAAAATAACCATTAGTGTCATAAATATTAGACTATAAATCAATCTATTGGGAATAACTGTGTCTATCAACGTCCCAAAATAGAAAGATGAAACAATTGATATTGCCATTGATATTGCTGAAAATAATATAATATATATAGTTCTTTTCCATTCCTTCTTTACTAATTCTATAAATTTATTCTCTGCAATCCGCATGCCTTCCTTTTTTTTATAAAATTCTTCCGTTGTCTGAAATAAGATAATAACTCCAGTCCAAAAATATGGCGAATCTTCTCCATATTCCGAATTAAAAAATTTTTTTCTGTCTACCTCTATAATACCGACAGCTGGATCTGCAATAACTACGCTATTCTTTTTTATTTTATAAATTATAATGAAATGTGCCAATCCATCTTCTTGATATACATGAGCCACACACGGCACTTCCAGCTCTTTTTCTTTAAAGTCTATGTTTTTTTTATATGCTGATGCAAATAATCCCAGTTTTTCAGAAATCCTACATACATCCCAAACACTCGTTCCTTCTTTGCTGGTTTCTAAAGCTTCACTTATCTCCAGTATAGGTATCTTTTTTCCATAATACCACGCTATACTTGCTAAACAAGCTGCAGCACAATCCATAGAATCATATTGTTTTATACATCTGTATTTCATACTGTCATCCATCCCCCTAATAAATAAAGAGGCGATGCAAGCTCGCCCCTTTGTTTTCTGCTTTAATATTTAATCTGCTGCTATTTTAGTATCCACAAACTTCATAGCAAAACTGAATGTATCTGCTTGCTTTATCTTTCTGTCCAGAATTCATTAGATTTTTAATTGTGGCTACCATATCATCAGCATTTGCTGGGCAACAGAAAAAATATCCATAATCAGAATTGCATTTTCCTCCTGTTACCATTTCCATTTCTTTTTTTGTCATTTTTTCCATTCCGTTCATATTCGCTTCCTCCTTAAAAATATATTTGATACTTAATTATTACTCCATAAAATAAAATTTTTCTACATTTTTTGCGTAGATTGCACTTTTTTATGTCTAGTTGGAATTTGATTAAATATTTGAGCTTTTTTACTATACTGGTATCACTTTTGGCACCTGAATTCCTATTGTAATCCCCATTTCCAATTTCCTTCTGTAATACCGGAAACTATGAAAAGAAAATTCTCCTGTTCCCCAAAATCGTCTAATTCTATGGATATAATATTCTTTTGACTTTGTAAATATCATCTTTTGCTTCCTATATAATAGATGTATAATTCGTAAAGAACACCTTGAAATTTGGGGATAATTTCCATTTACTTTCCTATATATATTTCCTGTTTTTCCTTCTGGCAAAACTACATTTCTTCCATGTATGCAGGACCATTCTATATATGGAATGTCTATACTTCTTATCCCTGTTTCCATTGCAATTCGCAAAAATAAGGCAGTTTCAAAATCCTTTTTATATAGAAATTCGTCTGCTATCATTTTATAATGATCAAAAAAATAAATTGCTCCTATCTTTCTTTCCAGTTCCAGCAGCGAAACACTATCCAACCATTCCAGTTTATTCCTGTATTTTTCAACAAATATCATTCCATATTCAGTTTTTAAAGATTGCCTCAAAACATCAATAGCCTCTGGCCAACATTTTCTTTGTCCAGGTAACAAGAAGCATACCATTTTCTGTAAAAACTTTTCTTCACTATCCGGATGCCACTGTATTAAACGCTTTAGTTCTTCATAGGCTTGATTTACTTTATATTCCATTGTACTATTTCTCATCTTCAGATTCTCCTTCGTATGGCTCTAAAATCTTTGAAGCCCTCTCCACAAACATCCTGTCTGCCCCTGAAATCTCATATTCTTTCCAAAGTGTCTTATGTATCTGTTCCTCTGTTAAATCTCTACACTTTTCCTGCAGCATACGGACAAATGGATATATCATAGTCGCATGAATATTTTTCCCGGATCGTACCATATCTCCTTCCATTTGATATGCTTCCTGTAAGCATTCCAGTATAATGCGAACATCCGTAACACTTTCTCTCATTGTGCTTCCCCTCATCAGGCTTATCCTCCTATTTACATACGTACTCTCAATCCATCTAATCTCGACACGTTCAGTCCAACCAGATACCAGTCATCTCCCATTTCAATTCGGACCGGAACCCAAACATTTTTCACCTTTACATCAAAACATTCCCCGCAATGTAGTCCTCCATAAAAAGATTCCAAATCAAAACGTATATCATACCTCCCTGTTTCAGTATCATAAAACAATGTACCTTCTCTGTGTTCACTCATAATATCTGCCTCCTTAAATTTTTCTTTTACTTAGTAATTACCTCATCTCTATACAGATTGAAGAAATTCCGGAAAAATTTCATAAAAGTTTTTCCGATACCGATAATAGGTAGAAGAAGTTAACCCCAACTCCCGCTGCAGTTGTGTCGGTGTTACCTTCTTTTGTACCACCCTCATAAATTCCTGGTTAAACTTTTCCTGTTCTATAGCCCGTGGTCTTCCTACTTCATCCCATTCACCCCGAAGCCTTTTTGCCTCCATACCTTCCTTTTGTCGCTTCTCCTTTTTCTCCATCTCTGCCTGTGCCATGGATGCATAGAGTTCAATCATCATATTATTGATTGTTTCTATCATCATCTTTGCCAGATTATTTTCCATCTGAGACAGGTCAAACAACGTGGTAGGAAGTTCCAATACCATTACCCGAACCCCTTTTTCTTCTAAAAAACGTAGCTGCTTTAAAATCTCCTGCTTGTTCCTGCCAAGTCTGTCCAGCTCTGTAATAATCAGGGTATCCCCTACCCGTAAAACATCTTCCACAAGAACGGTATAACGTGGTCTGTCAAAATTTTTACCGGTTATCTTATCTGTAAAAATACTTTCCAGTTTAATTTTCTGATTTTCACAGAACCTCTTTATTTCTATAATACCTCGGTCCAAGTGTTGTTCCTTAGTACTGATTCTGTGATACCCATAATATGCCATACGTATCCCCCTTTATACATTCCCAAAAAGTCTTAAAATATTTTGGCATATCTCAAAACTTTCTTATATACTTTTTGGAAATAAAAAAATAGCCTATTACATCTCCCATCAAAAAGCATACTTTTTGGGAGGTGACTTTCACTACTTCTGTACGCAAGATGGCATAAAAAAGCAACAAAAAAAGACAGAGGTTTTAAAAAATTTCCTCTGTCTTCAGATCAACTATTCTGGAAAGATGTCCATCTTTTTTCCTTCAAACTTATATCCTACACCTCTCACTGTTTTAATATAGCGGCACTGCTTTAGCTCCGGTTCAATTTTCTTTCTCATACTGGATACCAGACAGTACACAATATTATCAATGCTTTCCGGCAATTCCTCGTTATAAAGAATCTCAAAAATTTTTTCTTTAGTAAATATCACACCTGGTCTCCCTGACAAAAGCATAAACAATTCATACTCTGCTTTCGTTAAGACGATCTCCGTCTGTCCTCTATAAATCTTATGATAATCCGGATAAATCCTAAAATCGGAATTTTCTTCATCCTCTCCCAGAATGCTTTTTATATTTTCCGCCACATATTCTTTGTATCCCAATACAGTTGAAATAGTTACTTTCCCCAAGCTACACTTCCCTTCTGTTTTTTCTTATTTGGAAATCTCATCACACAAATTCCTTTTAAAAATGATTCTCCATTCTCCATTCATTAATAAGCTGCACAACCTGGGTCAAATTGGTATACCAGATATAATGTCCTCCATTTACAATATATAACTGGTGATTACCAGATTCTAAATCCAATTGATTTCTATGAGCAGTCTCCCATGCCGGAACATTTTGTACATTCTCTGAAGAAATCATAGTTAATACAGGAAGTGCCGATGGGAATTTTTTATTTTTTATAGAGAGTAATGACTGATCCATCCCGTTCACTTCATTTCTAATCGTATCGTTGCTGCTTAAAGAATATGCCTGAATGTATTCCTCCCCATCACTCTCCGTATAAGTGTACCCGGAAACCTGTGGTAATGCTGCCCCATATTTATCTGGATCTGTTTTCAGTGCCGTCTGGAATTCTTCCAAAGAAGAAAAGGAATTCTTGATTTTCTGAAATTCATCAATTCCCTGCAGCATATATTTCTTTTCCATTTCCATAGCCTCTGCCAGTTCTTCATCATATACCGTATTATCAACAGCAATGAAACCTTTTACTTTTTCCGGATAATTCTGTACAAAGTTGAGTCCATATACTCCAGAAATCGAATGTACCAGCAATACACACTGCTTAATTCCCATAGTGTCCAGTGCAGCATTCAATTCACTATTGATATTATCTACAGTTCGGTTAGTCGATGCACCATCACTAAGTCCATATCCAAACGGCTCTACAATCACTATATTAAAACTCTCATCTAAAGATTGTGCCAGAGGTTTGAAGTAGATATGCGGTGATGGAACTCCCAGTGCCGGCATCATCACCAATGTGGTTTTTCCTTCATCTGCAAATGTTTCTCCACTTGCATCCAATTTTCCATACAAAGCAAGATGCATATTATTCCCTTTCACTGTGATATATTTACTCGCATATCCAACTTGTGTTGCTCCCATAGCATATACCATATTAGAATTTCCTACCAGAAATGCAAACAGCATCGCAATCGTCGCAATTCTTGAGATTCGCTTTTTGTATCTTCCCATACATTTCCTCCTAATAAATTATTTCAAATATTTTTTCAGTTCTTCTACCTTATCTAATCTTTCCCATGGAAGGTTGAGATCGTTTCTTCCAAAATGTCCATAGGCTGCCGTCTGTTTATAGATCGGACGGCGGAGATCCAACATCTGAATGATTCCTGCTGGTCGCAGATCGAATTCTCTTCTTATCATCTCTACCAGACTCTCATCTGAAATTTTCCCAGTTCCAAAGGTGTCTACCATAATAGAGGTCGGATGAGCCACCCCAATTGCGTAAGACAACTGAATTTCACATTTTTTTGCCAGACCTGCAGCCACAATATTCTTCGCAACATAACGAGCAGCATAAGATGCAGAACGATCTACTTTCGTGCAGTCTTTTCCAGAAAAAGCTCCGCCGCCATGCCGTGCCATACCACCATAGGTATCTACAATAATCTTGCGTCCTGTTACACCACTATCGCCGTGAGGACCGCCTATGACAAAACGCCCTGTTGGATTGATGAAAAATTTTGTGTTCTCATCTACCAGTTCTGTTGGAATAATCGGTTCCAATACATATTTTTTTATATCTTCGTGGATCTGCTCCTGTGTCACATCTGGATCATGCTGTGTTGACAGAACCACTGCATCCAGCCGGTGCGGAATACCTGCTTCATCATATTCTACGGTAACCTGACTCTTACCGTCCGGTCTTAAATAATTCAACAAACCATCTTTACGGACCTGAGTAAGCTGACGAGTCAATTTGTGTGCCAGGGAAATTGGATATGGCATAAATTCATTCGTTTCGTCACATGCATAACCAAACATCATACCCTGATCCCCAGCACCAATTGCATCAAGCTCTTCTTCCGACATTTTGTGTTCTTTTGCTTCCAATGCCTTATTCACGCCCAAAGCAATATCTGCTGACTGCTCATCAATTGCCGTTAAGACGGCACAGGTATGTGCATCAAATCCATAGTCACCATTATTATAACCAATTTCTTTGATCGTTTCTCTGACCACCTGCTGCATATCTATATACGCATTGGTCGTGATTTCTCCCATCACTAATACCATACCCGTTGTAATTGCAGTCTCACAGGCCACTCTGCTCATCGGATCCTTCTCCATAAGAGCATCCAATATGGCGTCTGATATGGCATCACAAATTTTGTCCGGATGCCCTTCTGTTACTGATTCTGAGGTAAATAATCTTTTCTCCATAGTAAATTCTCCTTTGTATCAATATTTCATATTTGTCAATAACATAAAATATCTTTACTATGATTACTATATTTTTTGTCTACATTGTACTTTTTTCTGTCCGGTTGGTTTTATCTTTAAACCAAATAACTTTTCTATTCTTCTACGAAATAACATATCCGTCTGATTAATTCTGGAATATTAACAGGACTGGTTATATAATCGCTTACACCTTCATGGCGATATTGATATTCTAAAGATAAATCTTTATTATCAGTGAATATAAAAAACGGCAACTCTCTGAATCTTGGATTCTTCATGTCCTTAAAAATCCCTGCTACTTTTCGCATAGAATGAAGAAAATCCATAGCAATTCCATCCTCCATAAACAAATCACACAGAATCAATTCAATATCCCGATGTTCTAATAATTTATTTTTTGCCTCTCCTATGCTTTCCGCTGTAATAGTATATACACCTTTTTTTAGTAGCTCTGTCTGCATCACGCTAGATGTTTCTGAATTTTTCTTTACAAGAAGTATTTTATGAAAGGCTGCACCTTCCCCACATGATTCCTTATATGCATACTCTAAAAGAGTTTCCTTAACTAACTCTGAGCTAAGCTTATTCATGCACAAATTTGCACCTTTCTCTAATGCCCTTGTTTCATATTCTTCCTTTTCATGACATGACAAAAAAAGAAATGGTACTTGAATTTTTTTTAAACGCATTATCTCCAATAATTTAAAACCATCCCCATCCGGCAAATCTAAGTCAGAGGTTATATATAATAGTTCCTTTTCTTCTATAATATGTGAGGCATCTTCTACAGAACACGCTGTTATTACTTCATAGCCTTTTCGCTGCAAAAAATTTTTTAATAACCATATATAGTTACTATCATCATCAACTAATAATATTTTTTTCATATTGAATCTCCTGCTTCATTTTTATTATTCCAAAATATCCCAATATTTGCGTTTCATTATTATAGCTCTCTGTATTTATATTTTCTCATGCAATTATTGCTAAAATATAACCAATAAAGCAAAAAAGAAGCATAACACAATGCTTCTTTTTCTACATCTATTAACTCTTTTCTATAATTTCCGTGTAATCCTGTATTTGTCCGCCCAAAAGCCTCTTACCTAGAATCACCCAGGTCTCCCTATTATACCGATCCAAGCTTCTATAAAGCCTCATAATCTCAGATTTTACATCTTCTTCCTTTTCATTTAATTCATTTCTTAAAATATACTCAATAGATACTTTAAACACCCTAGACATTTTTGCCAATATATCGGCAGGTACATTCAAATCCGATTTTTCATATTTACTAATTGTTTGTTGACTTACTCCAAGTATCTCACCAAGCGCACTTTGGCTAAGTCCTATCTTTTTTCTGAGTTCCGCAATTCGATTCACCTGTCTCACCTCCAATACATCAATATTACACTCTTTCACGCCTTGTATTCACTTTTATTAGTGGTATATTTACTACTATTCGTTGTATTTTAGTTGTAACCACTAACTCCCATTTAAGCAAGATTTATGGCGTTCTAAGCAAAAAATCTATATTTTCTAGTATATTTACTTAAAATAAAGGTAACGTCAAGTAAGCAATCAAAACCGAGTCAAAAGAAAATTTCAATCGAACCTTAAAAATTGCAGTTATGGATAAACCAATACCGGAGACGCCGCCCAAACCTATCCCCGCCAAAAGGCAAAAATGCCATCACCATTTCTGCTAGAAATAGCATTTGACACTACAAAATAAATTAGGGAGGTATTCACATGAAACATATTTTAATTGTAGAAGATGATACTATACTGAACGAAACACTGTCCTTCAATCTACAACAAAAAGGATATATTACTCAATCTGCCCAAAACCAAAAAGAAGCTTTAATAAAATTAAAAAGTGTACTCTTTGACGCGGTTCTTCTTGATGTTTCTTTGCCGGATGGTAATGGTTTCTCTATATGCCGTAACATACGTCAAACTATCAATTTAAACACAGCGATTATCTTTTTAACTGCAGATGATATCGAACAAGATATCCTTAAAGGATACAATTTAGGTGCTGATGACTATATAACAAAACCCTTTTCTATTCTTATATTAGAAAAAAAATTGAACGCTATCCTTAATCGAATTGAGTTACATGAACCTTCCAAAACATATTCAGACCATCGGCTCCAGTTAAATTTCTCTTCATATACTGCATACGTTGAGAATAAACTTGTCGAATTCACACCGCTTGAATTTCAACTTTTGGAACTATTGATTCAAAACAAAGGTCACATTGTTACCCGCCAACGTATTCTGGATGTTATTTGGGATAAGAGAGGAAATTATGTAGATGAATCATCACTAAATAGCATGATCTGTAGAATTAGAAATCGAATTGATACTAAAGAATTTCATTATATAAAAACCATTTACGGAACTGGATATATGTGGATGAATCAATGATAGGGAGGAAATTTCGAGAGACTATGAATAAATTAAACATCTTGTTACCTTTAGTACTTTGCTTAATCAATTTTATATGTATTTGTTTCACATATAGGATTTCACCAATATGTACATTAATGTTACTACTTTGCCAAATAAGTTTTTTTTTCAGCGGAACTTTATACTACTTTACACACAAAAAAGCCATGCAAAAAATATTCAAAGATCTTCTTATATACATGGATCAGATGATAGATGGTTATACTATTGATGAGCAGGAAACCTTGGAAGATACTTTCATCTCCCAGGTGTACCACAAACTATACAAACTGTATAACATATTGCAGTCAAAACAACAGAGGATAGAAGATGAAAGAGATAAACTACAATCCTTTATATCTGATATCTCTCACCAAATTAAAACTCCTTTAACTAATCTAAATCTGATACAAGAAACCCTTATGCAAGATGTACTGTCTCCTAATAAGAGAATTGAATATTTAAACCTCCAATTAAGTCAAATTGAAAAATTAAATTTTTTAATCCAAGCTCTATTAAAATCGTCAAAATTAGAAAATGGTATCATAAATTTGAGTCCAAAATACCAATCAATTAATGACACTATTTTCTCTTCTATAGAAGCAATCATCGGAGCTGCAGAATCCAAAAATATTTCTATAGTCTATAATACAACAAATGATTATATAGTAGCACATGACAAAAAATGGCTCGGAGAAGCTTTAATAAACCTCTTAGACAATGCCATCAAGTATACTCTACCAAATGGTAAAGTATCTATTCTTGTAACCACAACAAAAGATTATATAATCCTATCAATACAAGATACCGGAATCGGCATAACTGAGGAAGAACTTCCATATATATTTAAAAGATTTTGGAGAGGATCTGAAACTAAAACAGATGGCAATGGCATAGGACTATACCTCTGTCAAAAAATTGTGGCATTACATAATGGATTTATTTTGGTAGACTCTGCTATTTATAAAGGTTCTTGCTTTTCTATATACTTACCCAAATATCGTACTCATGAAAATAGGATTGTGTAATAAATCTACATTTATTGCACAATCCCATTTTTCTTAGTTTTTGCTACGTACCTATTCTGCTGTTGTAAGCCACGCACTTCCATCAAGACAATCTACAAAGCAATCGAAACGAGGCTCTCCACATCCAGAATAAACATTAACTTCTTCTTTCTGTAATTCGTACTGATCCATCTTTGCTTACCTCCTTATCTATTTATAATTTAATTATATCTCATTACACCTATTATCACATATTTTTGGTATAAAACGTCATTTTTCCTTTCTATTCAGATATAATTAATTATTTTGATTGTTTTCTATCACCAGACCTTTATTAAAAAATCAGCGAATAATATGCTATGAGGAATCAAGTTATCTCAAACCAAATTCCGATAATCGGATTTACTCTGTTTTAAAACAGAAGATTTTCATTAATCGTTTTTTAAATTTGCTACAATAGACTGTCGGTTGCAATAAAAAGTCGCTACATAGGAATATATTATTAATATAAAAAACAAAGCAATACAAAAAATACTTGTTTCTAAAAATGGATAGTGATAACTTGATTTACCAAATATTCCGATTTGATCAAAAATCAAACAAATTGCATAACCACTTAATGATCCTATGGTCAAAGTAATTACTATCGTTCCCATAACATAATAGAAACATTCTATCCATAGTGTCCTAAACAATTGTTCCTTCGCTAAACCTACAGATCGCAAAATAACAAGTTCTCGTCGTCTCGAAACTAAATTTGTCATAAGGGTATTAACTAAGTTTATAATCGCAAAAATACCTACAAATAAAACTAATATATATATAGGACCTTTATATCTGTCAATATTTAATTGCATATACTCTACACTGGTTGAAAAACTTTCAATAACCAAATTATTTAACGATGAGCATTCTTCCTTAATATATTTTTCTGCTGATTTTACATCCTCACTATCAATCAATAATCTGGAATTAAAATTACTTACATTAGTTTTTAACTCCTTTAAATAATCCTGTGGAATGACAAAATAAAATCCAGAATAATCGCTATTCTTCCAATCAACAATTCCCATAACCGTAAAGGTAAGCATTTGTCCAGTGTTTGTTTCCAGCTGTATTTTATCATTTAGTTTAACATCATAATTGCAAAATTGTTTTAATATACCTGCACTATCATCAACAAGTATACCGTGATTATTAAGAAGTTGTTCGTAATCTATGGTTCCTTCTTCTAAATATTCATGATATTTACTAATATCTTCTTCCTTTATTCCACCAATATGAGACTGAGGCATACGTTCCACATTTAAATTATTTGGCAAATAAAAAAAGGATTGACAACTTTCAACTGATGTTATACCAGTGATTGCTGGATTCTCGGACAACTTATTTACAAGATCCTCATTTAAAGGATTACTTTCTTGCAAATCAGTATACTTTTCAACATACTGTTTTTCGTCGTCCGTTGCTCCATCATACTCAAGAGAGATTTTTATTTCTCTATCTCCAAAAGTCTGACGTGCCATATTCTCAGCATCTAAAGAATTCAAATATGTTGCTGCTGTTATCAAAAACACTCCTGTGAATCCTAAAGAAAACATAGTTAGTATAATCTTTTTTCTGTTTTGTGTGAAATTTTTCTTTGCTAAAATTTTAGGTGTTATAAAGGTGCATTTCTTTCTCGCTTTAACAGCAATAGTCCTATTGTTTGTCGTAACTATACGGACAGCTTCAATTGGAGAAATAGACGATGCTATTTTTATAGGTTTTCTTATAGAGAGCAGTATTGTAAATAGGGTTAAAACTGTCACTACAAAAATACACTTTATTACATTAGACCAATTCCACCCATTTGGAATAAGTATATAAACTAATACACAACTAACTAATATTCCTATTGGAATAGAACGTAGTGCTAAATAGATACCTTCATTTTTTACCATTTTCTTTATTTGCTTTGATGTCATGCCAATCAGCCTTAGTCTCCCATATTCTTGTACCTTCCCAATTACAGAAATATAAAATATACTATATATTACTAATGAACACGAAAAGGCAATTAATAAACATAAAACAATGACTGATATTGTATCCCGAGTAGAATTATCGACGCTGTTAAAATACGAAGAACTAAATGCAATGTCCTGTTCACTTATGCCATATTTCGATAAACATGATATTATTGCCGCTTTCAATTCTTCTGCTTTCAAATCACTACTATCCCTTAGTCTAATAAGACCGTTGTACACGAATTCTTTGGTATAATTCTTATATAAATACTCAGATGAAATTAGCAATTGATAATTTTGATTAATTTCATCATCTTCTATTATTCCACTTATTTTATACTCATCTTCCACAGAATTTGGTAATGATAGTTTTATTAAATCATTTAAACCCTTTTGAATATTAATCTTTTTTAATAATGATTCAGAAATAACTATTTCATTATATTTCTTTGGGAGAGAACCTGATATTTTAGTTGAGGTTAATTCAATATTCTTTTGATCACGATAATAAATACTAGTATCAAAATTCTTTACTCGTATTTTTCCAATAAACATTTCCTTGCCAATTGCTTCAATGTCTTCATCTTTTGAAATATTTTTTACTTTATCGTCATCAATACTAATTATTGCTGCCTGATACCTCCCTCTCAAAAAGTTATTAAGCTCATATGATTTTGCAAAAACATATAATGCTAACGAAGACATAAGGCATACTGCAAAAAAAATTGTACTTACCAGAAAAAGATTCCTAATTCTATCAGATTTCAGATTTTTTTTTGCTAGATTCTTGATAAATTTGCCATTTACATTTTGTAACATTGTCTCACCTCCCTTTTAGTCAGTTATTTTCCCATCCTCAATGCGTATTATCCTATCGGCTAATTGAGCAATTTTATTATTATGTGTAATCATTACCATTGTCTGATTATATGCTCGACTTGTTTGCTGTAATAATCCCAAAACATCAGAACTAGTTTTACTATCAAGATTCCCTGTTGGTTCATCCGCTAGAACTATAGCTGGTTTCGTGACTAATGCTCTTGCAATAGCTACTCTTTGTTGTTGACCTCCTGACAAATTACTAGGCATAGATAATAACTTATCTCTTAAACCAAGCATTGAAACAATGCCTTGCATGAAATTTTCATCTACTGTATTACCATCTAAATTCACCGGCAATACAATATTTTCATACACATTAAGTGTTGGAATAAGATTATAATTTTGAAAAATAAAACCTATATTTCTTCTTCTAAAAATTGTCAGTTCATTATCATTCAATTCAGAAAGATTTCTATTCCTTACAAATACTGTTCCTGAAGTTGGTATATCTAATCCACCAACCATATGCAACAGTGTGGACTTTCCTGAACCTGATGTGCCAACTACAGCGACAAACTCTCCTTCCTCAACGCTAAAATTAATGCCATCAATTGCACGTACTATATTTGGCTCTGTTCCATAATACTTTTTTAAATCCTGGGTTTTTAAAATTTCCATCCTTTTTACTCCTTTTTCTTTTATAATATCAGTATAATATTGCAGAAAAATAAATAACCTACTTAAAGTAATTATTCTTATCTTTTAATATTTTTACTTATTCTATTAAACTCTAGAACCATAGGTTCAGATTTTATCAACTAATATTTCAAAATGAAACAAGCAGTCAAAAACATACTTTTTGACATGACATAATACTAATGGGAATGATACTTAAAAAGGCATCTACACCTCAATCTTGTTTCCCTGGTTATGGTAAGGACATCTCAGCTCAATCAAATTTCTTTTCTAGTGTAAATTCTTCCCCACATATTTTCATATTTATTACTCTATTTTTCCTAAAAACAGTATATGTCTATAATCTTGAACTCAGGATTTGATTCAAATTTTAAGAAAATCTTGAATAATTATAAAACCTCCAAGTTGTCAATATGCAAGACAACTTGAAGGTTTTATATTTTCAATTCTAGTTATTACAGGTTATAAAACAGTCATTCCAGAAGAAGCAATCATATAAACAATGAATTTTGGGATCTCCACAACTACCATAGACATTAACTTCTTCGATTGACAAATTCTGCAACTCGTCCTTTTCCTTCTGCTGTGTATTCATAACAATTCCTCCTAATTTGTTGCTGTAAGCCACGGTGACATATCTAAACAATCTACTAGACATCCATATCTAGGATCACCACATTCACCATATGTATTTACTTCCTGTTCCTCTAATTCAATATTATTTTTTTCAGACATCATACAGTAACCTCCTCAACATTACGGATATTAATTTTCTACACTAACTATCTACAAAATAGCTTGTTTTTAATTTTATGTGCTCATCTTAATCACCTCCTGCTTTTTTTGTTGTTGTTACTATTTTAAACCTATAATATTAAAAAATAATAGTTATTGTCTAAAATGACCTTTTTATTTTCTATTAGTATATTCTAAAAGACACTGATTCATATAAGTAATATACTCTTCTAAAACTTTCTTTGGCGTTCCCATTTTTTTATAAAAAAGCTGATAATCTATCATTTTTTTTACAAAGTAACATGTATAATCATCCTTATCTACCGATGTCGGACACTTTCCAGTACAAAAATATCTATATTCACATTTATTGCATATATCTTTATCGTCTACACAAAAGGTCTTCTGAATTACTCTCTCTCCCATTTTATCGCACAGATTATTTTCTATAGTTTCTACCTCATCATATAAAACATTACCTAATCTATACGTATCATCTTCTAGGCACTGGCACATATATATATTACCCTCCGGAAAAATTGCTAACACTTTTCCATACCCTCCGCAAGCATTTCGAACTTGCAAGTGTGAATCAATAACACCACATAGTGCCTTTTCTTCATAACCATGGTCATAAATATATTTTGCAATATCTAAATTCATTTGAATCTTATCTAAATCTGTCAAAAACTCTACTTTCTCCCTGGCTCTCCCTACTGGTGCCACAATATTAACTAACAACCCCGTATTATATTTTGCTGCGATATCTATTACTTCATATAATTCCTTTTTATTGCTCTTTTCATAGATAAAACTTAAAACAACATCAATTCCAGATTGTTGACATATTTCAATATTGCTAATTAACTCATCTGCCTTTCCCATTTCTCCAAACATATGTTTTGTACTGAAATCAATTTCTTTTACCTTGCCTTTTAATTTCTCTATTACACTTGTATTAACCGCAATTCCATTACTTTGTACTATAATAGGAATAGATGTTCCTTTATGTATTTCTTCTATAATTTGTAATATGTTATCTTTAACAAACGGTTCTCCCCCTGTCATTATAAATTTATGAGGACTACATTCGTTTAAAAACGGAATTATTTTTTTCTTAATATCATCTATATTTATTTCTGCATCTAAGTTCATTCCATGATTAGCATTAATTGCACAAAAATCACAATTCATATTACACTTACGGGTTATCATCAAATATACCGTATTAAATTTTTCATGTCGCTGAATAATTTTCTGTTGAATAGAAGCTTGCTTTTTCCATATAGGATAAAGAAATTCTTTAACTTCTTGTTTATCAAGGTTGTTTGCAATTTTATTACTTACACCCAAATAAACTTTAGATACAGGATCAACTAATACAACTTTTTCATTCCGTATTATCTTTTCAAATTCGGGTATATTATTTTTTTCCATAATCTCTTCTCCTTTTTAAAATATCTCTCATCGCTTCTTTTTGCTGTTCTGTAAAATTTTCGTTGAATAAATCAAACATTGTTTTATTCACATGACAACTCACCTCAACTGGATGGTAAATATCTCTATGTATTTCATAATTAGATGCTTGACATCCTCGTGTCTTGCAATGCTTAATATATTTACAATTCTTACATGTTTCATATTTAACATCTTCTCTATATGCAATTTTTCTAATCTGCATAACATCTAATCCTTCATTTACATTCCCTATCTTAAATTCTGGTAACTCTATACATGTGTAGATATTACCATCCGTTGCTACATAAACATTATTTAAACCAGCTTTACAGGCATAAAAGTCACAAGGCACTAAAAATGCTTGTAGGTGTTGCTCAAATAAATTCCAATAGAAGCTTTTTCCCCTCTTTTTAACTTCTTCCTTAAACAAATTGAAAGTGCGTCTTATTTGTTCCTTCAATTCTAATATTTCTGATGGCTCCCACTGACAATAATGATCTATACCTGATTCAATCTTATCAGCCTTCAAATCTAGTAAAAACCGAAAACTCTGTTCAAAAAACTGATAATTATTCTTTGTTACTACATGGGCATACGCAACTGTCTTTCCTGTTTTTTCCTCATACTCTCTTAAATAAGGTAGTCTTTCCATAATTCTGTTATAACTTCCATTCCCTACGTAATCATGCCTATTTAAGTCGTGTACAAATTGGGGACCATCTATACTTACCTTTATTTCAAAATCATTTTTAATAAAAAATTCTACATTTTCTCTTGTTATCAACGTTCCATTTATCGTTGTACTAAATTTTACTTTTAGACCATTCTTTTCACCAATTCCATTTGCATAATCAACTATACTTTTCATTGTTTCAAAAGCCATCAAAGGCTCTCCCCCAATAAAATAAACTATCAGCGTTTTATCATATTGCTTTTGTGCCTCATGAACTGCTATATCAACTGCCTTCTTAGCACTTTCTACACTCATATAGGTATTTTTCTTTTCGCCAAGATAGCAATATGTGCAATTCAAATTACATTTATTTATTATCTCCAATGATAGTGTGTACATTTTATTCCTCCTCATATAAAAAATTGATGAATCAAAACTCTGTATTGTAAATCTAAATTCATACGTTCTTCCAAACTAAATAATGGATACCGTAAAACAATTTCTTTTTCTTGGTGCAAAATTTTAAAATCTCGTATTTTATCTTTATATGGTAAAACAGCCTGATAACTATCGCAATCTATAAAAAGTATTTCCCAGTCGTGCAATTGTCTAACCATTTCTGAATCCATATCCTCAATTGTAAAATTTGCAATCGTATTTGTTACTTCATTTATAAATCTCTGCTCCATCTGATCATTCGGGCGATTGGTACAAAATAAGCATTGTTTTTGTTTTAAAGTTTCACATGGATAATAATGATTCAAAAAACTATGTTCTAAATTCTTTAACGCTTCTCTAAAACTATCCTTATGCCAACTCAATAATCCTGAAATTTTGGCACATGCAAAACTATTTCCCTGTATCAATCTGGGAATTTCCAAATGATACAAAGAAAAATAGCTTGAAGAGAAGATAACTTCATTGCGACTTTCATCGAACAACATAATTTTTTCAGGTGAGTTTTTGTCAGTGCATTTTACACCTACTACAAATGATAAATCAGCCGGATATGTTGCATATACGTTCCTGTTTGAATGTGCTGCTACTATTAGTATCCCTTGTCTTTGAGCGTCTTTGCAGATACTTTCTAGTTCTGGGTGGTAATTATATTCATCTCCTACACTTAAATTAATGATATCAACACCGGATTCAATTAGTGATTCGATTCCCCTAATCAATTCCAAGACAGAACATTTCATATTCTCCGAAATAATAGGATATAATATAATTTCCGCTTGTGGATTTTCTTTTAAAATCATTGAACAAACAATTTCTCCATGAGTAAATCCAATACCATATTTTCTATATTCTCCATTGGTACTTTTTCTTCTTATATCTAGTTTCTTATCTCTAAAAAATCTATGTTTAAAATCCCCATCTGTATCTAAGACACCAATTTTCATTAGCTTCCCTCCCTTCTACTTATGAAAACTTATTTAAATCAATTATCACATCTGCTTCTTCTAGCTCCTCTAAATTGTGAGTTGCAAAAATAACTATTTTATCTACAGATAATTCATGTAACAACTGATAAAAACTTTTCCTACGTTTTCCGTCAATGTTAGCTGTTGCTTCATCAAAGACTAAAATTTGTGAATTTTTCAAAATATTTCTCATAATATCCAAACGCCGCATCTGTCCTTCAGAAAAATTACATGGGTTTACTTGTATTTCTGTATCCCATCCAGCTTTTAATGAATGTATTTCATCCTGCAAATCCAAGCACTTCGCCACCGTATCCATTTCTTCCTCTGAAGCAATATGTAGTAATTCCATGTTCCGTCTTACTGTATCATTGAAGAACTGTGTACGCTGCATAACATATCCTGTATTTTTCCAATAACTGTTAATATCTAATTCCTGCAAATCAGTGTCGTTCACAACCACTTTTCCTTCTGTCGGTTGATACACACCTGTTATAATTTTGAACAGAGTGCTTTTACCTTGTCCACTTTTTCCATGAACTCCGTAAAGAGTGCCTTTTTCGAACTTCAAATTGAGCCGGTCAAATACCTTCTTATTTGACTCTGGATAAGAAAAGCTCATCTCTTCTAAGGAAATGTTATTAACTGTTGTTACTTTCTTTCCGTCTCCTTGTTTCTGATCCGGATACTGAAGCAGACCATTAATATCCTTTAAGGAAACTACAGCTGTATGATACTCGTTAGCAAACTGTGCAATTCCAATAATAGGATTCATAATAATTGTCTGGTAATTCATCAAGGCCATAATGGTACCTATGGTCATATTCCCTTTAAATACTTCTTGTGCACCGACTACCCAAATTATGACTGTTCCTATAAACTGGATCACGAGTATCGTAGATGTATTCAATATGTACAACAAATTCTGGCGATTCGTCTCTTTTTTGTATTTCTGATTTTTCTCAAAGTACATATCATGCACATATTGCCCACATTGAAAGAGTCTTGTAATAAACCAATTATCATAAGTGTTTGTCAGAACATTGGTGATACTGTTATATCCTTCCAGAACTTGACCACTGGTTTCTTGTATCAATTCCCCTAGAATTCTACTAATAAAAGGGACGCTAACAAGTAAAATAATATTGGATGCGGCAATTCCCTTATGGATAGAAAACATATATGGAGGCACAACCACCAGAATAACAATATTGGAAACCAATGTGATAATACTTGTGATTCCACATTGTTTCACTGCTGATACATCTTTATCTACTTTCAGCAAAATGTCACTTAGCTTTACTTTCTCAAAAAAATTCACACTAACCGTTGACAATTTATCTTCTATCTTTTGTCGCATATCTGCTGCTATTTCTTCCGATATAACAGCCACAATATAACGCTGTATATAATTCATAAGATAATTCAGCAACAATATTCCTAGGAACACTGCCAAAAGGATCATAAATGCAGATAAACTGGTACTATGCGGATTTCCCAGATCATCTATCACTTTTCCCTGCAGTTCTGGACGTACCAACGAAACCCCAGCCGTTAACACAATCATTGTTATTGTTAACATGTAGGAAGGAAGTAACTTTTTCTTAAAAGCATACTCTTGTAAAAATCCAAGATACGGACGACTTTCTTTACATTTCATCTCTTAACCTCTTGGCAATCTTCTCTCCGAACTCACTTAATTTTAAATATTTCTCCTGGATATAGCCCACATACATTCCTAATTTATCTCTAACTATTTCAATCGGCTGCTGCAAATAATATTCAAGGATCTGCACCATTGCCTTATAAAAGATGTGTTCAAAAATACACTCTGCATCCGATGGTACATTAATTTTCCCTGTATTGATAAAATTCATATATCCGCATTTCATACCATGACAAAAATCTCGAATTGTGCATCCCTTACACTTCGGATCGGTTTTATCAAAGTTAGACATTGCTATTGATTTTGACTTTCTTATATCAACGCCTTCCTTAATATTTCCTATACAATATTTTTCATTACTTGTAAGAAAACCGCATGGGTATATCTGACCATTCGGAAATATCTTGAAATTTCCAATTCCGGCATCGCACATGCTAAAACAATTTCCAAAATCACACAGCATATTAAACATTTTTCCATCAAATTGATCTATGGTAAAAGCTCTGCCTGCTGCTGCCTCATCCAAATAGTACTGTAAAATTTGTTCTACCTGGTTTTCAAAGTCTACCTTCAGTTCATCAGATATTTTTAAATATACATCCATAATCATACAGATGTTATCCAGACCATGCTCATGCAGGTAACAGATGTTTTCGAACATATGCGGAATGGTATTTTCTGTGACCGTCATTCTTACAGAAAAATTCAATCCACTATCCTTTACCTTCATGATATTCTCAAAAATTTTGTCATAGCAAGAAACTCCATCTTTCGCGACTCTATTCAAATCATGGGTTTCCTTATTCCCATCAAAACTAAGACGTACTGTAAAATGATTTTCTTTCATAAATGCAATGAACCGATCATCCATCAGTGAACAATTGGTAGTAATATAATACTTTACTTCCCTTTCCGGATAATTATCTTTGATATAGGCTACTGCCTGGTAAATTAAATCTTTCTTCAGCAAAGGCTCACCGCCCAAAAAATCAAGCAAGATTTTCCCTCTATCCCCATAATTCATCATAAACTCCAACGAGTCCACAAGTGTTTTTTCATTCAACTGATAATGGTTATGGTAGTCTTCATAACAATACTGGCATTTAAAATTGCAATCTGTTGTCATATATAATGTAAAATTGTACATATATCCTCCTATTCCTAAATGTAATAATATAATTCAGTGTACTCTTTATCCTATTTTTTTCTATAATTTTTGCTTAATTTGACTTTTTAGTTGATTGATTGTCCTCTTTAAAACAACAACCAACCGCAATTATGTAATAAATACATAATTGCAGTTGGTTCATAAACAAAGAATCAAACGTATACTACTATTCATACCGTAATATAACTTTAGTAAATTCCCACTTCTTTTCCAAATTTATAGATATATTGTGTGACTGTTCTAATTGCATACTGTACTGATTGATTTCCTGCATTTGAATATGTACTTTCATTTTGTGCCATATCAACCAGTCCTTTTGCATGCTTCGCAGCTGAATACATCAAATCTCCTACTGATAGAGAAACTGCATCATTATAGATTTGAGAAGAAAACGAATTACCTGAAATCGTGTAAGATGTTCTATTTTTGTCTACATACTTTTCAAACGCTGAATGATTACTATTTACCGCCGTTAAATTTGAAGCATGGTGCGGTTCATTCAAATCAGATACATAGTGCGTTCCTTTTCCAAGATAATCCATTGCCCTATTTATATCTCCAGCCTGATACATGATAACTGCATTCTCATAATATGTCTCTGCTCTTGTCCGGGCAGTTGGTGATGTCTGTCCCATCCAGTTTTTTCCGGTATCTGGATCATAAAAGTGCCCTGCGAATGTACCAAAGTCCGTCTCATTTCCAACCTTATCAGGCCAATCTGTCGCCTCCATTAATATTCTTGCATTTAATTCATCATTAAATAAGCTTCCCCCTTTATCATTATTCAAAATGGTAAGTGCATTTGCTACTATGTACTGATGAGTATGATCAATACCGCCCGATTGAAAACGTTCATCCCCATTTTCAACATGCTCCAGAGGTGCACCATCACCATAGATATCGTCGGAACCATTTGCTATTTCTTGAATCTTCTGGGGAACTTTCTGTGATTCTGCTGCAAATACCACATTAGCTGAAATCATCGCTAAAACTCCTATTAGCGATACCATGATTTTTAGTTTTTTCTTCATACCTATTACCTCCTATACTTTTTTCTTCAGTATAAAAAATTTGTTACATATTTCAATAATTATTGCTTATTTTGACTCTTTTATTTTCTAAACAAAAAAGAGAGCATGCGCTCTCTTTTTTTTAGTCACAAAGGTACAATAATTGAAAAACAAAACATACCATCTCTCACTTGTATAGAATATTCTCCACCATATTTTCGTACTATATTTTTTACATTTTTAATACCATATCCATGATGGCTCTTATCTGGCTTTGTTGTTTGGATTTCCCTACTTGATACAACATATTTTGCCTGATTTTTTCTTATACTATTTTCACATACAATTGATAAAAAACCTCTAAATTTACCAGCTCGTAATTGAATTAAATTTTCTTTTCCTGGCTCCTCTTTTTTCCTCAATTCACATTCTCTTAAAGCATTATCCAAAATATTTGAGATAACAACACATAAATCCTCATTTTTCATATTAGCAAACGGACGTAAATCCGCAAGAATTTTTAGTTCAATCCCTTGCTCTATTGCATCTATTTTCTTCCTATGCAATATACTGTCAATAAAAGCATTTCCTGTGTTATAATAACTCTCATATCGCTCCAATTTATTCTCTATACTGCCAATATATTCTTCTTTCTCCTTCTCATCCTTGCTTCCTCGTAAAGCTTCCAAATGATTTCGTATATCATGTGCAATACGCCTTACACCATCCATATCTCTCTCCAACCTTACATAATAATCATATTGAAGACTCATTTCCTTTAGCTGCAATTTCTTCTCACTTTCAATCTGTTTTGCATTTAGATAATATTCTAATAACACAACATTGCACATGCTTCCTATAATCAAAACAAAACCCGCTAGCATAATCGTTATCACAGACTCTATATTAGTAAACATATACGTACTATAATATAACTTATCCCCTAATAGTAACATTACAATTATACTTATCAGATTTGGAATTACAATAGTGATAAAATTTAGGGTGTTAATTTGCGTAGGTATTTTCCGGATTAATTTAACACTAATCAATACACCTATCGTAATAATAATCTCAGACATTATTAACATTTGTATTTGGTAATTGTCTGGAAGTTCCAATAAAAATTTTTCTGTTTGTATATATTCAATCGTACACGCAAGCACCTGTGCCAATGATATAAAGGAAAGAAAAATACAATTTATAATAAAACAGTATTTCAAACTATATTTCCATATAATTCTTCCTGCACTCAAAGAAATTATGGTTATTAAAATAAAACTATATATAATATGTGTATGTAAACTGTTTTCTATAATTGAAAGCATTATTGCAATAACAAGACCCAAAACAAGTCTCAATTTCTTGGTTACTCTTTTTTCCATTCTCTCGCCTAATATATAAAAAAGTAATATAATATTAAAGGCAGAAAATAAATCTTTCAATATCTCTATATTCATTTTATGCACTTCCAGTCCGTTCCGCTAATTTTTTAATCAGTTCTTTTTTCCTAGATTTTGTCGTATAAATTTTTTCTCCACTTACCAACACAATCATAAATTCTTGGACATAATCAACATAATCCAAATTAACAATCACACCGTTATGACATCTATAAAACGCATATTTTTCTAAACGGACTTCCAAATCCTGCATCTTAAATCGTCCTATTACATCTCCTTTACTAACCGTATGGAATACTACATTCCTATCTACCGTCTCAATGTACTGGATATCTGAAAGAAACAATTTCATGAAACCTGCATTACTTTTCACTCCAATATATTCTCGTTCTCCTGAATTAATTTTTCGTATAACACGATTCAATTCACAATCAACTTGAATTTGGGTAATAGGTTTTATTATATAATTCGCTGGCTCAAATTCGAAACACCCTAACCCATACTCTCTATGGGATGTCACAAAAATAATTGTTGATTTTTCATCATATTTTCTTATTACCCTAGCCAATTCAAATCCATCCATATTAGGCATCTGCATATCCAAGAAAAATACTTGAAAATCTTCTGCCAGTGAATCCATTAAATATAATGGCTTGGTATATCTTTTTATTAATAATTTTTCCTTTATAGTCTTCTCATAATTCCTAATCATTCTTTCAAGAGTATTCAAGAATACTTCTTCATCATCACATATTGCAATTTTTATCACGTATGCTCACCTACCACTTATCTTTGTATCGGATTCCTGCGTATCAAATAACCTTCTTCCCATAACTAATAAAGTTTCCCTATTGACAGAATCCAATTGTCTGTATATCTGCCACATCTCGTCTTCTTGTTCTTCAGACAAATCCAGCTCGTCTTTCCCAATCAATTTATCAATTGTAACATTAAAAAAATCTGCAAACCGTAATAATAGATATCCAGGAACAGTATCCAAACTATCCATGTTTTCTATTCTACTAATTGATTGTTGACTAAGTTTCAGCTGGATGCTTAATTCTTTTTGTGAAATGCCGACCTTTTTTCTTAATTGACGTATAACATTCATCTCTATACCTCCGATACTATTATAACATACTTCCGAAGGCATTTTACATAGATAAGTGGTATTATTTATAAATTTAACTCACTATACAAGTATTCTTATATATTCTTTATATTTATTCCACAATGTCTGTTTTTTTTCCTCTAAATAACACATCACCCAATTGGGTATTTCGTTTCCATTTTCCTGCCTAGTTCTATTCATCAAACAAATTTTTGCTAAACACTTTCTCTTGAAAATACAATGATTGCATTTCAAACATTCTTGCTCATTACCCAAATAATGCTTTACCTTCTGAATAATCAATCCGCCCTTTACATCTCCAAGATAACCCGTCTCTGTTAAATTAGATGCACACCCATAGATACTTCCATCAGTCCTCACATAAATTCGTATGGCTCCGACACCGCAACCTTTACATACAGACGGTGCAAAATATTGTTGCATATCTATTATGAGTCCCCACATAAAAGGCTTTCCCTTATGAATTCTCATCAAATTGTATTCTATAACCTTTTCCCATTCTTTAGCTATAAAGTCCAACTGTTCATAATTCCATTCTACAGACAAATCTAGTGCAGAATCTATCACTTGCATTTCTAGATCCTCTACCAAATATTTGACGCTATTATATAAATCTTCATAATTGTTTCTCGTTACAACGTGTGTTGCTTGCATACGCATCTTAGTTCTATTCTCGTACTCATGAAATTGAGCAATATTATCAATTATTTTGTCATGTGTTCCACTTCCATCGCAATATTTACGATTTTTATCTTGTACTTCTTTTCCTCCATCAATGCTAATTTTCACCTGCACCTTCTTGCGAATAAGCCACTCTAAAATATCTTGATTTATAATACTTCCATTTGTTGTAATAGAATATTTAACTGCCAAATTTCTTTTTTGTGCTTCTAAATCAATCCAATCAGATACTTTTCGTATGAATTCATAGCTTAGCAAAGTCTCTCCTCCTACAAAGTCAATCCAAACCATACGATCTGCATGTCTCTGTGCATTTAAAAATGCTATTTCCATTGCCTGATAAGCCGTCACAAAATCCATTCTCTTACTAGATAATTTCCCCAGATAGCAGTAATCACAACTAAAATTACATATTTGATTTACTTCTAATGTTATCGAATACATTTTTATATCACTCTTCTATCATATATTTTACACAATCATTAGGTTCCAGTTGATATTGCTTCGCAATTTCTACATACTCTAAAAGTCTTGGACACTTGTTCTGGTATAATGCATTAAAAACTTTCAAATTATGCCAATATAATACCTGCTCTAATTTACATATAGCTACATCAGGCTTATTTAACCATCCACTTGCCTTATAATTAAGGAAACCGCATCGTGTAGACATACAAGTAAATGCTTTCTCACATTTTTGGCATTCATGTATTTTTTTTACAGATTTCTCTACCTTGAACATGAACTTTTCTTTTTCTATGCCTGTCCATACAGTTCCTATTTTCCAATCTTCGTCATTAGCTACATAGCCACAGGGATAAATATCTCCCTCTGTATTTACTACAAAATGCCCTGTTGTACCAGCTGAACAAAATACAATGGGTCTTTTCGCTAAAAATGTAGTGTACTTAAAATCATAAAGGTTTATAACTTTACAACCCGTTAATGCAATATTGTGAATATATAACGAATCCAATAACTCCATCTGTTCATGAAGAATCTTTAATTTAATCTCATCCCAATTGTCAAAATAATTATACGCTATATAAATCCTGTTTACGCCTCTCTCTAAGAAGTAACAAACATTATTGTACATATCTTCCACATTATTACATGTTACTGTCATGCGTACATTAAACATAACCTGCTGCTCAATTAGCTTCTGAAGGTTCTTGCTGATTGTACTAAAAGTATCATCTCCATATACTGAACGTCGATTCCTTTTTTGTGTATGTTCTTCTCCATCGATACTTAATGATAAATTAATATTTTCTTCCTTTACAACCTTTATTAGATTATCATCTAAAAATACTCCATTCGTTGTCATTTCTAATTTGAATTGATCTCTAATTTCTTTGTAATCTGAATTAATCTTATTAATCGCATAAAAAAACAGGGGTTTATTTAGCAATGGCTCTCCCCCCAAAAATACAATATGTATTTTATCGTTTTCCACTCTGTTCTTCATAATAAATGCTAAAGTTTGATCAAATGTCCTTATATCCATTTTCCCTGTCTTCTTATCTATTCCTTCATAACAATATGTACATTTCAAATTACATCCTTCTGCTAAATATATTGTACATTCCATAAAAATCCTCCTGCTAAAAAAGCCACACAGATTTTTTAATCCATGTAGCTCTTTCAAATTAATCAATTCCTGATAAATATGCCCCATCAAAAGGCCAAGGACAATCTGTCAAGCAATATTGCGTTCTATTTGAGCATGCAATATATCCTTGAATTTCTTCAGCAGATAAATCTAACTCTTTTGTTGTTTGCTCCATTTCATTTATTGTTTCATTGTCCATTAGGCGTTCCTCCTCCTAATATATAAGTGTAGGGTTTCAGTACCCAACAGCCAGTTGGGACTT